>ERZ1673738.1962-NODE-1962-length-28530-cov-12.711291_pt1 | contig 28530 bp, 31 predicted proteins | sample MGYA00580198_ERZ1673738 | MGnify/ENA primary metagenome ERZ1673738 (study PRJEB41218, sample SAMN15661784) | gut metagenome | host: Homo sapiens | place: Canada: London | collected 2015-08-20/2019-03-30 | study: EMG produced TPA metagenomics assembly of...
CAAGTAATAAACAATAGCCCACGCCAAACGATATATAGACTATCCAATATAAGATAGGTATATAACATTGACGTGAGCGTTCTTGCCTACTATCCTTGGAGATTGAAATTGTCCAGATTTCATAACAGGATAATATTTAAAACGCTCTTCGTTAACTAATATGTCCTTTCAGTTTCTAACTCATAAAAAACTGCTAGATTCTGAAATTGTTGCAAAGATACAAAAAAAGCCTGTAATCAATCAAGACTACAGGCTAATATTATTTACTCTTATAATGATAATCTATTCCAAATAAAGCACCTACAAAAGTAAGCACCTCGCCAAATGCTACCAGAACCGAACTATGTATAATGCCTACAGGTACTACACAAAATCCAGCTATCAGTAGTCCTATGCCTGCGATTATTAATACACAGGCTATTATTAATTGTGTTTGTTGTTGGTTCATAAAATCATTGTTTTGTATATTTATCTGTTGTACAATATTCTGTGCCAACTTCATTTAGATTAATCAAAAACCACCAGTAAACGGGTTCACTAATCCAATCCAACCTTATACTTTTAAATTTTGCAATAATACCTGTACAATTAATTTCGTTGAATTTAAAAGAGGAATCCCAACTTTTTCGATTGTACATAAAGTCTCCTCCATTATAATTCCTGATGAAATATGATGGACTAGACCTTGTCGTTATGTTTGGTGAATAAATTGTAACTTCAATATCTGGAAAGTCATTTGGATTTGGCATCATACAAACGGCTGTATAACCGGATATGCTACCAACGCTCAATGAAATATTATAAGACTTCGTCAAATCAATTGTTTTCATTGGATAATCGATACCGTCACAATAAAAACGATAACTCGGATAAGAAATATTTGCTTTTATTGTTACATTTCCATCCGATTTCCATTCAATATTACCATCAGCCAACTTTCCAGAACCATCATCCTTTAATTCCCATTTTCCAGATAGATTCCTAATAGCACCAGATAGATAAGCATTATTAGAGTAAAGTCCATCACCAGACAGTTCACCAAAATCAACATCTGTAATACCATCCAAATTACCTATTCTACTGGATATTGTAGAATCTGATTCAGAAGTACAACCTGTACGTATATCAATACAGCCATCATACGGATTCAGCAGGATAGAACTTTGTCTGGCTGCATCACTCGTATTGGCTATCCTCACTAAAGAATCACCTGTTTCTATATTGCCCAATGCTTCTATTACATTGCAAGTAATAGTTGTACCATCTACAGCAGCAACCTTTAAGACTATCTTCTTTGAAGATGAATCAAATGTCTGGCTTAATAATATATCATCCACTCTAAAAACAGAATCACTGACTGTAAGAACCATTACATTATTTTCATTAGAAGTAATTCCTGTTACCTGTGCTGAATCAGTAACATATAAAATGCCATTCGTTCCCCTTACCTCATTACTCGTAATAGTAAAGACATCCAAACCACCTTTTACTTTCAGATTGTCAAACTCTCCATTCTTGCCAGCGACAGAGTTAAATTTCACATCAGAATCAGTACTTAAATACTGATTTATTGTATCTACATATTCATTCTTATCTTGTTTGTTTTCATTCAAGTATTTACCCATATTGGCAGATAATGCCTTATCTTTACTGGAAGTTTCCAAATCATCAATTACCACAACTTTAGTACCAGCTTCACCTGATACTGTAGGCTGTAATATTGTATTTGAATAGCTTCCACCTATATTCTTTAAATACTTGTTCCTGAAATTGTGTGGTATATAGTTAGATTTAATTTCCATATTATTTATGATATTTCATTCAATTCAACATCACATTTATTGTTTATCAAGTCATAAGTGATAGAATTGATTACAAAGTTCTTGTTTAAGGTATTCTCTTTCAGAATTGAATTTAGTGATATGCCTTTGTTTTTGATTGAATTGCTGTATTTGAATCGTGGCTTACTATAATAATTCACATATTTGCTTATACAGTGTTCCTCTGCTTTCTGCTCATTCGATGATGTAATGTTAAACAGAGTATTAACAAACTCGTACCTATCACCCAACTTAGTAAGAACGTAGCTGTAACTACCTGCGTGTTCATTGTAGGTGTTGATTCTAAATTCAATATCATCAAAGTCATTGACTATATTTTCATCAATCACATTTTCAAACTTCAAATCCTCATCATACGTTTCATCATTAAATACATCTTTCACATAATCAGATGTAGTATATTTCAATTTAACATCATTAATATGAAATGAATTACACCTGACAGGTGATTTATCGGTACGTCTCATAGGAGTAGTTCCAAGTTGATTGGGAGCGTAAAGTTCAAATGTCAATTCGCCTAATGTCATTTTATCAGATGGCAATGGAACGGCAACACCATCTTCACTTTCTGCCAGATTCATACGCCACGAAACTGTATTAGTCAATGAATAATCAGTATCAAACACTTTATCCCCTACCTTATTCTTATGTACCAGATAAAAACAGTCTTGCAATTTACATTCATCATAGAACCATTTCTCGATAAATACCCGTTCATTACTGCTATTCATATATGAATACACGTAATTTCTATCTGCATATCCACCGCTATACTTTTCACGTCCAGAAATAGAATCATATTCCCCTTTAGTAACAAATCGCCAGTAGCCGTATTCATCCAGATACTTATACCAAGTTGCACCTGCCCAAGTATTTGGACCGTTACATATCTTATAATAATTCCTTGCAACTTTATTATGATACTCTTGATAATTAACCCATCCATCACCATCATAGTACATCTTATCACCAATTGCAAGTTTACATTTAAACATCGTATCCGTGAATCCTGTGGAATATTTACCATCATAGTATTGTTCATCAGATGTTATAATACATTCTGCTGCATTCCAATCACCAGACAGCCTATAATTTATATCAATAATGAAAGTTCCACCTTTGACTGCTATAGGTAGCTTATTTTTCAATGACAATTGGACTCCGTCTGTTGTTTTCCATCCCATCAGACCGTAATCACTTATCGTAAAATATGTCTTCCAATTTAAAGAAGAAGGTTCATTGGCAGTCTCATAATATGCTGCCTTTTGCCAGTAGCTGCCATTTGATGCAGCATTATCTGGAGTTACTTCTTCTATCGGTTCTATTGGTTTGTTAATCTCAAAAAGATATGGCTTATTCCAATCCCAATTATTCTTCGATTTAAAGAAAGCATTCAATAATGTATAATTCTTACCACTAATATCCCTTGTCGATTCATAATACTTATTTGCGTCTGCATTCTGATTTATAATATCATCCTCATCATTCCATTCAGGAATTATAGTATTATTAGAATTTGAATTAGCAACTACCACCACTTTATTATATAGCTCACCAATAGCTATACTAGCATTACTTTCATAAATATTCTGGTTAACATCAATAACGGTGTTATCAAGTGTTACCACTGTATTGTTATCATCTGATAGAGTATATTTAGTATATGAACTGACATTCTTTATAGCATTGTAATCCACAAAGTAAATTGAATCACCACAATAATAGCAAGTCATACCCAGATACCTTGCAATATATTCCAGTACATCTTTACAATTTTCTGCTTCATTTGCTTCATCAAAAAAGTTTCTATCTAAGATGAATAAATTATTCAGTAAATCAGTAGCATCATTTATTTTCTTAGTGTTGTGCACATAGACATTCCTTATCAATCCATTGGCATCAATCTGGCTTATGATATGCTTGATTATTTGATAAAATGATACTATTGACTGCTTATCATTAAGGTAGGTATAATTATAGTTGCTAAGAGATGAAATAATATCATTAAATTGCAATGATAACAAATTATATTCTTCATTATAATCTGTACTATAGAGACAGGGTACTGAATAACCACACCACAATAAAGAACCATTCTTTGAAATAGTACAATATATCTGGTTTCCCAATGCAGTATATAAATTAGGCAGTACTTTTGTTGTTAAAACATTAATCTGGCAATCTGAACATTTGATTGGTTTGAATATATCATCATCTGATTCATAGTTTATTGAAACAGCATCTGCTGAACAGAGTAATTCAGAAGATATTAAAGTACCTCCTGAATCCCTGTATATTTCTATATTGATAGCATTCTCATCTATATCTTTAAAAGATGAGTTATATATTAATTGATAGCCCATTATGTCAGTCTGTTTATTCTGTTATTGTGTTGCTTTAAAACTCCTACCAGTGCCTTGTCTGAAATCTTAAATTCAACTTCACCAGACATAGAAGTTCCTTTTATAGATGAACCACCATCTAACAGGTTGAACAGATTGGACTGCTGACTTTTATTCAGAATCATTTCACCACTATTCACCCTAGCCAGTACCTTATCACCAAAGAAAGAACTGCCATCAACTACACCACCATTAGCAAATTGTGGCATAGTGGCAAAAGCTGCTATTACAGAAGCTACAGCAGCACCAGCCAACAGCCAACCTACTACAGGTGTTTGTGTGGCACTAGCTACGGCATTTCCTATAGATTCCGCTTTCTTTGCAGCAATAAGAGCTTCTATAGCAGGAATAGCTGTACCTATAGCTGTCATTAAATTGGCACTCCAAGTCAACCAAGCAGAAGCACCTTCATTTGTCATTTGGGATATAGAACCCATAACAGTAGCAATAGCTCCTAATGATGTTGCATAATCATTATTGACTTTTACATCTTCTTCTGTTACAAATGAAGAAGTTAGTTTACCAATATCCTTTGAATCAAATCCTTTAACAGATGGAATACCAGCAGGTTTTAATTCTCCCTGCTCCCTACTGTTATACTTAGCGGTAATATTCAGAACTATTTTCTTCTGTTCCAGTTCCTGTATCAGTTTTAGTGCAGATACTCTGGCATCGTCTGTAATGGCAGCAGCATACTTCTTTCTGGCTTCCGTTATCAGCTTATCCAATTCAGCAACAGAACCAGCAGGAATTACTTCTTCTGTTTTTATCTTATTATTTCCTCCAGCAGGTTTAAGGCTATTCTGTAGTTCCAATGTGCGTTTATCAAAATCATACATACGTTTTTTCAAATCATAAGCATATTCATAGTTTTTAATCATTTCACCTCTATTGGCATCATTATCCTGATTCAAGAAATTCTGCTTTTCAAGTTCTGAATTTTGTTGTTTGAACAGTTCCATTTGTTGCTTAATAGAAGACAGTTTTTCCCTCATCTGTTTTTTGGTTTCACCTGTCCATTCATTAGTATCACCTCTGGTAGAATTAATCCTGCCTTGTATTTGGTTTATTTCCTTTTCGTATGCCTTTAACTGGTCTTGATACTCCGTTAATGCCTTTTTCTCATTTCTAGATGAAAAATCATTATTATTAATTGATATATATTTATGTATATCATTAATATTAAAGTCTTTTCGTCCAGTTCTAATATTCAATGATTGGATAAGTTCTTCTTCTGCACCTCCCAAGACATCAGTAACATCTATTTTAAAATCTTCTTTCAACTTTTGCAAGTCTTTAAATGCCTTCTCCCGTTCCTGCTTGCTTTTGGTGGTATCCCTGATTATAGATTCATATTTCGTAAACTCCGTTTCAAAAACTTTAGTATTGAATCCCATTGATAACTTAGCATCAGTCAACGAATCACGCAATGCTTCAAGTTCTTTCAAATTCTTTATTGTAGAAAGGACACCGTTATTAAATGCTTCAAAACTGCCAGCAGACATAGACTGAAAGAATAAATCTACAGTTCCTTTACAGGATTTTAATGTATTGTCCCATTCATCATTAGTAGCTTGTGAGCTTCTTATTATCTTCATAAAAGCGTCACTGGCAGTAGTCGCAATTCCGATACCAGCAGCAAACTTTCCTATAGTACCTACTATATTGCCCGTTATCTGTTGGAACTCCTGTACTTGCCTGCTGCTCTTAACTATGTTATTATTAAAACCAGATGAATCAAGTAATAGTCTGGTTACTAAATCAGCCATATATATTTAGTTTTGTGTGTTTATAAATTGATTAGCTTTAGCCTGTAATCTGGCTATATCATTCTTACTTATAGAAGTATCTTTTTCTTTGGTTTCATCCCAATCAAACTTCATAATATCAGTAGGTGATAATTGCTTGGTGCTGTTAGTTTGGGCTATGATATAACTTATCATTCTAGCCTGTTCCCAGCTTGCTTTATTCTTATATTGCAGATTCTCCAAGACTGCCTTCACCTCATACATTTGCATACTGTCCAGAAAATAATCAGGTGCTATACCTGCTTCCAGAACTATCAAAGCATACAATTCGCTAATCGTTACTTTTTTTTTGAATCTACAGTATCACTTATAAATGCAGACTGCTTTTCCATCTCTTTAGAAAGAAATTCCTGTAGCTGGATAACTAAGGCTGGTTCTTCATCACATTCATTAATAAAGTCCTCAAATGTCATTTGCAAATCTGGATTATTGGCTACCAACAGACTATAATAAAACAGATAGTAGTCTGTCAGATTCTCTAATCTAAAAATCTTACCTGTTATCTGTTCAAAAACGAACATAGCCCTGATAGTATATCGTATATTGTATGCAATACCTTTAATTTGAATTTCCATAGTATATAAATAAAAAAGGGGAAACTGCAACAGCTTCCCCAGTGAATATATTATGCTACTTTAGGTGATAAAGCACCTGTTCCTTCCAAAGTAACAGAGTAAGTAGCATTGTCATTATCTGGAGCGTTAGCAGTAATACTGGTGATAACTACTTTGCCTGTATATCCACCGCCAGCAGTCCAGCCATCGGCAGGCATACCAGTATCACTGTCTGCATTAGTGCATACAGCAAAAGCAACAGTAAGTTCTTCCCTGCTTATCCAGCTATTTACTAAAGCATTAAAATCTTCTACGCTATATAAATTATCAGTTGTAAGTGACCAGCTTAGCTTGCTTACAGCTTTACTAGTCCACTTGCCACTGTCTTTTGATGAAGTTTCCAAAGTGTTTCCTGTTAAGGAAAGCTGGCAACTGGTTGAAAATGCCAGTGCTTTATAAGCAGTACCAGCACCAGTCGTATCTTTAAAAATCATCAGGTCATTACCTCTAAGTATTTTGTTTGCCATTTGTGTTTATATCGAATGTTAAATTCTGAATGAATGTATCTTCTATGTATTCTTCATCTGCACTAATCATCCTTATGTCATTTATTTCTATTCCAGAAAAGTTACCTCTTCTACCTTCTAAAGCCTCTCTTACATAGTCTGCCAGTTCAATGGTATCTATGTAAGCTTTAGAAGCTATAGCTACATCAACCGTAACAGATTCATTAACTGCATAACTACCTTTCGTGTAGTTTGGTGTGATATTGGTTCTTTTATAAATGATAAAAGGAAAAGTGGTGGATTCTTCAACTATCAAAGGATATATCTTAGAACCTACCTTTTCGTTTATCCTGCTATCTTTACTTAATAAGTGGTAGATAGCTTTTCCTATTTGTAAGCTCATTTTTTATTAGCAATCCTCGTTATTGATTCTTCAACCATTTGATTTATATTATCGAAGATGGCACGTTCCGTTTTATCCTTAGCGGTTCTAAAGAAATGTGTAGCTTTCATCCTGCCCCTGTTTGCTCCGTTCTTCCTAAGCTGTCTGGTAGTTGTTCCAAGTTCAAAGAACTTTAACCTAAAATCACCCATTATATGAACTTTCGCTTCTGTCGCTTTCTTGTCCACCTTTAGCTTTATTCCACTGCCTAAAGTTTTACCGTTCCATCTATTCTTATGATTTATTGCCTTACCTACTACGCTTCTTAGTTGTATCTTTGTTTCCTTTTGCAGGATTCTGCCAGCTTTCCTTAATGCATTCTTATACACATTATTTTGCTGCCTGCTGTTAAGTTCACTAAACATTCTTAGTACCTGTGAAGCGTCTACAGTTACACCGTTATTCATTAATAAGCTCTCCTATGATTTCTGTGGATTGTTTTGCCCTGTCTGAATTGATAGCCAGTATCCTATACTTCTTACCTTGATAGATAATTCTCATTTGCTCGTTTACCTTATGATAGAACCTGATTGTGAATGTCAGTGTATAAGAAGTAAATATTTCATTATTCTGGTTAACCCTATTTCCTGAATTAAACTTCATATTGGCTCTGGTTTGTAGATAATCCACCCATTCCATAGAATTGGCTCCAAACTCATTTTTAATCGGTACTGATTCCTGTAGCAGTATTGTTTCTGTCAGTATGCCTGCTCTCATTATATTGGGAATTAATAGCCATACTGTAATCCAGTTTCACCGCTTGTTCTTACAGCACTGCACAATTCAGGATTCCAGCCAGAATAAAGAACCGTAGTTATAAACTTTTCTTGTCCAGCAGGTCTTAACTCTACAGTCACTTCGTAATCATTGGTATTTTTAATGAGAAAATAAAATTCTGGTGTGAACTCATTCTCTGTAATATCATCCATTCTACTAACCTGTATAGATGTTGCCCTACCGTCTCTATTATGTATGTAATCAATCATACTTCTTTGTAGTTTTTATAAAGTGAAATTAGATAACCAAATGTATATGGCACTTTATTAACGGATGAATAAGAAACTGGCTCACGGTTGGCATATAGATTACCAACCAGTAATAAAATAGCGTGAATTACAGCAGGTGGGGTAAATTCCCCATCTACTGCCAATTCATCTAATTTCAGGTTCAAATTACGTGCAACCGCATCTTCTGCGACATCAATTAGCCCTAGTATATATAAATCATCATCCGTGAAAGAGTCATCTAACAGAAGATGCTTCTTAGCTTCTTCCAGTTTGACGTACATATTATTTTAAGATAGCTTTCTGGAAAGAACCTGTTCTTCTTGGTTTGGCATCAAAGTAAGCATTGATAACAAGTCTTACCTTACCGTTAGCAGCTTGTGTGTACGGGTCTACTGTCAAGTCAATTCCTCCCCATTGTCCAATAACAAAATCTTCAAAGTGTCCCATTAGTACACCTTTACTGGTTACATTGGATGTACAATACACTGGATATCCGTTCACTTCATTTTCTTCCATCAGACAACCAGCACAACCAACACAGGTATGTACTCCACCGTCAGTTACATTATAAAGAGCATCTTTTGCTGTAGTTTTCAAAACACCTTTTGCAGATGGCGATACAATGAAACATTTGTTTCCTGCTACATTAGCTTCTTCCAGTGCAGTTTCCATATCAACCAATCTCTTATAAGTAATATCCTTTGTTTCAGCGGTAATACCATTAAACATACCAGCAGGCATAGTATTAGAACCGGTTCCGTCACCCAGAATAGTAGCTTCCAGTTTATCAGATATCGCATTTACAATATCACGCTTAAGCATTTCTTCTGCACTGGCTGAATCCTGAATCAGAAATTGCTTGGAAACGTCAACATAGGCTGTCAGTCTCTTTGGTTCTAAGTTTACTTCACTAAAATCACCTGCACCGTCTGTAGCGGCAGCTACTTCACCAGCCCAGCTAACGTTACTTCCAGAATAAGCAGGAATAGAAACACTACCTACTAGTCCAGACAGATAACTTGCACCAGCTTTAACCATTACTAAATTTGCTCTCAATGGTTCTAATAGGGCTAATTTGTCCTCTGCTACAGTTTCTTGTCCTGCACCTTCTACAGTCGCTTGTATATCGGCTCTTTCTTCAATCGGTAATACGATTTGTCCAGAATAGTTCTGTCCTGATTTTCTAAATTCTGCAATACCAGCAGATACAACTTCTTGCGCTCTTTCGTCCAGTTGTCTGCTATTGGCTACGTCATTGATAGCCTTTAAAAGTGAAAACTTCTCTTTTTTCATAGATGTATTATTTGTGTTTGTTAGTTTTGTCTCGCTTGCAATCTTTCTTATTTCATTATCTATGTCTTTCAGTTCATCAGCAATAGAGTTAAATTCAGTATTTTCACCTTCGTTTAACCGTCTAGTTTCTTTCTCTGCCTTAGAAACTATTTCCTGTGCCCGTTGCTTTAACTGTTCCTTTTTGTCTAACAGTTCTAAAGTGTTCATTATTGTAGTTTGTGCCTTAGCTCCATATAATAATCAGTCAAATCTTCCTTATCAAATGATTCCAGCTTTCTAAGTGCTACGCTCGTATCAGGATACGCTTCTTTATAGACAGGTGATACATCAAACAATTCTTTGAACTTGTTGATAGTCCTGATATAAGAACCGTTTTCCTTCTTTGTCCAAGTATCGGAATCAATGGTAAAAGCAAAAGATGAAGTAGTAATATCACCTCTCTTTAATCCTTCCAGCAATTCATCTCCTAGATTTGTGCAGGGTGCTTCAAAGCTGTATTTAAGACCTGTAGAATCAACTTCCAGTTTCAGACTGCCTGCACCGTATTTGGAGCGTGCCAGAATACCCCTGTCTTCATTATGATTTAGAAGGCATAAAATATCTGACTGGCTCAATACTCCTTCCAGTGCTGTAGGTTCTATAACTTCTGTAAACCCTCCTAAATCTCTGGATTCAGAATTGAATACGATTGCATAGCCTTCCACAATTCTGGAATCTTCATTTCTTTTTTCAATTTTGCAATTTCGTGTTTCTTTCATAGTATCGTAATAATCCTTTATACATATATTACTTTTACTCTAGTATCTCCCAGACAGGGATTATCAGAGCAGTAAATCGTATATTGTTCGCTGTATCCTGATTCATTGGTGTAATAGAACTTGGCTACTTCCTTGAATCCTCCCTCAAAACCTCCTACGCTAAAGACAGCTTCACCATAATGTGAAGGATATGCAAAGAAGATATATTCATTCTCATTTGCATTAACCCTGAAATTGGTTTCCATAGCTTGCCTTAGCTCTTTAGTCAAAGATTCAAGAAGGTGGGAATTATAAGAAGTAGAAGCAGATACGCCAAAATAAATGTTATTCATAAACTTAATATCAATAGTTTTAGATTTGATGGTAGTTCCATCATTTACCTTTAATGTGAAGGATTTGTTTGTGTTGAATGAAGTATCAAATGTAAATGTACTTCCAGTCACAGGTACATCATTAATAAATTGTTCCGTTGCTGGCTGGCTTAACTTCCAAGTAAGTGTTATGCTACTAATGGAAGTTCCTATTTCCTGCACTGTTGCTACATTAGCTGTAAATGAAGTTATATTAATAGCTTCATACAACAGTGAATCCAATGTGTCTTTCACAGTCGTACTGTCATATCCTACATTTTCAGCAAGTAAATCGGAACGTGTTACGAACTTGGAATCATTTATTAAATCAGATGTGAAATTAGGTATTTCACTAGTATCAGCTTTAGCAGCTAGTGCTTCTTCCAGTTCTTTTAGTTCCTTATTAATGCTTGTCGAATCAAAATCAGATAAATTAGTAAGTTTGGTTTTATCCTCATTAGTATAATCATTAGTAGACAATCCTTTGCCAGATTCTTTATCAACCTTTTTAGCCAAATCTACGATATTTGTAAACTGTGCATCATTGGAAAGCTCCGTTGTATATTTGGGTACTTCATTTCTGGACACAAAGTTATTATCATTCACTAACTGACTAAGTTTAGTAGGTACACTATTTATATTGACATAGTTACAATCATTCTGCAACTGGCTGACTTTAGCAGGTAAATCATCTCTGGTGATAAATCCCATATCATTTATCAACTGGCTTAATTTAATCAGTCTTTCCTTTGATTCAGAACAGCAATATTTAAGACCATCCTTATCTGCTACTATGGTAAAAGCCCTAATCATTTTATAGCAGTGACTATCATCATCCTTTATAAATGTACAGATAACATTATAATCTCCCAAAAGCATTTCCTGCTGTTGTTCGGCTGTTACCTCAAACTCAATACCTTTCACTAAAGTACTGTCATAAAGAACAGTATCCCCTAAATCTTCTTCCCTCTCTTTAAGAACTATATCAACTATTCTAGCATCTGCTACATATTTCTTGGATGGAACTGTAGAATGTTGATACATCACCTCCAAATCAGTAACAGCAGATAAATCTACATAGCCGTTGCAATCCTTTATAGTCCAAGTAAAGCTAAAATCATTCCCCTTAATTATATACCTCATCGTCTTTCTCTGTTTGCTTAGTAACTGCATTATCTAGTGTCTGTACATTCACTTGTACAAATGACTTGTCACCGTTTTCAATAGCTGGTAAATCCAGATTCTTCCTGATTTCATTTGGAGTAATCACACCAATCTGAAAAAGCGTATTATAATAACTAGCCAGACTTGCTTTATCTGCTCTAAGGAGAACTGAAGTATCAAAACGCACATCTATATTATTCCTTTCAGAAGGCTTATATAGTTTACGTTCAAATTCCAATTCTATCTTTTCTAATAGTGGTGAAAGTGTATCTGTCAAGAAAGCCAGTTGAGTAGCTTCTACCGTACTATAACTGGACTTGGATAAATCAAATGCTTTCACTGGAGATACACCAAAGAACCTGCAAATATCAATTATGTTAAACTGTCTGGTTTCCAGTAGTTGTGCGTCAGATGGATTCACGGTTATAGGCTGGAAAGTCATATTACCTTCCATTACGGCTACGCCATTAGGAGTACCAGTAATAGAATTAAAAGCACTGCTCCAAGCTGTTTTAATGTCCTGTTTCTGTTGTGCTGTCAATGAGGATTCCACTTTGATAATGCCAGCCAGATTAGCACCTCCTTTAAAAAATCCTTCTGCGTGAGCTTCTGAATCAGCTGTTAGCCCTAGTGTATTTCTAGCGTGCTTCAAAGTGCTTATACCTGTAATTCCGTCATAGCTGAAATTCAGGATATGAATCATATTGATAGCTTCTACCAGTTGGTTCATCCCTGTAATGTTGTACATCTTTTTCCCGTTTTTGAATGTGACTGATACTGAATCTGATTTTAGAAATATCAGTTCTTTGGCATCACCTTTTTCATCTCTGTTAATAAGAGCATAACCATTACCTGTAAGAAGTACACTGGTAACTAGTGTCTTGATAAAAGTAAATCTGCTCATTTGGTCATTCGGTTCTCTATTCAACAGCCAGTATGTAGGATGCTTGGTAAATTTGGTTTTAAATCCCTCATCATCTACATAGTACGGCTCTAACGGTAACTGTGCTACGGAATCACTTATCACGTCTACACATCTGTAAACGGCAGATAACAGCATAGCTTTTGATTCTGAATATGTAGTAGCTGAATTATAAAATAGAGAATCTGAAAGAAAGTTGTAGCCACGTTCTTCTTGTCTGGCTTCTTTCTTTTTAAATGATTTGAAATCGAATTTGAAATTCATTAAAATGTGAATATTTGGTTTGTGTAGTGTGGCACTTGTAAATACATACCTAAAGCCTGTATCATAGATATAGTTCCATCAATCTTCTTTTTGTCTACTTGTTTGTTAGGTTTGATATTGCCGTTATGGTCTGACTTCAAAGTCACATTCCTAAAGCAATACCTGTTTATTTCGTTATTGTCTATTACAGCCTTACCTGATAATATAAGCCGTTCCATCTCTCTGGTAGGCTTATTGAAGTTGGCTAATGTCTGTGCATATTCTTCCAGTGGTAAACCTTTCTCTGTTGAATCAATAGCCCACTGCGTAGCATTATACTTATCATATCCTACAGCCTGTATATTAACTATTTCTGAATATTTAAGCATATCAGTAGTTATGTAATCATAATCAGTTACATTACCTGCAGTAATAGTTAGTAAGCCTGTCCTTCTCCATAGCTTGTAAAGTTCCTTATCCGTCTTGTCGGTAAGTGCAGACTCTGGAAGGTAGTAATGAGTTTTAAAATAGTATTTATCATTATCTACTACCAGATAAGATACAGCGGTTAAATCACTGGTAGCAGCTAAATCCACTCCAATATAACAGGGTAAGCCTTTAAAGTTTGACAGGTCTACTGCTTGTGTGCATTTTATAACACTTTCATCAGATAGCCAGACTGTAGCACTGTCGCACCATTGGTTAAGTGTCTTGGTACGTACTCCTACTTCATCAGATGGATTATTTATAGCCTGTTGTACTTGTCCTTTGATGTATTTGCTGGTAACAGTAATATTCAAATTAGGAGCAACTTTCATCCAGTTCTTTTCACTTCTCCAATCATCAGCAGCATCTAAAGAATAGATGGCAATGAACATTTCATCATCTGTCTTCAATTCATTCAGCACTTCTATAGCTACGGTTCTTAATTGGTAGCAAGGCAAAGTTTTGTCGAATCCAGCAGTAGTAATAGTACATAGATGTGGATTCTCACGCATACCCATACTGGACTTTATTACATCCCTTACCTTACTTGTTTTGGCAGCGTGGTACTCATCCAGTAAGCCAAAGCTGGCATTAAATCCATCCAGTTTGCTATCATCAGCAGCAAGTACTTTCAGTTTGCTATTGGTAGCTTTAAACAGAATATCAGCCCTGTAAGCTGTCAAATACTTACCTTTGGTATCCAGTCCCTTACTAAACTTGGAACACATATCAAAGGCTATCTTTGCCTGTTCCTTACTGTTTGCAGCCAGCAGGACTTCTGCACCGTATTCACCATCAGCAATTAGATAATACAGACACAAGGCAGCAGCTAAAGCGGTCTTACCTTGTTTTCTGGATACTTCTATATAGGAACTGGTGAATCTCCTAGTTCCTGTATCCTTCCAATAAAAGCCCAGTATATTGGCTATTATAAACTGTTGCCAGCCTTCCAGCATAAAGTTACTGCCAGCGTGCTTACCTGTATAATGTTTCAAAGTACCAATAAAGCTGATAGCCCTATCTACTACACCTTCCCTAAATTCCAAATCGTCCCTCATTAGGTCATTCTGAAATCTCTTACAAGCCAGTTTTATCGTATCGCCCGTTATTATTTCATTGTTAAGAACCTTACTTGCATACTCATAGTAAAGTTTCATCATCTGACTTCTTTCTTACCAGCAACAATGAACTGTTCCAATGGTGTTGATTCCTCATCATCCGTTTTATCCATCTTTGGTAATTTGGTACGTGCTTTGGCTGTCAGTCCAAATTCCAACATAATTTTCATAGCCTGCGTTTGTGCATCCTTTACTACTTTAACCAATGGATGTGGTGCTATATTACCTCTGTCACTGGTGACTGTCAAACCATCTATTTCCAACTGTTTGGATGCCTTGATAAATGTACTGTAATTTCTTGCCAGCATATCTAAGGCAGCATTATCTATATTCTCTAAAACACCTCTATTTTCAAGCTCTGCAAGTACTCCTTGTATGTATTCAGCAGCTTCTTTTTCTATACCTTTGGGAATTGAATATTTCTTCATTGTATTACGTTTTTTATTTTCTAAATAGTAAAGCTAAAAAGGTACTCTATTATACATAAAGAGACTATAATACAATTAATTAAGATAGCTATATATTCATTTTGACACCTCGTTTAATTTCAGTAAATTTGTATAGAATTAAAAATCAAAAACTATGGAAAGAACGTGCAATTATCCGATAGAAATTAAGTTTAAAATAGACCTGAATACAGAACTACTACTGAATGAATTATGTGATTTACTAAAGAAAGACAGGTCTAAAGTGCTAAGATTAATAACAGCAGATTTTTTTAACAGGAATCTGGACTTAATGGACAAATATAAAGAGACAGACGGCAAGTTAGACAGGGAAAAACTGGTAGAAACAATACTTAGAGACTTCCACGACTACAACAGGCAAACAATGAATGATTATCTACGATTTAAAAATGAAAAAGACAATACCAAGTAAAGAAGTACTGGAACAGTATATATATGATTACGGAATAGAAAAAACGGCACAGATTTTTAAGATATCAGCAGAAGATATAGATAAGCAGATTAACTGGAAGCCACAATATGAACAGTACTGTTATCATCCTGCAATAACAAAACCATTAGCATCACAACATAAGCAAATAATGGCTATCATAGCTAAACACTACCCTGATTTACTAAAGCAGTACACCAGCTATTATAAAGACACTATTTATATGTCCCAGAATGTAGAAGACCTGCTTCATAAAGCTATAATCAAATGTGTTGAAAAAGGACTGGACAAAGTAACGGAAGAAGCTGTTCTCGAATTAGTAAGGATACAGTTCAATACAGTTAAGAAATACACGCTATTGCAAAGTTACACTATGAAGAAAAAAATACTGCCACTGGAAATAACTACGGAAGATGGAGAATATATAATACCTACAGAATACTACAATAATGCCATATTTAAAGAAAGCGAAGAAACAGCATAATCCATCGAATAACAGGATAGAAAGACAGAAGATTTATAATACTGACAGATGGCACAAACTTAGAGCCAGTAAGCTAATGCAGTCACCTTTATGTGAAGTGTGCTTATCCAAAGGAGTAATCACCCTTGCGTTTCACGTCCATCATATAGACAGCTTTATGAATTATGAAGGAATGAAACGCAAAGAAGTGGCTTATAATCCAGATAATTTAATGTCGATATGCGAACTATGCCATAGTATACTACATAATAATATTATTCCAAAAGCGGGTCTTTAAGAGTATAATTCTTAGCATAATCAGAATTTAAATACAATATACATACATCTTTATTATCAACTATATAAATACGTGATTCTTCAATTCTAATAATCTTCCTTGCAAAAACGTGGTCTATCTTATCATATAAAAAATCTCCAATATGTGCTATTTCCCCACTAGGAAGAGTTATAGAATCCATTTTAGGGAAAATAGCATCATCATAATCTTCATATGTATCAGCTATACATTTAGATATTTCAGGGATAGATTTATTGACTTCATCAATTCTGAGACTCCTATTATACGACAATACTCTTATTCCTGATATATCAAATGGTATATTTGTTGCATTGTCCTTAATTAAGACTACCTTCTTATTAAAAGCGTGGCTTAATCCCAACTCATAAAATACATTCGCATTCTTTGAACTTAAATCACATACAATTATGTCACTATCAAGAATACTCTGAATTATAAAGTTTATTATTATATTAGTTTTAAGTGTATCATCCGCTCGTATAGATTCAAAACCAGCTCTCATAACAGCAGGTTTTATAAGATGGTTGTAAACCGTAGTAAAATGTCCGTTATCATACCCATCTGTATCACTAATAGGCATTATCACAAAACACTTTTTTTTCTTTCCTCCCATAACAGTAATTATTAAATTAAAATACAAATATAAATAGATTAAAACAATAAATATCACATCTCACCTATGAAAATTAAATTAAACATCCAATACATTCAGAATCTTACAAATAATGAAGCATTCACCTACTTCTGTACACTAGTAACAATAGCCAATAATCCAGATGCAACAATTAAAAATGTAGTACGTACCTGTGGTATATGTGAAACTACTGTATTCAAGCATTTAAAGAAATTTGATGAGCTAGGATACTTAGTAATAGATAGAACTGGAACATATAACACATACAGCTACACAGAACCCGATAAACTATATATAACCATAGATTCAGACCTGCTTAACATTAATGGCAATAAGAACCAATTAGGAGCACTTATACGGCTTAAATCATATACCAGAATAGGCACTAATATTGTAGACCTCTCACTTAATCGAATAGTCCACGAAGTAAGCATACAGCACGATAGTATATACTTTGCCCTTGAAAACGGGATACTGGAAAGAAATGACAAAAAGACATACTTCACCTTCATTCATCCAGTATTCACACATATCTGGTAGACAAATACAGAGCTTAGAATCAACTATATATTATTTTTCAAATTTGTGAAACTTTTTCTTTTTTAGGTCAAAAAGTTTTATTATCTTTGTATCAGCAAATTAGAAGAAGCAGCTACTATCATAAATGCTTCTATTGTGCGAAATCTCTGTCCAATAAACAGGAACTGGTGAATAACAGTAGCCAGTTCCTTATTTTAGATTTCATTTTTCATAATTCATATAATCCCTTTGGGATTCCATTGTTAAAAATGCAGCTTTCCTCTGCATTTTCTTAAATTAATAAATTGAAACATCGGATAATAGGCGTAGTGATACGCTTATTATTTTATCCCAATCCTTACCGAAATTTGCAAATGCTACCTTATACCATACCAAAAAAGTAAGGAATTCAAACCTAAAGATTTTAACCAGATTAGCTTCTAAATTCAGATTTACTACTATTTAGATTACTTACTACCTAAATTTAATATGTAAAAACCTATGAAAACCTTAAAAATAAATTCAACTAATGGCTATTTAGACTTACCAGATTTACCACATAATTGTATCTTTAACAAAGTAGTTACTGGCTGTGGTGGTACTACTGTAGTCCTCTTTAATAATGAATCCTATATCATTGCAGTACCTACTACAGAGCTTATCGTAAATAAGACGGGCTTAACAGAATCTGGTCTTACTACTATTACCTCCTATGATGGCAAAGAGCAGTCTGTATTTGGATTATTCGGTACTTTTACTTATCAAGCCAAAAAAGAGCTAAAGAAATATGCTTCCAGCACTGGAATAAAAAAGATAATGTGCACTTATGATAAGATGGAATATTTGGAGCAGTACCTAAATCCTGCTGATTTCAGACTGCTTATAGATGAATATCACATTTTACTAAAGGCATACAGTTATAGGCAGAAAGCTGTTGACGGTGTACTGGACTGCTTTAGAAAATACAAATCATTCTGTTTTATGTCTGCTACTCCAATCAGTGCAGATTTCACACCGTCCATTCTTTCAGATGTGGAACTGATAGAAGCCCAATGGGATAATACAGACACTTTAATAGTAAAGTTAGACCAGACCAATCATCCCTATGTAAAGGCAGCCAATTATATTAACGCTTATAAGAAAGATGGCTATCTGGAAATAAACGGTAATAAAAGTACAGAAGCATACTTCTTTATAAATTCGGTTACAGATATAGCTTCTATCCTAGAATATTGCCAACTTAGTAACGATGAAGTAAAGATTGTATGTGCAGATAATCCGTCAAACAGGGATAAATTAGCAGGATATACTATCAGTAACAGTCGAAGCACCAACAAGCCATTTACTTTCATTACTTCCAAATCATTTGAAGGTGCTGATTATTTCAGTGAAACAGGTATGTGCTTCGTGGTTAGTAATTCCAATAACACTAATACTTTACTAGATATATCCACTGACATTTATCAAATAGCTGGTAGAATCAGGACTGAAAGTAATCCTTTTAAGAATATAATGGTACATATCTTTAATAGCGTGGGAAAAAGAAAGCTAAACCTAGATATTACCTACGAAGAAATGGTACAAAGAATGAATGATGAAATAGAAGGTGCAAACGAATTAATTACTGCTATCAACAATAGTAGCAAGAAAGCTAAAAGTATGGCTGAAAAAATGCTTAACAGTGCCTATGCAGTGTGTGATAAAGAAGGGAACTATTTCCTTAATGATATGCTGGTAAAGTTAGACCTTTATAATTTCAAATTGGAAAAGGTTATCTATAATGATGGTATCGCTTTAAGAAAGGAACACAATGCAAACGGGAATATGACTACTGAATTAGAATATGAAAGACTAAACGAAACAATGAATAAAGCAGGAAAGAAACTATCTTTTAAAGATGCTTTCCTTAGATATACGGAACTACTACAAAATATGGTTATTACTCCAGAAACAGACGAAATAGTTAGAGTACAGCCATTAGTAGTACCTGCATATCATAAATTAGGAACTGATAAAGTTAGAAGTTTGCGATACATCAAAACAGCTATAGAGAAAGCTCTTATCAGTCTGGAATCGGATAAAAACAGAGATACGAAGATAGTACAAATACTTAGCAAGCAGATAAAGACTGGATTCTTTAGTAATGCTGATATTAAGAGCTGGATTAAAGAAGCATACGATATACTAGGTATTACCGATAAGGTCAAAGCTACAGACCTTGATAAATGGTTTGATTGTAAACCTATTGCTAAGTGGATTGACAGTAAAACAGTCAAAGGATATGAGATTTACAGACCAAAGATAGTATTCCAATAACTAAGATACACTAAACAACATTCATTTAAATAAACGACTATGATTTACATCACACTTATTGCAGTAGCACTATTATCAACTTACTTAGTAAGATTCACAGTAAAAGAGATTAAGCAACACATCACGAAAGAAGCAGATAGGATTATCAATACAAGACAATAAATATATTAACCTAATTAGCCTGTAATGAAAATGCACAATGGCTAATGTTTATGAATATGTAATATAGAAACAGGCTAGTAATCAAATTACTAGCAAATGGATAACTTTTTAGCAATGGAACGTAAAGGAAGGGACTTATTCAAGTCATTATTAGAAGATGGAAATATAACCAAATACAAGGAATCTACTGGCAGATATAATCCCGTAGATTTCTATTTAATACACAACGAAGATAAGATAGTAGCTGAAATAAAATGCAGGGATATACGGTACGTTAATTATCCCACTCATTTAATGGAAACTGAAAAACTTAAAAGCCTACTGGCTGTCAAAGATACTCACGATTGTAAAGCAGCGTGGTACGTCAACTTCTTTGGCGAAGATATATGCTTTATATATAATGCAGACAAAGTAAAGAATCTACGCTCTGAAACAGCGTATTGCAATTACACTACTGCCAATTACAACTACTACAAAACAACCAAAGGTGTTATTATGATACCTACTAACTTAGCTGGTATTTTTATTAGGAAAAATGGCAGATGGAGAAATGGAAATCTGAAAGATATTCTCAATCTACCAGCAGAACCCATCTGATTACAAGCAAATTAAGCCCACTTTGATTAAATTCAAGGTGGGCTATTTATTTTAAATTCCAGTTTCTTCCTCTAGCTTTCCAAGACAATATTCTTGATACCAAAAGCCATCTATTTCATCCCTATCCATTACTTCTTTTATGCGTTCTGAAAGCCCCAGTTCAATTACTTTTTGCTGAAACACTTGATATAACGTAAAGTCAAAACACCTCCTAGCAATATCCCAGATAATGCCATCCAATTTATCAATCCTTGTAAATAATGTGGATTTATCAAATCCTGCTAAAAATTTCTTAGGCTTATCAGTTCTCTTCGTATCCTTTATGACATTAATAGCCTCTTTTAGCTCTGTTAAATCATAGATATCAATACCCTTGTTCTGTAATTCATCCAGCCTTAACAAACTATCTTCTGCAAATAAGTAATCTAGCACATCAATTTTAGACTTAGTGATAGGTTGATTAGTTTGTTTCTCTTTAGACTCCTCTTTCCTAGCTTCTCTATCCAAAATAACATTAGCAGCATCATCAGGTATTATCTTAATATATTTTTGAAAAGATTCAACGTCCCTGTGTCCTGTAATTTTCATAATAAGCTGTGAATCATATCCACGTTTCAACATATTACAAACAAAAGAACGCCTTGCCGTATGAGTCTTTATTAATTTATAAGCAGGTAGCTGTTTCGTAATAACATTACCTCCCCTATCTTCTGTTACATTATGAAGCCTTTTAATGCCAGCCTTCTCACCTATTTTCGTCAAATAGTTTAAGGCAGTCTGATTAGTAAATATAGGAAATCTCCCCTTATACTTATTTAGAATTTCGTTGGCTATTGGCAATAACGGTATGGATACTTTGTGTGTCTTCTTTTCTTGAACTATCTCTATCACTCGACCATTTGGAGTTTCTTTTATAATCCCCTCATTGATAGCTTGTGTATCTTTGAAACGTTGTCCTATCCAGCATTGTAAAACAAATAAATCTCTCACTTGCTCTTCCATACCATCTAATTCTAAAGCATATATCTTATCTATCTCTTCCTCTGTCAGATATATTTCATTTTCATCACCTTGTCTACTTTTAGGTTTTTGATACTTATCAAGTTTGGCTTCACGAATATCTATCTTATTCTGTTTTTCAGCCCTTCTAAGAATTACTATTATCTTCTCTACCTTATTACCTACAGTAGTTGTTTTAGTGGTTTTCTCATCACCCACAGTCTTATTAAATAGATACGCTTGGTAGTCCATTATCAAAGGCAAATTTATATCATTGAAGCAAATAGGATACCTACCTGTTTCTCGCAAAAACACTTCAAAGAACTTTATTTGTTTCACATAATCATTCCTTGTGCTATCCTTGATAGAACTATCAGCAATTAGAGCGTTACGTAGCCAATGAATAGCATTTTCAGTTTCTTGTTTCTTAGCCATTTTGTCTTTATATATAAATTTCCGTAATAAATCAACACCCTGTTCTATTTCATCAGGATGCTCACAAAGATAATGTTTGCATTCTAAAAAACGAGCTTTCAACTCCGCTAATCTTTCATTAGTCACTGTGTTATTGAGGTTATCAAGTTCAGTTAACCTACAGCTAATATACGCTTCTTGCTTTCCTTTATTCCATTGTTCGGGATACGCTTTAACGCCCGTAGAAAACCTTATTTGTTTCCCGTTTAGCCTGCATACCAAATAGATATTAGTAGGCTTGTTCGCTTTGGGTTCTCTTAAATTAAAACTAGCCCGTACTTCACCAAAGAAAATCTGTCCAAATAAAGTCCTGTTGTCCATCTCCGTAGTTCAAATTCGTTATTCATTTTCGTATTCAAATCACGACTTTTCAAAAGACATCTGGTTATCAAGCAATTACAAAAGCACGTGCTTTAAAATCGTGCTTCAAATCTGTGCTTCAAATCTGTGCTTCAAAACCGTGCTTTAAGGACAAAAAGCAATAAAATCTAAAGAGGTTACCCCCTCCAGAAGGCGTAGAACGAAGGTTGGATGATTCAGATAGACGCAAAAAAAATGGGGCTTTTCACAAAGCTCCATTTTTCAGTTTTCAATAGGTATTAGTTTTTTTTTAAGGTAAAAAGATTGTTTTCAGGATAACGGTGCAAATATAGTCGCTTTTACTGTTATTCTCCAAATTATAAAACATGTCATATAACATCTTTTTGAAATATCTTTGGATTTATTATCATTTGCAGTAAAAACGCCCGTAACTTGTCCGTTACAGGTGACAAATATAGGACTATTTTCTAAGTAGCCCTAATTTTTGTTTAAAAACATGCAAAAAATTACGATTTTGGATAGTTTTCGTCTACTTTTCCGCTATGTTTTAAGACTTTTGCATCAATAAAGAATACTATTTCCTCTGCAATGTTGGTAATGTGGTCACCTGAACGTTCCAATTTCCGGAACACGCCAACCAAATCTACACAAGTATGAGCTGTTTCCGGATGTTCACGGATATAATCTGCCAGAATACCCGTTGCTTCCGCATTAATGTCATCCAACAGGTTGTCTTTACCAAATACCGCAGTCGCCATCTCAATATTTTCTTCGTTCAAGGCACGTTTCGCCAGTTCCAGCATCGATAAAACCTCTGCCTGCATCTCTCCCAGGCGCAGACGGGCCAGCAAATCGGCATCCAGCACCGGTTCCTTGCAGCGGATAACGAAACGGGCTATACCTTCTGCAAAGTCTCCCAGACGTTCCAGATTCGTATTGATTTTCAGCATTGCCAGTACAAAACGGAGGTCAATCGCTACCGGATTGTACAATGCGATGATATCCTCTATATCACTGTCTATCTTCAGTTCAAAGGCATTCACCCGACGTTCGCGCACCATCACTTGCTGTGCCAGTTCTTTATCAAGCGTCATCACGGCCTCCCCCGCACGGTCAAGCTGATTGTACACCAATGTCCACATTTCATCCACTTCTTTCTTCAATAGAATAAGCTCCGATTCTATAAACTTTACCATAGTCTCTTTATATATAAATGATTAATATTCTGTTTTCTGCAAACACTCCGGCAATACTTAACCGAAACGACCGGTTATATAATTCTGAGTAGCCTCTTTTTCCGGATTGGTGAATATCTTCTTCGTATCATCATATTCCACCATCTCTCCCAGATAAAAGAAAGCCGTTTTGTCGCTGACACGGGCGGCCTGCTGCATATTATGCGTCACGATTACAATGGTATAATCCTTCTTCAGTTCATGAATCAATTCCTCTACTTTAGCCGTAGAAATAGGATCGAGTGCGGAAGCTGGTTCGTCCATCAGCAATACCGAAGGAGATACCGCCATTGCACGGGCAATGCAAAGACGCTGCTGCTGTCCACCGGACAAAGCATAGGCAGATTCCTTCAACTTATCTTTGACCTCATCCCAAAGCGCAGCCCCTTTCAGTGTCTCCTCTACCCGCTGACGAATGAAAGCATTATCTTTCACCCCATTGACACGGAGCCCATAAGCTACATTCTCGAATATACTTTTCGGGAAAGGATTAGGACGCTGAAAAACCATTCCCACATTCTTTCGAAGTTCATCCACTTCCACTCCTTTGGCATAAATATTATGTCCGTCAATCCGGATCTCCCCTTCCAAGCGAGTAGCAGGAATCAAATCGTTCATCCGGTTGAAAAGACGGAGGAAAGTCGATTTACCACATCCCGACGGTCCGATAAAGGCAACTACAGACTTTTCTTCAATCTGCATGCTGATCCCCTTCAAGGCATGAAAGTCACCATACCAGAAGTTGACATCGCGTGTATCTATTTTTACTGTATCCATATACTAATCAATTCGTTTTTACTCTTTTCTCAAAATATTTTCTCAATGCATTTGCCAGCAGATTAACCAGAAGGATAATCACTATCAGCACCAAAGCGGTACCATAAGCCAACGGTAACTGTGCTTCCATATCCGTTCCGCTGGTAGAAATCACATACAGGTGATACGGCAATGCCATACACTGATCCAGAATGCTTGCAGGTAATTGCGGCAGGAAGTAAGCGGCACAAGTAAACAGAATCGGTGCCGTCTCACCCGAAACACGTCCCAAAGCCAGAATTAATCCTGTAATGATGTTCGGCATCCCCATCGGAAGAATCACATGCCAGATCGTCTGCAACCTGGTAGCTCCCAATGCCCGGCTTCCTTCACGCATGCTGTCGGGAATTGCTTTCAACGCCTCCTCCGTAGTACGGATAACCAAAGGTACGCAAAGTAAACCTAATGTCAAAGAACCAGCCAGAATACTGTCACCGAATCCCATGTAATTGACAAACAGAGCCATACCGAACAGACCGAAAACGATAGAAGGAATTCCGCTCAGGTTATTCGTCATCACCCGGATAAAGCGTACCAGCTTCCCTTTCGGTGCATATTCATTCATGTAGATGCCACTCATCACTCCCACCGGGAAAGCGAAAAGCGCACTGCCTGCCATCAGATAGAAGGTACCGACGATAGCCGGCCAGATGCCTCCGCCGGTCATCCCATCCGTAGGAGCGGACGTGATAAACTCCCAACTGACAGCCCCCGCACCTTTATATATAATGAAACCGAGGATCGCAAACAAAATCAGCACAATACAGAGACTCAACAACCGGAAAATTCCGAAAGCCAGTTTCTGAGAACGGTGTTTCGCTTTATTATTACTTCGTATTTCCATGTTACTTGCTACGTTTTATTCCTCTAGAAGAGATATACTCCACGCTAAAGTTGATGATTAATGTAATAAAGAACAGTACGACGCCCAACAGGAACAACGCTTCGTAATGCGGTCCGCCTGCCGGAGCTTCTCCCAGTTCCGCTGCAATCGTTGCCGGAATGGTCCGGAGCGGTTCGAGAATCGTTGTCGGTATCACTGCAGCATTACCCGTCACCATCAGCACTGCCATCGTCTCTCCGATAGCCCGCCCGATGCCCAGCACTACTCCGGAAGTAATTCCGGAGATCGAATAGGGAATCACTACCTTATATATAGTCTGCCACTGCGAAGCTCCCAAAGCCAGACTCGCTTCCCGCATCGAACGCGGACAGTTCCGCATGGCATCTTCGGTCACTGTTATAATAGTAGGCAGCGCCATGATAGCCAGAATGATACTTCCTGCCAAACCACTCTCCCCTACCGGCAGATCAAAGAATTTCTGAATCAGCGGGACAACGACAATCAAACCGAAAAAACCGTAAACCACCGAAGGAATACCACTCAACAGTTCAATGATCGGTTTCAGCCAGTTGCGCACCTTCGGATTAGCAACCTCAGACATATAGATAGATACCGAAAGTCCGAACGGAAGTGCAAAGAGGATAGCGAACAGACTTACCCACAAGGTGCCCGCAATCAACGGCAGAAATCCGAATAATGGAGCAGGAGTAGCTGTCGGGAACCACTCGGCACCTGCAAAGACATCTTTTACCGAAATGGTATTATCCTTGATAAAATGCACCGCATCAGGCTGCACTATAAATTTCTGCGGGACAAAAGCTACAATGCCGGGCGTCTTCTCCACCAGTTGCATGATTCTTTCACCGGCATACTCATAAGCGGGTCCGAGTTCTTCCTCTGTATAATACTCCGTGATGTCTTCCAAACGAAAAACCCGGATAGGGAGATCCTCCCCACCGAGTTCTTTCCAGTTTGTTATCTCTTCGTCGAAAACATCTTTTATCTGAGCAGGACTCAGCGTATTTACCCGATTACTTTTGTTCAAAGCCAACACATACCCTTCTTCAATCACTTTACTATTGAACAGCCCGAAAGCCTCTGTAAACAGGAAAAGTACGATCAGCAGGATAGTAATACTTGTTACGAAACCGCTACAAGTCAAAATTCCTTCTATTATCTTCTCAAAAATCTTCTTCATACCTATTGGTTTTCTGATGCAAAGAAAGCGACTCCTTATTAAGGAGGTGTGACTAATGTTTGAAGGAAGTATTTCAATGCTGTTACATTTGTGTTACAAACACTATTTCCCGCTTATCTGAAACAAAAATGTAATATGTGATTGTTTTATTTGCACCAACAATAAAAAGAATAATTATGAAAGTGAGAAGAAATTTATTAATCGCCCTTTCCCTTCTGTCTCTCAGCGCCAACGCACAGCGCATCAAAGGCAGCGACACTGTATTGCCTGTTGCCCAACAAACAGCAGAGCGATTTATGAATCTGCAGCCGGATGCACGGGTCACAGTCACCGGCGGAGGAACTGGTGTCGGTATCTCTGCACTGATGGACAATACGACGGATATCGCCATGGCTTCCCGTCCAATCAAATTCAGCGAAAAGATGAAAACCAAGGAAGCCGGACAAGAGGTGGACGAAGTCATCGTAGCCTACGATGCCCTTGCCGTAGTGGTGCATCCTTCCAATCCGGTGAAACAGCTCACCCGCCAGCAACTGGAAGACATCTTCCGGGGAAAAATCACCAACTGGAAACAGGTAGGCGGCGACGACCGCAAAATAGTAGTCTACTCCCGCGAAACTTCTTCGGGTACTTATGAGTTCTTCAAGGAAAACGTGCTGAAAAATAAAAATTATATGGCAGGCAGCCTTTCCATGCCCGCCACAGGTGCCATCATCCAATCCGTCAGCCAGACGAAAGGAGCTATCGGATATGTCGGCCTGGCTTATGTATCTCCGCGCACCAAGACGCTTTCCGTATCATATGACGGAAGCCACTATGCCGCTCCGACGGTGGAGAACGCAACGAACAAAACTTATCCCATCGTCCGCCCCCTTTATTACTACTATAATGTGAAGAATAAAGAACAGGTAGCTCCTCTGATTGACTTCATTCTTTCACCCGAAGGGCAGGAGATTATAAAAAAGAGCGGTTATATTCCAGTAAAATAAAAAAAATGTCCTACTTTTGTAGCCTATAAATAGAGTTAACATTTTAACGTTATGACAGATATTAAAAACGAAGACACAGGCGATAAGAAAAGCCTGAACTTTATTGAACAGGCAGTAGAGAAGGATTTGAAGGAAGGTAAAAATGGTGGAAAAGTGCAGACCCGCTTCCCGCCCGAACCGAACGGATACCTTCACATCGGTCATGCCAAAGCTATTTGCCTTGACTTCGGCATCGCTGCCAAGCATGGCGGCGTATGTAACCTTCGTTTCGACGACACAAATCCGACCAAAGAGGATGTGGAATATGTAGAAGCCATCAAAGAAGATATTCAATGGCTGGGCTACCAATGGGGAAACGAATACTACGCTTCCGACTATTTCCAGCAATTATGGGACTTCGCCATCCGCCTCATCGAGGAAGGAAAAGCATATATTGACGAGCAAACTGCCGAACAGATTGCCCAACAAAAAGGTACTCCCACCCAGGCAGGTGTAAACAGCCCTTACCGCGACCGCCCTATCGAAGAAAGTCTGGAACTTTTCAAGAAGATGAACAGCGGTGAAATAGAAGAAGGTGCTATGGTACTCCGTGCCAAAATCGACATGGCCAATCCTAACATGCACTTCCGCGACCCGATCATCTATCGTGTCGTAAAACATCCGCACCACCGTACAGGCACTACCTGGAAGGCTTATCCGATGTATGACTTCGCCCACGGACAGAGTGACTTCTTTGAAGGAGTAACTCACTCTCTGTGTACACTTGAGTTTGTGGTGCACCGTCCGCTCTACGACCTCTTCATCGACTGGCTGAAAGAAGGCAAGGACCTGAACGACAACCGTCCCCGTCAGA
>ERZ1673738.1967-NODE-1967-length-28480-cov-12.189481_pt1 | contig 28480 bp, 16 predicted proteins | sample MGYA00580198_ERZ1673738 | MGnify/ENA primary metagenome ERZ1673738 (study PRJEB41218, sample SAMN15661784) | gut metagenome | host: Homo sapiens | place: Canada: London | collected 2015-08-20/2019-03-30 | study: EMG produced TPA metagenomics assembly of...
GTCTGTTCGATTTGCTAATATCCGCACGGCATTGCCTGCAAGCAGTCATGCCGTATGCCTCTTGCAATAATACACTTTCTCCGTGCTTCGCACTCCCGAAAGTGTACAGACATTCGCAATCCGGACTATCGTCCTTCTTGCTCATGTCTGTTCGATTTGCTAATATCCGCACGGCATTGCCTGCAAGCAGTCATGCCGTAACGGATATTGCAAATCTTATTATCATTTTACGTGCTCATGGGTAAATAAATGATACTGGCAATATTCGTAGTTGCCGTTACATTTGGAGCAGAAACGGAACTCCAGATTCGGATCGTCCTCTTCTGTCCGTCCGCAGACGGCACATTTGTGTCTTGTGACTTTCGCCCGTCCAGCATTGGATTTTCGTTCGAACTGCGCCTTGCGGTGCATCTGTTTCGGCGAGATACGGCTGCGATGCAGTCTGTAAAAGTATAACACAAAATTCAAAAGTGATGCCACTACCGCAAACTTGGTGAACAGATTTCCAGCAATTACCGTATAGACCATCAGAATGGCATCCAGAATTCCCATCCATTTTACCTTCACAGGGATCACGAACATCAACAGTACCTGCATATCCGGATACGTTGCGGCAAACGCCAGAAAGATGGACAAGTTGATATAGTAGGTGCTGAACGCATAGGACCCGCTGTAAAATACCACAGATGCGGTCTCCGTTGCCATACCTCCGGTGAGCAGGTAAAGAACTCCCATGCACAGGAAGCTGCCGGCAATCGTGAACAGCATACCGGAAAAAATATAGACGTTGTAACGGTAGGTTCCCCAGGTCCGCTCCAGTGCTGTTCCCAGATTATAATAGAACAACAGCATAATGATCGTAAAAATATCCAGGCTGTCCGGCGGAACGATCACCCAGGTCACCAGACGCCAGATCTGCCCGTGCAGTATCCGGTAAGGATCCAGTGTCAGAAATCCCAGCAGATTATTTCCGGCCGCGCTGCCCATCAGTTCGATCACATAGCCCGCCACATAACACATGATCAATACCATGGTCAGGTTATGGATCGCATATTTTCCAAACTTTTTTTCGAATTTGCTCATAAAACAATGTCTCCATAAATAGTTATATTTTGATTTTTCTCTATCGAGATTGTAACATCCGGAAGAGAATAAGTAAACTGCACGTTCTCTTTTTTCAGAGTTTTCCCGAAAAATTTAAGTTACATTTTACAAAACTTTAACAACTAAACTCCCCCATTATTCGTTGCATTGTGGTGTTTTTTGTCGTATAATTAGAATGTTTTGTTGATGAAAAAAATGCATTAAATAAGTAGATTTATTTTTATTTCAGGAAGGATGTATCACATGAATTCACAGGAAAAATACGCAACTCTCGGCATAGATATCGGTTCCACCACTGTCAAGATTGCTATTTTGGACGAAGAACACAATATTTTATTTTCCGATTATGAGCGTCACTTCGCCAATATCCGGGAAACTCTGTCTGAGCTCCTTAAGAAAGCTTATGACCAGCTGGGAGAATTGCAGCTGCACCCCATGATCACCGGTTCCGGCGGTCTGACACTGGCCAACCACCTCGGCGTTCCCTTTACTCAGGAGGTCGTAGCCGTGGCTACTTCCCTGCAGGAACTGGCTCCCAAGACCGATGTTGCCATCGAGCTGGGCGGTGAGGATGCGAAGATCATCTATTTTGAAGGTGGTAACGTGGAGCAGCGTATGAACGGTATCTGTGCCGGCGGTACCGGTTCCTTCATCGACCAGATGGCCAGTCTGATTCAGACGGACGCTTCGGGCTTAAACGAATATGCGAAAAATTATAAATCCCTCTACACCATTGCTGCCCGCTGTGGTGTATTTGCCAAAACCGATATCCAGCCTCTGATCAACGAAGGTGCTACCAAGGAAGACCTGTCTGCTTCTATTTTCCAGGCAGTGGTGAACCAGACAATTTCCGGTCTGGCCTGTGGTAAGCCGATCCGCGGTCACGTAGCTTTTCTGGGCGGGCCTTTACATTTCCTGTCTGAACTGAAAGCTGCCTTTATCCGTACCTTAAATCTGGATGACGAGCACATCATTGACGTGGACAACTCCCATCTGTTCGCAGCCATCGGTTCCGCACTAAATGCGAAGGAGGAAGTCTGCATCAGTCTGTCTGACATGGTGAAAAAGCTGTCCTCCGACATCAAGATGGAGTTCGAAGTAGAACGTATGGAGCCTCTGTTTGCGGACAAGGCTGCTTATCAGGAATTCGTGGAGCGTCACAGCAAGCATCACGTGACCACCGGAGACTTACAGTCCTATCAGGGCAAGGCTTTCCTGGGTATCGATGCCGGTTCCACCACCACGAAGATCGCTCTGGTAGGTGAAGATGGATCCCTGCTGTACTCTTTCTATTCCAGTAACGACGGAAGCCCCTTGAAGACAGCGATCCGCTCCCTGAAGGAGATCTACTCTCTCCTGCCCGAAGGCGTGGAGATCGTACGCTCCTGTTCCACTGGTTACGGCGAAGCGTTGATGAAAGCTGCTTTTCTGCTGGATGACGGCGAGGTAGAGACCGTGGCCCATTACTATGCCGCTGCTTTCTTTGACCCCAGCGTAGACTGTATCTTAGACATCGGCGGTCAGGATATGAAGTGCATCAAGATTAAAAACCAGACCGTAGACAGCGTACAGCTGAACGAAGCATGTTCCTCCGGCTGTGGCTCCTTTATTGAGACCTTTGCCAAATCCCTGAACTATACCGTGCAGGATTTCGCTCAGGCTGCCCTGTTTGCAGAGCATCCTATCGATCTGGGTACCCGTTGTACCGTATTCATGAACTCCAAAGTAAAACAGGCGCAGAAGGAAGGCGCTTCCGTAGCAGATATCTCCGCAGGACTTGCTTACTCCGTTATCAAGAATGCTTTATTTAAGGTAATCAAAGTCTCCGATGCTTCAGAGCTTGGTAAAAATATTGTGGTACAGGGCGGTACTTTCTACAATGACGCTGTTCTGCGCAGCTTTGAGAAAATTGCAAACTGCCAGGCGATCCGTCCCGACATCGCCGGTATCATGGGTGCTTTCGGTGCGGCTCTGATCGCCAGAGAACATTACGAAGACAGTTATGTGACCACAATGCTGGATTATCAGAAGATCTGCGATCTCCAGTTCGAGACCAGCATGGCGAAATGTAAGGGTTGTACCAACAACTGTCGTCTGACCATCAACAAATTCTCCGGCGGCCGTCAGTTCATCTCCGGCAACCGCTGTGAACGTGGTATCGGTGGTCAGAAGAATGCCCACAATGTACCGAATTTATACGAATACAAATTACATAGACTGTTCTCTTATGAATCTCTGGACGCTGACAAGGCTCCCAGAGGTGTAGTTGGTATCCCCAGAGTGCTGAATATGTACGAGGACTATCCGTTCTGGTTCACCTTCTTCACCGAACTGGGCTACCGTGTTGTGCTCTCTCCCAGCTCCAACCGTAAGATCTACGAGCTTGGCATTGAATCCATCCCCAGTGAATCCGAGTGTTATCCGGCGAAACTGGCTCACGGCCATGTGACCTGGCTGATTCGTCAGGGAATCAAGTTCATCTTCTACCCTGCGCTATTCTATGAGCGCAACGAGTTCGAGGATGCCAACAACCATTACAACTGCCCTATCGTTACTTCTTATTCTGAGAATATCAAGAATAACGTAGAGGAAATCGCCGGCGGTGAGATCACTTTCCGCAATCCGTTCATGTCCTTTAGAGATCTTGGTACCGTGACGGATGCACTGACGAAGGAATTCACCGAGATTCCCGCCGCAGAGATCGCCGCAGCCTGCGAAAAGGGTTGGAAGGAACTGGCAAATGCCCGTCACGATATGGAGAAAAAGGGCGAAGAGACTCTGGAATACTTACGCAAGACCGGCAAGCGCGGTATCGTGCTGGCAGGCCGTCCCTATCATGTAGACCCGGAGATCAACCACGGTATTCCCGAGCTGATCACCTCCTACGATATGGCCGTACTGACAGAGGATTCCATCTCCCATCTGGCAAAACCGGAACGTCCTTTGATTGTATCCGACCAGTGGATGTACCATTCCAGACTTTACGCTGCCGCAAGCTATGTAAAGACGGTGGAGAATCTGGATCTGATCCAGTTGAATTCCTTCGGCTGCGGTCTGGATGCCGTTACCACCGATCAGGTGAACGATATCCTCTCCGGCTCCGACAAGATCTACACCTGCCTGAAGATCGATGAAGTCAACAACCTGGGTGCGGCCCGTATCCGTATCCGTTCCCTGTTGTCTGCAATCCGTGTCCGTGAAAAGATGGGCAAGCACCGCAACATCCGTTCTTCCGCTATCGAGAAGGTACCGTTTACCGAAGAGATGCGTAAGGACTATACCATCATCTGTCCGCAGATGTCCCCGATCCACTTTGAGATCTTGCAGCCTGCGTTCAATGCCTGCGGTTACAATTTCGTGGTATTGGACAACGATAACAAGCACTCTGTGGATGTGGGTCTGAAATATGTTAACAATGATGCCTGCTATCCTTCCCTGCTGGTAGTAGGTCAGATCATGGAGGCTCTGCTGTCCGGTAAATATGACCTGAACAAGACAGCCATCATCATGAGCCAGACCGGTGGCGGATGCCGTGCAACGAACTATATCGGCTTCATCCGTCGTGCCTTGAAGAAAGCAGACATGGAGCAGATTCCCGTTATCTCCCTGAACCTGGCAGGTATCGAGAGCAATCCCGGCTTCCATCTGAATGCGGATCTGCTGTTACGTGCCGCTGTGGGTGCGGAATTTGGTGACATCTTCATGCGTTGTGTATATCGGATGCGTCCTTATGAAGCAACTCCGGGTTCCGTGGATGCTCTGCACAAAGAATGGCTTGCGAAGGTACAGAAATTTGTCTCCGCGAAGCATATCAGCATTCCGAAGTTCCGCAGGATGTGTACCGAGATTATCCGGGATTTCGATGCGGTTCCGGTACTGGATATCAAGAAGCCCCGTGTCGGCGTGGTCGGTGAGATTCTGGTGAAATTCTCTCCTGCAGGCAACAATCATCTGGTAGAGCTGCTGGAGAGCGAAGGTGCGGAGGCTGTAGTACCCGACCTGATCGACTTCATGCTGTACTGCTTCTACAACCAGATCTACAAAGCAGAACACTTAGGTACCAGCAAGAAGACTTCAAAGATTTCCGCGCTGGGTATCTGGGCCATCGAACATATCCTCCGCGGCTCTGCCGTGAAGGCTTTTGAAGAAAGTAAGCATTTTGATCCGCCTACCAGCATTTACAAGATCGTCTCCTATGCGGAACCGATCGTATCCATCGGCAACCAGACCGGTGAGGGATGGTTCCTGACCGGTGAGATGGTGGAACTGATCAAGGAAGGCGTACCGAACATCGTATGTACCCAGCCCTTCGGCTGCCTGCCGAACCACGTGGTAGGTAAGGGCGTTATCAAGGCTCTGCGGAAGGCATATCCTTCCTCCAACATCGTAGCCATCGACTACGATCCCGGTGCCAGCGAAGTCAACCAGCTCAACCGAATCAAACTCATGCTCTCCACCGCCCAGAAGAATCTGAAGAAGGGCGAAGGAAGCGCGGAATAAAACATTTATAGTCTGAAACCACTGCCCGCGGCAAGGGATTCCATTGGAATTCCATGCCGTGGGTGTTTTGTATTCAGATCTCTTTTCCCAAACAAACATCTTTTCAGAATATCCCCTGTCATGTTATAATGCACTCAGATATGCTTGTGCCTTCAAAAGTGCCCGCTCTATTGCTTATCTGCATGTCCCACAATGTTCATTTATCTCCATTTTCGCTAAAAGCTGTTTTCTGGCTATTTTAGTACAAAATTTCTCATATTTTTTCTTTTTTTGTATCTATTTTACCCTTTTTCTTTATTTTGATACAATCATCCCTTTTTCCACTTGAAAATTAGACTTTTTTGTATTTTTTTCTGGTATTTTATCCTATTTACACCAAACCATTTTGAAAGGAGTTTTTTATGATTCAGAATTTAGACACTCGCCTTAATAAATTACAGACACAATGTGACTACCTACGCCGCAAAATTTCCGCCTTTCCAGAAGGAGAATTATCCATTCAAAAAAATGGATCTTACCAACGCTGGATTATCAGAAAAGAGGAACAATCTGTATATTGTCCTAAATCAAATCGTTCTCTTGCAGAGATTATGGCCTTGAAAAAATACTACTCTCTTCTGCTACTGGAAGCCGAAGAAGAATTTTCTCTGCTAAGTTCCTATAAGAAAATTTCATCCTCACAAAGCCGCTCCAGGAAATTATCCTCCTCTGACCTTCTAGAGGAATCTTCACCATATTATGAATTGCTGCAAAGTCATTTTGCGAAGGACAAGCTTCCGGTATCGATGCAGAAATGGTGTGCGGAAAGCTATGAAACAAACAGTTCTCACCCGGAAAATCTAATTCATACTACACTGGCGGGACATAAAGTCCGTTCCAAATCCGAGGTTATCATCGCCAATCTTCTGTACACAAATCATATTCCATATCGTTACGAGGCAGCTCTGGCCTTAAATGAGTTGACAGTCTATCCTGATTTCACGATCCTGCATCCCACCACGCAGCAGTTCTTCTACTGGGAACACTTCGGGATGATGGACAAGAACAATTATTGTGATGCTGCCTGCAACAAACTCAAGTCTTACTGCTACAACGGAATCTTTCCGTCCATGCAGCTGATCACCACTTACGAGACCGGCAAGGTTCCCATTCGTTCAGAACAGGTACAGCAGATTATCACGCAGTACTTTTTATGATATGATGAAGCAAAATCACTTGCTTGCAAGTGTGATTTTGCGAAATGCATTGAGTGAGCTGTGCTCACGATATAATGAGCGCAAGAGAGCCAACATGCTTGCATGATTGGCGATAACCAAACGGGCACAAAAAAAGACCGGGCGTGTATCGGCCTCCAGTCATTAGATTGATTCTGTTTCTAACTTTTGGGCGGTACAGCTCCGGTTCTTTAAGGTGAGCAAGCTCTCTTTCACCTGCAATCTCACGATGCATTTGCGCTGCGGTTCTCAATGTATTGTTGCAAGACTTCGGTGACTTCCTCCGGTGCCAGGCCGGCATCCTCGATCAGGTCACTTACTGCCTCCAGTTCTTTGCGCCTCTTCTGCTCATATAATTCTTCCAGTTCCCGTTCCTCGGATTCAATGCGGATATTCAGCGCATTGATCAACTCCTGTTTTGCCTGGATCTTTTCCTCCAGGGATTTTCTCTGTCCTCTTGGCATATACTGTGTGCTCCTTTCCTTATGGCAATACTATCGAAAAGGCCATTCATCAGGGATCACAAGCGTAGCATAAGCTGCCGTGATCAGTCATGAATGGCCTGATATGTTACAGTATATGGACAACATTGTAAAAATATACCATATGTCTGTTAATATTATACCGCTATAATTTTTGTCCTATCGGAACAAGCGTCCACAGATATTTTTCTTTGCTCACATCAAATCTGTCGGACCTAGCCCAGGTTGTCTACTGCCGCCTTCAGCTTGTCCAGTGCAAGCTCTAGAGTTGCTCTGGGGCAGGCAATATTCACTCGCTGGAAGTCTGCTCCACTGGGTCCGAACATTGCTCCGCCATCCAGCCAGAGTCCCGCTTTCTCTACGATAAACTGATCCAGTTCCTTGCCGGAAATCCCAAGTTCACTGCAATCCAGCCATACCAGATAAGTACCTTCCGGCTCTACCAGATGAATCTGTGGAATTTTCTCCTGCAGATATGCTCGCAGGAAGTTCAGATTCTCAAGCAGATAAGCTCTCAACTGATCCAGCCACTCCTGTCCGCCACGATATGCAGCCTCGCAGGCTACCGCTCCCAACGCATTCGGCTCATCGTATCCGGTCTTGTCGATTTCCTTCTGGAATGCTTCCCGCAATGTCTCATTTGAGATAAAAATATTGGAAATCTGTAAGCCTGCCAGATTGAAGGTCTTACTGGGTGCGGTGCAGGTCACGGTGAACTCCGCAAAACGGGGATCCACATTGGCAAACACCGTATGCTCAAATCCGGGATATACAAAATCATTGTGAATTTCATCACTGACTACGATCACATGATGGCGCAGGCAGATCTCTCCCAAATACTGCAGTTCCTCTCTGTTCCATACTCTTCCCACCGGATTGTGAGGATTGCACAGGATAAACAGTTTTATATTCTCCTGCACAATCTTGCGCTCGAAGTCTTCATAATCTATGCTGTACTGCGACTTTCCTTCAGTTACCCTTTTTTCGTATACCAATGTATTATCAATCACCCTACGGTCATTGTCCCTAATGATATTGGTAAAGGGATAATACACCGGATTTTGGATCAAGACCGCATCTCCCGGCTTTGTGAAAGCTTTTACCGCTGCACCCAGTGCAAATACCACACCGGGGGTCTTCATGATCCACTCTCTCTTCGTCTTCCAATTATGGTTTTTTTCCATCCAATTGGTTATGGCATTATAATAAGCATCCTTAGGCTGGGTGTATCCGTAGATTCCATGATCTACCGCCGCGTGAAGGCTTTTCGTAATCTCCTCCGATACTGTAAAGTCCATGTCTGCGACCCACAGTGGCAGCACATCCGCAGGCTTGCCTCTCTCCACGGCATAGTCGTACTTCAGGCAGTTCGTTCCCTTACGATTTATAATTTTATCAAAGTTGTATGTAGCCATACGAATCCTCTTACCTTTCGACAACCTGCAAGCTTTCTGCCTGTGGCCCCAAGTTGCAGGTTAAATTTTTCTGTCAATCGTACCTATTCTACCAGGACCTTCTGCACGTCCTGACTCGTTGCGTCTGTTGTGGGACTTCCGTGAAACTTTCCGCGGAACTGGCTAAATTACTATGTATACCAGTCAACCCCACTCAGGCAAAGGCCTGCTCCAAGTCTGCCAGCAGGTCATCAATATTCTCAATACCAACAGACATTCTCAAAAGCTTTTCATCCACACCCAGAGTTTCCCTGACCTCTACAGGTACATCTGCATGGGTCTGCTTCATGGGATAGGTCAGAAGACTTTCCACGCCTCCCAGGCTTTCTGCAAAACGGATCAGCTTTACGCTCTCCAAAATTTTAACAGCTTTCTCCGCAGAATTCAATCGGAAAGAAATCATTCCGCCATAGCCGCTGCACTGTCTGTCAATCAGCTCCTTATCCGGTCTGGAATCCAGTCCGATATAATAGACTTCTTCCACTTCCGGTCTCTGTTCCAGCCAGTGTGCGATGGCCAGAGCATTCTTCTGGTGCTGTTCCATGCGGACTGCCAGTGTCTTGATACCGCGGAGTAACAACCAGCTGTCAATCGCAGACAGACAGGCTCCTGTAGTCTTGTAGATATTATAGAGCTGGTCATACAGAGCATTATCCTTCACCACCAGAAAACCGGACAAAGTATCATTATGTCCTTCCAGATATTTGGTTCCACTGTGTACCACGATATCAGCTCCTAATGTCAACGGCTTCTGGAAATAAGGAGACAGAAATGTGTTATCCACGATCAACAGGCATCCATTCTCATGCGCAAGATCTGCAATTGCCTGAATATCCGCTACTTTCATCATCGGATTGGACGGTGTCTCCAGATAGATAGCTTTTGTCTCCGGGCGCAACGCTGCCTTCACCGTATCCACGTTGGAAGTATCTACACAATCCACGGAAATACCATTCTTGTGACTGATCATGTTCCACAGTCTCAACGTACCGCCGTACAGATCATCGGTAGCGATCAGATGATCTCCGGGAGAAAAGATTTCCATCATTGCAGTGATTGCCGCCATTCCCGTAGAAAATGCCAGTGCCTCTGTTCCCTGTTCCAACAGAGCAACCGTCTTCTGCACTTCGTCTCTGGTGGGGTTGCTGCAGCGGGAATAATCATATCCCGTACTCTTCCCCAGTCCCGGATGCGCATACGCCGCATTCTGATAAATGGGCATGCTGATGGCGCCGAACGGATCCTTTCTCTCATTACTTCCCTGGACACATATGGTCTCTGCTGCAAATGCCATCTTTTTCTCCTCCTATGTCTATGTATACTATATTATTCCCTTTATATTTCCTACTGTTCCAGTAGGTATAGTATATATTTATCATAGTACATAGAAAAAGTCAAGTTTCTATTCCATATTTACCAATAAAGTTTCATTTCTTTCTCAGCTTCCTGCTCTGAGATATTCAGTTTCAGTCTCACCTTTTGTAAAGTTTCTTCATAACTGGTATTAAAATCCTTGCACATTATAATAATCCCTTGCGCAACTCCCTGAGAAATCCCCTGCGAAATTCCCTGTGCAATCCCTTTTCTTGTATACTGATCAAATAATTCACACACCCTGATCTCATCCTCCTCTTTGATTCCCATTTCTTTTAATGCATCTCCGGTATCATCAACATTTGTATCTCCGGATAATACCCGTAGCATCTTAACTGTTGCTTCTTTATGAATCACTTTTCGGTCCGACCGATAGCTATCTCCCTCTGCAAGATAATCCACGATGATTCTCATATCACTTTGAAAAAGCTCTCGTATTTCTCTGGGTAAATGACGCATTTCCCAAACATGAAGTTGTACATCATCTACATACTTCCATATAATATCTGCAGTCGCCCCTTCTTCATCAAATAACCGGTGCAAACTGCATCCCCCTTTCCACCTGCTCTTTCCCCAGTATAACACAATTTCTATCACAGGATATAGGCTCGGATTTTGTTTTTCATATTGTCTGCGGTATTCTCCACCTGCATACCCGGCCTTGCGCAATACCATGCCCTTATCCACCTTTGTCTGATTGGCAAATAAATACAATACCTTAGGCACCCCATTTACCACATGGTACTTTGCTACATCTTCCAATTGATTTCGCAATCCATTTTCTTTATCCAAGTAAAGACTCTCAGTAGCCGCCGACAACATTTCATAATCTTTAACCCTTCTTCTCCCTTCATGTAACAGAACATTAATAATGTCCGCCGCCACATCCGCATAGCTTTCAAAATTTTTCGTCACAATATCGTTTGTTTCCAATAGTTTTCTCCCTGTCCGATTGTTCTGTCAATCCATGAATTTGCGGCGATCCGCCATCGACTGCACCTACGCATTAAAGCATTTTCAGAATATTGCCTATATAGACTTTCTTAAGATGTGATTACTATAGCACATGCATATCGATTCTGCAAGAAAATTGCAGGTAAAAAACCATACAAAAACAGAGCTGTGGAAATTGGTACTTTTCCACAGCCCTGCTCTTTGTGCAATTTGTCTTTTCTGCGTCGCCCGCAAATCCTTTAATCCAGCTCAAACAGCTCCGCTGCGCTGACCGTCAGGCTCTTAACAGCGCCTTCGGTCCGCTTGGCTCCGTTGTCGTAAACGGTTGTCGCCCGGATGTAGATGGTGGCGGCATCCTGATCGTTAAGCGTCATCTTGCCGCTGCCGGAGAACAGGCCCATCTCCGATGCAGGGAATGCCAGCGTGTATACACCGTCACTGGTCACAGAATAATACGACGTACCTGTGACATAATAGTCCTTTCCACCTTCCGTAAAGTGATTGTCTCCACCGGTGATCACATGTGCATCCACTGCTGTTCCTGCGGAATTCATTACCGTAAGCCCGGTCAGAGGCTTCACCTTCAGCTTGTCCTTGCCATATGCGATCTCTATGGCATCCGCATCCGTGGATTCCTTGAAGAACTCTACCCGGATCTCCGTTGCTGAAGACAGGATGTTGTAATCGGTAGCCTTGAAATCCACCTGAATCTTATTGCTTCGATCCAGGATCATCTTGTTGGCAGCATCATACATCATATATACGGAGTCAATGGTGTTGCCGTTGTCATCCCGGAAAAATACGGAAGGTGCCTTGGTTCCTGCATTGTAAGCCGCTACCATGGTGTTCACAAACAGCTTCTTCTCCGCCATTCCCGTGGGCTCCGTATGTCCCGCACCGGAATACGTGACATTACCCATGCTGTAAATATAATAATTATTTACCACATCTTTAGGGCTGACATTATACAGATTCACGCCATTGTCGTTGCCCCATCCGTTGTTCCACTCGGTCTGCGACTTTCTGGTCTTGGCATTGTCGGACAGGTCGGACAGACAATACCATACCACAATATCATTCTTGCCGTCTCCGTCCTTATCCAGCTCCATGTTCGGCTGCAGCCACTGATAATGTGTTGCCGCCACTGTCAGAGTCTGCTGTTCTTCTGTAGTGATCTGATAAGGATAATTAGTGATCTGTCCTTGATTTACCTGCGAAACGATCATATCAGGACCGGCACCGTCTCCGAATTCCTTGTAATCTCCCAGCACCGTGATCTGCCCCTGAGAGTTCGTTGTCTTATCCATACCCTGATAAAACAGAGAATTGCGAATCGGGAAACAGAAGCTCGTATAAGACGTTCCTTTCCGCAGGATCGCATTGATCCGATTCTGCACATAACGGACTGTCGTATATTTGGTCGTACCCTCGATATTTCCGACCGTCTGATCACTGCTCCGGTCCGTTCCCGGCTTCCATGCCGTATCGTAATTGTACTGCGTGTCCAGAATATTGTAATAAGCATCATAACGCTTTCTCTGGGCATCGGATAAACTGGAATTGTTCCTCTGGTCATCATAATATTCCAGCAACGCACCATAACGATCCAGCCCTACCGCCGCACGCATGGTCTTGTTGAACTCGTAGCCCCAGTACCAGCCTTTACCGCTACCGGCCTTACTGTTGATATAAGAACTGCTGTCATGGGTAAACAGGACACTCTTACCATCTTCGATATAATCACGGATGGCTTCGGATACTGCCATGTTCTTCAGGCTCTGATCCTTGCTTCCGAACTGATAGTTGTCTCCGAATCCCAGGATCAGCATATCGTACTGCTGGAAAGTATTGTATGCCGCATTGTAATAAGCCTCAGACTTCTGTTCATCGGTCTTAAGCTTTTTCAACTGATCGTCTGAAATCAATCCGTTGATAAAAGTTGAAGTCTTCACGGAATCAATAGATACATTAAATTCCCGGATACCGCTTAACAGTGACTTTACATCACTGTCACTTTCCAGATTCCACAGTGTCTTGTCATTAGATGCTTTTCTGTCGGACATCAGCTGCAATACCTGAATATCCACTCTGGAACCTCTGTCCACTGCCGTATAACCGGACACTGCGGTTCTCACCAGTGCATCAGAATTATCAAAGAAGATCATCTTCCAGGGCAATACTCCCTGATAATCATCCGGCAGCACTCTGACTACCTTATAGGTATATCCGGTGCGCAGCTCGTAATGGCCACCGTCATTCTTCGCCACTTCCTTCCATTCCTGCCCGGATCTGACATACAGATTCAGTCCGGCAAGCTCCTCTGTGGAGGAAAGTGTCTGCCCGATCACATCGGAACCGGAAAAGCGACCGTCGGAGTTCTTATCAATATACAGCTTGCAATCATACGTCGTGCTCACCTGGGAGGCAGCCGCATCATTGGACAGAGCAAAAATATACTGCAGATAGAACTTACCGTCCGTCATCTTCAGGAACGCATCGTTGATACCGTCCCCGTTGTAATGCAGCTCTGTAGGAATATAATCTTCCCCAAGATTTTTCACCCATTCGATCTGCAGTTTGGAAAGATTCAGATGGTTGCCAAAGTTTCTCTGTCTCTCTTCTCTTGCTTCCTTTGCCGCCTTTGCGGCAGCCAGCGCCTCTTTGCTGTCATCCGCCGCCTTTTCTGCTGCTCCGGGTACTAGCTGACTCTCCGCAAATACATTCTCCTGCCAGTATTTGTAATTGCCGCTTTCATCCGTGGACAAGGCAAACTGTATCAACTGGTAAAAATAGGAACTTTCGTCCACTGTTGCCGTATTGGCACTCACCTTACCGTCAATTCCCGTCAGAAGTGCATCCGCAAATACTACCGGATACCCGGCGGAAATATACTGCTCGAACTCCTTTTCTCTGGTGGAGTTCATATCGTTTCCGGGTCCCCGATACTGATTGGAAGTGTGACTCAGGGAATCATCCCTCAGACGCTTCTTGTTATCATCCGATTCATCCTTATAATCATACAGATCCCCGATATGCGTATAGATCAGCCCATTCATGGAACTGTCATTGTAAACGGTCTGATTGTTTTTCACATTCATGGTTCCGGTGCGGGCACCCACATAGATCATATCATATCGATCGTTGAGATCCTCTATCTTGCCAATGAACTCTGCGGAAGCCATCTGGGTAATGGAAATACTTCCTCCGTAACTGCTCTGCCCCAGAAATCCTTTCACGGAATCTGCAGATAAAGCTCCGGTTCCGAAATCATAACAGGGCTCCAGATCCAATACCGCAAGGCTGTCCTTTACCTGGCTTCTGTGCAGATACCAGTTCATAATATATCTGGTGATGGAAGCTTTGCTGATCTCTTCATTCAAAGTGACCGCCGTGGCATTTTCCTGTGTGATCAGAAAATTCTCGTAGCGGATCTCTTTCAGGACATCCGTGTAGAGCCATGCTCTTGTCGTATCTGACTTCAGATCCGTCAGATAATCCTCTGCCGCATAAGCTTTGGAACTGTCGTTGTTCAGGTATACATTTTCGTTCAGGTATTCCTTCAAGGTATCCAACGTCAGGGTATCCGCATTTGCCGCCTGCATTGCAGACGCATAGGATCTGATATTTCCCTCTGCCGCGCTTTTCAGCGTATCGACACTTACATTTTCCCAATAGGAATCTCCCTGACTTGCGATTGCGTTTGCCACATTGTCATCCGACACCTGCAGCAGAGTCAATGCCAGTTTCGTCAACACTTCATTGCTCTGGGTGCTGTTCTTGGCATAAAAATTATAATCCATGATCACCGGCACTCTGGCTGCAGCGGTTCTGATCCCGCTGTCGTCCACGCCAAATGCCAGCTTTGCGATCACGGTTGCCGCAGAGACCATATTGGACGGCTCTGCCCCGTAATTTCCCTGACCGGAAAAATAGAACAGATCCACATCTGCCAGATCAATTCCACAATAAGAATCCTCCGCTGTAATGGAAGCATCTGCCAGATCAGCCAGTTCTTGCAGGGTAAGTGTTGTCACTTCGATCTTCAGTGTATCGATATCGTCTCCGGTGGCTGTACCACTCTCATAACGACTGGTACCGGACAGATTCAGGACATTTTTCTTGAACCATTCTTTGTTGTAGAAACCGCCGTTATAGGCAATAGTCTCCGTAGCATCCTCTCTGTCATCCCCTACAAAATCATAGCTGTTGGCGGTGTCAAAGCCCGCTTCCCCCTTGTAAGTAACCTGAAGGGAACCCGGTGTCACCATAGTGTAGCTGCCGGCCTCATCCTTACGATAGGTATCGATCAGACGGTAATCACCGTTTTTGTCACTTACTGTCATTGCAGATACATAATAGTCGCCGTTATCATTTGCTGTGAAATCCACAAGATAGGCACTGGCTATGGTATCAAATGTATATGCCTTCGAAACATCATCCCATTTTGCCAAAAGCTGTGCGCTATCCGGCTGTGCATGATCCAGGATGTAGAGATTCTGGGTAACATCTCCGGCAGAATAGGCTGCTATCGCATCTCCTCCGGATGTCGTGCGTGCCTGCACAGCAGTACCTGCCTCATTTTCGGATACCCCCCTGGACGTAGTCTTTAATCCATCCGGCAGTGCCGCATCGGTACCGTATACAATCTGTCCGAGATAGGTATAAACGGCAGTCTCACCCGTACCTATCTTCTGATAGATTGTCCTGCCCACATAATCTTTTGCCTGAAAACTCGTTTTATCAATAGCGGCCAGATCCGTCTCCGAAATTGCATATAAGCCCTGCGCATATCCCCTGGTGCTGTCTGAACCATTGATAATCGTAGTCTCCAGTCCGTTGCTTCCTCCGGTAGATCTATGGGAAAATACCGGAGTCACGCTTTTGGCATCCCGGTTACTGTCTCCGGCGGCCTCCAATGCACTGTATCGGTTATAACGTTCTCCTGCTGCTACCGTCTCCCCATTGGCAATCTCACGATAGACCGCATCGATCTGTTGATAATTGTATCTGCCGGATCCGTCCTGTCGGAATACAAAGCGTCCTCTTACGTCCTCGGTTCTGGAAGCTCCGGTGCTTTCGCTGTAGGCAGAAAAAGTAACCGGACCTGTCGTCGGAAACTTTGCAGCATCCAGACTGTCCATAGCTGTCTGGCGCTCTGTGGCTGACGGCATCTCGGAAAGCTTTCTGCCCTCAGATACCGGCTCCTCGCCGCCTGCCAGATAGCCGATCGTGGCATTTTCCTTCGACGGAACGATCTCCAGAATATGGAAAGTACCGTCAGAAGAAGCTACCGTATCCTGTACCAGTTTTTCAATACCCGGAAGGGTTCTTTCCTGCGCACTGACCTCCATAGAGCCATAGCTCTGACCGGCTCCGACGGCCAAAGCTATGGTGAGGATTCCTGCTATATACTTTTTTGAATTGCGTTTCCAATTCATGGTCATTTATTATCCTTCCATTCCCACCACTCCGGATTCTTCTCTACTTCCAGTAAAAGATTTCTCTTATGATCCGGATATCGTTCATCATAAATGGTCATAATTAAATAATCATTTTCTTCATGTGCGCCAATATCAAACTGTACCTGCGAAAAAGGAAGATGCATATTATCAATTTCTGCAAATTTCGTGTTGGAATCCAACGGAAGTTCTCCCTGGAAATATCCTGCCAGTTTTGCTGCTCTATGTCCTTTCTCTCTTCCAGACTCAAAACCATACGCATGCAGATCATAACGATTCGTCCAGGTAGGTCTCAGCACCGTAATCACATGCTGATCATTGGCAAATAAGATATCCACTACCGGCACCAGTATTACCGTTTCGGCCACTAATGTGGAATCATCCAGGCTCCATGCCTGAAGCTTCAGACGATATTCGGTATCCCAGGAAATATAGCTAAGTGCTCTAATCTCTGTAGATTCTCCCGTATTTTCTGTTGTCAGATAGCCTTCCTGATGAACATTATCATATGCTCCGTCATAGACTTCAAAGCCGACCTGATATGATTTTTGTATTCCGTTCCATACCTTGAAATCATTATTCAGCTCACTGGGAATATCTGCAAATCTCCAATTTACTTCCCCTTTATAATTTCGAATCTCGCAATTAATTTTCCCATTACGGTTTAATACAAACTGACTGGAGTAAATATACGGTTCCTTCGCGTTTACAACCGTCTTCAGGGGAGGGATTGTAATATCGATTTCTCTGGTAATCTTAATATCTACTGATAAAGCTATCACCGCACGTACACGTACTACCGTATCCGTCATATTTCCACATTCCAGTTCTGCCTGGAACTGTCGACCATCAGAATCTGTCAAACCGGTTATTTTGTAATTATTGGCATAATCATCTACCACACTCCACTCAATCTGTGGATAACCATTTCTGTAATCCGCCCAGGACGGCAGACATTCAATCAATGCCTTATAACCGATCTTTTCCGTACTTCCTTCGGTAAAATCATATGTGGTCAGATTCCTGGCAATCAGTGTTGCATCATATTTTCCGTCAATGTTGGTATAGGGTAATACCGATACCTTTGTGGATGCAGACATTCCGGGATCCGCCACGGAAGTACAGGTTACCTGTAGCACAAGTGTTCCGGTCGGCTCATATCTGTCAGCCGTCAAAAGACCGCTCCCATTTATCGTGGTTCCTGCCTTAAGTCCAGTTGCGTCCACTCTTGCCACGCTCCAGGTCACCCCGGCATTTTTAGCCTCTTCTGTTCCTTCCATAGTATAAGAGTACTGCAGGCTGTCCCCCTGAATCACCGAAGCATCTTTCGGTTCTATATCCAGAGAATCCACCATATGCTTTTGTACCGTTACGGTAGCCGTTGCCGCTATGGTAGGATCCGCTACGGCGGTACAGGTTACTGTCAGAATATTCTCTGCTATGGTCTCATCCGCTGCCACACTCAGTTTACCGTTACCGCTGATGGTGCTCTTACATGCGTTGCCATCCTGATAACTTACGGCCCAGGTCACGCCCTGAGCAATGGCTTCCTCGTCTCCGGTGATCTCGTAATCGAAGACGAAAGCCTGTCCCTGTTTCAGATCTGTGTGCTCGGGAATGATGCGGATGCCGCTGATCCAGGAATAGATGCTGGACGGCTCGGAGCTCAGATCATTTCTCAGCTTGATGGTCTCGGAAATATCATAGGACTTATCCTGATAGGTAAAGGTCATGTTCAGAACGACTTTCCGCTTGTCCAGCTCACTGAGGTCCACGCTGAAGCTGCTGACATGCTCTGCCATCAGTGCGGGCCTGGCTGTATCAAAATCTCCTACCACAACTTTGCCTTCGCCGTCCTTAGTATTTGTTACTTCGTAAAGATATACCTGATTGGCATCGGCGTAATCCGCTCCGGCACCCTCCTGCCAGCGGATCATATAGCTGTTGTCATTATTGATCAGACGCAGTTCGCTGACGCTGGCATTGGTTACCTCCAAGCCGTTGACATCCTTCGCCACATTGCCGTCCATATCCACAGCCTTCTGATCCGTCAGATTGGAAAAGCTGATACCCTTCTCCACATCTATGATCAGATCGATCATCTGGTTGGCGGTCAGCTGGGCTTCTTCCTGCAGGGTCAGTTCCTTGTTCCCCCGCATATAGGAATTGTTGCCGACGATCACGAATGCGCCCACCGCGCCAGCTACTATGGTCATGATAGCAAGAGATACGATAATCTCTACCAGAGTAAATCCTTTCTTACCTATACCCATGGTCAACCTCCTTACTTCGTCAGGATCTTGCCGGTCTTGCCGACCGTTGTGATTTCTATGGTTCTCGTTCCGTTGCTTACGACGATTTTCTGACAGTACTCCTTCAATACACTGCCTGCGATACAGGTATTCTTCTCAAAGGCCCCGGATGCACGGTTAAACACCAGATGCAGCCCATTTGAAGATGAAACATACGGTAACAGGCTGTCGGATCCCTTCAGTTCCGTCAGGGAATATCCCGTGGAATCTCCCTCAAAATATACCTTTATATCAATAGGTTCTTTTCCCAGTACCCTGTTGGATACCTCCACATCTCCCTGCCGGATCTGTGCCGTATATTCCTTGGTCGTATCATTATAGCTGATAACGCACTCCACCTGATTCTGTTCTTTTCCCAGTGTCAGTACTCTGGTCCGCTCCAGTGTTGTCACAATTTCGTCCGCACATTTCCGGACTTTCCTGCCGGTCAGGGATGTAATGGATGTGGCCATCACACCCACCAGCACCGCCATGATCGCAATGACAATGATCAGCTCCACCAGGGAAAAACCACTGTTGTTATTCTTTCTGCCAGTTTTCATAAACTATCAAATCTCCCAGATTTATATCACTGTTCTTATAGGACTTACCGTTACTGCTCAGGTAACCGTCTCCGCCATTTAAAAAATCTACCACATGATATTCCTGTGTCTTACCGGCAGCATCTACGATCGTTCTGGAATAGGTCAGGGCATGAAGCACCGCATCCCGGTCAGGTTCCACATTGACATTCTGATCCAGCGTGATCGTTCCGCCGGACAGAATCGTTCCCTGGAAGTTCTCCGTCACTTTGACATCTCCGTCAGCAATGATCAGCCCCTTAAATTCACCGAATCCGGCTTCCGGATAAGTATAATCACCCTTTACAATAACTGCCTTATATCCCTGCTCCGCAAGGCTTCCTGTGGTATTACCGAAATATTTTGACTCCACCTTATTTCCGGTACTGCCGTTTAATACAGCATGGAAGGTCGTTATCTCCCCTTCATTTACCAGATTGGTATAAGCATTGGCTGCATCCGTCTTCTCCGAAGGAAGCAGCTGCTCATAGACATCGATCATCTTCTTGGACAATGCCTGGAATTTCAACTGATCCGATGCCAAAAGTGCCTGATATCCTGCATTGGCACCATCACTGGTCAGTGTGGCATCCAACAGCTTCTCCTGACTTCCCGCAGCCGCACTGCTGTCATACATGGCCACATTGCCTGCCAGATGCATGATGTACGCTCCGTTCTGCTGTCCACGCACCTGAATGGCTTTGGTATACAGACCGGTATAGGCTTCCATGGTCTGCTGGTTGGCACCGTAATAATCCTGAAAATACCGGTTGGCATTGGCTCTCGCGGTATCAGAGGTGCTGTCAAAGCTTACATAATAATACACCAGCGTGATCTTGCTGTTGATCCGCTTGAAAATCTTCTGGATATTGTTCTGGGTCAGTCCGTACTCGGCCAGCGCATGGCCATTCAGGGTAGCTGATGGAATATTCAATGCCACTTCCGTTACATCCGCCTGGTCCCTGATCTTGTCCTTATACTGCTCCAACGTGATCGGGTTGCTGGCACCGTTTAACACGGTCTTGCCGGAAGCATCCACGCCGATACACTGCGCCGGAACGAGGTAAGCCAGCTGGTCACTCTTCACAGCGATAGACTGTCCCATCATCACATCCTGTACTCCGGTGTTGCTCACACCATCCTCACTGGTAATTCCATCATTGGTTTTCGTCAGAGAAATGTAAGAATTTCCCGCCAGCGTAAGATTCTTCAATTCATTCAGATAGATCTCCGTATCCGTACCGTTGACCAGAATGGCGCTGCTGTCCACGCCCTTTCCGTTGCCGAAGCCGATATACTGTCCGGCATATTCTCCGTCGATCTGTGCTCCGGCGGTAAATACATTCCGCTCTCCGTTCATCTTGAGATCTCCGGCCACATATACGTTGTTTCCCTGAAAGCTCAACGTTCCGTTGCTTCCCGTATTGCCCGGAATACCTCCGTTCATGGCAATGGAACCGGCCCATACTTCACCGTACTGATCTGTGGTAAGTGTAGCTCCTTCTCCCAGATATAAGTCGGAAGCCATCACCATACGCTTGTCTTCGTTTTCATTGCCGGTGGTCTCTTTCCATTCCACCGTCACACCGTTACCCTTGCCGGGCTCTTCGCTGCCCACGATAAAACGTTCCGCATAAAAGCTGCCGCCAATGACATTTTTACTGATCCGCGTGGAATCAGAAGGAAGTGCCTGAATATTCTCCTGCGCCACCATGGAGATTCCCGTAATGGAAGGCAGTGTCACTGCCTGTGCAAAATCCATATCCGGCATCTTCACCCGGATATCGGTCTGGATCACGGACACATAGCCATCGGTATCCGTATAAGTCACTTTCAGGCCACAGAAGGAAAGTCCGTCGGTGTACAACTGAAAACGTCCGGTAGGAATATCCGTGGTCTCCACTCTCTCCTTGTTGCCCGTCACCGGATCCGTTGTCATTACATATACCTTCAGACTGCCGCTGCTGTCCAGAGCCATCCGGTACACTACTTCCCCGGAGTCATTCAATGTCTCTAGCACCGTCCCCCGCTTTATCTCCGAAGACAGGCTGTTGAACAGCTTGGTCAGATCATAGTTGTTGATATTCATACTTCCTGTCACTGCATAATAATCCTGCATATCCTTCAGGAAATAATATCTCAGTTTGTTCTGCTTCTCCTCTGCGGAGGTTGCCTCATAATTTTTCAGGACCAGTTCATAGGCACTTCCGACAGAAGCGGACACCCGCTCTCCCATAGCCGTCCGGATCTCATCCAGCACAGTCTCTGCGGAGTAAAAGTTGTCCTTCGCCTTGAGATTGTTCACCTTCATCTGATAGTTCAGCAGTGACATATACATCAAAACACTGGCTAAAATGCCAATAAAGGCCATGGCAATGATCACAACGACCATTGCTGAGCCCTTATTGTCCGTTCGTCTGTGGAATTGTCTTACCCTTGAAAATATTTTGGGATTTCTTCCGCATATCTTCATGTTTCTCGTCTTCCTTCCGGTATCTCCTCTATCTTGCGTCCGTCAGATCATTCGATCACGGTTCCCGTCATGGTAAGTACGGGGGACTGCACTCCGATCATATCTTTTACATACACCTGTACCCGCATGTCATAGATACGGTTGCGTCGCTCCGTCGGTGTCAGACCGCCGTCCGCACCCATAATATCCTTCGCCACGTCTCCGGTAGCATTTCCTGCCGCACCGGACACGCTGAGGTCATTGAAAATGTATTCCGTATTGCTTCGCTTCACCAGATTCGTCCGCAGTCTGCAGGCGGAATCAATGCTGGCTCCGGCAGAGGACATCCAGCCCGGCCAGGTCTCCCGCAGTTCAAATGCCGCCTTGTAATTGTTGTCCCAGGAGGAATACGGGTTAAAACCGGTACTCTCATCCGCAAAACTGTCTATTCTCTCCGCTGACGGAGTCTGCTCCACCAGGAACAGATTCGTCTGTACATTCTTCGGGTTGTTCACGATCACTTTATCGACTGCAGAAGTCACTATGCTCTGGGTAGCCTCCACTCTGGGCTGCAGGCACACAATGATATTGGCCAGCTGGGAAATGATCTCCTCACTGTCCACCGGGTTCCCACTCTCCTTCTCCTTCTCCTTCTTAAGTTCCGCCGCTTTGGCTCTTACCGCCTCTTCATTGGAAAAGATCACATAATCCGAGCCGTTCTGGGGATAATCTCCGCTGATGCCTGTAAGGATGGCGGAATTGCAATGATAGACTGTGGAGGCCGTCACCAGATACACATCTGTCTCTACACTCTCTCCGTCTCCCAGATCCAGTAAAATGCGGCTGCTGTCTATGGATATTTCGATGGTCTTGGTAGTATTCCTGGCAATCTCCATAACGTCTCTGCCGCCGGAATACGCTTCAAAATAACCGTAAGCCTCCTGTGCGGCATCTTCCGATTCGGAATATACCGCATTCAGATTGCCTGCCAGGTTCTGGATATTTACAATATCCTTCTCATTCAGTGCCGTGTAACCGTTAGGATCCAGTGTTACTACCACATCATAGGTGCCGGAAGTCGTCTTCTCATCACGGAAGGTATATTGCCAGATACCAGCTTCTGCTGCGCCGTCTCCGTCCACATCCAGAGAGACATCTCTCTGCACATTGTTAGTGAAATCAGTGGGAGTGGCCGTCTCATAGGTGTCTGCCATCTCCTCCAGTGTATGTGCCTCGAACTGCTCCATGACATCCTCTGCGATGGCCGTGGCATGCATGGTGTTGCGGGACTTGGCATTGGTTCTGGCAGAAGTCACAAAGCTGTGCAAAAGCGGCACAACGATGATCGACAGGATCACGATGGCGATCAGCAGTTCAATCAGAGAAAAGCCTTCGTTATTCAGTTGTCTTCTCTCCGTGTTCTTCTGCATGTGAGTCGTCCTTCCTGCTTCTGACTAATACCGGTCTCTCCGCACTCCGTGCTCCCGAAACCGGACAACCATTCGCATTCCGGACTATCGTCCTCCCTGCTATGACTAATACCGTTTTCTCCGCACTCCGTGCTCCCGAAACCGGACAACCATTCGCACTCCGGACTATCGTCCTCCCTGCTCATGGTTGTTTGATTTGCTAATCATAGCAGTATCCTGCCTGCAAGCAGTCGTATACTGCTATGATTGCAAATCTATTATTCCACGTTTCCGAAAATAGTGTCTACGCCCATCTGCATATCCGGGATGTAAGGTGAACTGTATACCTTATCGGTTCCCAGCAGATAATAGGTGTTCATGGTCATGTTGCCGGTGAGCATTCCGTCGGTCTCGTTGTAGCTGATGCTGACGCCCTGGATGCTCTCGCGTTCCTGCTGATTGTAAATGTATCTTACCAGTCCCTTGAAATCGTCATAGGTGCAGGAAATGCTGATGCTCAGGGGTACCTCATACATATGGGTATCTGCATAAGCAGTACCGTCCGTAGATACCGGACTTGCTGCCGTCGTTGCGGCAGCTGCTGTGGTATCTGCAGCAGCATCAGCTGCTGCTGCATCCGTGGCAGCTGTTGCATCCGCAGTCGTCGTTGCCGCATCCGCTGCAGGAGTATACACCACCTCTGCTTCGGAACCGAATGCAATATTTGCCACCTCGGTACGAGTATAATCTTCCAATGTCTTTACCATCATAATGCTGTCTTCCGGTAAGATATCTGCCGGGAAGCGGTTCTCAAAATTCGTGATATAGGACTGCATCTTCTCGGTAGCCTCAATGTAGTCCGCCTTACGCTGATCTAATATCTCCAGCGTTGCCACCTGGGATGACAAAGTGGCATTCTCCGCCTCAAGAGCATCTGATTTTTCATTAAATTTGGAATATACCAGAAAATAAGTACACACAGCAATAAGAACACCGATCACTGCGATCAAAAGCTGAATTTCACTCTTCTTAACCTTCATCTTGCGCTGCCTCCTACTGTGCTGTCTGGGTGCCGGTCTGTGCCTCACCGCTCTCTTCGGTCTCATCCGTCAGATCCTTATAGCTTCCGGTAATGGAAAAAGTCACTATGGACGTGCCGGTCTCATCCTTGCTGTCCGTAATATTGCTGATCTCTACATCATCAATGCTCTGCATGTTGCGGATATTCAGAATCGTACGGGCTGCCGCTGCTTTCCCTTCCACCGTCACTGACATGCTGATGCCGGTCTGGTCGGAGCTGAAGCTGTTGGTATAGAAGCTGTCCGGCAGGATCTGTTCCAGTTCATTGATGAACTCCACCAGATTCTCATTGGGAGTCTGGGTATAAGCATATAAATATGTGTATTTATCATACTGGGCTTCTGCCGCCAGATAATCGTTGTATACTGCCTGTGCCGGCTGTAGCTCCTGTACCCGGTTCTGCAGATACACATTCTGCGCCACATTTCCCAGATATCTGGTCACAGAGGTGGCTGCCATGGCGATGGACAGGATCACGCCCAACACCAGTACCGCCACACTGACGAAGGTATAGTTCGTGCCGCTGACCACGGTCAGTCCCTTGGCCTTCTGGGTGCTCTTGTCGATCAGTCCCACGGGGGCGAGCACCGCACCCAGACAGGAAATATAGGCTGCGGGTCTGGTGGAACGGATGGCCTTGCTCATGCCGATCTTGTCATCCATCTCGGACAGGGTATGTACCTTGCGCTCCAGGCAGTTGGTGAACAGCTTGCTCATGCCGCTGAAGCTGCCGCCGAGGCCGGTGACGTAAGTTCTCTCAATAGGTGTATTACTGTTTCTGGAATCATAGAAATCAATGACACGGCTGACGCCGACGATTAGGGGTTCCAGGGAAGAAGTGATCTTCTGTCTGGCTGCTGTGACTTCCACATTGCCGGCATCTTCGTCTTCCCAGCGTCCGGCATTTTCCTCCCAGAGCTTATCTCCCTGATGGAGTACTCTGTTCAGGCAGGTCTTCTTCTGGAAACGCTCTACCGCGCTCATGGGATCGTTCACGGCATAGGCACCGGAAGCGATCATAGTCTCGATGGCATCCTGCACGCCGTATGCCACGGTTCTCTGCAGCAGCACCTTGCCGGCGGAAAGCACGGTCACGATGGTGCTGTTCTCATCGATCTTGATCATCATGGTAACTTTTTCAGACTTCTCATCACGAAGGATCTGGTATAAGCTGTTACTGCTATAATCGAAGCACTCAACCTCCCAGCCGCACATCTGTGCCAGCTGGTAATAGCTGTCTAACAGTGCCTTGGGCACTGCCAGTGCCATGACACGCAACTTCCCTTCCTCGGTCAGTCCGCCTGCCAGATAATGTCCGATCTCATACTGGGTCAGATCCACGGGGAAATAATCGTTCGCGTTGGTCTTCACCAGCGCCTCGATCTTGCTCGCCTTCACGTTCGGGATCTGTACCTCACGGCTCGCCACTCTGGTAGAAGAAATGGTAAACAGCACTTTCTTCGTACGGATGCCGTTCGTTCCCAGTGCATTCACCAGATGGTCTGCGTACTCCTGTGTCGGCTGCAGCATACCATCCACCACGATGCCCTCCGGTGTCTCCACTGTCAGTACCTTATAGACCTTCGGCTTTTTCACCTTATAGTCCATCTCGCAGATCTTCGTAAAAGAGTTTCCGATCTCAATACTCAATACGCGATTGTTCATTGCCATATTTCTACCCTTCCTCTTCCCGGTATTTATCGTATTTCAAAAGCCTTCCGCCATCGCGGAATCTTTGAAGAACTTTCTGAAATCATGTTCGAAATGCGGATATCTTTTATAAGTAAAAATGCAGATACCACTGTAAGAATTCATTGCCCCACAGGACAGCGATTGCCACCCCTGCGGAGAGATACGGTCCCATGGCGAGGACATGTCCTTCGCCGCTTACTTTCATACGGATCAGATGAATCACGGAACCGATGATACATCCCAGTAAAAACGCAAAAATAATGAGTTTCCAGCCGAGTAACAGTCCACAGACCGCCATCAGCTTCACATCACCGCCACCAATGGCTCTACCACCGGTAGCATAATACAGAATAAGTAAAAATACACTGACACACAGAAAGCCGATCCCAAACTCCAACCACTGTGTATAGTGGAAAGCTCCGTGGATCAGCCCCAGTGCCAGTATAAATAAGTTAAATCCCACAGGGATCTCATATGTTCTGAAATCAATCACACTTAAAGCAAGAAGTGCACTAAACAACAAGCAGTAGACTAGGGAATCCACGCTCATCCCATATTTCCAGAATACGAGCAAGTACAGCACTCCGTTCAGTGCCTCGATGACGGGGTACTGAACGGAAATGTGTGCCTTACATTTCCGACATTTGCCTCCCAGTACCAGGTAGCTGAACAGCGGTACGAGGTCGTGCCACTTCAGCTGGTAACCGCAGTTCATGCAGTGAGACCTGGTAGTCACAATATTCTCTTTGTTAGGAATACGGTAGATCAACACATTGAGGAAGCTACCGATTACGATGCCATAGAGGAAAACCACTATGTAGAGTAAGATTGCTGGGATCATGTCAGGTGCCTTTCAAATAAATTATCAGCTAAGACAAATGTTTGGTAGATTTATTTTTTAAGTGCAAGTGCCTCAGCCAATGCATCATTACCAGTTACTGCAAATTGATAGCCATCTGTGCCCTTCGTCACTGTAATAACGGCTGCTTTGTATGCAGTACTCTTCATTTTAAGATTAGTTGCATCAACGCCAGCATTTGTCATTGCTGCAGTTGTCCATGTTCCCGTCACAGTAACTGCTCCATCTGCTACAGTAACATTTTCACCTGTAGCATCAAATGCTGCACTGGCATTTGGATCTGCTGCAAAAATCTGCATTGCTGAAAGAATTTCCTGATAATTGGCAAGATCTGCGGATTCTCTAGATTTTTCAACATACTTAAGATACTGAGGTGCCAGTACACCAATCAGAACTGCCATAATAGCAATAACGATGATCAGCTCTACCAGGGAGAAACCTTTGTTTGTTAAGCTCTTCTGTTTCTTGTTCATAATTACATTCTCCTTTTTATGTGTTTTTTAATTTCAGGGTAGTAATTTTTCCGCCCCATTTATTAATTATCGTTCTGTCCCTACACAGAACGGATAATCCAAAATTATAAATTATCCAATGCTGCATACATAGATACCATAGGTGCCATACATGCTGCAATCAATCCGCCTACTACGATTGCCAGTACAATAATAATCATAGGTTCCAAGGCAGCCATCAAAGACTGAATTTCCATTTCTACTTCTTCATCATAATAGTCTGCAATCTTGTCCAACATTTCTTCCGTACTACCGGCTTCTTCCCCGATACGAATCATTTGATATACCATAGGTGGAAATAGTCCACTCTCCTGCAAAGGTCTGGATAAGGGCATACCAATGGTAATTTCTTCTCTTGCATCCTGTAAGGCTTCTTTAAAATAGATATTACTCATAACTCCAGACACAATGTCCACAGCTTCAATCAACGGAACGCCTGCACCCATCAGGGTACTCAGAGTTCTCGCCATCATAGATGCTGCAGACTTCACGGTAAGTTTTTTGAAAAGCGGTAATTTCAAAGCAATCTTGCCAAATACATGCTTTCCGGGATTCGTTCCTGCGAAATATTTAATTCCAATTGCCGCCGCAATAATAACCGGAATAATAATAAACCAATAATTTTGTATGCCATGGCTCATTGCCACATAAAATTTCGTAATCCAGGGCAAATCGGCTCCCAACTGGCTAAACATGTCTTCATAGGAAGGAATTACCTTTACCAGCATTACAATCGTTACAATAACAGCTACAATACAAACAACCACAGGATAAATCATTGCCTTTTTCAGCATTGCCTGTGTCTTGCTGTTTTTCTCCAACTGCACCGCCACTCGGTCGAGTGCTGTTTCCAGACTACCGGATGCTTCACCCGCAGCCACCATGTTCACCATGATCGCCGGGAACACCTTCGGGTGTTCTGCCATGGAGTCTGCCAGGGTCTCACCCTTTTCCACGCTGATGCGGACTTCCTTCAGTGCGTCCTGTAATCTCTTGTTCTCTGTCTGCTCGCAGAGCATTTTCAGGGATTCGAGGATGCTGACGCCCGCTTTGGTCATGCTGA
>ERZ1673738.1973-NODE-1973-length-28365-cov-7.825044_pt1 | contig 28365 bp, 23 predicted proteins | sample MGYA00580198_ERZ1673738 | MGnify/ENA primary metagenome ERZ1673738 (study PRJEB41218, sample SAMN15661784) | gut metagenome | host: Homo sapiens | place: Canada: London | collected 2015-08-20/2019-03-30 | study: EMG produced TPA metagenomics assembly of...
TGCCGGCGACGCCCGTAAATGAAAAGGCCGCTGAGGGCAATTCAAAAAAGCGGAAGCCGTCCTTGTGCTATATGACAGCCGATTTTTGAATCGCTCTTGTCCTTTCACACCCAACTTTTCGCCTCCTCCCCAATGCCCGACGCCGCAAAGCGGCGTCGGGCATTGGCTTGCAAATATGAGGGTACATCTCGTAGGAACGAGCAGCGCGGATACGCCGCTACGCGGCGTATCCGCGCCGGAAAAGACATTTTTGTAGGCGAATAACGACGAGTTTGCCGTGCATTTATACGTTTTTCTCCATGCCGACATCCCGCAAAAGCACAACAAAAACGTTCTTTTGCATAACAAATTTTGGCTTGCAGATACAAGACTTTTATTGTATTATGAATCTTGTAAACAGGAAAACGTCGCTGCATTGCAACTCATCCGGCAAAAAAACATAAAGGCAATTACAACAACACATTTGTCGGGCTTTTTTCAGTCTAATTTTCCGCTGTGCTTTTCTCTTATGTCGGCGCGGCCGCCTTTGAAAAAATACGATTACATTACTGCTTACACCGTAATATTTTCTCTCACAATTTATGCCGCACAACAGGAAGGGACGGCGTGAAATGCAAATCGTTGCACAGCAATGCAGCAGCACTTTTCGTAATGGCAAATTACCGTAGTCGAAGTCCAGCAGGCAGCCGCAAGCGCTTTAACCGTCATATTCTGTTCTTTTCGTGCCTGTGCTAGCCGTTCTCCAAAGCTCACCGAAAGCCTCTCCTCTCTAAATGTTCATTTTATTATAAACGATTATGTGAGAAAAAGGCAGACCAAAATTTGTTTTGTCGGAAAACGCTTTTGTTGTTTTTTCGAATGCCTTACCAATAAAACTTTGCAATGGATTTTTAGAGACGTAATCCGCATTATGGAACAATGCCCTGCTATTTTTATATTTTGGTTTTTTCGCAGTTTCATACTTTTCAGATGCTTTAAGCATCGCAGATACTTATATCAAACTTAAATATTTTGGCTCTGATTATATCATATATGACTGGTCATCTATCTTTTATGCTCTGGACTTATTATATATAAGCAGGTAAAATTATAAATATGATATAAGCAAACTTATGCTATTGCAAAACAAATCGGAAAGCAGATGATCGGTCACGGAAATGGTTCGGATACTTGACTTGGTTCATCTAAACACTTCAAGCGCAATTTTTCCAAAAAAGTAATAGGAGGGAATAGTATGGGAGCAAAAATAACAGAAAAAAACGAAAAGCGGCTGATCGAATTGGGGATTGTGATCTCAACATGCCGAAAAATAAAAGGGATGACGCAAGAAGGTCTCGCCGCAGAGGCAGAGATCAGCCGTTCGTTGATGAGCGCAATTGAAGCGGCGGGATTGGCGCATAACTTTACATTGGACGTGCTGTTCAACATAGCAGACGCGCTCGGCGTAGAAGCAAAAGACTTATTGGGTGGGGAATGGCAGACTGCGCTGAAAGAATAAAACTATACTGAGTATGTTCATTCGGACAGGCAACAGCGGCTTTGCCGCTGTTGCCTGTCTTAAAGTTAAAAGAAGCAAAAATACGAAGGCAATGTTAAAAAATGTATGGGGTGTCATGGCAAGAAGTGCAAAACGAAATCAACGCGGCCATTCAAGAAGCCTACAAAAGCCCCACCTTAACGGCAAAGTCCGTCAAACGAAAGCGGGAGGTTCCAACGTTCGAAGAATTACAGAAATACATCGTTGCCGCGATTCAGAACGAGCGCAATCAATAGGGAATCCACCCCTCAAAAGGGAAGCGCTTCATTACAAGGGAACGGCCAACGGCGGTAAAACCGCCGTTGGCCGTTTTTATTTGAATAAATTTAACGTATACGCCGTCGGGGGAGAATCGCCGCGAAGTATACATGTTTTTAGAAGTATACATGTTTTTATTTGAAAAAATCCAACGTATACAACGATATGCCATGCGGCAAACGTGCCGAAAATCATTTCATTGACGCATCCCCCGCGCCCACCGCCGCGCTGCGGCGGTGGGCGCGGTTTTTGTACGACGGCGAGCTCCCGATACTTCCGCTTATTGCCCCCTTATTTACAAAACAATGCCCGACGCCGTTTGGCGGCGTCGGGCATACAAGAAAATCGGCCATACAAGCATATAAAAAACGGGGAGATTGCGCATACAAAGAAAACAGCGATTCGGAAATCGACTGTTGTATGTTTACATAAGGACAGCTTTTGCCGTTCCCGAAGCGGCCTTTTCCCTGTGTCTCTTTCATCTTGCGTCTCTTTATCTGTGGAGAACAGGCGACAAAGCCGCCCGTTCGTTCCTATTGCGTGCAGCCCAATAGATGCGGCAACGGCACAATTTGCGAAAGGCGATGCCGCCGAGACGTTTTCTGCTCATGCCTGACGCAGCGGGACGGCTACGCGAGCGCGCCGACGCCGCGCAGCCAATCGACCGAGCGGCGCAGCCCCTCGACGGTCTTGGTCTCCACCACGGCGCGCGATCCTCTCTCCGCCGCAAGCCGCAGATAGCCCGACAGGTCGATTTCCCCGGTTCCAAGCGGCTGATGGTCCCGACCCCCGCGCAGGTCGTGAAAATGGAAATGGCACAGCTTGTGCCGGTTTTCCAGCACGAACGGTTCCGCGCGATAGCCCGCCGCGGCGTTATGGCCAACGTCCAGCGTCAGCCCGAAGCCGTCGCTTTCCAGCAGCTCGGCGAGCGCTTCAAGCTGGAACGGCAGCCAGTCGCCGCAGTTTTCGATGCAGAGCCGCGGGCCGGCTGCCCCCGCTTCGCTCTCGTACAGCGCCCGAAACGCCCGCAGCCTGTCCCTATACGTCTCCCGATAAGCCTCGAACAAATAGACCCGCCGGTCCGGCAGCGTGAAGTAGACGCCTGCGGGCAGGTGCATATTGAGGATAGGCGCCGACAGCGCCGCCGCGATGCGGACGGTGCGGCGCAGCGTCTCCAGCCATGCCTGCGCCACGGCGGAATTGAAGTCGAAGGGGTTGAAATTCTCGTCCAAATGGATTGTATAATACACGCCGTAACGCTCCGCGAGCCGCTTCAGCCGTTCTATGTCGACCGCGTCGGGCTGGTACTGCGGCAGATTCATATTCAGCTCGAGGAAGCGCAGGCCGAGCGATGCGCAAAGCCGGACGCAGTCCTCGGCGTCGGGCAGCTCGAGCAGCGTCGGCATGCCGAAATCGATTCGATGCAAAGGCAGTTCTCCTTTTCAAACGGTCTCGAACGGTCGGGTAAGCCGCCGGCGGGTCCGGCGGTTGCCGGACCCGCCGGCGGCGCCCCCTCAGAAATCGTACTCTTGCTCCGTCCCGCCGGACGGTCGTGCGCCGCAGACGAACGGCGTCCGGCGGCAGGAATCCCCGCGCTGCGGCTGCGGAGCCGCGAGCGCCAGCAGCGCCTCGGCCCTCGTCTCGGCTCCGAAAGCGGCCGCGGCCGCCTCGCCCGCTGCGGCGGCGCGCGCGGGCTTGGTCACGACCGGCAGGGACGGCCGCCGCGTGCGCAGCCATGCGCGGCCGGTGGCGTTCATCGCCAGCAGCAGCGTGTAGGCGGGCAGCCGCCGGACGGCCTCGCGGCGGATGTCCAGCAGCACCGCCAGCGCCGCGCGGCGCACGCGCGCGTCGGTGAAGCCCGCCGAGCGGCAGCGCGCGACCAGCGCGGAGAGGCTGTCGGCCTCGGCGGCGGCGCGGACCATCCGCTCGCCCAGCCCGCCGCCGGTCCCGTAAAGGCCGGAGAGGTCGGCGCGGCCGCCGCGCAGGAGCAGCAGCAGCGCGCGGGAAAGCCGCTCGGTGTCGCGCGGGAACGCCGCGCCGTCCAGCGCCCCGTAGACGCGGCGGCTGCCCTCGGGCAGCGCCCGCAGGAACGCGTCCCGCCCCGAATCAAACAGCAGCGCGCGGAGCGACGAGGAGGACGCGAGCGTCCCGTCGCGCGGCACCGGCGCGGCCCGCAGCGGCGCGCGCAGCTCGCGCAGGGCGCGCAGGTATTCCACGGCGAGGATGTTGTTGGGCTTTTGCAGCAGCGCGGCGGTCTCCGCGCCGGCAAGCCGGCCGACCGCCTTAGGGTAGGACAGCGTTTTTTCGCGCCGGATGAGCGTATCGAGCGCATCGGAGAACCCGGGCGCGCCGACGACGGCGAAGGCGCGCTCGACGCGCGCGAAATCGTCCTCAACGCCGAACGCCAGCGCGTCCGCGCCGAGCGAGGCGGCGACATACACCCCCGCGCGCGCGAAATCCGAGGCCGACGCGCAGCAGTGGGGGAACGGCAGGGAGAACACCGCGTCCAGCCCGTTTTCGACGGCGGCGCGCGCGCGGACATATTTGTCCGCGATCGCCGCCTCGCCGCGCTGCACCGCGTCGCCGCTCATCACGCCGATGACCGCGTCGTATTCGCCCTTGAGCGCCTCGAGCTGCTTTAGGTGTCCGAAGTGGAAGGGATTGTATTCGCAGATGACGGCGGCCGCGCGCAACGGTCAGCCCCTCCTTTCGCTTTCGTCTGTCATGCGGCGGGCCGGCAGGCGCGCCGCCGCGTTTGCTTATGAATTTTCCGCTTTCGTTTTTCCGGCCCGCAGACGGCCGAAAAAGACTTGCAATTTCTCAATAATGGTAGTATAATGGTTTCTGTACGAATTGTCAAGAATAAAAGGCGGCCGGAACGTTTTCGCCGGTCGTGCAAAAGGAAAGGAAGTTTATTTTCGTCATGTATGTACTCGTAGTCAACGCGGGCAGCTCGTCGCTGAAGTATCAGCTTTTCGATATGGACACGCGGGAGGTCATCGCCAAGGGGCTTTGTGAGCGCATCGGCATCGACGGCAAAATCACGCACCACGCCGCCGGCAAGCCCGACTTCACCGCCGAGATTCCCATGCCCACCCACGCGCAGGCGACGCAGGCGCTCATCGACAGCCTGCTGGACAAGGAGCACGGCTGCCTGACCGATATGCACCAGATCGGCGCCGTCGGCCACCGCATCGTCAACGGCGGCGAATGGCTGACCGAGCCGGTGCTCGTCAACGAGCAGGTGCTCGCGGACTTGGAAAAGTGCCGCGACATCGCGCCGCTGCACACGGTTCCTCATCTGCTCGGCATCCGCGGCTGTATGGAGGTTATGCCGTCCACCCCGCAGGTGCTGGTCATCGACACCGCCTTCCACCGCACGATGCCCGAGAAGGCGTATTTCTACCCCATCCCCTACGAGCTGTACAGAAAATACAAGATCCGCCGCTACGGCTTCCACGGCACGTCGCACCGCTATGTGTCGGAAAAGGCCGTGGAATACCTCGGCCGCGGCGCGGCGGGCACGAAAATCGTCACCTGCCACCTCGGCAACGGCTCCTCGATCTCCGCGGTCAAGGACGGCAAGGTCATCGACACGAGCATGGGCTTCACCCCACTGGAGGGCATCATCATGGGCTCGCGCTGCGGCAGCATCGACCCCGCCATCGTGCCGTTCATTATGGAGAAGGAAAACATCCCCGCCTCCGAGATGGGCAACTTTATGAACAAGCAGTGCGGCCTGCTGGGCGTCTCCGAGGTCTCCAGCGACCTGCGCGACGTGATGGCCGCCGTCCGCGCCGGCAACAAGCAGGCGCAGCTTGCGTTCGACATCCTCTGCTACGGCATCAAGAAATACATCGGCTCCTACGCGGCGGCGATGAACGGGCTGGACTGCGTCGTGTTCACCGCCGGCATCGGCGAGAACACGCCCGAGGTCCGCGCCGGCGCGCTGGCGGAGATGGACTATCTCGGCATCCGCGTCGACCCCGAGAAAAACGCCAACGTCAAGAAGCTGCCCGCCCCCTGCGACATCTCCGCCGACGGCAGCCGCGTGCGCGTGTACGTCATCCCGACCAACGAGGAGCTGGTCATCGCCTCGGATACCGAAAAGCTGGTCTCCGCGCTCTGAAGGCCGCGATGGACCGGCGGCTGCTGCCCTATGTGACCTTTTTGCAGGAGAACGGCGCGGCGCCCTTTGCCGAGTACATTCTCTGCCGCGAGCTGCTCGAAAACGCGGAGGAGGCCGAAGCCGCCTATGCGTGGGCGACGCTCTTTCCGCTCTATGACGACCTTGTCGGCGAGCAGCGGGAGGACGGCTCCTGGGGCGCGTATCTTTCGGCCGACACGGCCACGAGCAAAAACTGCAAATACAAAACCACCGCCCGCGCCTTCATGCGCATCCGCGATCTGGCGCTGCCCGCGGACGACCCCGCCGTCGTCCGCGCGCGGGCGCTGCTGCACCGCTATCTGTCGGGCGAAACGCCGCTGCCCGACACGATGAGCCCGCGCAATTTCACCCAGCGCGCCGCCATCCGACGGCAGGCGCTGTTCGACCTCGCGCCCTGCGAGCCGGCGGACGACCGCGTGCGCGCCTTCCGCGCGCTGCTGGCCGAGCGCGTCGAGTACGCCTGCGCGTCCGGCCGCTTCGACCGCGAACGCTTCCGCGCCGCGGGCGTCGAGGAGCCGCTGCGCCCGGGCGAGACGACCAACGACATCCTGCCGCTGCTTGCGGCCGGCGGCCTGCTCGACGAACGCGTGCAGCGCTGCCTGCTGTCCTATCTCTGGGAGGAATGGCTGTATTACGACACCGCCCGCTGCGGCGAGCCGCCCGCGCCGTCGGCGTGGCAGTTCCACTTCTGGCTGCTGCTGCTCGAACAGGTGCGCACCTTCCCGCTGTTCCCCGAATTCGCCGCCGAACGCGTGCTGCCGTATCTGCTGACGCTCTGCGACCGGCTGACCGACCCGGCGGATAAGGTCGAGATCTTCGTCAGCCGCTACCACGCGCAGTACGGCCAGTACAGCCCGTCGCGCCGCGCCTACGCTTCCAAACGCAGCGACCTGCTGCTGCGGATTCTGCGCACGGTAAAATACGCGCTTTGATGTATGCGCTTTAACACCCTGCCCGCCGGAAACGTCTCCCCGGCGGGCTTTTTGGGCGGCAGACTTTCCCAATGCCCGACGCCGCTTTGCGGCGTCGGGCATTGGGAAAAAGCGGGAAAATTGGGCGTAAAAGCGCAAACGCGATTCGAAAATCGGCTGCCATATAGCGCAAGGACGGCTTCCGTCTTTTTTTGAAGCGCCTTTCGTGTCTTTTCTTCTGCGGGCGCCGACGGTTTTGCCGTCGGTGCCCGTAAACTTTGCAGTGCGGCTTGCTTATAATATGAATTTTTCAATTTGTCCGTTATAAGCAGAAGCGCTTTCAGCCCCGGGCCCTCCCGCGCCGCGTAGCGGCGCGGGAGGGCCCGGGGCGATATAGCGATATGAAGCCGGCATAGCCGCAGAGAGCGCTCAAACCGAACAAATACTTCGCTGCCGTCTAATTACGAATTCCCTTGTTTTTCACAAAACTGATCCTTCTGCGGACGCCAATGCTATGACGCCGTGTTGGACGCTTGGAACAGGCAGGGGAGCAGGATAGGCAAATGTGTTTCCGTTCGCCTGCAAACAAAATATGAACCTGCGCCCGATTGAACAGATACGTTTCCTCCGAAAGGGAAATATGCTTTTTACTGAAAATCTCACTTTTGAAAATTATGTCGAATTTTGTCGGCAAAATAACGCCAATTCACAGGCCGTCTGCCATATACCATACAAAAATATCACGCACACAGCACAGCCGACAACGCCGCTGCCGCGCTCGACCTTCCGTCCCGTCCCGCCGCAGCGCCGCGTCCAGAAGCCGACTGCGGCGCTGCGGCGGTGTGCGTAAACGGGAGCGGGCGGCGTGCTCTGCTTTTTATTTTATCCTTTTCCAACCTTTCCCCTCTCAAGGCACGCATCTTTACTTTGCTATCCCTACTCATTTGCGCGAGGCTTCGCGCCGCCGCACTGCAAAACAACGGCCCCCACACGGGGCCTCTCCTGTGCGCCATTACAAACGCGTCCCCGGGGAGGACGCCGCGGATTCTGTTGGCTTGGCAGCGCGTCTGTAAGCGGCGATCCCACAACGCGGCGGGCAAATGCGGCGGACGGCGCACGCGAATCCGCTCTTGACAAACCGTCCCGATTGTTGTATACTCATACAAGCAAATAAACATACAGGGATATAGCCAAGCCGGTTAAGGCACAGGACTTTGACTCCTGCATTCGCTGGTTCAAATCCAGCTATCCCTGCCACAAAAGAACGAACTAATGTCTGGCAGACATTAGTTCGTTCTTTTTCATTTTCAGGAGCAAAAACATTATACAGTTCAAAAAGCGGTGTCAGCATTGAAAAAGAATACGAATAAGCACAGCGCCCTCAGCAGTGGTCGCAGAACCACCGTCGAGGACGTTGACTTATATAGCGTCAAATTCTGCTTTCGATAAATTATTTCATTTTCCACCCCAACAGCAGAGCAGAATGAATAATAACCGCAACGGAGCCTGCGTTATGCACCAATGCTCCGACAACAGGATTAAGAATACCTGTAATGGCCAGTACGATAGCAAGGAAATTCAGTCCCATAGAAAATGCAAGATTCAGTTTGATGGTGGTCATCATGCGTTTAGACAGCGACAGCAGATGCGGAAGTTCTTTCACTTCGTCATCTACCAAGGCAATGTCTGCGGCATCCACGGCAATATCGGAACCGACACCACCCATTGCAATACCTACATCAGCTTTCTTCAATGCCGGAGCGTCGTTGATGCCGTCACCGATCATGCAAACGGAAGTTCCAGTGGTCTGATATGCTTCGATGTGATTCAGCTTATCTTCCGGCAGGCAGTTGGCGTGAATCTCATCGATACCAAGCTGTGTGCCGATGGCTGTTGCAGCGTTCTGGTGGTCACCGGTCAGTAGGACAGGCTGTACACCGATTGATTTGATGGAGGCGATCATGTCTGCGCTTTCGGTTCTGACCGTATCGGCCAGGGCGATGTAACCTGCCGTTTCACCGTCAATATTGATGTAAATAACAGTGGAGCCATCCTGAATGTGCTTGCCGACGGCGTCTGCCATCTCTTTGGTCAGTTCGGCTTCACCATTAGCAGAAATCAGCTTCATATTGCCTGCCAACACACAATGTCCATTCACCACTGCGGATACGCCTTCGCCGGGCATCATGCGGAAGTCATAGGACTTGGGCAGCTCTTTCTGCTGCGCCTGCTTATAGCAACGGACAATGGCACGGCCCAGAGGATGCTCAGACATCTGCTCAGCGGCCGCGGCATAAGCATACAGTTCGTCAGCAGTAAAATCGGATACCGTTTCGACAGCAGTGACTTTGGGCGCGCCATAGGTCAGCGTGCCGGTCTTATCAAAGGTGATCTTACCGACCTTGGCAAGACGTTCCAGAGCATCGCCCTCGCGGACAAGGAAACCATGCCTTGTGGCGTTACCGATAGCGGCCATAATGGCGGTGGGCGTAGCCAGCACCAAGGCACAAGGGCAGAAAACAACGAGAATGGTCACGGAGCGAATGATCTCGCCTGTGAAAATCCATGTGAGCGCTGCGGCGGTCAGCGCGATCACAACGATCCAGGTTGCCCAGCGGTCAGCTATGCCGACGATCTTTGCCTTGCCTGCATCGGCAGACCGTACCAGTCGGATCATGCGCTGGATGGATGAATCCTCACCGACCTTAACAGCCTTCATCTCAAAAGCGCCAAACTGATTGACCGTACCGGAGGATACTTCATCTCCAACACCCTTATCAACGGGGAGAGATTCACCGGTCATAACTGCCTGGTTAATGGAGGTCTGGCCGCTGATGATAATTCCGTCAACAGGGACAGCTTCACCGGGCAGAACACGGATGATGTCACCGACCAGCACTTCCTCAGCAGGTACGACCCTCTCTGTATCGTCGGAGATGATTCGTGCAGTTTGGGGAGTCAGATGTACCAGCTTTTCAATACCAGCCCGTGCCTTGGCAACGGTCAGCTCCTCCAGAAGAGCGCCAAGCTGCATGATGAACGCAACTTCGCCTGCGGCAAAATCCTCACCGATAATCACGGACGCAATCAGCGCAAGGGAAACGAGAACGTCGGCCTTGATGTCAAATGCCGTAACAAGACCGATAATGGCCTCCAACACAATAGGCAGACCGCAAAGAATGATGGCGACCCAAGCTGCATCAAAGGGCAGCGGCACCAAATGGAAGATGCTGATAATCAAGGCAATGCCTGACAGCACCAGACAAGCGATGTCTTTCTTCGTTCCGCCAATTTCAAGAAAGGACTCCAGTTTTTCAATAATCCTCATAATGCACCTCTTTCCATACCCATAGGGGTATATGTATATTATACCCATGGGGGTATGCGTTTGTCAAGAGGTGCAGAAAAAAAGAGAGCGGCCCTATGGTAGCTACTCATAAAACAGTATGAACAAAGGAACAGAAATAGGGTAGCTGCCATACAGGGTGCAGAAAAAGGCAGGTAGGAAACAAAGCGTTTCTTACCCGCCCTTTTTCATACCTTTTTGTTACGCAATAGAGCCGAAAAAAGCCGGATTTTATGCGGCTTTCCGAGCGCGGTTTTGTAGGGGCAGGGTGTTACTATCTTTCCCCTCAAAAACGCCTTTCTACTTCGTAACAAAAACGAGGTAATAATCCGGGAAAGTATATAACCACTTGTCTTGAATTTTCCTGCGTTGGAAAAGCCTACGTTGGATTATCCGGCATTGGAAAAACCTACGTAGGAAAATCCAATGCAATTAAATAAAGATATACTAACTAAAGAAAAATTAAATATAGATTTAATTAAATACCCATTCCATTCCTATCCTTTCCCTAAATCCCTTCCCTTTGGACAAGAGTTAGCGTCAGGAGCAAACGGCGACGCTTGCGCTGCTGTGGAAAGGAAGGGAAAGGAAACGGCAATACAGAGAAATAGCGTATTTGATGTTACGCAGTAGAACCCCGTTTTTAAGGGTGGGAGTATTAAAACCCTTACCCCTACCCTTATCGCCGCTGTAATGCCGCTTAAATCAAGCGAGAATACCCTCTACTGCGTATCATTCTATACTGAATTGAGAGCGCAAGCGGTTTATTCGCTTGCGCTCTCTTGCCTTACACGACAGCAAAGTTAGAAAGAACCGTCAAGGACGCGAAGCGTGAAATTTATCCTTGACGGTTTTTTCAAGATTTGCTACTTGCTATCTCTCCAAATCGAATTTCAGGACAGCCCGCATGAGCTTTGATTGCAGCCGTTCGCGCATATCTTCGTCAATCCCATAGTAGGTGTTTCCGCGCTCGCTGCGGATTACTTGCATAGACAGGTGGGCTATGTAGCTCGCGTAGTGCTGCACAACAATTTTCATTGCGTCGGGGTCGCCCTTCGTCGCGGCTAAAATGACCGGATAGGGTAATAAGCCGCGTTCGTCGGGATTCTTGTTACCATTCGTTCCATTCATCAGCCCGTTCCTCCAAATAGCGTTTTAGCAGCTCAAAAGAGCTTGTCCGGCGGTACTGTACTGTGCTGCGAGGTATTTTCATAAGCTCCGCAATTTCAACGTCGTTCATGTCGAAAAAGTAGTACAGCAAAACGGCTTGACGTTTTTCCTCCGGCAAGGTATGCAGCGCGTCGGCAAGCAGCTTTGCCGTTATCCATTTTCCCGCCACTCGAAAGCCCTCTTGTTCCTCAAAATAGTGGTCGTAGGTATAAAGCTGGCTTTTTTCCTGCGGCGTTAATTCTGAAAAAACGACTTCGTGCTTTCTCCGCGTCCGGTTTTCACGGATAACGTCGATTGCTTCATTTTTCAATACCTTTTTGCAAAAGCCATTAAAAGTACAGCGTTTTTGCCATTCGGTGCGATTAGGTTCCATGTTCTCACCCCCTTTCGTGCCCGGAGGCGGGTCCTGTGTTCCCCTTTCGCAAACCCTCGACGGAACGCGCTCAAAATATGCCAACCGAGGGAAAGCCAAATTTAAAAACAGCAAAAATACGCCCGTTCGCAAGACGCGAACAGGCGCAAAAGGAACTATAAGCCGTATTTAGATGTTCTGTTAGTTCACATACATAGCCAGAATATCCCGTTGTGGCGCAAAGGATTTTTTTGACAAATTAAGAAATGTCGTATTATGTCGGAAACAAAAAAACACGGCGGTACCTCCCTGATACCGCCGTGTCCTTAAAAAAGAGCGACTTTAATACACTACCCGCAAGTCCAATTTTTCAAAAGGAAAACGACGGCTTTGATTTGATTTCAAAACCGCCGTATCGTCTGTCGTCATGCCGATAAATCAAAACAACGGCTTTGACATTTTATTTTTATAGTTTTTTGTCCGATTTTCTATGCCTGCGTTTTAATACAAGCAAATCCGCAATCCGATTGTCCAGTCGGTGCTACTGTAAAAATATCTGCCGGTGGTGGTAAACAGATAGGATTCCGAGCTGAAATTGTGATAATTGCTGCCGCCACGTTTTACATACTGCCTCGAAACAGTTGAGTTCTGCGGGTCAACCTGATCTCCAGCCGAATAACTGCCGCCGTAATCATCTACCCACTCATAGGCGTTGCCGCTCATATCGTATAGCCCCAATTCATTCGGCAGTTTTGTTTTTACATCAATCGGACTGCTGCTGCCGCTGTTTTCTAAAGTAACGGCGACTTCGTTGATGTCATTGCTCCCGGCATAAAGATAACCTTTGCTTTGATTGCCGCCTTTTGCGGCAAATTCCCACTGTGCCTCGGTAGGCAGTCGAAAACGCATACCATCGGAGATTAAACCTTGCTCCTGTGCAATTTCGGTCAGCCTATCGGCAAAGGTATGGGCTTCGTTCCACGTTACACTTGTTTTAGGACGGGTATTGCTCCCACCGCCATTTCCCATAACAGCGTTCCATAAAGCCTCCGTAACCTCTGTTTCTCCCATAAGGTAGTCCTGTGTCAAAGTAACCTTGTGGGCGGGCGATTCGCTGAAAGCAACATTTGTATTGTCAGAACCCATGACGAAAGTCCCGGCCTCCACCAATATCATTTTGAAATCTACACCGTTTACTGTGTATGTGGCTGTTTTAAGCTCCGAAGAAGCACCTTGCCCTTCTTCAGATGAATTGTCCTGTTCTAAAACCTGTTCGCTGCTGCTCTCCGGTTCTGTGCTGCTCTGGGTGTCCTCATAAGAAACACCATATTCACCATTATTCACGCTGCTTCCTCCTTGATTATTACAGCCTGTCAGGCTAAGTGCAAAAGCAAATATGACAGCAAGAAATACGTACAGCTTTTTCATTTCCTATATCCTCCTTACTTTTTGTGCGGGAAGTCATGCGGTGTGCAACTGCCGTCCGCCGCCATTTTGCCGCCGAATACCGGAAACAAACTGAAATCTCCGTAATTTTTGATTTTCTCGGCATTTTTCAGCGTTTCCATATCTTCATTTGAAATCTCAAAATTCATCTGCGCATTGTCTGCCATGTGCGCCGGATTTGCCGTTTTCGGCAAGGGCAATGTCCCTAATTGCAAACAATACCGAATACAAAGCTGCGGGACAGAAACGCCGTACCGATTTGCCATATCTGCGATGTCTTTATTTTTCAGCATTTCGCCATGAGCAACAGGAGAATAGGCTTCCACAAGAATGTCTTTTTTGCGGCAATAATCCATCAATTCAAAAGGCGTATTCCCAATATGGCAAAGAATTTGATTGACAACCGGCTTTACCTTGCCGTGCCGCAAAATATTGTCAAGGTCAATTTCTTCAAAATTTGAAACGCCGATTGCACGGAGCTTTCCTGCTTGGTAGGCTTCTTCCAGCGCACGCCACGCTTCCAAATTTCCCTCAAAAAAATGGTCGTCGGTATGGAAATCCGTCCACGGCTGCGGGGCGTGAATAATCATCATATCAAAATAATCTAATCCTGATACTTGCAAAGATTGCTCTATCGCGTTTTTTGCCTCTTTATAGCTTTTGAAAAAGGCTTGCAGCTTCGTGGTAACAAACAATTCTTCACGGGGAATACCGCAGGAACGGATACCCTCGCCAACACCGCGCTCATTGCCATAGCCTTGTGCGGTATCCATATGGCGGTATCCAATTTTAACGGCTTCTTTGACCGCCTGTGCAGCGGCCTCGTCCGGGATTTCCCAAGTGCCAAGACCGAGCTTTGGGATTGTTACCCCATTTGACAACTGATACATTTCATTCAGAATCATTGTAATTTCCCCCTTATTTTGCTTTCTGTAAAATAAAATCAATTTGATACAGTTTATCCTGGTCGCTGTGAATATCGTTTAATATTTCGCTGCGGTATTTTTTTAGCAGCCGAATCCCCTTTGCACGCTGGCCGGCTTGAATGGCGTCAAGGATAGCCGCCTTTGTCTTTTCTTCGACATTCAACTCAACAACATACTTTAACAGCTCGTCAGTCTGTATATCCTTATTCGCCAAGTTCTTGCCTCCTTACCAAGTTTCGTATCGCTCTCCGGTGTCTAAAGCGGCGATTTGCTGCATTTCCTCGCTGCTCAATTCAAAATCGAAAATGTCATAATTTTCAGCAATATGGTCTGGATTGCTTGAACCGGGAATAGCGATATATCCTGCCTGTAACTGCCAGCGCAAAATCACCTGTGCGGCTGTTTTCCCGTGTGCTTCGGCAATTGCAAGGATTGTTTCATTGTTCATAGAATCCGAAGTATGTCCCCTGCCGCCGAAAGGATAATACGATTCAATAATGGTTCCGAATTGCTTTACATAATTCTGGAACTCTGTATTTTGATAAAAGATGTGGTTTTCATTCTGGATTACAGCGGGCATTATGATTGCATTTTCTGTAATGCGCTCAAAATCTTCCTGTGTGTAATAATTTGAAATTCCCAAAGAATGTACTTTGCCATTTTCTACGGCTCGTTCGATCGCGGCATAAAGCTCTTTTTCGTCAGCTCCTTGCTGGTGAATGAGCAACAGGTCAATATAGTCAAGCCCTAATGCCTCGATACATTCGTCAATAGCAGCGTCGTAATCGTCAAATCCATACGGGACGATTTTGGTCGTGATAAAAACATCTTCCCGTTCGACAATTTCCTCCGCAATGGCTCTGCGTACTCCGTCCCCAACGCCCTGTGCGTTGCCATAATATCTTGCGGTATCAATGAGCCTGTATCCGTCCTTTAGGGCATGGTAAACGGAATTTTCTGCCGTTTCATCATCTAACGTCCAAGTACCGAGACCGATAATCGGCATTTCATAACCGCTGTTGAGCATAACGGTTTTGGTTTCAAAATTAAAATCGGTAGTGGTGTCAATGTCATCGGACGGCTTTGTTTGTTGTGAACTGCTGTCAACGCTTGCGTCTGTACTTGAAGTGTTGTTATTCGTCAATGTGCAGCCTGTTAATGCCAGCAGCAGAACCATGAAAACCCCAAAAAGTGTACGATGCCTTTTTTTCATGTTTGATTGCCTCCTTTGCATTTTTATTATATCATAGGCGTTGTTGAATTACAAATATTTGTTTTTCATACATTCCCATACTTTACACTCATAGTTTGTTGTGCTATACTGTCTATATCGAAATGGGGGGTAAGTTTATGGAATTTCGGGTACTGAATTATTTTCTTACCGTTGCACAAGAAGAAAACATCACAAAAGCGGCGGAAGTCCTGCACACAACACAATCAAATTTATCAAGACAGCTTGCCGAACTGGAAAACACAATAGGCAAAAGACTTTTTGAACGCGGAAGCAGAAAAATTACGCTTACGGAAGAAGGTATGTTCCTTCGCAAGCGCGCAAAAGAAATTATTGCATTGACGGAACGCACCGAAGCAGAATTAAAAAATTTTAATGATGTTGTAAGCGGCGTTGTGCATATCGGCGCGGTTGAAACACAAAAAATACAGACGCTTGCCGATTGTATTCTGTTGCTGAAAGACACTTACCCTCAAATTCGTTACAATTTTTTCAGCGGAAGTATCGCAGAAATCACCGATAGCTTAAACAAAGGCTTGCTTGATTTTGGTTTGTTGGTAGCGCCTGTCGATATGCAGAAATACGATTATATCAAGCTGCCGGCAAATGATATTTTCGGATTGCTTATGAGAAAGGATTGCCCTCTGGCTCAATTAGAGAAAATACACCCGGAAGATATAGGAGATTATCCCGTTTTTGTTGCACACCAGCAGCTTGAAGGGAATGTTTTATCCGGCTGGCTTGGACGAGATGTGCAAAGTTTGAATATGATAGCCACCTTTAACCTCATTACCAATCCGGCTTTGATGATAGAAAAGGGGTTGGGTATGGCGTTTACCTTTGATAACCTTGTTCGAATACCGGAAGAAAGCAATTTGTGCTTCCGTCCGCTGGAACCGAAAGTAGAAGCCGAACTTTATCTCGTTTGGAAGAAATTTCAGATGTTTACCAAACCGGCGGAACTGTTTCTTGAAGGGCTACAAAATCGTATGAATACAGCTTTATAAATCAAACCGGAGAGAGCCGCAAAAAGGTAAGTGACGAGCTGTATATTTCCCCGCGCTATCTTGCGAATATAGAAAATAAAGGACAACAGCCGAGTTTACAGGTATTTTATGACCTTGTAACCCGTTATCACATATCGGTAGACCAATTCTTTTTCCCAAATGATACAGCCGAGAAGTCAACAGATTGTAGCAGTAACGATTGATAAAAACCAAATAACGGCGCTATGGGAGCGATTTCCATAGCGTTTTTTCATTTGGTTTGGCATTTTGAAACCTTGTCCGTAGTAGAGAGTAAAGCGGAAAAATTTCAAACTTTTTTTGAAAATTCTTCTCAAAACTTCGGCAAAATCGCTCTGTGTAGTGTTGTAGACAGTGAGAGGAAAATCAAGAGGGTTTGGGAAACTTCCCAACAAGCAAAAATCGCCCGCTGTCGGCAGACAGAAAACGGACGATTTTACGGAAAGGGTACCCTTTTCCTATGCTTGCTGCGTAACTTTATCTTTGAAAAGGACGGGAAAGGAATGGAACGGAAGCGAAATATCAAAGACGGACATATCGTTGTAAAAAACCCGCTATATCAAGAATTGCCGAAGTATGAAATCGTTATGAAATCAGGGAAAACGCTCTACCGATTTACAGGCAGTTATGAAGGAGAAAGGAGCCTGCCCCACAAGGTTTTACGCCTTTTAGAGCAGGAAAGTTCAAAGAAAGATGTTGAATAAAAATGTCGGAACCGCTATAATGTCCCCAAGCAATCCTGTATTGGCAGACTGCCCGCCGATGAAAGGAGCAGAAACGATGTTAAGGCAGTCTGACAAGATTACCGCCCTTTATTGCCGCTTATCCCGCGACGATGAACTGACGGGCGACAGCAACAGCATTGTAAATCAAAAGGCGATTTTAAGTAAATACGCAAAGGAAAATCATTTTTCAAACCCCTTGTTTTTCGTAGACGACGGGTATTCCGGTACAAACTTCAACCGTCCGGGTTGGAGCGAACTTCTGGAACGGATTGAAAACGGAGAAGTGGCGACGCTGATTGTCAAAGATATGTCCCGTTTGGGGCGCGACTATCTGAAAGTGGGCTTTTACACCGAAGTCCTGTTTGTGGAAAAGGGCGTGCGGTTTATCGCTATCAACAACGGCATAGACAGCGCAAACCAGCAGGACAGCGACTTTACCCCGTTTCTCAATATTATCAACGAGTGGTATGCGAAAGACACAAGCAAGAAGATACGCGCGGTAATGAAGTCCAAAGGGGAAGCCGGGGAACATCTATGTACCAACCCGCCATACGGCTACACGAAAGACACGGAAAACAAAAAGCGGTGGATTATCGACCCCGAAGCCGCAACGGTAGTTAAGCGGATATTTGCCCTCTGCTTGGACGGTTACGGGCCGTCGCAGATTGCCCGTATTTTGAAAGAGGATAAAGTCATAACGCCGACTATCCATTTTCAGCAGACTGGCAGGGCGACGAGAAATACACCGCCGGATAATCCCTATAACTGGACAGGAGATACCATAGCCGACATTTTGGAGCGTCCAGAATATCAAGGGCATACGGTAAACTTCAAGACCTACAAACAGTCCTACAAGAGCAAAAAGACCTGCAAAAATCCCGAAGAAAAATGGCTTGTGTTTAAGAATACCCATGAAGCGATTATTGACGCTGACACATGGGCGCGGGTGCAGGAATTACGGAAAAACAAACGCCGCCCGACGAGGATAGGAAAAACAAATATGTTCTCCGGCATTGTGCGCTGTGCCGATTGCGGAGAAAAGCTGTATTACTGCACAAGCAGAAACTTTGAAGCAAGGCAAGACCACTTTGTCTGCTCTACTTCAAGACTGAAAGGGAAAGAAGTTTGCCCGACGCATTTTATCCGCGCCGTTGTGTTGGAACAGGGCGTACTCGCCCACATGAGATTGACGATTGCCTGTGTCGCTAACCACGAAGAACAATTCCGAAAAGCTATGGGCGCGAAGCAGAAAGCCGAAGCGAAAAAGGAACTGGCGGCGAAGCGGCGGCAACTGACGCAAGCGGAACGACGGATAGAAGAACTTGACCGGTTATTCAAGCGTATTTACGAGGATAACGCCAACGGAAAATTATCTGACAGCAGATTTCAAATGCTCTCTGACGATTACGAACAGGAGCAGGAAGAACTGCGGGAAAAGCTGTTGCGATTGAATGAAGAAATTAACAAACAGGAAGAACAGGCAGAAAACATTGACAGGTTTATCGGCAAAGTGCGGAAGCATCTTGACTTGGACGAATTAACGCCCGCTGTCTTGAATGACATGGTAAAAGCGGTGTACGTCCATGCGCCGGATAAGTCGAAAGGACATAGGGAACAGCAGATTGACATTTCCTATGACCTTGTGGGAATACTCCCCGCGTCCTTGCTGAATAGCCTGCAAAACGGTGAAACGGCATAGCCGAAGCTATGCCGTTTCCCGAAAACATTCTTATGCTGTTTTATGAGGGCTGCCCTTAAACAGCTACTCTCTCCTAATCAGCCCATGTTTGAAAAGCGTTCGACAGCTTTTGTAAACTGCTCGATGGTTTTATCTGCGTCTCCATGTTCGATACCGTCACGGACGCAATGCTTGATATGCCCTTCCAAGACTACCTTTCCGCAGCCATGAAGTGCAGATTTTGCGGCGTTCAACTGGGAAAGAATATCCTCACACGGCACATCCTCGTCAATCATTCGATCGATTGCTTGAATCTGACCGATAATTTTCTTTAATCTGCGGTGAAGATTTTCTGCATCCATACATTGTTTCATACACACAACCTCCATACCATTAGGGGTATATGTATATTATAACGGTTTACAGCCTCCGTGTCAAGAAACAGGCGCAATTCATTTTGAAGATCGCGACTGTGCAAGAAATTTTGCAAAAAAATAAGCGTGAAATCGCGCTTGTTAATCTCTCGGTCAGACGGGTGTCTACACACCTAAAGTTCGTTTTACCCCCCTCTTTACGCACCTTTTTCCCGCTCTCTCACAGCCGAGAACCCCGATATGCAGTATGCGTTCGGGGCTTTTTTGCTTGAGGTTCGGCGCGCACTCGAAACGGCATCCTTTTTTGTCCCCGGCAGACAGAAAAAGCGCTTCCTGCGAAGCGCTTTTTTCAATAAAAGTAATTCGCTGTTGTGGATTTGCAAAATACCCTTCGGACGCAGGTTAATTGATCTCCCTTTCTGCGCAGACAGAAAATTTCATGCCCCAAAGGGGTTCTTTCGCATTTGCCGCAAGGTTAATATTATACGAAAATCGTTAGCGTACAATTCTTTCGCTGCAATGATAATTCTTTATTATAGTCATTATAGCCCACTGCCGGTGGCGAACAAAAGCGCGCTTCAAAAGAGGGGCCGGCGGGAACGGTGAGACAAGAACAATTTTAGAGGGACGACAGCGGCAGCCGTTCCTCTGCATTTCCTCAAGGCAGCGCGCCGAAATGGGCGTTGAGACAAGTAAGCGCCTTGTATGGGCGCGCACGATGCGTCCCTCCCCCTGCCGCTTTCACTTCATCAGGCTTTATAGAGCGCTTCGTATGGGTTCGGACGATGCGCCGCCTGCGGCTGACAGACACGCTGCGGGGTATTCCCACAGCAGCGCTCTTAAAAAAGCGTGCTTTTGTTCTGCCGGCGGCCGAAAATCCCCCTTTCCGCCGGAAAGCGGGCGTTCGGCGCGGCTTTGCGGTATTTTGTATCCGCAGTCCGCTCTGTCGCTACCCGCATCGTCCCGCCCGCGCCGCGCCGGAAGCCGCATCCCTCCTGCGGCCTGCGGGGACAGTGTCCGCATCCGCGGTCTACGGCCGCCCGCCGGACAGGCGTCGGCGCGCTCCCACAGCGCAGGGAACCCGCCGCCCGAACGAAGCGCCGCGCGCGTATCCGCGTGCGCTCTTTATGGCAGCGCGCACCTATGGTTCTATGGGGCAGGAACCCGCGCGCTTACTTCCTGTCGCGCGCCGCCCGCTTCCGCATAAACAGGCCGAAGCCGACGGCGGCGAGCAGCGCGCAGCCGGCGAGCACATACGGCCAGACGGCCGCTTTTTTGACCGCTTCGGGGGCAGAAACGGCCTCCGAGGCGCTTTCCGCGTGCGTGCTGTCGGTCGATTCCTCCGGCTTCGGTCTCGACGCAAGACGCTCCGCCTTGGCGGCGTCTCTGGACATGGCAAGCGCTTTTTCGGCGTACGCGATATCCTCCAGCGCGGCGGCCGTCCAGCCGCCCTCAAGCGCGGACACGGCGGCCTTCAGCGCCGCAAGGTCCTCCGCGTAAGCGGAAAGCGCCTCCGACGCCCCGTTTGCCGCCGCACGCTCCAGAACCCGCTCGACGCAGACCCGCGCCGCACCGGCGGCGTCATACGAGGGCGACACGGCTTTTTCCGAAAACGCGCCCTGCTTGAGCAGCGCGTTGTAGCCGTGCGAAAAATAAGTCGTGTACTCAAAGAAGGCGATGCCCGCCGCCCCGTTTTCCCGCGACTGCACCGTTTGCAGAAGCTGCTCCCGCTTGGTGAGCGACAAATAGGAGCCGCTGCCGAGCACACAGTAATACACGCCGTCAAAAGACGAAAATTTTTCCGATGTGTTCGCCGCAACGCCCGCGGCGTACGCCATCGGGTACACGGCGTCCACCAGCCCCGCCGCAGTCCACGCGGCGCCGTCCTGGCAGTAGGCGCGGAGCGTCGTGTCCGCCGCCAGACAGACGGAGAAAAACAGGTCGGGCCGCTCGGCCTCCGTCAGCTCGCGCAGCGCGCGCACGCGCGCGGTCACGAGGTCGGATTTGAAGCGAATCCATCGCTCCCAGTAGACGCTCTCGGTCGTTTCCTCCCCGATTTTCCGTGCCTCCTCTACGGATATGCCGGTCTGTTCGGCGAACAGCGCGAGCGTCGTCTCGTCATATCCGTAATCGAGGACGCCGTCGCTGTACGGGTAGCGAATATAGTCAAGCTGTAGCCCGTCAAACTCGTAATTCCGGAGAATATACGTCAGATACGACGTAAACGCCTCGAAATATTCGTCGCTGGCCGGCGAATAGAACTCGCTCTCCTCCGATTCGCCCGCCGCGCCGCCGCCTGCATTGGAAGCCGTGAGCCACTGCGGGAACGCGGATGCGGCGGCGTTGTGGAACACAGATACCGAGACAATCAGCTCGATGCCGTATTCGCGGCATTTTTCGCTGTACGTTTTCAGCAGATCGATGCGCAGCCTTCGCTCCTTGCCGTAAAAGGGCGAATCCTCCGGCAGGGGAAGGATCGTGTCGATGCCGTTGGAAATCCCCAGACAAAGCTGGTTGAGGTTGGCGTCATAGATGTCCTTGACCACCTTCTCGACCGCCGCCTCGGTCGTCTCGACGGGCGCATGCCATACCGCGCGGACCTCGGCCGCCTGGGACTCCACGGACACCGCGTTCACCTGCTCCAAAAGCGTCTGGAAGCGCGCGCGGCCCTCGTATTCGACAAAGGCGTTTTCGTCGATCATCGTCCGCAGCGACGAGAGCAGCTCGGCCGCCGCGTCGGCATCGAAAAGCCTGCCGGCGGCCTTTGCCGCCGCAACCTGTGCGGCCGCGCTTTCATACGACAGCAGCGCGTTCTGCCGCATTTCCTCCGTGCCGTAAACGATGCGGAGCTTCTTCTGCGCCCGATCCAGAACGCATTTTGCGCCCGGCACGCCGTAAGCGGCGAGAAAGCGCCGGTCCGCCTCCTCAATGGCGGAGACGACGTACCCGCCGGCAGGGATGGCGCTGTCGTTGCCGCCGGCGGCGCAGATGACGCCGTCCGCGCCGACGGCAACCTCATAGCCGTATCCGTTCGTCTGCGTCGTCTCACCGCGGTCGTACACGACCAGCGTCACCGCGTACCGCACGGCGTTGAAATCCGTGACGGTCAGCTCGACGGAAAAGGTCAGGTCGAAGTCCTTTTCGGCAGACGCCATAACCCGGCCGGTGATATCGTCATAAATGACATAATCGCCTATTGCGATGTTGTCCTTGAGCCACTGCGCCTTTTCGCCGGTCGCGGATACGACCATACCGCCGGCGGGAACGGCGAGGTTTTTCCCTGCGGCGTCGCCGCCCTCAAGGATGCGGACGACCTGCGAGTCGGCGTCCACCACTATGTTGTGCCCCCACTCGTTCTGCCCCGTGGCCGCGATGTCCTTATAGACGACGAGGAAATTGTCCCAACGCGTAACATTCACGCCGTCCGCAATTGTAACCGCCGCCTTTTCCGAAGCTGCGGCCGAAGCCGGTGCCGCAAATCCGGCGCTGCAGAGGCAAACCGTCAAAAAACAGGCGAATATTTTTTTCATTTTAATTTTCAGCAATGCCGGCAGGAAGCGCCGTCCGCCGCATTACAGCTCCCTTCCGATTTGTTTGTCCGGCGCGGCGGAAGCGCCGCCTCCGCATACCTTTTCCGCGGCGCGGCAAGCCAGCTCCAGCGCCGCCCGAACGGCCTTCCGGCGGATTTCCGCGCGCGTGCCCGCAAAGCGGAAGCGGTACGCCCGCGCGTCGCCGCGGCAGCAGACGCCGATGAACACCGTGCCGTCGTCGGGGCCGCTTTTCGCGAACGGCGTTCTCCGCGTTTTCGCGCCGGCCAGACCGGTCACCGAGAGCGCGAGATCCGCGCCCGCCAGCGCGGCCGCGCCGCGCGCCATCTCGCGCGCGCAGGGGGCGGAGATCTCCGTATGGGCGGCAATCGTCGACGCGGAAACGCCCAGAAAGCGCCTCTTCGCTTCGTTGGAATAGGTACACAGCGCGAGAGACAGCACCCCGCTCGCGCCCGGGACGGAGGTGATTGCGCCGGCAATCAGCCCGCCGGTCATCGACTCGGCGGTCGTGACGGTCAGCCCCTTTCCGCGCAGCAGGCGGACGAGCCGGACGGCGGCGTTCATCTGCCCTCCAGCCGCAGCGTGCGGCGGGTCTCGTAGGCGCGCGCCGCAAGAGCGTCGACGTCGATGCGCGACTCGTTTTCCAGAATGTCCTCCGGCACCGGCCGCGTGTTGGGGTGGCGCGGGGTGAAGACGGTGCAGCAGTCCTCGTAGGGCAGCGCGGAGATGTCGAAGGTGCCGATCTGCCGCGCGCGGACGATGATTTCCTCCTTGTCCAGCCCGATGCAGGGCCGGAACACGGGCATCGAAACCGCCGCGTCGGTCACGCCCAGCGCGGGCATCGTCTGCGAGGCGACCTGCCCGACGCTCTCGCCCGTCACCAGCGCGCCCGCGCCGATGGTCTGCGCGGTCCGCTCGGCGAGCCGCATCATAAAGCGGCGCAGCAGGAGGGTAAAGAGCTTATCGTCGCACTTCTGCATCAGCGTTTCCTGAATCTCGGTGACGCTGATTGTGTTCAGATACATCCGGCCGGTGTAGTCGGCCAGCGTCTGCGCGAGCGCGACGACCTTCTCCTTGGCCTGCTCGCCGGTGTAGGGCGGGCTTTCAAAGTACAGCCCGTCAAGCTCCACGCCGCGCTTGGCGATCATATAGCCGGCGACGGGGCTGTCGATGCCGCCGGACAGCAGCAGCAGCGCGCGGCCGTTCGAGCCGACCGGCATCCCGCCCGCACCCTTCTCGCCGCCGCCGTGGACGAAGGCCGCGCGGTCGCGGATTTCGATCGTCACGCAGACCTCGGGGTCGGTGACGTCGACGGTCAGCCCGGGCAGCAGCGACAGCAGCAGCGCGCCGCATTCGGCGCAGATTTCGGGCGAGCCGAGCGGGAAGCGCTTGTCGCTGCGCTTGGCGACGCACTTGAAGCGGGAGGCCCCGCGCAGCAGCTCGGACGCGTGCGCGGCAATCGTGCGGCGGATGGCCTCCATATCCTTCTCGCACTCGTAGCCGACGCAGACCGACGCGACGCCGAACACCTTCTTCATCCGCGCGGCGACCGCGTCCATGTCCGCGTCCTCCCCGCCGCGGATGCAGAGCGTGGACTGCGCGTAGTCGGTCTCGTATGTACCGCCCATCGCCTTGAGCAGCGCGCGCACGCGGCGCAGCAGCAGGTTGTCGAAGTAGCTGCGGTTGAGTCCCTTGAGCACCAGCTCGCCGTATTTGAGCAGCACGATTTTTTTCATCTGCATCTTCTGACCTCCGTTTTCATTTGCGTCAGCGCCTCGGCGAGCGCTTTTGCCTCCTCCGCCGTGGTGAAGCGGCTGATTCCCACGCGCAGCGCGCTCTCGGCGTCCTCGGGCGAAAGGCCGAAATCGGCCAGCACGCGGTTCGTCTTTTTCTTCGTCGAGCAGGCGCTCGAGGCGGACAGGCAGATGCCCTTTTCCGCCAGCCAGTTGACGGCCGTCTCGCTTTTGTAGCCGGGCACGCTCACAAGCAGCACGCTTTCGAGGTGTTCCGGCGGGATGTGCAGCCGCGCGACGCCCGACAGCGCCGCGCAGACCGCCGCGTAGGCCGCCGACAGCGCCGCGCGGCTCTCGGGCCGGCCGATGTCCGCGCAGGCCGCGCCGAACGCGGCGACGGCGGGCAGGCTCTCCGTCCCCGGCCGCAGCCCCCGCTCCTGTCCGCCGCCGTAGAGCAGCGGCGTGAGCGTCAGCCCCCGGCGCACGAACAGCGCCGCCGCTCCCTTGACGCCGCCGATCTTGTGCGCGGAGAAGGCCGCCGTGTCCGCGCAGCGGGCGACGACCGACGCCTGCGCCGGCGGCAGCTTGCCGAAGGACTGCACCGCGTCCACATGCAGCAGCGCGCGCGAGCGGTGCTTCTGCAGCAGCGCGCGGATGCGCTCGATGTCGTACAGCGCGCCGGTCTCGTTGTTGCCCTGCATCACCGCGACGACCGCCTCGCTGCCGTCAAGCGCCGCCTCGAGCGCGTCGTAGTCGGGAACGCCGCCCCGGCAGGCGATGCGCACCACCTCGCGGCCCGCCTGCTCGAGCGCGCGCAGCGGCTCATAAACCGAGGGATGCTCGCTCTCGGTGGTGAGAATGCGCCCCGAACGTCTGCGCAGCGCGTGAGAATGCAGGGCGATGTTGTTCGCCTCCGTGCCGGTGGCGGTAAACAAAAGCTCCTCCGGCGAACAGCGCGCCAGCGCCGCGACGGCCGCGCGCGCATCCTCGAGCATCCGCCGCGCGCGCGTGCCCGCGCCATGCGGCGAGGAGGGGTTGCCGAACTCGTCGAGCGCTTCCTCCAGCGCGCGCCGCGCCGGTGCGCACACCGGCGTCGTCGCGGCGTTGTCCAAATAAATCTGCTTCGTCATCTTTCTGCATCCACCCGGTTTTCGTTTGTTTTGTGTATGGCCGTCGGCCGTGTATGACCGTCGGCCTGTCGTTATGCGCACGGCCTGCCGCTTGATGATATACAGCCGCCTGCTGTTTCTGTATGGGCCGTCTCTCTGCCTGCGGCGCCCGCCGGCACGGCCGCGACGGCCGCCCGCATCGTCCCCGCGTCGGGAAGCCCGCACCGGCGTCTGCGTCCTGCGGGCGCGCTTTCTATGCATCCGTCTATTCATCCGTTTCGGCACACCGCCTGCCGCTTTCCGCTCTGCGCCGTCGCACCGCACAAGACGACTTCTGCCGCACGGGCGAGGAAACGGCGTTCGGCTTTTCGCTCCGCGCCTGCATACCGCACAAGAACTTTATCTCTGTTTCTTCGGTTCGGCGCGCCCGCGCGCTGCTTTCCCGCGCCGCCGTAACAAGCCTGCGCCGCTTCGCCCTGTCCCTCCGGCGCCGCACAGCGCCGCGCACCGGCCTGCGGCCGCGCGCGGGCTGGCTGCGCCTCCGGGCGGGGTGCGCCCACGCGTCGCGCGGCCTGAAGGCTCGCGCGCCGCACGGGCGGCGGGGACCCTGCGCAGCAGAGTGCGCCAAACCGAACAAAAGCAGAGCCTTTTGTTCCGCATTGTTTGAGCGCAGAATTATACCTCCGACGGAATCCCGCAAAGTTTAGGCGCACTGCGCCTAAACTTTTCTTACCGCTTTCCCAATGCAGGTTTCGCCAAAGGCGAAATCCTGTAAAGTTCAGGCGCAACGCGCCTGAACTTTATTACCGCTTTCCCAATGCAGGTTTCGCCGAAGGCGAAATCCTGCAAAGTTCAGGCGCACCGCGTCTAAACTTTTCTTACCGCTTTCCCAATGCAAGTTTCGCTTCCAGCGAAACTTGCAAAGTTCAAGTGCCTTGCACTTGAACTTTATTATACTGCATTTTTCCCTGTAAGTCAATCGGCGGCAGAAACATATGTGAATAAAATGCAAATTTTGTTTGTTCCAAACGGAAAACCGCTTTACAAAGCCCGTTTGCATAGTATATAATATTTAACATCGAGTGTTTTTCGATTTTATATAGATGTATAGAGACTATACGTTACATTTGAATTGAAAAGCATAGATTCAGAAAATTGCAAAATCGTTAGGAGGAGAATCTATGGAGATCGTTATCGCGATCGTCGTCGCCGTGGTGAGCATCGCGATCGGCTTCGTGGCCGGCTTCGTCATCCGTAAGCATGTCGCGGAGAAGGCCATCGGTTCCGCCGAATCGGAGGCCGGACGGATCATCGAGGACGCGAAGAAGCAGGCCGAGACCAAGCGCAAGGAGGGCGTGATCGAGGCCAAGGAAGAGGCGCTACGCATCAAGAACGAGGCCGAGGCCGAGCTGAAGGAGCGGCGCAACGAGGTGTCCCGCCTGGAGCGGCGCGCCATACAGAAGGAAGAAAATTTAGACAAAAAGCTTGAAAGTCTGGAAAAAAAGGAAAACGCGCTGGAAAAAAAGCTCCGCGACAACGACGCGCTCCGCGAGGAAATCGAGCGGCTCCGCCAGTCGCAGGTGGACGAGCTGCAGCGCGTCTCGGGCATGACCGTGGAGGACGCGCGCGCGACCCTGCTGGAGCGGGTGGAAACCGACGCGCGGCACGAAATGGCGCAAAAGCTGTCGGAGATCGAGCAGCAGTATAAGGAAACGGCCGACGAAAAGGCCAAAAACATCGTCACCCTCGCCATCCAGCGCTGCGCGGCCGACTCGGTCTCGGAAGCGACGGTTTCGGTCGTCGATCTGCCGAACGACGAGATGAAGGGCCGCATCATCGGCCGCGAGGGCCGCAACATACGCGCCATTGAGACGTTGACGGGCGTCGATCTCATCATCGACGACACGCCCGAGGCCATCACCATATCCACCTTCGACCCGGTGCGCCGCGAAATTGCGCGCATCGCGCTCGAGAAGCTGATTTCCGACGGCCGCATCCACCCCTCGCGCATCGAGGAAATGGTGGAGAAAAGCCGCAAGGAGGTCGAAAACACCATCAAGAAGGAGGGCGAGCAGGCCACCTTCGAGGTCGGCGTGCACGGCATCAACCACGAGCTGGTCAAAATTCTCGGCCGGCTGAAGTTCCGCACCAGCTACGGGCAGAACGTGCTCAAGCATTCCATCGAGGTCGCGCACATCGCGGGAATGATCGCCAACGAGCTGGGCGTGGACGCGACGCTGGCCAAGCGCGCCGGACTGCTGCATGACATCGGCAAGGCGATGAGCCACGAAATCGACGGCAGCCATGTGCAGATCGGCGTCGATCTCGCCCGCAAATACAAGGAGAGCAAGGACGTCATCCACGCCATCGAGGCGCACCACGGCGACGTGGAGCCGAATACGCTCGTCGCGATGATCGTGCAGGCGGCCGACGCCATCAGCGCCGCCCGTCCCGGCGCGCGCCGCGAGAATCTGGAGAACTACATCAAGCGCCTGCAGCGCTTGGAGGAGATTGCGAACTCCTTCGACGGCATCGAGAAGTCCTTCGCCATTCAGGCCGGACGCGAAATCCGCATTATGGTCAAGCCCGAGCAGGTCGGCGACGACGATATGCTCTTCCTCTCGAAGGAGATCGCGAAAAAGATCGAGTCCGAGCTGGAATACCCCGGCCAGATCAAAATTCACCTCATCCGCGAGACTCGCGCCTACGAATACGCGAAATAATCCCGCCCCCGCACGGTCGTCTATCTGCGGCAAAGCCCTGCGCCGGGCGGCCGTTCGAGGCGAACCGAAAAGCACCGTATGCCGGACGGCTTCGAAAGGATCCGC
>ERZ1673738.1998-NODE-1998-length-28111-cov-11.738986_pt1 | contig 28111 bp, 20 predicted proteins | sample MGYA00580198_ERZ1673738 | MGnify/ENA primary metagenome ERZ1673738 (study PRJEB41218, sample SAMN15661784) | gut metagenome | host: Homo sapiens | place: Canada: London | collected 2015-08-20/2019-03-30 | study: EMG produced TPA metagenomics assembly of...
GCAGACCTGAACTGTTGCGCGTATGTTGGTTTAAACGCGACAGAATTAATGAGCGACACCTTGAACTTTATTTGCCTATAAAATGATTTTATAATATTGCCATTAGCCGACTACACTTGTGTAATGTAAGGTTGCAACGCATATAACATCTATGTGATTATATTCTAAAAACATAATTTATAATGGTAAATTTACACAAATATTATGAAATAACCTTCTATTAAGATTTTTTAGGTGGATATTCGGTTATTTGACGGTAATGCCATTGTGAATTCCCCGGTTGCGATAACATTTCTTATCTGCAGTGTCTGGATAACAAGTTGTCGACGATAGATTTTTCCAAGATGGAGTTCGGCAGGTTATGCACGCAGAACATTCTCGACAAAATCAACGGCAGAAAAGCCGAAGGTACTAAAACCATTTACGCGTCGTTTATCGATAACGGTTCTATTTAACCCGAACGTGTTTTTCGGGATATTGTTTAACGCGAAAACAGCCTTCTTGTATGTTCCGGAAACGGCATGCCGCCGGCGAAACTTCGGCGTAAGCCGGCTTCGGCAGGTGTCGGGCAAGGACGACAAATCGAGCAACAACAAATCAGGCAACGGCAAAAGACAAATCAACGCCCGGAAATCGCGCTATAAGTCGATTAACTAACATTTTTGCGCTTTCATAAGCGAAGAGGTCGCCGGTTTTAAACGCCGAAACGCAACAAAAGAAGTAAAAAAGGAAGAACGGATGAGTTCTTCCTTTTTTTGTGGTTATCGATTTGGTTTTTCCGCATGGTTTTACCGTGAAGTCGGCAAACTTTATGCGGTAATTTATATTTTATTCTTGTCCGGCATACGTTAATACGGCGATTCGTCTGTATTTTTCGATACGGCGTTGAGTTCCGACGATTTTTTCGCGGCTTGTTCGCGGGCGCGGTATTTCGCGGGCGAAACGAGATATTTTTTCTTGAACACTTCCGAAAAGTAATAAGGGCTGGCAAACCCCGTGGACTCGGAAATGGAAGAAATGGTGAAACTCCCGTTGGCGAGCATTTCCGCGGCTTTGCTCAGTCGCACGGACGTGAGATAAGCCTGCGGCGACCTTTTTATTTCGCGGCGGAAAATTCTCGAAAGATATTGCGGCGAAACGAAAAACGTTTTCGCGATCGTTCCCGCGGAGATGTCGTTGCCGTAATTTTTGTCGATATAATCCACGATTTTTTCGACGAGTTGCGTCTTTATCGTCTTTTGAGAGCTGGCGGAAGCAAATTCCGCGGCAATTTCCGCAAAAATCCGGTAAAGGTTGGAAAGCATTATGAAGCCCTGCGGATCTTCGTTTAAATTTCCGTCGTTCATCGCGCTTAAAAACATAGCGGCGAACTTATCGTAATCGGAAACGGTTTTAACGAAAACGTCGTTGCCCAGCCCCGACTGCTCGAAAAGCGTTCCGCAGTCCGAGCCGTTGATCTCGAACCAGATCGAACGCCAGGGGTTTTCGGGGTTTTGCATATAGGACACGGTTTTCCCGGGAGCGATGGCAAAAATCGCTCCTTTTTCCACGACGTATTTCTTGTTTTCGTAGTAGCACACGCCTTCGCCGTCGAGAATGAAATGCACGATGTAATTTGTGAGTTTCCACGGTCCGACGGGATATTTTCTCGGCGAAGTCCTTTCCCACGCGCACACGACGGGGCGGATATGATAGTCCGTAAGCGAATAAAATTTTACGCAGACGTTTTTTTGTAAGAACGTGTATTTTTTATCGTCGATCATCTTTGGTACCCATCGTATTATATCATTATCGGTTTTCTATTGCAAGCCTAATCGCCGCATTGTTTCAAAAAACGGATTTTTAAGTTCAAATATTAATATGTTTTGTCGAGCCCCGCAAAAATTTTCGGTCTTAACCCGTGAAAATCTACCTGCGCAAGGGCTTTTTTGTTTCAAATTTTGTATCTTTCATTTCAAAAATAATATTGCAAACGGATACCCTTTGCGTGTAAAATATCAGGGTAAACCGAGGGGATCTTCATTTTGTCGGACGGAGAAAACATTATGGCTGACAAACTTGTAAAAAAACAAATACGGGAAAGTAAGTTATCCCGAACTCTTCGCGGTGATGCTTTTCTCGGTTGTTCCCGCCGTTCTTTTATATGCGTTTGCGCAGAAATTCATTGTGAACAACGTTAATATCGGAGGTTTGAAAGGATGATTACGCATCGGCTTAAAATTTTATACAATAAATGCGGAAAATCGCGCTATAAGGCGATTAACGGCGAAATTCTTTCTGTAAAAACCGTTTTCGGCGGCGACGAACTCGTCATTTTTGACGGCGGCGAAAAGGGTAGGAAGGAATGCGTCCTGGAAGCGGAACGCGGCGAAAGCGGTTTCGCTTTTTTCGCTTATGCGGTTAACAAAGAAATGCCCGTTTATTACCCCGAAGAGGGGGTTATCGTAACGACTTCCGACGACGAAAGAAGTTACGGCGAAATCAAATCGGCGATAAAAGCGAAAGGTCTGAAAACCGATATCGGAAAATTCGAGTCGGGCGAGGAAACGTCTTTTTCGTCGGCAGAAAAACTACCGTCGAGGCGGTGTCCCACGTTTTTATCCGTTTCCGGAAACGTGAATTTGTGGGAAGCCGGGTTCAGGGGTTTTCCTATCGAGGAAAAACAACATTTCGATCTTTACGATTATTTTATTCCGCGGCAGAATTGGGACAGAGTGAATTTCGACGCGGACGCCGAAAGGGTGGTTTACAGGTATTCGTTCGGCAGGGGGATGGGCGCGCGCGACGACCTCAGACGCAGAAATTATAAAGGCTATTATCCTTGTCTTATCGCCGAACTCCCGGACGGCGGAATCGATTATTCCGTTACGGCGTTCTGCGATTCCGAAACCGATTATGCGGCGGACTGCGGAACAAATCCTTTTAACGCGATGCTTCACAGCGCGGCTAATTCGCTCACGGACGAGGAGAAAACGGCGGCGAAAAAACTCGAAAGCGCGCCGACCGTTCTCAGAGTGAAACTTTCCGCGGCGAACAACGGCGAAACCTGCGCAACGGCGTATTTCAGATTGCCGCAGATCAACACGCCCGTTATGGCGGAATCCGATAAGACGGGCGAAGTCGTTTCGCAAGGTTACGGAATTTACAAGAACCGCGTGTTTATGCGCGTTACGGCGGACGGCGAAAAAGCAAACGGCGCGGAAACGGCGTTTATTCTCGCCCCGGGCGAAAAGAAAGACATATATATACTGTTGTTTTTTAGGCCCGTGGAGAAGAGTTTTGCGGATAAGATCGACGAAACGGATTTTGAAAAACGCTTGTCCGAGGCTGAAAAAGTATGGCGGGAAAAACTCGGCGATTTAGCCGATCTTCGGTTGCCGGAAAAACGGATCGAAAACGCCGTTAAAACAGGTTTTTTCCATCTCCTCGGCTCGTGTTTCGGCGAGCGGGGCGGAAACGTTCTCGCTTCCTGCGCGGGTGTGTATCCGCCGATCGGTTCGGAAAGTTCGCCGATAATTCAGTTTCTGGACAGCGTCGGGCAAAACGAAGCGGCGGGGAAGTGTCTGAATTTCTTTTTCGGACGTGAAAAAGAGAACGGGTTTATTCAGAATATCTGCGGCTATATGCTCGAAAACGGCGCGACTCTTTATAACGAGAGTCTGCATTACGCCTATTCGCGCGATAAAAAGCAGTTGGCGGAGAACTTCGGTAAAATCAAAAAAGCGACGAGTTACGTTCTCGGCTGGATAGACAGAAACAAAAACGACAAACCGTTCGGTTACGGAATGATAGACGGACAAGTCGCCGATCCGGAGGACACTTTCCGGTCGTACGCTCTTAACGCTTTCGCTTATGCAGGTTTGCGTGGCGCGGCTGAGTTGTATGAGGCTTTCGGCGCGGAAAAAGACGATACCGAAAGGGTGAAACGCTATGCCGACGAACTTGCGGAAAACATAAGAAAGGCGTATAAAACGGCGTTGAAACGCGCGCCGCTCGTTCCGCTTAAGGACGGCAGATGGACGCCCGCGGTTGCTCCGTGGGCGGAGGGCAGATGCGCTTGCTCGCTGCATTTCGAGGGCGAAAGTTGTTTCACCCACGCGGCGCATAACCTTAAGGATTCGCTTCTGTCGCTCGGCTTTTTGGTTTATTACGGCATTTTTGCGCCCGATTCGGACGACGCGACGAGGATAATCGAATATCTTTCCGATAGTTATTTCGAGGATAACACCGCGTTTTCGCAGCCGTATTATAATCTCGCGCCGATGATAAATCTTTTCCGCGGCGAGCGGAAGGCGTTCTTAAAGGAATATTACACGGCTTTCGCAACCTTGGCGGACAGGGAAACGTATTCTTTCTGGGAACATTATTTCCTCGCCACGCCGCACAAAACTCACGAGCAGGCATGGTTTTTGATGCGCACGAGATATATGCTGTATTTTGAAAAGAACGGCGCGTTGTTTTTGCTGGCGGGAATCCCCGACGCGTGGAGAAAAAAGGGGAAGAAAATCGTTTTGAAAAACGCGAGATGTTTATATGGTAAATTCTCGCTCGAAGTTGATTTTTCAGATGGAGGAGCAGATTATCGTTTTGAAAGCGATTTTCCTCAAATACCCGTCTATATATCGATTAACGGTGAAAATAAAAGAGTATAAACAAGTAAATGCCGCGTCGGTTCGTTCAGGCGCGGGGAGTGAAAAATGGAATTTGAAAAACTTGAAAAACAACTGCTCGCGACGGCAAAAGCCTTCAGGGCGTTCAAAACGGAGTTCGGTTACGGAAAGAGCGGAGAAGAATTGTTGAAACCGTTTTTCCGTTCGCTCGAGGAAAGCCTCGGCGCGGTTGAAACGGAATTCGATTTTTTAATAGGCAAAGATACCGTAAATATCGACGGAAAAAGTTTCGGCGCGTGTGCCGAAGCGGGCGATACGATCATATTCGACGTCAGCGTGAAATTCAACGGACGGTGGAGCGACGTTTGCAGAACCTTCTTCGTCGGAGAAATAAATGGACTGCAAAAATCCACCTATAAGTCGATTAATTCGACAATTTCGGTCGGAAAAGACTCGCTTGAAAACGGCGTTGAGGCGGAAAAGATATACGAAGCGGTAAACGCTTGTTACGCAAAAAGCGGCAAAACAGGCGATTCGTCGCTCGACGAATCAAACAAATAAAGCGAATCGGACAAAACACAAAGCCGCCGCGACGAGTAAACGCTCGTCGCGGCGGCTTTGTGTTTTGTCCGGCATAATTTCAAAAAGTTCGTTCGCAATTACTGATCGTTAACGTAAGATTTTTCTTTTCTGTACTGCTTTGGCGATTGTCCCGTTTTTTTCTTAAAAGTAGAAGTAAAGTGTGAAGAATCGAAAAATCCGCAATCCTGAGCGATCGTCGATACGGTTTTTTGCGTGTTAAACAGCATTTCTTTTGCTTTTTCAACCCTTATTTCGGTTAAATACTCTATCGGAGTATAACGGCTGAGCGTTTTGAAACTCGCTATGTAATTCGATTTTGACATATTCGCTATTTTAAGCAGCATATCTATAGAAATTTTTTCGCCGTAATTTTCCTTCATGTATTCCATCGTTTTGACTATAGAATAAAGATTTGCGTTTTCGTCGTAAGAGTGTTTTTTATCCGTTGTTTTATGGCTTTCGAACATAAGAGACGAAAGTTTACTTATAATATCTAATGCCTTGGAAAGTTCCTGTACGTTGTTTTCCGGTTTATCATCGCTGTGTTCCAGAAGATCGTTGAATTCGGGCGTTAAAGTTTTAAGTTGGGTTTCGTTCAGCCTTAAAAACATGCCGTGCGACGAGCCGTCGCGGATAAGCGGCTCTATATCCCACAGTATGGTAAAACCCGGAATGGAATGTAATTCGTCTTTATATCGCTCCAGGAAGAACGGGCTTAACAGTATGTGCAAAATTTTAAAATTATCGGGATCTTCGCTGAAATACCCGTGCTGAAAATTTTCGGGTATAACGTAAACGCTGCCTTTTGTGGCTTCAACGCAGTTGTTTTCCATATAGTGCCAGCCGCTGCCTTCCGTTATAATATTGATTTCGCAAAACGAGTGACTGTGCATCGCTATAGGAAAAGAAAATTTAATAGTATTGTCGTGTACGTAAGAGATAGCGTAACGAAACTTGTTTTCCGATTGAAATATATCTTTATACTGGTATTCCGCAACGCCGGTATATTCTAATTTTTTCGGATGCATAATTCTCTCCTTTTTGGACTATTTTACAAAAATTAAGGCAATTTTTACTATATCATAACATTTTATTGTGGTAAAATCAAGCCAATCTACATGGAGGGTGGAAAAATGAAAAGAAAATTTTTAGCAATTCTACTTTCGGTATTATGCTTAAGCATGATATCGGCATGCTTAGTTTCCTGTGGCGCGGGAACGAGCGAAAACGAGCCGAAATATACGCTTTCGAACGGCGAAGCAATTCCCGCGTCGATCGACGTGGAGATCGGCTCTCTGTGTATCGTTCCCAAAGTCGTAAACGGCGACGGAGCGGCGCTGGACTTCGAGGTGAAAGCCAAAGACGAATCCCGGGTAGAAATCAACAACGCGAAATTCAGGGCAGTCGTTTTGCAAGGATACGCGATAAGTTATTTTGAAAACGAAAAAGTCGTGGCGTTGATAGACGTAAGCGTGAAAGACTCCACCGCGCCCATGATTATAGTCAACGCTCCCGAGGGCATGACGGTAATTTATAATTCCGTCGTAACCATTCCCGCGTGCAAGGTGAGCGACGCTTCGGGCGAGAGTATTATTCCCGAAATAAGCGTTGCGGATAAAGACGGTAATGCCGTAACGGTAACCGATAATACGTTTGTGGCAAACGTGCTCGGCACTTACACCGTATCGTACAAGGCGACCGATAAAAGCGGCAATTCAAGCGTGAAAACGTTGGGCATAAACTGCGAAATGGCAGATCTTCTCAACGGGTTCGAATCGCTTTCCGACGTAGGCTATTTTGCCGATCCTTGCGAAATGGAATTAAACAGCGAATTCGCGTCGACAGGTAACGGCGTGAAAATCACCGAAACCGGAACCGATAATTACACCTATCGTTCGTTATACGTTCCTTTAAAGAAGGACGGAAAGATGATTACGTTAAATCAACTTTTAAAATACGAAAAGGTACAACTTACCGTATACGCGTCCGAAAGTAACGAACTCGGTCTTGCCAACGGAACTTTCTCCATAACCGCAGGACAGAATATTATGGTATTCACGAGAGAGCAGATTCAGGCAGGTCTGAAATTTACCAAAGGTCAATTTTCCGAGAAAGACGGATTTTTGCTCAATCTTCGTTACGGAACGAACGGTTTCTGGATGGTTCTCGATGATTTTATAGGAATTTATCCCAGAGATTACGTCCCCACCGTCGAAGCCGATATTACTATAAACGGAATAGATAATACGCCCGTATTGTACGGAAGCGAAGTGACTCTCCCGAAGGCTACCGCCGTTTACGACGGTAAAACTCTGGAATACACCGTGACCGTTAAGGATAAAACCGGCGCGGCCGTCGAACTTAACGGAGATAAATTCAAAGCCGACGTGGTAGGTCTTTACACCGCCGAATATGCGATAAGCGCCGAAGGCTATGAAGGGTATGCAACCATAAACTTTATTTGCAGACGCGGCGAGACGTTCAACGATTTTGAAAGCGTCGACTCCGTGACCTGGGCAAAAGACGGCGAAACTACGGCTACGAAAGAACTTGTGGACGGCTATAACGGACACGGCGTAAAAATAACCGCGCGCGATAATTTCTCGTGGGATCAGGTAAGATTGCCGATTAAGGATGAAAAAGGCTTCGTAACCGCAAGAAATTTTGCGAAATACGATAAACTCGTATTCGTCGTGTACGTCGGCAACGACCTGAAACTCTGCACTGCGAACGCGAACGAGCAGTACGACGTAAAAGCCGGTTGGAACGTGGTTACTTTCTCGATCGCAAACTTTGTCGCGGCGGGTAATTTCAGCGAGGACGCAAACGGGATATATCTTTGCGTGAACGGGCTTGAGAGCGGAAAAGAAATGATATTCGACGCAATTTACGGATTGTACGCCGAAAACTACGAACCGCCGGTTGCGGGCGAAATCAGAATTAACGCCGTAAACGGAAGCGTTATAATAAAGGATAAAGAAATGACCGTTCCGACGGCAACCGCTATAGACGCCGACGGCAACGCGCTCGGATACGAAGTAATCGTAAAAGACGGCAACGGCGCAACCGTAACTCTTTCCGCGGGCGATAAATTCACGCCTTCGGTTACGGGAAATTACGAACTGACTTACGTTATAACCGCCGACGGTTACGACGGAAGCGAAAGCGTAGCCTTGCAGTGCAAAAAAGCGATGCTTTTAAATTCGTTCGACGCTCTTTCGGATTTGCCTTACGTTATCAACGTTGAAACCACAAAACTTTGCGAACTTGCGGACACGTTTGACGGTAAAGGCGTGAAAGCGTCGGCTCCCGACGGTATGAGTTGGGCTCAGGTTCAGGTCGGCGCGAAAGACGGTAAGGGGGGGATATATTTCCTGGAAGAACTTCCGGAAATTCCAAAAGATTCAGTTTGTGGTGTACAGCAGTTCTTCGGCAACCTTCTGCACGGCGACCAACAGCGAAAGCGTCGGCGTATCGGAAGGCTGGAATATAGTGGAATTCAGTATGAACGGAGTAGTCGCCGCAGGCAATTTCCGTGAAGACGCAAACGGATTCTACCTTTGCGTAAACGGTCTTAAAGAAAACGAATATCTTATTTTCGATAGTTTTTACGGGATTTATGCGGATGATTATCAACCCGACGTGGAAGTTGAAGTCAGGATAAATTCGACAGACAACCTTACGGCTCTTCTGGGCGGCGAGTATAAAATTCCCACGTATTCGGCAACGCACGGCGAAACCGGACTTGAATGTGAAATTACCGTAAAAGACGCAGGCGGAAACGTTGTTGAGGTAAACGACGACAAATTCGCCGTCGCGGCGCTCGGCGCGTACACGATAACTTATAAAGTAATCACCGCGGGATACGAAGGCGAAGCGAGCGTGACCGTAAACGCCAAAAAGGGTAATCTTTTAAACAATTTCGACAAAGCGGGCGATATAACTTACGTTGCCGTAAGTTCCGGAAACGAAGTCGTGGACGCGCTTTCCGGCAAGGCGATAAAGATCACCGCAAACGCGGCGTTTTCCTGGACGAGAGTAAGTTTCCCGGCTGTGGAAAACGGCGGATATCTTACAGTTGAAAATTTAAGAAAATATGATAAAATAAGATTCGTAATCTATTGTTCCGCAGACGGCGTTTATGCTTGCTCGGCGGCAGACGAAGAAGGTTACACTTTAAAGAAAGGCTGGAATATCGTTGAATTCTCGCCGGAAAACGTAAAATCGTCGTTTGAAGAGAACGCTAACGGATTTTATCTTTCCGTAAACGGTCTGAACGCAGGCGAACACATCATGCTTTACGCCGCTTACGGAATTTATGCCGACGATTACGTTCCGCCCGTTGCCGGCGAACTTAAAATCGACTCTGTAGACGGGCTGATCGCTTTATACGGCGACGAATATACGATTCCCGCGTACACCGCGGTAGACGCGAACGGAGTTTTGCTTGATTGTTCCGTCGCCGTGACGGACGCGAGCGGCTCGGCGGTAACCGTAACGGACGGCAAGTTTACGGCAAACGTCTTAGGCTTATATACGATTACTTATACTATAGTATCCGAAGGATATGAAGGCGAAGCGAGCGTGACCGTAAATTGCAAAAAAGGCAACCTCTTGAATAATTTCGACAAAGCGGGCGATATGACCTACGTCGGCATAAGCGCAACCAACGAAGTTGTGAACGCGCTTTCCGGCAAGGCGATAAAGATTACCGCAAACGCGGCGTTTTCCTGGACGAGAGTAAGTTTCCCGGCTGTGGAAAACGGCGGATATCTTACAGTTGAAAATTTAAGAAAATATGATAAAATAAGATTCGTAATCTATTGTTCCGCAGACGGCGTTTATGCTTGCTCGGCGGCAGACGAAGAAGGTTACACTTTAAAGAAAGGCTGGAATATCGTTGAATTCTCGCCGGAAAACGTAAAATCGTCGTTTGAAGAGAACGCGAACGGATTTTATCTGTGCGTGAACAACGTCGCTCAGGGCGATTATATAATGATGTATTCGGCGGAAGGCATTTACGCCGACGACTATCAGGTTTAATAAATTTTCCTCTTTGTCGCGTCTTTTCCGGGCGCGACAAAGAAAAAATGTCGGAGAACTCTATAATGACAAAACTTTTTCAAAAAGGAAAAGAAAATCGGACTCCCGCCGCAAAGGGAATACGTAAAAAACGAGTAAGGCGCGTAAGACCGGTGTTTATCGCGGCGGGCGTCGTAATGCTCGTTTACGCTTTGTCGATGCTTACGCCGCTTTATTATATGCTGGTGAATTCCTTAAAGCGAATCGACGACTTTTTAGAGCGCGGCGCGTGGGTTTTTCCGTCCGGACAGTACGGCGGAATATTCTGGGAAAACTACCAAAACGTTTTTAAAATGGGCGGCGATACGAGTTTTTATAAAATGCTTTTAAACTCGCTCATATTCACCGTGTCGGTCGTTCTGATTTCAACCGCCAGCACGACGGCAACGGCATACGTTCTTGCAAGATTCCGATTCCCGGGCAGGGGATTTCTGGTTTCGATAGGTTTCGGCTCGCTGGTTTTGCCCGATTTCGGCGCGGCTTCGGTTATATATAAATTGTTTCTTGACTGGAATCTTATGGATACCTGGGGAATACTCATACAGTTTGCAACGCCGTTCGGAATACTTTATCTGATGCTTTTCGGTTTGTTTTCCGCAATGTCGAACGGTTATGTGGAAGCGGCGGAAATCGACGGTGCGGGCGAGTTTACCATATTTTTCAGAATATGCGTGCCGATGGCGTTCGGAATGATGAGCGCGGTAATGGTAATAACAGCCATCAACACGTGGAACGATTATTACACTTCGTATATGTATTTGCCGAGTTTAAAGACGTTGGCTTTAGGGCTACAGGAATTGTCGCTCACGCTTTCGCAGTTTCAGCGTCCGACGCTGTTTGCCGCAATGGTTATAACCGTTGCGCCCGTGGTAGTACTTTTTATTGCCATGCACGACAAAATAATTTCGTTTACCGCCGGCGGCGGATTAAAAGGATAGGAGATTTTATGAATAAGAAGATTATATCGATATTTTGCGCGTCGTCGATAGCCTTAAGTCTGGGGCTTTCGGCATGCGGAAAAAGCGACACTTCCGCGATTTCGTATAAAATAACGGAATCCGAAGAAACCATGCGTTTGGGCGCGTTCGACACGCCGCATAACGGTTTTGAAAACGAACGCGGAACTCCCTGGGGTTTGGAAAAAGATTGCAACACCGAGGAAAACTGGCGCGTTATGGCAGATTGCGGTTATAACGTTGCGCTGCCAATATACGATACCACGCACGAGCATGTGCTTAAATCGCTTGCAAATGCGGAAAAGAACGGCGTAAAAGTTCTCATAATGGACTATGAAAATCCGTCGCTTCACAACATATGTCATAACGGCAAGGGGCTTACTTACGAAGAGGCATATTCTCAGATTCTTGCGCAGGAAAGCAAAATCAAAGCGCGAATCGACGAATTTGCCGCATATAAATCCTTTGGCGGACTTCACGTTATGGACGAGCCGTCAATGGATTATTACAATACGATAGCGGCGGCTCAGGATTGGTGGTATAAAAATTATCCCGAATACGAATTTTATGTGAATCTGTATCCGTCATACGCGAGCGATACGCAACTTTACGGCAAATATGCGGGAGAATATACGTTCAGGGATTACGTTTTCAATTTCGTCGAAACGGTAAATCCGACCTGTATTTCGTACGACCATTATCCGCTTCAGAAAGCCGGACTTCGCGGAACGGTTCGCCCGCAGTGGCTTTCAGACCTCGAAACGTTTGCCGACGCTTCGAAAAAATACGATATTCCATTTTATATCTATATTCTGACGACAAGGCACTGGAGTTACATTTCGCCCGAACTTTACAGCGAAGTGGCATGGCAGGCATACAGCGCGATGTGTTACGGAGCGAAAGGGTTGCAAACTTTCCTTTACTGGTCGTATCTTGCGCCGGACAGCGATACGAATAATCTCGGCACCGGGCTTGTCGATCCGCAAGGCAACAAACTCGCTTGTTACTATGCCGTAAAAGAGGTCTTTGACGAAATAAAATCGTTTGAAGGGTTGTATATGAATTTCGACTGGGTGGGAACGATGCCTTTGGGTATGAGCGGAAGCGGAACGTACAGTCAACTTCGTTCTCCGCTTGAAAAAGTAAAGGGAATAGCCTCTGTCGACGCAACGGCGGACGCGCTCGTTTCGGAATTCAAGGATAAAAAAGGCAACGTCGCCTATATGGTCATGAATTATTCTTCGCCTTTTGAGCATGCGGATAACAAAGTTACTTTAAAGTTTGAAAACGCCGATAAAGTGCTTGTCTGCAAAAAAGGCAAAAGAGTTGTGGAAAACCTGAAAAACAATACTTTGGAACTCGATATCGGTTGCGGCGAAGGTTACTTCGTGATTCCGGTAAAATAAAAATCCGACAGGAGGATATGGTTATGAAAAAATTCGGTAAAATAATCGCGTTGCTGCTTTGCGTTATGGCAAGTTTATCGGTTATCGCGTGCGGCGGAGGCAACGGAGGTTCCGTCGGCGATTCCGTTAAAGACGACGTCGGCAAAATAGGTAAAAGAGGCGAAAAAGGAACGCTTTCGTTGAACGTTTATGCTGCAGGCTACGGCACGGATTGGATAACTTCGGCTGTTTCGTTGTTTCTTCAGGACAATGCGGGCGTCAAGTATTATCTCGAAGCAAGTCCGCTCGCTTTAAGCGCGGTTAAAACCCAACTCGAAAACGGAAACTGCAAGGACGACGTTATTCTGGTAAGCGCGGCGGATTACGAATCGTACGTAGCGAAAGGATATATCGAGGACTTAACCGACGTTTATCAGTCCGTTATTCCCGACAGCGGTAAAAAAGTCGAAGAAGTAATAGACGCAAACGTTATGGCAGATAAGGTCATAAACGGTAAAAAATACGGTATTCCGTGGCAGGATAACCCGCCCAGCGGACTTATTTACAATAAGAAGATGTTTGAGCGTTACGGCTGGACCATTCCGGAAACCATGGACGAATTCTGGACGCTTTGCGATAAAATAGCCGAGGATACCGAAGGTTCGGTTGCCCCGCTCACTTTCGGCGGCGCAGACGGAAACGGTTATCTTTACACCAATTTCCCGCAATGGCTTTCCGAATGTTACGGCGCAGACGGGATGAAGGAGTTCTTCAGACTCGGCTCGCCCGAGGTGTATTCCGTTCAGCAGGAAGGCAGAGCAAAAGTATATTCCACTCTGGCAAGACTCACTAAGGGAAAAACGAGCAAAGGTACCGATATAACGCTTGACGGCTCGGTGGGCGCCACCGCGATAACCGCGCAGTCCAACTTTATAAACGGCAGAGCGGCTATGATCGTGGGCGGAACGTATTTCCCGACCGAAATGGTTGATTACATTAAAATCAAAAACTTCGACGCGGGCTATATGCCGATGCCCCATATCAATGCGGACAAAAAATCCATCGACGGCAGCAAAGATACGTCGAACGTGCTTTTCTCTTCCGATAACGGTGTGTTCGCAATACCTGTAAGCGCGGCAAATAAGGATCTGGCAAAACAGTTTTTAATTCATATGCTCACCGAAAAGAGTTATTCCTCTTTCGTAAAAGCCACGCACGGACTTTTAAGACCGTTAAAAGGCGTTAAAGTAAATACCGACGGATTCGACGCGTTCACGCTCGCGGCGTTCAACGGGTTCTATCACGACGACAAAGCCGAAAGGGTTTACGCCGTTACGCCGAACAAAGTGCTTGAAAAAGATATTCTTGCCGTTTTCTTTGCTTATGAAGGCGGATTCTTCAACAGGATAGCGGGCGCCGAATCTTACGAGGCGGCGAAGAGCATTGCCGAAGGTTGCACCGCAAACGAAATTTCCTGCGTCTTTAAAAAATGGGACGCAAATAAAAACGAATGGAAGATATGATTACCGCAAAAAAATCAAAATACAGGCTGTCGCCGTCGAAAATCGTGTTTATAATAGTTATGCTTGTCGTTCCGCTTGCAAATTTCGCGATTTTCACGGTGTACGCAAATTTAGGCGGCTTGGTTTTGTCGTTCAAACAGATCAGAGACGGAAAGGAAGTGTTCGTATTTTTTGAAAACTTTCAAAGGTTTTTTCGTCTTTTCGGAAGTCAGAACTACGGCAGAATAATAGGTACGTCGTTCGCATGGCTGCCCGTCGTTTTGTGCGTGATGTTTCCCATAACCGTTTTTATGTGCTTCTTTCTGTATAAGAAAGTTCCGCTTTCCAGGCTCATAATCGTAATCCTGTTTATCCCCAACATTATACCCGCAGCGGTTATGTCGGAATTTTACAGAAGATTATGGGATACGGGCGGAGGCGCGTTTCAGAGCGGTATAATGGTTAAACTGTTCGCGTTTATAACAGGCGGCAGAGAAACAAACTGGCTTATTACCGAAGGCTATGCGAACTGGGCGTTGTTCGTATACACTATATGGTTCGGGTTCGGGCTGTACTCTTTATTTATCTGGGGCGCAATGTCGCGTATTCCGGAGGAAGTTCCCGAGTCCGCCCAACTCGACGGCGCGGGGCTTATGACCGAACTTTTCAGCATTACGATACCTTTTATATGGCCTACGCTTTCGATTGCTATCGTGATGTACGTGCTGACGCCGTTCACATTATATATGCAGCCGCTTATGCTTGCCGAAAACGGAAGATACGGAACTACGACCATAGCCCTTCTTATAATAAACGAGATAAAGCGACCGGATCCGTATTATGCCGCGGCAATAAAAATACTTGTTTCTTGTATATCTTTCCCGCTTGCGCTTTTATTGCAAAAGGGATTATCCAAATTATTTACAGGCGTTGAAATTTAAAAAGGACTTATTATGAAATTGACATTTAACGACTACTACGATAAGGTTTTAGGGTGTTACACGGGCAAAAATATAGGCGGAACGCTGGGCGCGCCGTTTGAATGTTTCAGGGGAGTTTACGATATCGACTGGTTTCAGCAGGACGTATCTCATCCCGTGCCGAACGACGACGTGGATCTGCAACTCGTCTGGTTGAGAGCCATAGAGTTGGAGGGCGCGAAAATAGATTCTCACGTTCTTGCCGAATACTGGAATACTTATATCTGCGCGACTTTATCCGAATACGGCACAGGTAAAAACAACTTTAACATGGGTATCGAGCCGCCGCTTTGCGGCAGAATGCGCAACCCGAACAAGGACAGCAACGGCGCATGGATCAGAAGCGAAATATGGGCTTGCGCCTGCGCGGGAAATCCTCAGCTCGCGGCAACTTACGCTTATTTCGATTCGTCTGTGGATCACGCGGACGAAGGCGTTTATGCCGCCGTGTTCTGCGCGGTAATCGAGTCGGCTGCGTTTTTTGAAAAAGATATAAGAAAACTCATCGAAATAGGTAAGTCTTACATCCCCGAAGACTGCAAAATCGTTTGCGCTGTAGATACGGCCATAAAATGTTACGATTCGGGTAAAAGTTGGAAAGAAGCGAGAAAGGAAATGTTCAGGCTCGCGCCTACGAACTTCGGAATGATGGCGGGCTACTGGAAAGGTACGGACGAAGTTCCCGCAAACGAGCGCGTTCCGGCGCAAACGCCCGACCCCGAAATACCTCACGGCTCGCAGGCATTCGACGCTATATGGCATATGGGCGCGCTTATAATTTCGCTTTTATACGGCGAAAACGACTTTGCAAAAACCGTTTGCATAGCGGTGAATATGGGCGAAGATACCGATTGCACGGCAGGCACGGCGGGCGCGATTTTAGGCATTATCATGGGCGAGAAGGCTCTTCCTTTAAAGTGGAAGAAGGCTTGTTCGGATAAAATCGCAACCTGCACGCTTCGTTACGATCAATACCTTTATCCGCCGAAAACGGTTAAAGAACTTGCTTACAGAGTGGCTCGTCAGGCTCCCGTGATGCTCGGATACTATTATTGCGACATAATGCCCGGGTTCGATTACGATACGGGCAGAATTCCGCAAAAAAAGGATTATTTCACCATAACGGCGATTCCCGAATTCAGATATACGGGCGTAAATCCGCTTGATTGGCATAAATACGAAGACGTTAAACAACTGATAACCGAAAAGAACGTGGTAACGCGGCATTTCGACCTGTATAACGTTAAAATCGCTTACGACGAAGATTTGGTTAAAATTGAAGAGAACGCGGGCAAAAAACTGCGCCTGACGTTCCTTAATAAATGGTATACGCCTCAGTATCTGCAAATAAATCTTTTAAACGTTCCCGAGGAATGGGAAGTTAAAGGCGGAAAAAGTTTCTGCGTAGGGCTCGAACACTGGCACGGCGGAGTAAACTATAACTCTTACGATCTGGAGATTATCCCGCGCGGCATAAAAGACGGAGTCGTAAGTATCGTGATGGAAATATCCGCAAACGGAAGACTCAGCAAAAACTATATTCCGCTTACCTTTATTCAGGGCGCATGTTGATAAGGAGAAAAATATGAACAAGAAAATAATCGCTATGCTCGCCGCATTGCTTCTTGGCGCGGCGTGCGTTAATTCCGTTTCCGCGTCGGCGGCTTCGGGCGACAAAATAACCATAGACGGCACTTATCTTAAAAAGGCCGTGGTTTCCGATAATCCGATAGAACTTACCGCCGTAGTCAGAGATTCCGCAAAACGCATCAAATTTTACGAAAAACTCGTCTGGACCGTCGTGGAGGGCGAAGACGTCGCTCAGATCGCAGACGGAAAAGTCACCTTTAAAAAGGCGGGCAATTTTACCGTGAGAGCGGCGGAAGAAGCCGACGCTTACGTTTATTCGACTTTTTCGGGTACGGCGTACGAGGCGACTTTTTCAAACGTTACGCTTAACAATCCGTTTGAAAACGTAACCGTAAACACACAACCCATGAAACTTTCGGGCAATATCGAAGTAAGGGGAATAACTCCTGCGGACGATTGCCATTATGAACTTGTTTACGAAGTGGTTTCCGGACCGGCAGAAATTTATCTTAAAGAATTTTTAAGAATAACCGGTAAGGGAGAGGTGGTTTTAAAAGCGGCAAGTAAATTCGATTCGGACGTATTTACTACCGTTACTTTTACCGTAACCGATCCCGACGAGGGCAAAATCGTCGGCGACAACGAAACCTTTGAACAGGAACACGTTACGTCGGTTTCCGGCGGCGGCTGCGGCGGAAGCGCAAGCGGTCCGATCGGTTTGGCGTCCGTTGCTTTTCTTGCTTGCTTTGCGATTTTCAGAAGGAAACGAAACGCGTGAACGACTTTACTTCTTTAGGTCTTATGGTCGATTGCTCGCGCAACTCGGTTTTGACCGTAAGCGCCGTTAATCGACTTATAGACCTGCTTTCTTCACTTGGTTACACGTCTTTGCAGCTTTACACCGAAGATACTTACACGGTTGAAAACGAGAAGTATTTCGGCTATCTTCGCGGAAGATATTCGATGGACGAAATAAAAGAAATGGACGAGCATGCGTCCGAAAAGGGCATGACGCTCATACCTTGTATTCAGACGCTTGCTCACTTGTCGAAAATTTTCCGCTGGAAACCGTATTGGGAAATAAACGACTGCAACGATATTCTGCTCGCGGAAAACGACAGGACGTATGAACTTATAGACAACATGTTCGCGTCTCTTGAAAAGTGCTTTAAAAGTCGCTCGGTAAACATCGGCATGGACGAAGCCCATATGCTGGGGCTCGGGAAATACAAAGACCTTCACGGCGAAGAAAGCCGCAGCGAAATTATGCTTTCGCACCTGAACAAAGTGCTTGAAATCGCAAAAAAACACGGTTTTAAATGTTGTATGTGGTCGGATATGTTTTTCCGGCTTGCCGGCGGCGATTACTATAATTCCGGCAGCGAAGTGAAAGTCAAAATTCCCGAAAATCTCGAACTGATTTACTGGGATTATTATTCGACCGACGAAGAGCATTATTCAAAGATGATGCGCGCGCATAAAAAAATCGCGGATAACGTGTCGTTTGCGGGCGGCTTGTGGACGTGGACGGGGCTTGTTCCTCACAACGGTTACGCTTTGAAGGCTTCGCGCGCGGCAATGAGCGAATGTATAAAAAACGGGATAAACAAAGTTTTTTTTACGGCGTGGGGCGACGACGGCGGTTTTTGTTCTCCGTTTTCGGTTCTTCCTGCTATATTTGCCGTATCCGAATACGCGAAAGGCAATTTCGACGAAAACAGCATAAAGCAAAAGTTTTTTGAAAGATTTTCCGTGAAGTTCGACGATTATATGCAAATAGACGCGCCTAACGAAATATCCTTAAAAAACGAAGCGGACGTTGTGAATCCGTCGAAATATCTGTTGTATAACGATTGCTTTTTGGGAATGTTCGATTCTGCGATTCCGCAGGATTGCAACAAAAAATATGCCGGAATTGCGGCGAATTTACGCAAATTGCAAATTCCCGATGAATATAAATTCGCGTTTAAACCCGTAATATCGTTATGCGAATGTCTTTCTTTCAAAGCGGAACTCGGTTTAAAAACCCGGTCGGCATATAAAAACGGAGATAAAAAACAACTCGGACTTCTTTTGAACGGCGACTATAAAAACGCCGTAAATAAAACGGAAGAACTGTATGAAAACCTGAAAGAATATTGGAACGTGTTGTATAAACCGCACGGCGCGGACGTACTCGATCTGCGCTTCGGCGGAATAATAGCAAGGCTTAAACGCAATGCGGAAAAACTGAACGATTATCTCGAAGGCAAAACAGATATAATCGAGGAACTCGAGGAAGAAATTTACGACTATCTGGGGAACGAAGAATTTTCCGGAAAACCGCTTGCATATAACGGCTTTGCAAGCAACGCTACGGTGAATAATATATAAATTATGTCAGTATTTTTTAATGAAAATGAATGGATGTGGAAAGAAAATCAGACCGATAACTTTCCTATAGCGCAATACGGCGCGAAGTCTTTTATGTGGACTGACGCGCTTTATAACGGTAATTTCGTAAACGCCCTGTCCAACAATCACGGGCAGACTTTTTGCCGTGAAGAAGTAATAAAATATTTGCAGGGATTCCGCGCGGAAAAGAGCCATTTCAACAGTTTTGAACTTGAAATAAACGGTTTAAGACTCCGCGATAAGTTCGTCTTTGAGAATCAGATTCTCGAAAAAGACGAAAGGGGATTCGACGTTCATACTATAAGTTTGTCTGATCCGGATATGAAGATTCGCGTAAGGGTGAAAACCCGTCTTGACGGCTCTGCCTTTCTGGTGAGATGGCTCGAAATCGAAAACGCGGGCAGGGAAAAAGTCGCCGTAACCGGGCTTTATCCCATGTGCGGGATTTTATACCGGGAAGTGGTGACAAATACTTTTAACGGGCAGAACTTCCGTCCCGAGAGTTACGTCGCAAGTTTTTCGGACAATAATTATCTGGGCGAAGGCGAAATCAAGTGGTTTAAAATTCCGAAAGCCACACTTAAATTTGCGCACGAACGTCCGGTTTTCAATCCTCCAACGTATTTTTTGAAGAACGATAATTCGTGTCAGATAACGGTAATTTCCATCGAAACGAGCATGATGCCCCGCGCGGAATTTACGAAGTGCGGCGATTATACCTGGGCAAGACACGTTACGAACGCTGACTACCTGCATTTTAAAGCGGGTGTGGACAGATGCGCGCTTCCCAGATTTTTAGAACCCGGGCAAACGGTTGTTTCGGCGAAAGTCCATATCGGGCAGGTCTGGGGAGATCTGGACGACGCGTCCAACGAGTTGTTCGATCACATTCGTTTATCCGTTAAACCCGCAAGAAATCAGCCGATTACTCATCCCGTGGCGTACACTCACGGTTGTTATAGCGATTGTCATCAGCAAAACAAGCAGATGCTTATCAAGGCTGTGGATAACGCCGCCGCGATAGGCGCGGAGATGTTTATGGTGGACGCAGGCTGGTTCGGCAGTGAAAAAGGCGACTGGTACACGCAGCGCGGCGACTGGTATGAAACGCCGAGTTTAAAAGGCGGCTTAAAAGACGTTTTCGACTACGCGCATAAAAAAGGAATGATGTGCGGGTTGTGGATGGAAGCGGAAGGTTGCGATCTTTCAAGCGAACTTGCAAAAACTCATCCCGAATGGCTCATACAGGCTTACGGCAGAAAAATGCCCACGCTGAATCTTTTAATCCCCGAAGTCCGCGAGTACGTGTATAATTCGATTTGCGGCGTTATCGATAAATATAACCTTGATTTGTTCCGTATAGACGGCGGGCTTAAAGAGCCTTCCGAACGGTATACCGAAAGCGGCTATGAGGGAACGTCCTGGGAATATTACGAATATCTGTACGAAATAATAGATAAAGTCCGCAAAAAATATCCGTCGCTCTATTTTGAAAATTGCTCGGGCGGCGGCGGAAGAAGCGACCTTGGCATTATGAGCCGTTTCGACTGGATGCAGGCAACCGATTTGTTCGCTCCGATAACGCAACTGAGAGTTATTTACGGATTATCCAGAGCGATGTGCCCCGAACAATTGCTGTCTATTCCCGCGCTCGTGCATAACGGCGATCCCGATTTGCTTGCAAGAACCACTATTTTCGGACATATCGAAACTACCGATATAGCGGATAACTATATGAGAATGAATCCGGTTGCAAAGGCTGCCTGGCTTAAAGCCATAGACCTTTATAAAAAGCAAATCCGACCGATTATCGATACATGCAACGTCTATCATCACACGCCGTTTGAAGATTATACAAAGCGCGGCGAATGGCTTGTTCTGGAGTATGCGTCCAAGGATAAGAGCAAGTCGATAGTGGGCGCGTTCCGTCTGGAAGACGCAAATGAGAGCGAGTACGTGGTAAAACCGCGCGGAATATCGTGCGAGGGCGAATACGAAGTATATCTCGATAACACGGGCGATAAATTTACGGTGAGCGGCTACGAACTTAATCAAAAAGGCTTCACCGTAAAACTTTCCGGAAAAACCACGAGCGAAATAGCGGTGTTTACGAGAAAATAATATGTGGTTGTATTCTTTGCCCGTAGTTGCGCTGTTTGTCATAACTATGGCGGCGAACCTGATTTCGCAGATAACAAAAAATTCTTTCGTAAAAAAATACGCGTCGGCGGCGGATAAATATTTATTCATCGCCTTCGGCGGAATTGTTTCCGTTGCGGTGCTTTTTCTGTTCGGCGGAATAAAAACGCTATCGCCGTTCACGCTTTTAACGGCGTGCGGATTCGGTGCGCTCACTCTTATTCAGTCGTATTTTATGCTTCGCGCGTATGACTCGGGCTCGTTTGCATACACAAGCGTTATAGTTTCTCTTTCAACGATAATCCCCGCGTTTTCCGGGGCGATATTCTGGAACGAAACGCTTTATCCCGCGCAGATAGCCGGTATTGTTCTGCTTGTTCTGTGTTTTGCGCTTTGCGTCGGAAAAGATAAAGAAAAAAAGCAAATGAGCGTAAAATGGCTTGCGTACGTCTTTCTCGCTTTTTTAAGCACGGGATTTATAGGCGTAATGCAAAAAGCGCATCAATCGTCTGCTTATGCCGACGAACTTAACGGATTTTTAATAATTTCGTTTCTGATTTCCGCGCTGGCGGCGGGAATTTGCGCCGTTATCGCCTTAAAAAGAAAGAAGGCTGAGCAAAACGATAACGCGGACGGCGAAGAAAAACCGGCAAAGGGCGTCGCTTATTTTTTACTGATAGTTTTATCCGGCGTCGGAGTCGCGCTCAATAACGTAATAAATCTGTACCTGTCCGGAAAAGTAGACAGCGCGGTGTTTTTCCCTATAGTAAACGGCGGAGGACTGATTTTAGTAACGCTTTGCGCAGTCGTTTTATATCGTGAAAAACTTTCGGTAAAACAGTGGGCAGGGATTATCGTAGGGATAATTTCGGTCGTTTTGTTAAGCAATCCTTAGCCGAGAGAGATTCGAACCCTATTAAGCCTTAAAGCCGTCTTTTTTGCCTGTTGCGGCAAATCTTCGCTTGAAGTACGTACAGTACGTCTGCGCAAATCTTCGTCACAACCGCCTAAAAAATACGGCTTTAAGGTGCTTCGCATTTTAACGGCGATAAATTTAGGAAAATCAAGGCAAACGAACGCGATAATACTTGCCGTATTATAAGTGAGTTTAACGCCGATTTTACAAATTTTGCGCCGTTAAAACTTATATGGTTCGAATCTCTCTCGGCTAAACCATAACGGTAGGTTTCTATGCCGACGAAGATCGTCTCGGCGATTTTTTGCCTGTATTCGTCGGTCAAAAGCATAGCCTCGTCCTCTTTGTTGGATAAAAATCCGCACTCGCAGAGGATTGCCTCGCCCGACGATTCGTTTAAAACGTAAAAATCTCCCGGCAGGGGCGCGTAATTTTTGTTCTGGAGCGCGTTGAGTTGATTCTGCACGCTTATCGCGAGTTTTTCGCTCTTTTCGCTGCCGATTTTGTAAAACACCTGCGCGCCTCGCCGCGACGAGGAAGAATAATAGTTCAGATGAATCGATACGAAAACGTCCGGCGAGGCGCGCTCCGCGATCTCCATTCGCTTTTTCATATCTCTTTTTTTAAACCCTTTGGAGAAAATTCCGTATAACCCCGCTTCCGTTTTTCTCGTCAGCACCGCCTTCGCCCCTGATTTTTCGAAAACCGTTTTTAATTTTCTCGAAATGTCGAGGTTGAGTTCGCTTTCCTTAACGCCGCTTTTTGTCCCCGAAACTCCGCCGTCAATCCCGCCGTGTCCGGCGTCGATAACCACGGTGAAATCGGGCTTCGGCGAGGCGGCGGCTTTTGCGCGCGCGCATATGCACGCTATATAAATCGCCGAGAGCAGAACGAGAATTATTACGCTGATGATTTTTTCGGCCTGAAGCCTTCTGTTTTCCGTCATATAACAAAAATATGACTTTTCCGTTTGTTTTATTCTTGGCAACCATAGGGAATCCCTAACAAAAAAATTCAAAAACTTATAAAAAAACGCTTGACTTGTAATACTATGCGTGATATAGTATTGTGTGAAAGGAGGTATTGAGGATATGGACGTGCAACTTAAAAGAGGAGTGTTGGAAATATGCGTTCTGTCCGCGATGCTGTCGGAGGAAACTTACGGCTACGAACTGATAAAAAAGATTTCGCCGTACGTCGAAATTTCGGAGTCTACGCTTTATCCTATCTTGCGGCGGCTGGAAACGGGCGGTTTCGTGCGGGTGAGAAGCGCGGAGCATAACGGCAGGCTGAGGAAGTATTATTCGATAACCGCCGACGGAAAGAAAAAAATAAGGGAGTTTTTAACCGATTGGGCGGATATCGTGAAAATTTACGAATATATCAAAGGAGAATACAATGAATAAGACTGATTTTTTGGAAAAACTTAAAAAAGGGCTTGCGCCGATAAGCGGAAACGAACGGCAGAGCGTTCTGGATTATTACGACGAAATGATAAGCGACCGCATTGAGAACGGCAAAACGGAAGAAGAAGCGGTTGCGGAACTCGGCTCGCCGGAATCCGTTGTCGAAAATATTCTTGCCGAATTCGCGGTTTCAGGAGAAAAAAATATGAAAAAATACGAAAAGACAGAGAGAAAAGTAGGAATCGACGGGAAAAGTAAATTGAAAGTGAAGTGCGAAATCGAAAAAATCAACGTCACGGCAACGGACGGAAACGAAATCGTATTCACTTATTACGAGGGCGAAAAATTGCAGCACGACCTCACGGATAAGGACGGAGAAGTCGTTCTTGAAACCCGCAACAAAACGTGGTTTTTTCGGAGGTTCGGGCTTGACAAGGATATGTTCACGATCGACGTAGCCGTTCCGCGCACGTTTTCGGGCGATCTTATTCTGGAAGCGGCAACCGGCGCGATAAACGTCAGGGATTTGCTCAAAGTCAAGGAACTGAGAGCGAAAGTATCCACCGGGAGCGTCCGCGCGGAGAACCTGAAAGCGGAAAAGGTATTTTTCGAAACAAGTACCGGTTCGATAACCGTGAGCGGCGCGGAAATTCTCGGCGACGCGGAAATCAAAGCGACCACGGGTAGCGTGAAGGCGGAGAACGTAAAAGTCGGCGGACGTCTCGAAGTAAACGTTACGACAGGCTCACTGAAATGCGACGCGGAAGCCGAAAAACTCGCCTTGAAGGCTACCACGGGCGACGTGAAATTCAGCGTGAAAAACGCCGATGAAATTTACGTAAAATGCACCATGGGGTCGGTTAAAGGCACAGTTTCGGGCGCGGAATCGGAATACGATATTCATTCGTCCGCCACGATGGGAAAAAGCAATCTTTCCGAAAGAACGGGAACGGCGGGCAAAAAACTCACCGTTATAACCACCACCGGTTCGATTAACGTCAACTTCGAATAAATTTTTAAAGGAGGATACGGCGCGCCCGGCGGGGAACGAAATTCGTTCCCCGCCGGGCGTTTAATTTAACGTGATGACTTGTTAAAATCCGCGTTTATCGACTTATAAGTTGACTTTTATTACGATTTAATTGTTTTTGCGCCGCTTGGCTTAAACGGAATTTCCGCCGGAAGTGCTTACGATGACGATATCTCCGCCCGAGAAAACTATGCCCAGATAAGAAGTTCTGCCGTTGGAATCGACACCGTCGCCGCTTTTCGCAACGAGGGTGATTACGCCGCCGTTGCCTTTGAGCGCGTTGTCCGCGCAGGTGACGGACAGCGTGAGATTTTTCACTTCGAGATCCTTTTTGGTGTGAATTCCGTTATGGTTCGCGGAAATGACGATCAGTTCGCCCTTGCCGCCGAGGTTAAGGTCGCAAACAGAATATACCGCAATTCAAGTTTAAAAAGATCAAGGATTGTCCGACCGCCGATATTATAGCGCGGCGATAATAAGTAATGCAGGCAAGTCATAATTATTTAGCGAAAGTCTTTTCAAAAATTTGACTTATGGAATAAAATATAGTAAAATCAAAAGGCGAACGGGGATAATACGATGATTCCGTTCATTATAACAGATATGCTTCTGTAGTTAAATGGATATAATAAACCCCTCCTAAGGGTTAGTTATGGGTTCGATTCCCGTCAGGAGTACCAAAAATGACGAATGCAGTCTTGCATCCGTCATTTTTTTGTAGTCTTTCATGAATTCGTCCTCGGTTCGTCAATACGGCAAAGCCGTATTCTTGCCGAGGGAATCCCGCTTGCGGGAAACGCAAAGCCGTACAACAGCAACAACGAAAGGCAGAAAAATATGGAGTGACTGCATCTAATTCTATGTTAAAAGGTATAAAATATTTTAAAACCATTATAATTGTATAAATGTTTTTATTGACAATTGCAATGTTTTCGTTTATAATATAAATGTGAGGTAATAAATGAATATAGATGAACAGTTAAAAAAATTATGCGTAGTCAACGGGATTTCGCTTTCCGAATTGGCTCGCAGATTAAACAAGTCTCCACAAGCACTAAGTCAAAAGATTGCGAGAGGCTCTTTTTCTATTGCAGATCTTGACGAAATAGCAATGGTGACCGGCTGCAAATTAGAATGCAATTTTGTTCTGCTTAGCGGAGAAAAAATAAAAATAAACGACTGACGGAGGTATTGTTATGATTGAATATGTAGAAGGGAATATTTTTGACAGTCCGGCACAAGTAATCGTAAATACTGTTAATACTGTCGGCGTTATGGGGAAAGGCATCGCTCTGGAATTTAAAAACAGATACCCTCAGATGTTTGAAAAATATAAAACGGCTTGCGAAAAGCATATGCTGACAATCGGTAAACTTATGCTTGTTTCCGCGCCGGATCATATGTTACTTCTTTTCCCCACAAAGGAGAATTGGCGGTATCCGTCTAAACTTTCATATATCGAGCAAGGGCTTAAGCGTTTTTGCGATAATTATGCTCAACGAGGAATTACGTCTATCGCATTTCCTAAACTTGGTTGCGGCAACGGTGAACTTGATTGGAATGAAGTACGCCCATTAATGGAACGTTACCTTAAGAATCTTCCCATTGATATCTACATTTATCTTGATAAAGGTAAACAGGAAGAACCCGAGCATAAGCACCCGAAAGAAATGCAGGAATGGTTGCGCAGAAATGCAAAAGACTTATCGTTCTTCGGAGTGTTTGATGACATTCGTAGTCAGTGCGCGTTACTTCCATATGAATTTTCGATAAACGGAGCAAAAGTAAGCGTTACTTATCACAACGATGAATTGAAATTTCAATATCAAGGACAAGACATTTTACTTTCCGAGCAAGAATTCTTTTCGGCGTGGGACGATATCCGCAATCGCCTGCTTTTTACTCTTAACGATTCCGATATTAAGTTTTTCCTGTTGTGTAATTTACTTTTTTCGCTCGGTTACTTATCCAAAATAAAAAAACAAGATAAAGAAGGTAAAATGATCGACGGATTTCAACTGAACGAAGGACTCGGAAGAGCCTATGTAATGAATGAGGTGGAATAATGACTTTTGCCGATATTATCAAGAAAAACTGTGATTTAAGTTCTGTCAAATGGTGGCCGAAATATGCTTTTCACTATACCGATATTTCAAACGCGATAAGCATCATTCAACAAGAAACGCTTTATAGCCGTTTGTATGCCGAAGAAGAGCATCTGATGAAAAACGATAATGCAAGTTACCAAGTAATCGATATGACCGCTACAAATGCTCAATCGTTTGTCAGATTTTATTTCCGTCCTCTTACGCCGACTCAATATTACAATGAAGGATATAAACACCCGGACTTGCGTTATGATTCCGACATTAACGCAAATGTTCCCGTGCCTGTTTTCTTTGCATTTAACCTTGAACAAATGTTAAGGGATCCGAAAGTTAAATTCTCCGAAACCAGTCAGGCAGGATCAGGTTCGACAATGTTATCGGGAGAAAAATCCTTTGAAAAACTTCCCTTTGATAAAATCTATAGTGACGGGTATGCTGAAGATGACGTTTTAAAGTCCCGTCACGCGGAATTGTTGTATCCGACGTCTTATCGGATAACTGAGTCTATTGAAGCAATCTTATGCCGTAACGAATTCGAACAATCGATGTTGTTGTCTTTGTTGCGAAAAACAAATGAAAAACTATTTTACAAATACAAGCCGTTAATTAAGGTTTGTAAAGACAAAATGTTCGAGAAAAACGGCTTATTCATTCAGGATGCCTGATGAACACGTTTTATATTTATTACTATAACATTTCTCTCGTTGCGCCGCTCTTGTTGAGGAATGAGCTTTTCTTTTAGCCGCGAAGTATGATATAAATAAAAGTACGATTCTTGAGTATGATTATATCATAAATAATTTTAATAATTTGTCGCAGGGTGGAGAAAACCATTAACGGTCATTAAAGTAGAACTGGGGAGGTAGATAATATTTATAATAAAGGCTGAATAAAAGTCTAAAAAAAGACTTAAACACTTTTCGGGTGTTCGAGTCGGAACATCGTGGTAATCGTCGTCTTGGTCGACACCATATCGGATGATATGCCCTTCTTAGTGAAGGGCTTGTTTTATAGTATTGATTTCGTTAATGGATACAACGGCAGATTAGTAGTGTGTAGTGGGGAAGTTGGTATTAAATTGGTATTATTTTGGTTTGAAAGTTATTTGAAGTTATAAATATTACTCAGATAACGCCAAAAATTAGTCGATTTAGATGCAAAATATTGCTTAAAACACAATAAAACGCAAGAAATTTGCCGTTTTTAACGATATTTTGCAAGTAACATAGAACTCCTAAGGGTTAGTTATGGGTTCGATTCCCGTCAGGAGTACTAAAAAATGACGAATGCAAGACTGCATCCGCCATTTTTTTTGTAGTCTTTCATGAATTCGACCTCGGTTCGTCAATATGGCTTGCCATATTCTTGCCGAGGGTCTCCCGCTTGCGGGAAACGGCAAATTCCCGTTTTATCAAATATTTTTGCGTTTAT
>ERZ1673738.2009-NODE-2009-length-28026-cov-17.095456_pt1 | contig 28026 bp, 36 predicted proteins | sample MGYA00580198_ERZ1673738 | MGnify/ENA primary metagenome ERZ1673738 (study PRJEB41218, sample SAMN15661784) | gut metagenome | host: Homo sapiens | place: Canada: London | collected 2015-08-20/2019-03-30 | study: EMG produced TPA metagenomics assembly of...
ACCCGTCGAGGCAGCAGCCGAGGGTGAAGGCGAGAACATCGAGGCAGCAGCCGAGGGTGAAGGCGGACCCGTCGAGGCAGCAGCCGAGGGTGAAGGCGAGAACATCGAGGCAGCAGCCGAGGGTGAAGGCGGACCCGTCGAGGCAGCAGCCGAGGGTGAAGGCGAGAACATCGAGGCATCTCAGGGGCGCCGCGCAATGCCGGCAGGTATGGCGTGGCATGAACACAATATCAAACCACAATCAACAATTTCAACGATGAACAAAACGTACAAAGAACTGATCTGTGACCGTGAGTTCCAGAATCGGTTGGAGGCGGTGAATGCGGCGTTCCGTAGTGGGAGCACCGTTATGGACAACACGCCGGAGAACGTCGAGACGATGCAGATTCTTGCTTCGTCCATGCTTGCTGACGAGCGTATGGTCGTTCTGGCCAGCGCTTGCAACTTCACGAACGGAGTGACGCATGAGCGCAAAAACGGTCTGTGTATGCTCGTAGAGTGCGCGGCCGGTGGTGCGGCTACGGCTACGCTGGCCGCGGCCGATCTGGGCGTCATCAAATGGATGTCGCTGTTCTTGGAGAAGCTGCTCCCGAACAACACGTTCATGCGTTCGATCCGCTTCGTGCCCATGTCGGATCGTGAAGGCGCGATCTACATCGAGAGCGGAATCAATCCGGCGACGTACACTGGTGCGGTAACTCCGGTTAACGCGCCGAAGTACTTCTACGACGACGTGAAGCGGACGATCGCGCGTCAAGTGTTCTCGATCCAGCCGATCACGTTCCAGAACGCCGACATGGCTATTTTGGCCTACGACAAGCAGTCGTGGGGTTGGACGACTGCGATGGATTCGCTGATGTCGGATGTTTGCACCTACATTTTGCAGGTGGTTGCCAACACGGACGGCATTTCGAAAATCCCCACCACCGGACCGTCGTTCTCGTCGCACGGCCTCTTCCCGATCGAGGCTCCGAACTCGGCAGTCACGATCAAAGGTGTGGTCGCCGACGACATCGTCATGACGGAGGGCGCCTTCCTGTTGCAGAACTATACGCTGAACAACCGCAAGGTCGAAATTGTCCTTCCGGCTAACCTCTACACGAAGCTGGCCACCGATGCGACGTTCAAGACCTTGCTGACGCCTCACCTCTCTGGTTCGGTCGGCAGCGGCTTCGAGTATTCGGGCTCGCGCATCACGGCTCGTAACCCCGTGGCTCGCTACAACTTCGCCTCGTCGGCCGCAGAGCTCGATCCGGCGATGTACGCCGACGGCACGGTGGACGACAACGGCAAGATCACCGACGTATCGCCCGCATCGACCACTGCGAAGCATGTCGGAGCTGGTGTGGCCTTCGTCGAGGGCGAGGTCATTGCCGGTGTTGGTACGATCGATGTTATCGTAATGCCCGATCCGCAGAACTACGGATACACGATGTCTGGCTGGATGTCGACCGGTGCGACGGTAGCTCGTTCGAACGGTGCAGGCGCTGCGCTCATCGTTCCTACCGAGGAAACAGGCGCGTAGTGTAACTTTATGACCGTGGAGGTGGGGAGGGAAGACATCTTCACGGTCATAATAAACAAAACAAGATGAAGACGAAGTTTAATAAACAACAGATTCAGCAGATCGCGATGCAGCTTTCCGTCTACAAGAAGCTGTACGTGACGACCGAGGGTATGATGTTCCGTACCCGCGATTCGGTCGAAGCAGCGATCCGTGTCAAGAACATGATTATCGACGATGCGTCGAAGTTCGTGGGGTATATCGAAATGACGGTTGACATGGTTTCGATCGATCGTCTGCGGGTATACGGCCGCGACACCGCCGAGTTCGATCGTCTGTTCGAGGTTGCGATTGTACCGCGCCAGAAAGTTCTCGAAGAGACGACGGTGCGGAAGGTTGCGAAGGCCCCCGCTGTCGACGAACAGACAGTGGACAACATCGCCGAAGCACTCGGTGCGTCGGAGGATGAACCTAAGAAGTCGAACAGAAAGAAAAAGTAATGCCTTATGGCAAGAACAGGAATTAATATCAACATCTCCAATACGGTATTGGCCCCTCCTGCATCGGTCAATTCCAACTCGATGCTGATCGTCGTCGGTGCGAAGGCAACATCTGCCGGCTCCGGTACGGTCGCTTTCGAGCTGGGCATGCCGTATAAGCTGACCTCGGCCAATGATTTGGCCAGCTACGGGATCACGAAGGCGAACAACAAGGACTTGTACGAGCAGGTCAACGACTTCTACCAGCCGAAGGCCTACGTGAACAACTCCGGTACGATACTGTGGATTGTCGGTCTGGCGGACTACACCATCAAGATCAAAGATAAGCTGCCCTTGTGGGTGAAGTACACCACGGTGGGCGGCAACGAGTATCGGCCGCGTCAGATTCTCATCTCGAACGACCCGACGAAGATGACGTTGGCGCCGGACGTGACCGAACTCCAAGCTGCGGTTATGGAAATGTACGCGCAAGCGTTCTCCACATGCATCATCACGGACGTCGGCGTTATCACCGGCGGTAGCTCCGCGTTGGAGGATTTGTCCAAGAAAGCGTCAGGTATGGTGGGCGTCGTGGCGTTCACCAAACGTCAGGGCAGCCGTGCGGCCGTCGGGGCTGTCGGCGGTTGGGTCTCGACGCTTTCGGTAGGTACGTCGATGGGCGACGGGTCGTTGTCGGCATTCGGCACCGATCTGTACTTCGTAGACGGAACGGTAAGTGCCTCAACGGTTACTTGGATCAACTCTCCTTGCGCTGCGGCGTCCCAGTCGACGATCGACGTTCTGTCGGACAAGCAGTATATCTTCCCGATCTCGCGGCCGCCCGAGAACGGTTTGTGGATCAACGACGGCTCTACGGCCGAAGATTCCAGCACGGCTTTGTGTACGATCGAAGCTGCGCGTACTATCGCGTCCGTCGTCGATGATCTGCGTGCATTCTTTAACAAGTACCTCAATACGAAAATCCCGACTTCGAAGTCTGGGGACATCCAGTCGACGTTCAAGCAGGTCATGCTCGATGCAGCGCGTGCATCGGTCATCCAGCCGTACATCGACAGCGGGGACATCTCCGACGCGACGATCCAGATCGTCGCAAAGAACAACGACATGCAGGGTACTCGTACTTTGGAGGTTACGTTGGGAATCCAGCAGGCGATCACTCTCCGCTGGGTGGAAGGTTTCGTTTTCTATGTAAAAAGCGTAGAGTAGTATGGCACAGAAAGTTATTGCGGCAAGAGACTTTGAGCTCTACCTTACGTTCAACGCAATCGGTACGCCGATCAAGATCGGCACCGGTGCGAATTTCAGTTCTGTAATCTCCGGTCAGACCGACGACATCGGCGCGTTCTCTACGGACGAGCCGATCGGGACGGACAACGGAGGAAACACCTACGATATTTCGTTCTCTATTCAGACGGCCGAGTGGATCACGATCATGGATGCGGTCAGGGCGGCTACCGCGGCTACGGACCATCCGATCGTGCATATTCGGGACATCGTGGAGAGCTTGACAATCACGGCGGTCTGGAACAAACGCAACGATGTTCCGGCCACGTCGACGACCAAGACCTTCACCAGTTGTACCGGTGTTGAAGAGAGTGATGATGTTGAACGGCGTGGTACGGAAACCCTGCAATCGCTCCGTTTCCGCGCCCGAGGAATGGCGGTTGCCACGACGCTGTTGTAGAGCGCGAGTATCTGGTTCATGGGGTTTGATCGCCCCATGAACCGCTAACCAAAAACAAAACAGGTATGGGAAAAGAGTTGGTATTGCGTAAAGTTACGCTTAAAAATGTTCTCACACCCACGGGTGAGCGGGACATCGAGGTTCAAGTAGTGCCGTTCGACCGGCGCAAAGACGAGCATACGGATTTTGCGTATGCCTACATCGACATGCTGGGGCGCATGCCTTCCGAGTTTCGGAACATGTCGGATGCGTCGAAAGCCTATGTTCGTCAGTTCATGGTGCATAAAGCTGAGGACGAGAAAAATCCGGAATCGGACTTCGCGTGTGTTCTGTCGGACACCCGAGCAGCTCGAACGCTTCTGAACACTGACGAGACCCAGCAGGAGTTCCACGCTTTTTTCGAGAACGCCTAACATATCCGATACGTGATATTTTAGGCGTAGAGGAATCGAAGCAGGAAGACGCTAAACGTATTGTTCAGAATCATCTGATTCTCAAAAGAGCGCAGCAGGAGGACCCTTTGTTCCTTCGACGGGTTTTCGTAGCGCACTACTGCAACATTCCGTTCCACTTGCTGATGGATCATACGCTGTACCCTCGGACGCTGATCGAAGAGCTCTTCGCGGCATCGATGTACTGGTGCAGAAACTGCGAGTTAGCTCCTTACCAACAGGACAACTTTGACGACAAGTTAATCGACGATCTGGAAAATGGCAGGTTACAATATTGTTTTGAATCTGGGCGGTAACGCCGTATCGAACTCTGAGCGTCTGGCGACCAATCTGGCCGCTGCGGCAGCCAACGCGACTACGTTGGCCTCGGCGCTTCGCTCTGTCGGTGCGGCGTATCGCAGCATCCCGAATCGTCGGTTCACAGTTCCTTCGGCACCGCGGCAGAGCCGGCCCTACGCTCGGCCGCTGCGGACGGCGTCCCGTCCCGCGACGGCGCGTCCGTATGCTCAGGGGGCGCCTTACACGCGCCACCGGTCGACACGCATAGCGTCATGGGGGTATGGGTTCAGCCTCGGAGGCTTCAACGCCCGCTTGTCATCGGTGTTGCAGCCTGATGAAAACGGCATGTTGTTTGGTATGGACGCCGGCCGCCTGATGCGGGGTGTCAATGTCGCGGGGATCGCTGGAAACATCATGACATCGATCGGGCGGGCGTTGTTCAAAGCCACTAAGATGGCAACGTTCTCCGGCCCGATGATCGCCGGAGGGGTTATGACTGCGGCGCTCCGTGTCTTGCAGTCCGACTGGTTCGCCGAGGGCGCGAAGCTGATCTCACGTCGGCACCAGACCAGGGAAGGTATGGGGCCTCAGTACGAACAGACGCTTCGGAACGCAGACATCATATCGGCGGCCTATGGCTTAGACCGATCCACGACGCTGAGTAGTATCAACGTTCTGGCAGGCTTAGGCGTCGGAGCGAATAACCGCAAGATCACACTGGGCGAGGCCACGGGCCTCACGAAGGTCGGCGGCCTGATCGCTCAGCATGCCGGTGTTTCGTTCGAGCGAGTCATGACCAATATTCAGCAGCTGCTGGTCACGACGGCGCCCAATATGCGAGACATCCGAGAGCTGTTGAACCAGGCTCCGATCTTAGGTAAGTACGCCTTGAAGGAAATGGAGGAACAGGGGCTCAAAGGCGTCGACGTTCGTACCTACCTCAAAGATCAGGGTGCACTGCTCTCTGTGTTGAAGCGCTACGAGTTGTCGAATGCGTCGAACGCTGGTATGCGGGCCCGAGGCATGATTAACATGGCCAGTCAGGACGCCGCGGCGTTGATCGCGTCGAATAATCCGTTTTGGTCCTACATCGGCAATGCGGGTTCCGGTATGATAAAGGCCTTAGCGACCTCTGCGAATAAGTTCATGTCGATGCTCGTCGATAACCGGAGCTTTCTCAACATGATCAAGTCGTTGGAAATGACGATCGACATGATGGGCGACAAGGGCGTTACATTGGTCGATAAGCTCATAACGCTGGTCGATCGGATCGCGGCTTACTTTAAGATCGAGCTTGTTGACGAACAGGCTGTAAAGGCGGCAGTTGACAGAGAGCAGGCGCTTCGTGCTGCTATGAATGACCCTTCGATCCGTAATGAGGCATACCAGAGTTGGCTCAAACAAGGGGTTTACACCAGTAAGACAGAGGCTGGCCGGCGGGAAGAGTTCAGCAGGGTTTATGAGCAGGTCGCTGAGCAGGTTGCGCGTGACGAAAAGATGTTGTCTCTCGTGCAGGCTAAGAACGATTTGCAAGGCATAGAGAGTGTTCCGTGGCGTGACCGTCTCATGCGTGGCTTCTTGGGGACTACATGGGAAGTGTCGGCAAAGAATAAAGCCAACATTTATCGTTCTCAGCGTGAGGCACTCCATGCTCCGGACAGCGTATTCACATATCTGACATATCCTGACACGCTGCCGAATAATATGACGACTACGCAGGCAGCGTCGAGTATGCTCACGGTCGGGCGAAACACACTTTTGGAGGAGGTGAATTCGAGGATAGAGCGGCTTAACTCTGTCGAAGGTCTCGATCCGAGCAAGTTCAACAATCTTGACTCAGCTGCCGGAGGTAAGGACCTGACCGGTTTTAACCGAGACCGGCGGGCGCTGGAAATTCACTTCCACGACAAGCTGGTCGAATGGAATAGCACGATCAAGACCGACGACCCGCAGCAGGTCGTAAACGAGGTAGCCGATACGATGGACCAGTTGGTCGCAGCGGCTATCCAGCAAGCACTCTTAGGCTCCACTGATAAAATGGCGACACGGTTCTAATGGCAATCGATCTTAACATAGGTGCGCAAGGCATCGCAGCCGATACGCTGCGGCGGGCAGAGAGCGTCGTAGGCGAGCCCGTTACACTGGCTTTGTCTAAGGCATGGATCGGCATCTCGACGGTCGCGCCGGCGCGGACCAATGACGACGCGCTGTTCTCGCTGCCCTCATGGGTGAAGATCGAGGACGATGCGGTCAAGGCGCGGACCGTCTCTGTCGAGACCGAGAAGATCGACCGGTACGACAGCACGAAGTTGTATTCGCTGCAAATCGGCGATTACTTCATGCCGGTGTCGCAAACCTTCGATCTGAGTGCGTCGAAAAAGCTGAACTTCTCGGATTTGGTCGACGGTCCGACGATCATCCAGCAGACCAGGAAGCAGTCCAAGACGATCAACTGTACACTGCGCCTGACGCTCCGTGACAACCAGCCGAACCTGAGCATCGTTCAGGCAGAGCGTGCCCAGGAGGCGGAGAACGCGATGTTCATGCTGGCGCAGTTCCTCCAAGAGTTCTACGAGCAGGACACCGTGCTGGCTATTTCGAATCAGACGATCAACGAGGTCTTCGGGGTGAGCCACGTGATGATAACCGACTACAAGTTCACGCCCCGAACAGGTATGGGTACCTTCATGTTCGAGTTCAAGCTAACCGAGGTGCTCTACGGTGAGAATGTGGTAACGTTTAATTTAACGACGCTCGACGCAGACCTGCCGAGTGAGGGATAGGATGGACACGAACCTGATGATATGTCAGAACGAGGTATTCATCGAGGGTGAATCCGTCGGGCAGTTCGAGAGTTTCGAGCTGCAAAGCGATGCGTTCACGTTCGGCGATTCGGCTGTGCTGACGATCCCGCTGTACGCTATCGGGGTTGGTCAGAGCGGGCCGGCCAAGAGCCGTATTCGCTCCGTGTTCAAAAATACGCGGATTCGTCCGACGGCTAAGGTCGAGGTGTATGTCTGGTACAAAGGACAACCCCGCCTTCGGGTCTTTTTGGGATGGATCGAGCATGTCGGCGAGGGCTTCCCGACGAAGCTGTACCTTCGGGACAATACGTTCATCCTTCGCTTCGGCTCCATTACGAAGGCATGGGACGGCTCGGCGACGGTGCAGTCGATCATCAAGGACTGCATCCCGATCGCGCAAGAGGCGTTTAAGCAGGAGCGCCAGAAGCAGGGCTTCACGGGGGAGGTGCCTCAGCTGACCTACTCGACGAACGAAACGAACGTGCAGGCCATCACCACGTCGCTGTCGTTCCGCAACTGGGGCGGCCGCAGCCCTTATGACACATTGCAAAAGCTCATGCAGCTGCTCGTGCTTTACGGAGGTGTGTCGGACGAGTACAATGTCTACATCGGTACGGGGCGACGGGACAACACGCGGCCGATCGAATCGTTCTCGACGAAGTACAACGTGTTCAGCCGAGACATCGTGCCGGTCGACGGCCGGTTCGTGAACTACGACGTGAAAGTCACCGGCATATTGTCTAACGGGAAGCAGTACACGGCCACGGGCGGCTACCGGACCTCCGCGAGCAAGTCATCGAAGAGCGAGTTCGATAAAACTTACGGCGAGCCGGTCCGGACCTTCTGTCCGCTGCAAACCGTCGACGGGATACAGAAGTTCGCAGACCAGATGTTGGAGAAGCTCAGGGGGTTTCGTAACCGTGGTACGATCGTGGCGCCGCTATATCCGAAAGTCCAAGTGCTCGATCAGATACATTATACGGATACGATCTTCCCTGAGCTTGGCCAAGAGCGGCTGTACTACATCATGCGCTACCGCCTGGCGTGTGGTGTGAACGGGTACTTCCAGCACCTGACCGTAACGGATCAACAGTACTTGATATGATCGACCTTACCCACATACGGAGCATCGGCGAAGAGTACGGTGAGCAGGTCGGGGGCATCCTCTCGTCGCTGCGGATCAAATGCGCGACGGTGGTCTCGGTCGACGAAGAGAACGCCTATGTTCAGATATTTGCCGACACGACGCCGCTGCCGGTGCCGCTGAGCTTCCTGAACTCCGAGGATGCGGACCGGCGGATCGTGCCCACCGTGGGGGCGATGCTGGCCTTAGGTATGTTGAACGGCGACGACAACCGACCGATCATCCTCGCGTGCGAGCAGATCGACCGGTTCGAGTTCCGCCGCAACAAGATAGCGATCCATGCGTCGGTCGACCCTGACGACGAGACCAAAGATGAGGTGACGGTCACGGTCGGTAATTCGTCTTTGCGCATCGCTCAGGACGTGATCGAGTTCAACGGTGCGCAGAACAAAGGTCTCGTGCTGTACGAGCCGCTCCGCGAGAGCTTGTTGAAGATCAACCAGTTCTTAGAAGCGATGAACTCGGTGATCTCCGGATCGCCGATCGCGGAGGCGGGGAACGGCAGTCCGTCGGCGTTCCAGACGGCGCTGCGGTCAGCTCTCTCGGGGCGGTCGCTGGACCAATACGACAACATAGCAAACGAAAAGATACTGCAATGACAGGTTTGAAATACGACTTCGACATAGGGGATTTGGTTGTCTCTTCGACGGGTTCGTTCGCTGCGGCCGTCACGGACAACCAGAATGTCGCCTTGATCGCGGTATCGCAGATATGCCGCCTGACCGTGCCGTCGCTCGGTGCCGCGATCGGCCGCCGCCTGATGAACCGCTCCGTGAAGAGCGTGCAGCCGGTGCTGACCTCGGCGTCGAAGATGGCGCAGAAGGACGGTGCGAAAAACGCGAAGGTGACGATAGTCGACCAACACTTAGAATTCTCCGGTGAGTATGAAGATTGAACCCAATACTACGATCGTAGACGTCTCGTTGAACCTATCCGGCTCGATTACGGGCATACCTGCTGCATTGGATCAACTCCCCGTAGGCGACCGGATAGGCTTCGACGACTTGCCCGACCTCGGCGAGGACGTCGAAGACATCGGGCAGACGTGGACGCCCGATCTGGTGGGCCGGCAGCTCGACATCGAGTTACCGCTGTACGACACGCTGGGTCAGGAGAAGCAGCCGTACAGCACAAACCTTGTGAAGATGAAGTCTGTCGTCACCGACGGTGAAGGGTGGGTGCAGCCGATAACCGAGGGCCGTTCGTTCTCGTCGCTCAAAGCAGGCGAGAAGGTCGACTTGCCGCATCTGTCGTGCTTAGGCGGAGGCGACAACATGCGTTTTGCCGGAGAGATCGGCAAAGTATACGGGATCGGCTTCTCGCAAATCGAAAACGACACTTTCGTCAACGCTCAACTGTCTTTCGTCTACGTCGTCTCGTCGGAGGACGGCGACGGCACGCTCCTGATGAACCTGGTGGGCAATGTCATTCCCGTTTTCTCACATATCACAAAGGGCGGTGTGACACGGCTCGTCAAATGGTTTGAAGCCGCGCATATGATGTTTTCGGACTTCTACGTCATCTTCGACACCACGGGAGCCGTCGAGCCGCCGGCGCCTGCCGAGGCGGGGAAGTGGAGCTTCGACAATCTGCTCATCGACAACTTAGAGACGACCGTTCTGGACGAAAACTGGCAAAGCACGCCTATCGACTTCGACGCGCCGTCGTGGGATAATTTGTACGAGTTCCTGATCCTGTCGACACGGCTCAGCATCGATCTGAAAGGCACGTTCAGCAGGCGTTATGCAATCCAGTCAGAGTCTGATATGAAGGGCACGTTCGACGCCTACTTCATCAACTTCATCGCTGAGGGCTCGGAGTTCAGCTTTTCGCAGAGCGCCAATACCGTTTATACAAGTCCTATCAATAAGTCTTATCCACAGGATATGATATTAAACAACTGGCAGAATTCAGCGCAGCGGGTTGTCGGAAAGTGGATCAGCCACGAAGGGCTTACCTCATGGGAGGGCAACATCACTGCTTCGGCATGGTCGGCGATCAGTAGACTGGCGCCTGATCCTGAGAACGCCTATATGAGGGTCGTTTGCCGCTACAAGTTCAATCTGAACAAGTACCAGGAATCCGCCGAAGCAACGACCGTAGACGGCGACATCCCCAACTCAGTGTACAACCCCAGTAGCGCGCCCACGCCTGCGGAGGCCGCTGTCAAAATCCGTATGCGCTCCCGGCCCATTTACGACGAAACCAAATAAGCTATGCGTTACTTCACACTCAAAGAGCTTACACACTCCGATACGGCTCTCCGACTGGGCCTCGACAACACACCTGGCGTGACCGCGTCCGACAACCTGATCTACCTCGTGGAGAAGCTGCTGGACCCGATCCGAGAGAGGTACGGGGCCCCGATCATCGTCACCTCGGGCTACCGAAGCCCCGCGGTGAACGAGGCCGTGGGCGGCGTGGCTACGTCGCAGCATCTGCGCGGCGAGGCGGCCGACATCAGCGCCGGCGCCGTCACGCTGAACAAGCAGCTCTTCGAACTGATCCGTACCTCGGGTTTGGAGTTCGACCAGCTGATCGACGAGAAAAATTACCAATGGGTTCACGTATCGCTGACCTCCCGTGGTATGAACCGTAACCAAGTATTACACCTATGAGCGCAGTCGACACTATCCAAAAGGCATTGAAGCTTCTGATCCCGTCGCTCGACTACACGGACGCATCGATCGAAAAGAAGATCATCGACGTGGTAGGCAGCTATGCCGACACTGAGGCTATCGAGCGGCAAAATACGCTCGCTACGATCCAGACGGCCTTAGCGCAGCAGAAGGCCACGGGCATCGAGTACTACCGCCGCCGCGCTGTCGCGTATCAAGAGGGCGACGAGCTCCTGATCGATCCGGTAAGTCAGGCAAGCTACTATGCCACGGTCGACGAGGAAGCGCAGATCATCAAGCAGGCCTACATCGTCGGGTCGTACCCGCAGTACACGCTGCTCGTGAACGTCATCGGCGACGACGGTCACTTAGCGCCGCTAAGTGAATCGCAGCTTGCGTCTTTCAAGACGTACTTCACGGCGTACCAGCCCATCGGTCTCGACCTCAACATCCTATCGCTGCCGGTAGCTCAGATCACGGACCCAGGTATCGTGATCTACGTCAGCAAAGGTACGGACGCCGCGGAGGCCGTCGCTACGATCCAACAGAACCTCACGGCTCATGAACAAATGCTTCGTAAGAACAACGTCGTATCGCTGACTGAAATCGAGGACGTCATACAACAGTTCTCGCAGGTGCAGGCGATAGGGTTCTCGAACATCGTAGCGACCGAGACGGACTTGTCGGGCAAGCAGGCCACGGTGAAGCCTGTGAACGGGATATTCAATCTTACGAACGGAGCTTTCACCTTCGCTACGCAGCTCACGACGTCGAACATTAAAGTGCTGGAATGATGTTCCGCTATATAGACATGCCGAAGCTGGTCGCGTACTACCTGCGTGAGTTCTCGTACCGGAGAGACGGCACGACGTCTACTCTGTACCAGTTCGTGTTCAGCCTATGCCTGCCGTTCGTGTCCAAGCAATTCCGCTCGGCGCGTCTGGCGGCATTGGCCATTGCCGAGTGTACGAACAGCGCAGACCAGATCAAGCGGCTGTTCGACAAGCTGATGGGTGGCGACGCGAAGCTCACGATCCTGTCGCATAACAACGACTTCCAGCTCTCGTGGGACGGCACGGGGGCGGAGCCGCTGTTCCCGTTCGACGGCAGCGCGGCGACGAACGATCCGCAAGTACCTTACTCGCCGTCGCCTAACTTGGTCGATTTGACGGTGACGGTCCCGAGCATTTACGACGACGCGAAATTCGAGAGCGTGAAGCAGACGGCCGCGGCCTATTTGCAGCTTCTGATACCGTTCTACATCCAAACCAATATTAACTACATAAAAGCATAGCAGCATGGCAAATTTCCTTACACTCAACTCGGCGAACCCCGCGCTGAAACGTCCGCTGCGGGTATCCGATTTGCAGAACATCTACGACGCGATCAAAGCCGTCGTCCCACAGTCCAGCCTCACACCTAAAATTCTCTGGGGTATGAGCCTCGATGACGACGGCTTCATCCAAGCCGGTGCCGTGTCCTTCAAAGGTGAGGTGTACACATGGGACCCCGTAGCGCAGAACGATCAGCTTCAAATCGGGGATGCGATCTACGCTGCGAAAATTGCCTCGGGCGACGTCCGAACGATGGAGGGAGGTACGCAGCAGGAGTTTTCCTACAAAAACATCCTTACCTCAAAAGCTTCCGGAGAACAGCTCTCCGGAGGCGTGTTGCCCGAAGACATCACGGAGTGGCAGATGCCGTACATTCCGGGTGGGGGGATCACTAATGATATAATCGCGCCCAACACCATTACGAACAGTGAAATCGCGCATGGCACGATCTCTCAGATCACCTTATCGAGGGAACTCGCACCTTGTAAGCTAGTCCAGTCCCGCCAGTACAACATTACTGCGGAAATAACGAATATAAGCCTCGATACTATTTGCATATGGCAGAACACCGGATATTGGAGGTCTTCGATGCTTATAGTCGCAACGGCGCTCAACCAAGCACCTACGATCAACATCGTCGGTGCTTTCGAAGGCAACATAGCTCCGAATGAAGTTAAAGTCATAATTCACTCGGCAGGGCTTCCCACGACGGGCGCAACGATCGGCTTCGTCAGCTACCGGCCTCAAAGAGCCACCGATTCTGACCAGACACGCAAAGTCACGAAGACAGTGACGTTCACTAAGCCTAACAACGAGTCAGTTGTAGCAACTTTCTCCAAGACGGACCCACCGATCACTTCGTCGGGTCCGTCGATAGCATTGTACACACTTACCTCTCTCGTCACCTTTTTAGCTGAATAGTATGAAACCGTTTTTCATTTACAGTCGCTACCTCCCGTTCGGGAAGTTCGACTACCTGACCTTCCTCGTCTGGGTCATCATCAAGAAGCAGTACAATCCAGCGACCGGCGTCTGGGAGCGCCCCGTCATGTCCGATTGGGCTGTGAGGCATGAGACGTGGCATGTATGGCAGCAGTGCTGCCTGTTCGTGTTAGGTGTGGTTTGCGCGATAGCCTCCGCCGCGACGTTCGCATTGGCCGGTGTCCCGATCCCGTGGTGGGTATGGGTGACACCTGTCGTGGTGCCGTATGCCGTCTATGCCGTCTGTTGGTTCGTAGAGCTCCTGCTCCCGCCCTACGATAGCGCATACCGTGACATCTGCTTCGAGAGCGAGGCGCAGTACCATGAGTACGACGAGAACCCGCAATACTGTCCGTTTTCGTTCCTGCGGTTCATACCGAATAAGGATTGGAAGGCGCTGGGCCGAGAACGATTCAAGAAACAGTAACACAAAGAAGCGCTGGCGCATTCATACGCCAGCGCTTCTTTGTGTCAATTGTCTTCTCGATAGATGTCCAAGTTTATCCAGCTGGGGTGTTCCAGTTCTCGATAGTCGCAGACTCGTATCCTTCCCTTCCAGTACTCGACCGTCCCTGCCTCGTAGTCCTCGATAGCGACGGTCAGCGTGTACCTGCCGTTACGGATGAACCCGATGTCGCAGGTGTCTAACTTGCGCTGTAACTCGATGCGTACCTGCTCCGGCACTGCGTAGATGGGTACGAAAACTTCACTCTTCTTTTTTGTCATAACCGATCTGTGTGTTAAGCATGTTAGCTTCTGTCTGCTTTTTAAGCAGCACTTTCATAATCCGCTCGTCGATCGTACCCGCGGCCACCAGATGCAAGATGCTCACGGTGTCTCGCTGACCGCGGCGGTGCAGCCGCTTGTTCAGCTGTGCGTACAGCTCGGCGTCGTAGGTAAGCGAGAACCATACCAACGTGCAGCCGCCATCTTGCAGGTTCAACCCGTGACCGCAGGACTGAGGATGCACCAAACCCATAGGTATGCGGCCTGCATTCCATTCCTCGATGTCGGCCGCAGTGTTGAGCGTCCGGCTGCGGGGGAACGATGCTTGCAGCTCTGCGAGCTCGCTCCGGAACTGGTACGCGACCAAAATCGGCCGGTCCTGCGCCTCGGCGATGTCGCGCAGCGTCTCGATCTTGGCTTTGTGTAGCCGCTGGTACTGCGCGCACTGCTCGTCGGTGTAGAGGAACCCCGATGCGAATTGCCGCAGTTTGATACCGAGCGATGTCCGAGAGAAAGCGATCAACGTTCGCTCCTTCCCGTCGAGGGCGTCCGTACCGGTTTGCTCTCGGTAGTACAGCACCGACGTGGCCTCGAAGTCTTTGTAGCGCGCCAGAACAGCGTCGGGCAGCGCGACAGCGATCGTCTTGTAGAGGATCGGCGGCAGTGCAACGTAGTCGCGTACTACGCATACGATCGGCCGGCAGTCCTGAGCCAGAAGGTGTGTTTTCTGCGGGTCGACCTCGTAGACCGAGACCACGCCGTTCACTTGGAACTTTACGCGCTCGTACCTGCGACGGAACTCGGTCAGGCTCCGGCCCAGCGCTGCGCCTCCGTCGACTAAGAGGCACTGATGCCACAAACCTTCGTACCCGTTATGAATAGGCGTGCCGGTCAGGAGGATGCGATACCGAACTTTGTTGCATACCCGCCGCACCTGCTTCGACCGTATCGACCGCGGGTGTTTGAACAACGTGCTTTCGTCCAAGATAACTGCGTCCCAGCAGCCGTGGGGTATCTCATCGATGCGGGTCACGCTGCACACGCATAGCTTCCGGTCCGAGGGCTCCATGAGGAACAGTTTCACGTCCAGAGCCCGCAGGCAGAAACGGACATGGAGCGACGACTGAAACTTCTCGGCTTCCTGCACCCAGACCGACTGTGCGACACGCTTAGGCGCAATGACCAGGACATGCCGCAGCTCGGGCAGCTGCTCCAACGCATGCAGCGTCGCCAGTGTCTTCCCCGCGCCCATCGGAGCGACGATCATCACCCGATGACGGGTAATGATCGCCTGCTCGATGATCCGCTGGGCCTCGTTCAGTTCGGCGTTCATCCCTCGCTGACATAATCAAACGTCCCGTCCAAGAACAGCTGGTGGTGGCTGAGCTCCGCCGAGAAGTTGGTCAGAATGCTCTCGGTCGTCGGGTCGAAATATTCGAGTATGATACCCTCGTTAATCAGTCGGACGATCGTCGTCACCTCGTTACGGGACAGTGCAACAAGCGTCATGTCGGCTGTCGAATTTTCGATCGGCTCACTGGGCTTGATCGGCGATGCCTCGGTGAACTGCTTCCACGTTTGGAGAGGTGCGTAGCCCAGCACGCGCAGTCTCTCGGCCACGGCGTCTATGCCCTTCTGCAATGTCTTATACACGTCGTCCAGCATCAGGTGGATCGAGTAGAAGTGCGGGCCGGCAACCATCCAGTGCCGCGCCTTGATGTTGGTAGCCGATACCTCGGCTGCCGCCAGAATTTCATTCAGCTTTTTCATTTTCAGTAATATAAGTGCGATAACCTTTATAAAAAATGTCGTAGTAGTTATAAATCCTCGTGTCCAAGACGTAGGTCTCGAACCCTAATTCTTTGAGCCGCCGATGAAAAGCGATCTGCGCCTCGGTGCAGCGCTCACCTGTGGTCTTCGTCTCGACGAAGATCGCACGTCCGTGCAGCATGACGAGGTAGTCAGGTACGCCGCGCTGTGTCAGCGGGTGGTTTTTCATCGCCAGGCCACCTTGTTCGCGTACCGCTTCCCGCATACAGCAAGCGACATAGTGCTCGCTGTACACTGTCTTCTGGTTAACTCCCTTCTTAGACATAGTCGTAAGGTATGAAATCCAAAGTTTTCAAATCGATATTTTCCTCGACCCACGGAGTTACGACGGGGCAATTCAGTATACCCCAAGTCTTCAAGAGGCCCTTGATCTCCTTGTTGAAATCGGAACGCTTAGGATCGACGATGATTCGTTCGATAATGGATGCGGATTGGCAAAACGCCATTTCGAACTCATCGAGAGTACGGCAATTCAACGTCCATGTGTAGTCGCCGTGCAGTGCTTCCCTTTGGTATACGGTGAACTCGTCGAACGGTATACCGGATAAATTAAGCGTCATAATCAGGCTCTTTTATATTGAGGTAAGGCCAAATACTTCGTTTTCGTATAGAGTAGACTGTGGGCACCGAGAGTCCGACACGCTCCGCGATCTCCATAACCGTCAGCGAGGTGCGGACAAGAAGCGTCTCAGCCACGATCATTCGAATATGCCGCATCGCATACGGCATGATAAGGTCCCAATACTCCGGATACGGGTAGAGCTCGTTCAGCATCTGTACCACCTGCATCATCTCCGGTGTCTTCGGCAGTGGCTTGACCTCGTAGAACGCGGACTTCACGATCTTGTAATCCAATTCGTCGGGGAACATGTCGATAAGGGTCTCGAAGTCCTGACGCCGACAGAACCGCTGCGTGAACCACGCAAGGTACGGGCGCTGTCCAATCCGAAACATCTGCTCGAAGAGCCACTTCGGACAGCCCGTATGCGCTAAATGCTCATAAATCAAATCTTTTACCATATCTATTCCTCCTTGATGTCGTCTCTTCTTTTCCAACATAGCATAATTCCATATTGTGAGAACCGGCGCTTCTGTGTCGTCATCTCGAACATGCAGGTGCGCCGTATTGCCTCTGCGACTTTCCGGCCGAGCGACGGCGACATATCCTTCCGCTCGTACTCGTAGAACTCACGAGCCACCTCGCTCGTGCAGATATACTTTCGCGGCGTACCTGACCACAGCGCGCGATCGTTGTTCCAATACTGCCGACGCTCGAAGATGCTGCGGTCATCCCAGTCGTCCGGCACCGGCATGTTCAGGTACTCGACCAGTGACCCCTGCTCCGTATCTTCGATCCGGTGCGCTTCGCGCAGCTGGTTCACCTCACGCTCGGCCTCGGGCGACAGAACCGGCAACATACCCTCTAAGTAGTAATGCACGGCCTCGGCCCAGTACTGATCCACGAGGTCTAAGAAGGCCTCCGAGTGAATGTCGATGCGGATATGCTTCCGCTGACATACCAGACCCCACCAACGGCGCCCCTCTTCGGCCGGATCGTCCAAGAAGATCATGTCGTTCGACGAGGCGATGAACACGCATTGCCGCTTGTATGTCTTCGTATATTTCAGGTATGCGGCGCGGTACCGGTCCTCGCTCTTGGTGATGAACGCCTTCCGGCCGTTCGTGCTGCGGCTCTGCACACCTCGGAGCTCGGGAATCTCCATGATCCACACACCGCGGAGCTGCTCGTAGGCCTCCCTGCTGCCGTTGAACGTATAGAACGTGTCGCTGCCCCAGAGCTTCGCCATGCGGCGGATGAACTTCGACTTACCTAAGCCTTCCTCCGAAACCAGCACGGGGATGTAGTCCATTTTGGCCGCAGGGATGAACACGCGGCGCACGGCTCCGACGAAAAACTTCATACCCACCTCGCGGGAGTAGAGCGTATCCGGTACGCCGAAGCAGTCGATGAAAATCCGCTCCAAGCGCTTCTTGCCGTCCCATTTCAGCGAGTTCAGATAGTCGCGCACCGGATGAAAAGCGTTCCAGCTCTCGACAATGTTCAGCGCATCGTTCAGCACGGCGCGGGCGTTGAATCCGTAGGCTTCCTCGAAATAGAGCCGCAGATAGCTCTCGTCCGTATCAGTCATCTCGGCGTTCACCTCCAAGTTCTTGCAGTCCTCGCTGTTGGGCCGCACGTCGAAGTTGCGCCAGAAGGGTGGCTTGCGCAAGACCGGCATCTCGGAAAACTGGTCGTATGCGAACACGCCGCGGAGCTTCGGGTCGTAGGTCAGAATGAGCTGCGCGTTCTTTAACGAAGGAAGCAGGTTGCCGTGTTTATCAAGCTCCAACCGCTCGTTAAGGATCGCCTTAGCGTCGTCATCGTCCATCTCGTCGATCGTCGCTCTGTGCGCCGTACCTTCATCGGGACGAATACCCAGCGATTCGCAGAGCTGAGCCATCGCTGCTTCGCCCTTCTTACCCTCGCCGAACTTGTACAGCCGCACCGCGTCGTATGCGTTGTGGCATCGCCCCAAGTACGGATCGGACGCATGGTTCGAATAGAGGTATAGATTCTCATAGATCACACCTCCGCCGAACGTCGAGGCGCCGACCAGTGTGTAGCGGCCGTTCTTAGCCGGCTCCCATACCCCCTGCAAATACGTTTCGATAGCCTCACGGATAGGTACGCGCTTGCAGAAAGCTCCGACGATCCCGCGTTTCGTCAACGGGTTTTGCACCATCACTTTCATCGGGACGGGGACGTCCGACAAGTCCCGCCAGTCGTCGGGCCGGTTCAGCAGCTCCGAGACGCATAGCTCCGAACCGGTCTGCACCTCAAAGAAGTAGTCCGCATCCTTCGGCACCGACGGCAGGAACATGATCCGATTGAAGTCGAAGGTAGCGACGTCTATCGGCAAATGGAACTGATCGTAGAGCACCCGCATGAGCGCGCCGTACTCATCAGCCACGACGATGCGATCCAGCGGCGCAATGACCCGATAGCGCGGCTTCTCCGGTGTCGAGCTGTGCGTCGAATGAATGAGGTATGAGTGTCCGCTGAGCCACGCACGCAAATCACTCAGAACCTCCGGCGACCCCTCGTCGATGTCCAATGCGATTAGCTGTCGAAAGCTGACCTTTCGTTTTACGGTCATACCGCCAATAAAAAACCCGACGTCCTTGATCTCCGTCTTCTGGGCTTTCGACAACTCGGCGTATTGCTTCATTGTCTCTTCGGTATGAACTACCTTTCTGAACCGACCCACGATCTCCTGCCATTCCCATCGGTATGGTGTCGTCGTCGTGTTCGTCCGCTTCGTCCCTAATGCAACTTCAAAAACCATTTTCTTTTTTTTATTTCATGTACCTTGAATCGATAAAACCGTCGCCTTTGGTCAGCAGACCTTCCGCCCAACTCACCGGTGCCGACATTGCACGCAGCAGCACGTCCAATGCCCCCGTGTCCTCCGCACGCGCCAGATACCAAAGTTCGTCATGCACCGTGCCGATCAGCTGCATCTCTGGGTGAGAACCCGCAATTGGTCGCATGATCTCCGCGAGGACGTCGCGGGCGATTCCCTGTACGATGTTCTCCACCAGCACGCCGTGCCACAACTTCGTCATAACCGGCCCGCCGCCGCGCGAATAGTCCGTATAGAACATGTCGTCGGCCGACTGAGTGTTAACGTTACGGTAGTACAAGAACCGACCCGACGGCAGCTGTATGCACGTCGTCGACCCGTCGTGCCTGAAAACGATCTTCGTACCCTGCGCTACGATCAACGGGTAGACGCCCGACCGCTGGCAGCGGAGGAAAGCATCGCCGATGGCGTACCACAACTGGCATATCTCGGGGTTCGCGCTGCGCCACCGCTGCACTGTTTCCTGCACTTTCTCCGCACCGCTCTCGGCACAGAACTTAGGTGCGACGCGCTGCAACGCTCCCGCGCCGCCGCCGAAGCCCAACCCGAGCTCGGCGCACTTGCCCGTGTACCGGTAGGGGCTCGACTTGTCGACGTGCTCCAACCCGAACATGCGTTCGGCCGAACGGGAGTAAATGTCTTCGCCCGCTGCGAACGCCTGCATCCGCCATTTGCAATTGGCCATCCACGCCGTGATGCGCGCCTCGATCTGCGAGAGGTCCGCACAGACGAACCGGTAGCCGGACGGGGCATAGATGCACAGACGCATGTGCTGACGCAGGTGGTCATAGCTCTTCACACGCGACAGATTGGTCGACACCTCGTCGGCGATGCGGGCAAAATTTTGGAGTTGCACGCCGCGACTGCTCCACCGTCCGGTATGCGCACCGTACCCAACGAACTCGCCGTGCAGGCGGCCATCCGCACAGATGCGTGTCTGCGCCGTCTTGATCTTAGCGAATGCAGACCCTGTGGCCTCGTCGCGCAGCTCCAACAGCTCGTGCTGTATGTCGCCCCGCTCCTTCTTATTGAGCGACGCAAGCCGCACGCCCTCGCGCTGCAACGCCTCCATTACCTGCTTCGTCGACCTAAGGTTCTCAACTCCGTACTTGTCCGACGCTATCTTACCCGCACGTTCGGCGTACCCGTCGGCCAGCAACTGAACCTGCCGAGCGAACTCGATGTCGAACGGCACGCCGTTGCGGTTCATCTCGAAGGTAAGTCGCATGATCTTACATTCGAACTCCGGCAGCGCCAGCATCTTTTTGTAGCACTCGCGCATGACCGCGACGTCGGTAGCTGCATACGATTCGAAACGGGCTGCCTCAACGGGGAAATTCTCCATTTCGTTCCATACCACGAGGTCCTTGCGCTTCGGCACCCGCACGGGCTGCGTAAAGAAATGCATCTCTTCGGTCGAAGCCTTGCGGTGCGTATGCAGCGCGTCGGCTAAGGCGCTCAACTTACGGGGCCAGCCGAAATACGCCGCCTGGTAGGCCGTATCATGCCACATATTGAACTCCGACGGACAGCCCAGTACGAACTCCGCGATCGCATGGTCGAACTCCGCATTATGCGCGATTTTCAGCACCTCGGGGCTTTGGATCGCTGCGAACACCTCGTCGGGCAGCTCACGCGAGACCCGCACCTGCTCGTCGTCGAACGCATAGGCGATGAGCAACATCTGCGTCGACGCATGCTGCGCATACCGGTATGCCCCGCACGTAGCCAAATCGAGCTCGCTCCGCGTCTCAAAGTCTAAATATAAGATCTTTTTCATACGAAATAACTTTTGTTTCGTGGCATAGCAGGCGATCAAACCTGCTATGCCTTGCGCCTGCCTCAGCGAATGTCAATGGTTAATAATTATGGCCTGCATCGGCGCTCATGCAGTTAGTGCGGCCTATTCGTAGTCCGTAGGCGTGATATAGGAATCGACGTCGGTCGGCATGCCTGCGATGCGCTGGCCCTCCTTCGCACGCATGATCGCATGGACGTTGCATCCGATGCCCTGCGCGACCCGATTGTAGGCCCAGAAGGACACGTTAGCGAAGATGTAGTCGCCGTCGTGGAGCTCCTCATCGGATATATACTCGACCGCAAGGCCAGGCATAGGTACGCCGTTGAGGATGACACGTTTCTGCAAGTCCGTAACGATCGGCCGGAAGTCGCCGGACTTGCAGTTAAGAATCATGTACCCGCGGAACATGTCCTTGCCGTTCTGCGTGTCGGCCAGCTTGTCGCCGTCGATCAGACAGTTGTTTTTCGGGTTGATCGCGTCGGGTGTTTTGCCGGTGAACTTCATGGCTTGCAGCTCACGAAAGGCTTCCATAAAGGCCTCTTCGATCTGTGCGATCTTCTGTTTATCGTCCTTCGGAACGAGAATCCACGCCCCGTACTTCGGCGTACCGTCCGTACCTTTGGGTGCACGCTTTTCGAAAAGTCCTGCGGGGTAAACGATGCGACACGTAGGCGCACCTTTAATCATAAAGTTTTTCATAAAGCTTTAATTAAATGGGTTTATAATGGTTGCAATTTTGCATAACTCATCGATCGCATCGGGGTGCCAACTGTAATAATAGGAGCTTTTATGCAACAAATGGGTCGGTGTCGGACACGGGTTCTGCGGCGTGAAGCCGGCATCGCGGAACAGCTGGATCAGATAATGCACGTTGCAATGGTTCATGAACGACTTCCGACGGTGAAACCCGTCCTTCGCCGGATCATCGAAAAAGACGTCGCCGAAATCCGCCGCACATAGGGTGTTGTTACATTCTATGTACAAAGCATCGAACGCTCCCGCACGTAGCATCGAAACGATGCGTTCACGCTGCACGATCTCGCGGAAATCCGTGGCATAGAATATCCGCTCCCGTTCGTCCTTCTCGACGATATACCCCACGCACGGGGCATCGTGAACCAAGTCAACCGTGTCTAACCGGTAAACCGAGCCGTTACGATCGAAACGCAGCTCCCTGTCGATCTCACCTACCGGTAGGTATGGGAAGGGTCGCAATAGGAACTCCTTCGTTTTCGGCATGCAGAAGATCGAGAAGCCCACCAGATCGGGCAAGCATTTCGTGTGGTCTGTGTGGTGGTGCGTAAGCACTACGACCGTTTCGGCCCCGAGTGGCTCATTGATCGGGTAGCCTGCATCGATAACCAACCAATCATCGATGATCGTACAGTTACCCGACGAGCCGCTATGTAGAATTTGTACCTTCATCTCGCATCGAAATAATTTACGTCATAGTGTTCACGCTCTTCGGCGTTCAGCCGGTCGTAGCAATCCCAGCACACGCACGGATAACCCGCCATTTGAACAAACGGCCGCCCGCACAAGGCGCAGCATACCCCGAGGTTTATATCCTCGGCGATCGTGTTTAAAATGTACTCAGGCTCCATGAAACAATCCACTTAAAAGCACCGGCAAAAAGAACACCGTAAAAAACACTATGTATACAATGACTATTTCTATCATCACGACAGCGGCAATGCGAATCCACTTCGATTTTTGTAACTTGTTCATAGTAAATGCTTTATAACAATTACGGCTACGCAGACCAGCAAAACCGAAATATACCACACGGCAAGCCACGCGCTGACGCGCTCGTCGTCTTCATCATAGATACGCATAGCTACTTGATCGATTGTACCGGCACCTCGAACAGCTGCCCGAAAATGTTCAACAATATCGCAGAATCCGGCCGCAATATGATCGTCGTATTTTGGAGAAATGCGTCATACATCGCCAGACCTTTTAAAAGTTCTTGCTCTTGGCTTGTCATAAGCGCTAACCCGTATTTGTCGAAATCCTCGTACACATCGCCGCGCGTACGGAAAAAATCGCACCACTCACGGCATTGTTTCAAACTGTCCCTATACGAATTGATCGCATTTATCTGTGCCCCTACGAGAAGCGACATAGTATTGCCGTACTCTCGTATCTTTGCTACTCGATGATGCTCATATACGGCACCAGCCCCGATGACCAGACCGAACACGACAACCGAAATAATTTGCTTCGCTTTCATGATCCCGCACGTATTACGCAATGAAACAACCCCTTGACTTTTGAAGACTGCGCAGCGAGAATACCCGCTCCGGCTCCACCTGGCAAACAGCCCGCAGCAATTTCACCTCGTATGTTTCGCTTACAAAGTCCAGCGCGGGCAAAATATACTCCGCCTCAATCCTCCCATCAACGTCGTACATGTCCAGCAGCTGCAAAATGCGCGGTTGCTGCTGTACAGCGCTGCGCAAGACCGCACCGGCAAATGATCCTACGAACTTGGACACGACCGCTGCGGCGGCCTCCTTGCACTCCATCTGTGCCATAGCGTAATTGTCGGAAAAGAGCGACTGCGCGCCCAATATGCAACTATCGACGAGCCGGAAGGGCAGACCGTTAAACGACTTACCCCCGTTAGCGTAGGCGATCGTCAGAACGTCCGCACAAAAGAATTCCCGCACGTACCGCTCGCGTGCATCTCTCAAATCCAAATCCAGCCATTTCATAGCATTGAAAATTTTTAAATCAGGGGCATTATCGCCCTTTGGGGTTAGGCGCGGTGTCGCTCCGCGCAACATACCTAGGTATGCCCCGTTCCTCCGGCTAACCTGTTATTTACTTGCCTTGACTGCTAGAGACTTTTAAAAGTCCTTTAAGTCCAAAATGATAGCCTATGCGGCTACGATACGAAACACACGCCATGTGATAAGCGCAAAAAGCAATAAATACCTCGCCGACCGTTAGGGGCCCGTTGTCAGCGCTGAGGATTCGATGTGCAACGTAGGCCATCGCGAAAACGTTTATCGAATCGCGATCGATTTCCGGCAACTCAAATGCTTTTATTATTATGTCCACGATCTTCCGCCCCTCTTCGCGGGTTGCCTTGCCTCCGATAGCCCCCGCAAAATAATCGGTTGCAGCCTCGTTGAGCTCGGCCGGCGCGTTTACGTCCAAAGACTTCACCATTGCCCGGAGGCTTTTAATGTCAAACTCTTCGAGCAATTTCTCAATTGCTCCCGTAACTTGTTCTGTTTTCATTTTTTTTTTTTTTTTTTTAGTTATTGCAGCACCGAAAATCTGATGATATTCGGCCATTGCTCAAAGTTATCCTGCACGCTCTCGGCGTTGTCTATGATGATCGGCACGAGGTAGTCCACACCGGCCGCCGCACGTGCTCTCGCCAGCATCTCGACCGATAAAGCGATCCGCTGCGCGTGGTTCACGCTCCGAAGCGGCACCCCGCCTACCGTTATCTGGTACGTCCCGCGCTCCGTCACATCGAGCGCTACACCCTCGGGAAGGGCCAGCGGCTGCGGGCCGAGCGCCTCGGTTATCTGCTGCTCTACCCGCACGATCTCGGCCCGCAGCCGCTGGTAATCCGCACGTGCCGTCGCGGCTCTCGTCCGCACCAGCTGGGCCGCGCGCCTCTGCTCCTGCTCCTGCGTGTACGCCTCGTTTTTGGCCCGTATCCGCTCGATCTCGGCGTTCGTCGCTTTGTCGCATACGAACGTTACCGCACGTTTGTAACACTCCAAATTCCGCCGTATCTCGGCCTCTGAAAGCGCATGCCCACATGCGGGGCAATGGCTCTGCGGCTTGCTTGCTGCGTCCCGCGCCTCGGCCTCGTACCTCCGTTCGAAAAGTCGCTCTGCCTCCGTCAGCTCGGGGCACTGAGGCGGCGCCTCGGGCGGCAGCGTGATCGCCGCGGCAGCCTCCGCACGTCGACAGTCCGAGAGCAGCGCCAAGCGCCGCCGCCGCAGCTCGTCGACGGCCGACGACTCGATGACACCGGCCCGCGAGAGCAGCACACGCACCTGTTCGGCCTTCAAGTCCGGCGACGCTAGTACACCGGTGTCGGCGCATGCCTCGACGAGCTCGATAGGTATGCAACGTTCGTCCAGGAACTGCTCAAACACTTTTTGCGTGGTCACGTCGCCGTCGACGTAGAGCGTCGTCCGCCCCTCGTCATAGACGCGGCGCAGCGTCGCACCGGCGAAGCCCCGCACCGTTACGCTGGTCTGTCGGCTCGCCGGAGCACCGACGCGGCGCACCTCAAAGCCCGAAGGCGCACGACCCGTGAGGGCGAACCGGTAAGCATTCAGCAGCGAGGTTTTGCCCCAGCCGTTAGGCCGCGCCTGGCTCGTCAGCGTCGCCGCATGATCCGCCCACGGGCCGAATTCAACACATAGTATTTCGATCATAGTTTCGTCGTTTTAAAGGAGCCGCCACAACCCGCGGCGGCTCCGCGTCCCTCATCTATTTCATCTATTCGGGTAATTCGAATCGCTCGACGACGTCCCGCGCTGCCTCGAAGTCGCGGGCCAACTGCTCGCGGGCCCCGTAGGCCTTCGATAGGGCATCCTGCGCCGTCTCGATCTGCCGCCGCAGCTCGGCGTCCCGCTCTTCGAAGGAGCAAAGGAGCGCTGCGGCACGCTTCGCCGCGATCTCGTCCGCGGCATCCGCGGGCAACTCATCTTCCGGTACGACGTACCGCGTTAAGGTCGAATATTTGACCGCGCTGCGGAAAAACCTCCCCGTGCTCCGGCGGAAATAGATACCCTCCATGCTCGGGAGGCGCGACCGCAGCCGCAATATCGTCTCGGCCTTCTCTCGGAGCTCGGCCGAAGGCCCCGCGCCTTCGCACGGAGTGTTGTCTTTTCGTACCATGTCAAAACCCTTTGTGATCCTCCAAGAGACGACGGCCCACCGATGCAATGATCGAATACGCGCGCTCAAGCGCCACGGCTTCGATGCTAATGAAGTTGGCGCCGCTTATCGGGCAGCGGTAGCCACCTGCTTCCCACCTCGACCGCTTCACGACCGAAGGCGGAAACAGCCGCGTTATTATGCTTTCGTCGTAGATCAATGCGGCGTTGCATCCACCGGCTGCGTACTCATACCACGAAGTCGCACCGTTTAGGAAGGTTCTTTCGGTCGGAGCTGCCACATACCCGTCCTTATCGGGGCATCCGGCTACGTCGATTGCGTAGTAGTCAATCAGATCGGAGGCGTAGGCCGCAATACCGCGGTCCCACGTGCTGCGGGCTATCTTCTCGAATTGCCCGATACGTTCGCGGGCTTTCGTTACAAACTGCTGTGCCTCTTCGGCGGTGATGTAATTTTTCATCGTTTTTCTCGTTTTATGGCGCCGATAACCTCGTGCGCCGGTTAATATGTCAGTTGATTGCTTATGCGTGTCTATTCAGCCGAAAAGCGGCTAGGATGCTATTTACGTTATTAGTTGTCATGATCCGAAAGTATCTAGAATTGAACGCCGAAAGTGATAGTTTCGTTGGTCTCGGTAAGGTCTACCGTCGTACCGTCTGGGTACGTGAAGCATACGGTCGCGTAGTAGTCGTTGTTGCAGCTGAATGGATTGCGACGCGGCACCAGCGTACCTGAGAAATCGGCCTCGGTTATCGCCGACGTGTTCCACAGCTCGTTTAGCAGCGATGCAACGGCTGCGGCGTACCTTGCGGGGAGCTGGTACAAATTAACATCTACCTTGCGGATCAATGCGGCCGTATAGGCTAAGAACATTCTGTTACCAACGCAGATGCCAGCGCCGCAGATACGAGGACTTACACACATCGGCAGCTGCCGGTAGGTGAACGCAAACGGCTGCTTTCCCCGCAGCGCCTCACGAATTTGTTTCGTTGTCTTTTTCATAATAGTACTGTTCACGGGTCGAAACGTTTCGTACCCTTTTCCGATAGCAAAAATAACAGAAATTTCTCGTTTGTCAATAGATTTTTAATCAGATTTTCTTATACTTTCAGCGGAAAGTATCAACGAAATACTTATTTTGTTCTAAATGCCTTATTTTCGACCGCAAACCTTTGACCTACGGTGCGAAATTGTTCTAAATGTCCACAAAGATTTTTTCACCCATGTCGCGGCGTACCTCAGACGCCCGCCGCAGACCTTCGAAGGCCTCGATCATACCGAAAAATACCCGAAAAGAGGCCAAATTGTTCTAAATAGGAACAAAACATTTTGAGTAAAATAGCTATAAATCAATGACTTAAAAGAAAAATGTTCAAAACGTGAACATTTTTTCGAAAAATCAATGCGACATTTAGGACAAAAAGTGCCCAAAAAACGGCGAAAAAATGTTTATAGCAACAAGGATAAGAGACTGAAAATGCGATTGTTACGGAAATTTTGTTGCTTTGGGAAATCTTTCCAAAACTTTTTTGAGATGAATTTTCGAAAGACCGTATTTTTAACCCCCAAAAATGTTAGGGCTGTATCTGCTCATAGCAACAAACGGCCTCTAAACCCTTATAGGTCTGTTCGTTAGGTGTGTTGCTATGAATGTTGCTATGAAATTCCCTCAGATGGCCGTTTTTCGTTAATATGTTGATATTGAGCCGTTTAGCTTTAAACCGCTTTTGACGAATATGTAAATACTTGATTGTCAGATTACTAACTTTTATATACTATTGTAAGCAGCTGAGAATCAGTGTTTTCTGGCGGAGTTCCAATTTTGAACATTTTGCACCCCTCTGCCTCGGGAGGTTCGAACCGATCCGAAGCGGCTGAGCGTAGGCGCAGAACAATGGGCCGGAAGCATAGGCAGAGCGGCGCAATGGCTTGATAGTGTGGTGAGTACGCGCTGTGGTGCTCGTATGACCTCTACACAGCGTCGGTATGGCGCAATGGCGCGGTGTCGGCCTCAGTGAATCAAAGCCCCACGCGCATGCACGGCGGTATTGATCGTAAGGCGTTGA
>ERZ1673738.2012-NODE-2012-length-27994-cov-18.668134_pt1 | contig 27994 bp, 16 predicted proteins | sample MGYA00580198_ERZ1673738 | MGnify/ENA primary metagenome ERZ1673738 (study PRJEB41218, sample SAMN15661784) | gut metagenome | host: Homo sapiens | place: Canada: London | collected 2015-08-20/2019-03-30 | study: EMG produced TPA metagenomics assembly of...
CGGCGTTCCAAGTAGTAGTCGCGGTCTTCTTCAGGAATATCGCTTCCTTTGATTTCGCCTTTCTGTAATTTGATGGCATCTTCTTTCTTTTTCGGAACCCAGATACGACCGTCGTTACGCAGAGATTCAGACATCAGAGTCAGTTTGGACTGCTTGTCACCGTGTACCGGGATACAAGTCGGGTGAATCTGAACATATGCGGGGTTAGCGAATACAGCACCCTTGCGGTAGCAAGAGATAGCAGCTGTACAGTTACAACCCATAGCGTTGGTAGACAGGAAGTAAGCGTTACCGTAACCACCGGTAGCGATTACTACGGCGTGAGCGGCGAAACGTTCCAGTTCACCTGTGATTAAGTTTTTGGCAATGATACCGCGGGCACGTCCGTCGATGATAACAACGTCCTGCATTTCGTAACGGGTGAACAGTTTCACTGTACCTACGTTTACCTGGCGGCTCAGTGCAGAGTAAGCACCCAGCAACAGCTGCTGACCCGTCTGGCCTTTAGCGTAGAATGTACGTGATACCTGTGCGCCACCGAAAGAACGGTTGTCCAGTGTACCACCGTATTCGCGTGCAAAAGGAACACCCTGAGCTACACATTGGTCGATGATAGCGTTGGATACTTCAGCCAGACGGTATACGTTAGCTTCGCGTGCACGGTAGTCACCACCTTTTACTGTATCGTAGAACAGACGGTAAACAGAGTCACCATCATTCTGATAGTTTTTAGCAGCATTGATACCACCCTGTGCAGCGATAGAGTGTGCACGGCGCGGAGAGTCCTGAATACAGAAGTTGAATACTCTGAAACCCATTTCACCGAGGGATGCAGCAGCAGAAGCACCTGCCAGACCCGTACCCACAACGATGATATCCAAACGGCGTTTATTAGCGGGGTTCACCAATTTCTGGTGAGCTTTATAGTTGGTCCATTTCTCAGCCACCGGGCCTTCTGGAATTTTTGAATCTATCTTGATCATAATATTATTTACAATTTAATCATTTACAATTTACTATTTAGCAAGCACCGCCACAAATCAGTGTTTTCACGAAGAATACCACTACTACCAGTGCGAAACCGAGTACAACAATCGTAGAATAGATGTTAGAAATACATTTCCAACGATTGATCCATACTTTGTTGTTCCATCCCAGTGATTGCATGGAGCTCCAGAAGCCGTGAGTCAGGTGGAACCACAAAGCAAACAGCCAAATGAGGTAGAGCACTACATAAACCGGACAAGAGAATGTCTGCTGGATGTGATAGGCACCGTTTGCTGCATAAGCCAGCGTCAGTGTATCAGCATGCATGTCCAGATTGTGCATCAGTTCAGGCAACTGCATTTTTGCCCAGAAGTTGAAGAGGTGCAAACCGAGACCTACGATAACGATAAGGCCCAACACCAACATGTTTTGAGAAGCCCACTCTACAGTTTTCGGTTTGTCAACCACCGCATAGCGTTCGCTGCCGCGCGCTGTGCGATTCTGCATTGTCAGCCAGAACGCGTAGATGATGTGAATGATGAAAAGAGCAGCCAGTGCTGCGGTAGCTACCAGCGCATACCAGTTTGCTCCCAAAAACTCACAAATCATGTTGTAACCATCAGCCGAGATGATTGCAACCAAGTTCATCGCCATGTGAAATGTTAGAAACAGGACAAGGGCGATACCGGTAACGCTCATCACCACTTTCCTTCCTACAGATGAATTACTTAACCACATAAATGATTGAATTTAAATTATTTAATTGTTAGAACTAAAATTTCGACGTTTTACACCTCTTACAGACTGCAAAAATAGGGGAAATAGATTGATTGACCAAAGAATTAAAGAAATAATTCCTTAATCGGTGATCTTTCCGATTTTTTCGCCATTGGCCGCTTTCTTGCGTAAGGCGCGCGGAGTGTCTCCGAAAGAATCTTTGCAGAAGTGTGCAAGGTGGGAGAGGGAGTCGAAACCGTACCGGTTGCAGATCTCCGTAATTCGTAATTTAGAGTGCTGGAGGTCTTCCAGGATGCCTTCCCGTTTTTTCTCCAGTATCCATTCGTACACCGGAATGCCGTAGAAGTTTCTGAAGAGGCGGCGGAAAGTGGTAGTGGTATATCCGCCCAGATGTGCAAATTCTTCCACGTTCTTCACTTTGGTGTAGTTCTGCATGACAAAGTAATGGAAACTTTCCGTGTAGGAGCTGATCGGGTGGAAGAACGATTTCAGCTGGGGCAGGGGATAGTAATTGGTTATTAAGTAAACCAGTTCCTGACATTTCAGGTTGATGAATTTGTTGCAGGGAGGAACAGGCTCGTCAAGATAAGCCGCCATATCGGTGACGAGGTTGAGCAGTCGGTGGTCCATCACCAGAGGGGTATAGGCCAGCGGAGCTTCCGCCTGGTCGATGATTTCGCGGTAGCGGTCTTCGCAAAGCAGCGGCAGTTCGTTGAACCAGAAGACAATGTATTCGGTATCTGTAAGTGCCAGTGCTTCGTGTTTCGAGCCGATGGCTTGCAGGATGAATTGCTTGTCGTGCAGGGTAGTTCCGGGATACTCGTCGCTGTTGACCAATAATTCACCTTTTATGATAAAGAGCATACAATTTTGCGTACACTTATCTTTCGGAATATGCTGACCCCTGAGCATATGTCTGTGGATAAGAATACCTTCTGTTGCTTTAGGACATCCTGCGCAATCTTTCTGTTGTATGCAAAGTGAGTCTTTGGACATGAGTTCTATCATGTGAATTATTGTCTTCAGGGACAAAGATAATCGTTTTTTTGTGATTTTTAGGTTCTTTCTTCCATTTATGTTTTAGCATAAACCCGCACATAATTGTCTTTATGGAGATGTGATGATGGAGCTGGACTGGAGTATCAACTTTCATAACACGGGTTTATGGGTAGGATATGATACTTCTGATATGGTTGCAGTGATTGACCTTGGCTCTTTGCAGCGCATTTCTTCTGTAGAGGTTTCGGCATTGACCGATTTGAGCGCATGGATTATGGGACCGCAGGCTATTTCCGTATTTTTCTCTTCGGATGGAAAGAGCTACAAACGGGTATCCCGGCAAACTTATCAGGCACCCACAGATGCCATGGGCGAGAAACGAAGTGAGTTGAACAGACTCTCATTCAATAAAAAATCTGCGAGATATGTAAAAGTGCTCGTAGAACCTTTTAAGGGATTGCCCAAAGGACATTCCGGCGAAGGCGACCCCCCTTTCTTATTTGTAGATGAAATACGGGTAGATTGATTTCTCCTCAACGAGTTTAAATATGAGTTTTGCTCTCATGCTCTCACAGTCTGCCTGTATCCCTTTATTCATCGGAGTTGCAGTGATGGTAGCAACTGTGGCGGCAAGTATGAGGGCAAGCGTTTGCTCTCACTTTGTTTTTGTTCTGTAGTATATTGTTTTCCTGATGTTATTTGTTGATCTCTAGTGTGTTAATGCTTGATGTGTCAACTATTAATGATTGACGTCCCGGCTGTTAATAACTGATAAATCAGACGTTAATAGCTGAGACGTCATACATTATTGGCCGATAAATGGTTCAAGCCTTCTGAAAGAACAGGTGAATTGGAGCAACAGATCCGGTCAACCTGACCGGATGGTGCGGTTCATTTAACTCTATCGACAGGTGTTTCAAAAAGTTTCAAGCGCTTGAAACACTTTGTTCCACCGCTTGAAACACTTTGTTCCACCGCTTGAAACACTTTGTTTCATTGCTTGAAACACTTTGTTCCAAGGCATGAAACACGCTGTTTCAACGGTTGGAACTGAATTTGGAACTATTTGCTTGGGCTGACCGGCCTTGTTGTTCCCTACTTATAATAGTATTTCTCTAATAATTCCTGCATTTCCGGGTACTTTTCATCCGTATCTCCTACTTCCTTGCGAAGGTTCAGCATGTCCTTTTTCATCTGCTTGATGACAGGTGCATATTTAGGATCATTGTATGCGTTGTGATTCTCGTGCGGATCATTTTGCAAGTCGTAGAAATCCCATGACGGAGTGAAGTCGAAGTTTTCCGTGTCCGTCATATCCAGATTGCGGGCATAGTAGAAGATGAGTTTGTAACGGTCTGACCGGATGGCGAAGTGTGCCGGACGAATCGCGTGGTTAGTCCAGTAGCGATAGTAGATTTCTTGGTCGGAAACGTAGACAACAATGGTGTTATCTGCGATGCCCATTTCGTCCAATGTTTTCAGCAACTTGCCGATATTGTCGTCGACAGTGGCTCCGCAACGCATGTAGTCGCGGATAAACTTCTGGTATGCGGCTTTTCTGGCAGCGGTCCGTTGCATGCCTTCGGTGCTGAATGGCAGTCCGGGATAACGGCACCACCATTTGTCGGGGTCTTGCGAGGCAATGCGCCAGCGGCGTTCCAGTTCTTCGAGTGTCTGGCCGACGAAAGAACGCCCGTTGGTTTCCGGCCTCTAGTCGAGAAGGTTTTCCGGTTCGGGGAAGGTGACTCCGTCGTAGAGGTGCTCCATGCGTATCGGATAATCGTAAGGCTCGTGGGTCGCCTTGAAGTGGCAGCACATCATGAAAGGCTGCTTGCCGTCCTGCTGTTTGATCCACTTGATGGCTTTTTCTGTCACCAGATCGGTAGAGAAGCCCGGCACCCGTTCGCCGAAACGCCGGTTGCCCGGCCAGGGATCGGTGCTCTCGATGAATGTAGGATCGCGGTATTCGCCCTGGTCGAAGAAGATAGAGTAATAGTCAAACCCTTGCGGTTGCGACTGGATATGCCATTTGCCGACCAGTCCGGTGTTGTATCCGTTGGCTTGCAGGGCGGTTGCCCAGGGCGTGTATGGAGGTGGCCTGCATGTCATCCGTCAGAATAAATAAGACATTGGGAGGCGGCACTTCGCCGGCTGTTTTCGACTGGCACCCGATGGCGAGGGGCGTGAACGCCAGCGGCAGATATCGGGATATAAAAGAGTATCGGATAGCTGATTTCATATGAAGGGGGTATGTTATATAAACGATGTGTTATTAAAGTTTTAGACGCGAATCAAGCAGACAGAACGAATTACAAATAAATTCGCGGGACTACTTAATTCACGCCTAAAGATAGTGAATGTGATTTACATTATACTGTTTTCCCTACAAAAAATGTTGGTTGTCCAGTATATATCGCCCTTGGGCTAACCAACCGTTAGTTGTTGCTCTTCGTTTTGGTGAAGCATTGCTCAGGTCTCCATTCAATGATTTTTCCGGTCACCACGGTAGCGTCATTGCCATTGCCGGAGCTGTCGTGTACCACATCCCCTTCACCTTCGTCCATCTTCCAATAACCGGTAAAGGTTGGAGCTGACAGCTACGGGGCCTCCCATGTTACTCTGAATTTCCGCTTGCGTCAGTGCTTTGTTCCATAAGCGTACCTGTCCCATCATATGTTCGTTCTTCGTGTTGGCATTGAAGAAGATGATGGAAGTCATATCGGCGGGTACACCGGTAGCATCTACATCCTGCACCTTCTTGCCGTTGGCGTAAAAATGACATTTAGTCTGGTCGTATACCATAGCTACGTGTGGAAACAGCATGGCGAAGTTGAACAACCTGTCGTAATAGTGCATATACAACGTACGAAAAGCCTGCGAATCGCCTTCGGATACTGATCTTAGTATCTGCTACCCGTTTTCTATACGTTGATTTTTATTCATAGGTTCTCTTTTCTTAATATAGTAGAAGATGGTGATTTTGGCTGCAAAGAAACATACTTTATTTTGTTTTTCCTGGCATTTTTGGGGGGATGTTCTGTTTTTCATATTCTAAGGATAAACTATCTGTTGATTTTTGGAAGTATAATAGTGATTTTTGAACATCTGTTTGGGTGAGGTATGCGTATTTTTGCGACCTGAACCGATTAATTATCAATCATTATGCTAGTACCGAGAAAAATTGTATTCTTTCTTTTTTTGTTAGTAGGATTATCGTTGTATGCGCAACAAGACTATTTTGTCAGCTCCTATGTACGGGGTAATTTTTATAACCGTGGTCGTATTGCTGCTGAAAGTTTGAGGGCAAGCGATGACTTGATCTTTTTGAATGTCCGTCCCCATAAAGACGGTTCTCTTTCTTTTGAGAATCCCCGTGTTTTTCAGGAAAAAGGAGTGACGACCTGGGAAGAACTGATAAAGTCGGTCCGTGCCGATGTGAAGGGGACGAAAGCGAAACTTCGGTTGGGTGCCGCCGGTGGCGAATGGAAAGCAATGGTAGCGGATGAGGCTGCCCGGACAACATTTGCAAAAAATATAAAGAAGGTATTGGGAGAAAATAAACTGGACGGCATCGACCTGGATTTTGAGTGGGCAGAGACTGAGAAGGAGTATAAGGATTACAGTCTGGCTATCCTGAAAATGAGAGAAGTGTTGGGAGACAAGTATCTTTTCAGTGTGTCTTTGCATCCTGTTTCCTATAAAATCAGTAAAGAAGCGATAGCTGCCGTTGATTTTATCTCTCTGCAATGTTATGGCCCTTCTCCGGTCCGTTTTCCTATGGAGAAATATGCTTCGGATATACAGATGGTACTGGCTTACGGCATTCCCAAAGAGAAACTGATGGCCGGCGTTCCCTTTTATGGAGTGACGAAAAATGGCTCGAAGAAAACGGAAGCATATTTCAGCTTTGTACAGGATGGATTGATTACCACGCCTGCACAGAATGAAGTGACCTATAAGGGAGAAGTATATGTTTTTGACGGGCAGGATCATATCCGTACTAAAACGCGCTATGCGATGGAACAGCAGCTGAAAGGGATGATGAGCTGGGACTTGGCGACGGATATGCCGCTGAAAGACAGCAGATCATTGTTCAGAACGATGCTTGAGGAGTTGGGAAGATAGTTTAAAAGCCCGATAACAGGGCAAAACACACCTCGAACACTTTCTGGACTTAACGGCTTATTGACTGACTTTGTTTCTTTATTCCTGTTTTATCAACTTCAGATAATCCGAAGGAGAAACACCAAATTCATCTTTAAAACATTGACGGAAATAGCCTGTACTATTCATCCCTACTTTATAGGCTATTTCTGAAATATTATATTTTCCTTCGAGGAGCAAACGTTCCGCATTCTGCATTTTTACTTTACGGATATATTCGTTTGTGGAAAGTCCGGTTAGTGCTTTCATTTTTCGGTAGAGTGTAGAACCGCTCATACACATTTTGTCAGATAAATAGGTGATATCAATCTTCTCTGATGAGAGGTTGTCTTCAACCAATTGTGTAATTTTCTCAATGAATTCATTGTCCAGCTTGCTGAGAGCTTCAGTGATGATGGAATGTTTCTCGTCCAAATGGACGCTGGAGGCATGAGCTGTTCCGGACTGTTGGAATTGAGCGATCAATTTCTTTCTCGAATCGAGCAGATTGTTGATGCGGCTACGCAGTAGAGAAGCACTGAAGGGTTTGGTCAGATAGGAATCTGCTCCGACCTGATATCCCTCTTCTTTATCTTGTAGTGAGTCTTTGGCAGTCAGCAGGATGACGGGAATATGACTGGTACGTACATCTTCTTTTAAGTGCCGGCATAGTGTGATACCGTCCATCACCGGCATCATGATATCACTGACTATAATATCGGGAATGCGGTTGAGTGCCTGCTCTTTTCCTTCTTCACCATTGCTTCCTGCGATCACTTCAAAAGAGTCGGAAAAGGATTCGGCGATATAATTCTGTATTTCTTCATTATCCTCAACAATTAGCAGGATAGGTTTGCTGTTCTCTGTTGTTGCTGTTTGAGAATCATCCGTGATTGTTTCCTGATATTCCGGTTTTGGAGTCATTTCTGTGGAGTCGGCATGTAAGGCATTCGGATAGGTGTTATCCGTCAGTAAACTGATATAGAAAGTACTTCCTTCATTCAGTGTACTCTCTACACGTATATCACCTTCATGCAGTTCGACAAGATTTCTGACTAATGACAGTCCGATGCCGGTACCTGATGCCTGATGTTTGCCGCTTTCCTGATAGTAACGGTCGAAAATATGCGGTAGGGCTTTCGCTGAAATACCGTATCCTGTATCACTGACCTTTATCTCTGTATAGGAAACTTCATTTCTTATAGTTTGATACAAACTAAGAGTTACACGTCCCTGCTCTGTGTATTTGAGGGCATTGGATATCAGGTTGTCCAATATAATGGTAATGATTTCTTTATCAAAGAAAAGCAGTATCTCTTCTTTTTCTGTTTGAATCTGGAAATCAATCTTAGGCTTTTGATTCAGTTCTTTGTATTTAAGTCCTATTTCATAAATGAGCGGGGTGAGATTACCTTTACAGATACATAGCTTCTTGTTCTGCGTTTCCGTTTTCCTGAATTCCAGAATTTGGTTGATCAGATTGAGTAAACGAAGGGCACTCTGATGAATGACAGAAAGTTTTTGTATTTGTTTTGTCGGCAGAGATGTATCTTTTTGCATATCCTCCAGAGGACCGAGAATCAGTGTGAGAGGTGTACGCAACTCATGTGTGATATTGGTGTAAAAACGCAGGCGTTCCTGGTTCAGTTCTTGTTCCTGCTCATGATTTTTCTTTTCCAGTGTATAGAGGCTTTCCAAATCTATTTTCTTTTTGTAAGCATGTAGAATGAGATAAATGATGCTGATAGATGTCAGGATATAGATAAGCTTTGCCCACCATGTCAGCCAAATAGGGGGATTGACCCGGATGATAAGGGAAGTGGCTTCTTCCGGCCACTCCTGATTGTGTATGCGTGCTTTGATAAGGAACTCATATTTGCCGGGTGGAATATTTCGGAAGGTTACGCTGTTGTTCTCATTAACGGTATACCAGGAATTCTCAAGTCCTTTCAGCATATAGGTATAATCCATCTGATTCACAAAAGAATAGTTTTGTACATTGAATGTCAGACTGAATGTGTTCTGCTCATGTGTCAACTCTACTTCCTGTTTATCGGATAGTGAAACAAATACTTCGCTGTTTTTTTGATTCCCCAATCTTTCAAATATTCTCATCTCGGTAATGATGACAGGTGGTATCTTGAAATTGCTCATCGCAATATTGGGAGCAAAGCAGCAGAGTCCGTTGATAGATCCGAAATAAATGGAGCCATCGGTGTTTTTTGCTACACTACCTCTCATAAAGTTTCCGGCAGGAACATCGTCAGAGTGTCCATAGTGATAGAACCGTTTTTTCTTTGTCACGTAACATCCGATCCCCTTGTTGGTACTGAACCAGATATTTCCTTGCTGGTCTTCGGTAATTGCCTGAATGAAGGTGTTGGCAAAACCGTCTTTACGCTGATAGGTTTTGTAATCCGTATCTTCCGGTGAACGGAAACATACCAGCCCGTCACCGGTAGCCACCCACATCCTTTTCTCCTTATCCTTGTATATTTGATTGACGGTGTTGGAGCAAAATCCTTCTCTTTGTATATAATGCTTGATTAGGTGAAAGTCCGGACTATATACTCCCATTCCATCACCGAATGTTCCGATCCAGAAACGTCCTTTCTCATCTTGTTCAATTGTACGGATCAGATTACCGTGTAATTCGCTGTTGCCGGAATGATAATGCTGTATCACTTCCATCTTTTCCGGATCGTAAATGTATATGCCTTCACTACATCCTATCCAGATACGATGATGATTGTCTTCGCAGAAAGCACGTACATCTAAATTGGTTCTGCCCATTGGAGTGATTGAGCGGAATGTCTTTGTTTGGGAATTATAGAAGCTGACACTTCCCAGAAAGGTTCCAAACCATAAATTTCCTTTAGAATCCCGGAAAGCAGTCTGTACGGAATTGGACAGCAGTTCTCCTGTTTCTTTTTTGTAGATGGCTACACGCTTGTTGTTTTCAAAAACATTGATTCCTCCGCCATCTGTACCAATCCATAGACGTCCTTGTTGATCTGTACATATACTGCTTACAATCTTGTTATTCAAACTGTTGCTGTTGGTGGGAATAGGAGAATAATCGATCGTTGTGAACAAAGCAGGTTCACTGCTGATGAAGTTGATTCCTCCTCCCCATGTTCCGAGCCATACGTTGTCAAAAGAGTCCTGATAGATATAGCGTACGCTGGCATTGGAAAGGCTGCGGCTGTCGTCTCCTTCCCGGAGAAACTCAAAGGTGATTTGCTCGGGTGACAGGAACTGGCTTTGTTTTAAATCCAGTATTGTGATACCGCTTAGCTCGGAGGCAATCCAAAGTTTATTATTCTTTAGTTGTTTGATGCAGAAAATACGGGTGGAAAGTGTACCATATTTGTCGTTCCGATTTTGCTTGAAAGTGACAAAGCTTTGGGTAGTTGAGTTGTAAAGAGCCAACCCTCCATCTGTCCCCAGCCATATATTTCCATAACTGTCTTTTAAGATGGTACTTACTTCATTTCCCGGCAGACTGTTAGGATCATTGGGATCATGACGGAAGTTTTTTGTACTTCGGTCTTTTAATGAAAGGATGCTGAAACCGCTGTTGACATGACCGATATAGAGATTTTCATCTCCTCCGTCAAGTACTGTCCAGGTCTGTTCACTTTCTAATGTAGGGACAGTTTTTTTGTTATAGTGTGTGAACTTACCTGTAGCGATATCAAGATATTCTATACCTCTATAATAGGTACAAATCCATAAACCATCTGTGTTTTGGGCTGAGACGATGTCAGTAACATCATTCGTTATCAGGCTGTTTGGATTCTGCGGATCGTTCTGATAGGCAGTGAAGGTTTGTGAATGATAGTTGTAAGCGTTAAGCCCGTCACGCTGGGTGGCAATCCAGATAATAGGACGTTTCGGATCAGCATATACTTGGTTTAGTTCATTACCGGTGATACTTTGGGTATTGTTGGACGGATCATTCTTATAATAGGTAATAAAACGGGTACCATCAAACTTGTTCAGCCCTTCTTCTGTGGCAAACCATAGGAAACCTTGCTTGTCTTGTGTAATGCCGACTACATAATTATTGGAGAGTCCCTGCTCTATACCTAATCGCTTGATAATATAGGGTTGAGCCATCAACCAACAGGAGGATGTCAGAAGCAAAATCACAAGAATGATGTATCGTTTCATGATTTGTGTTTATTTGTTTTATATTCAATTCCAAAAATAGAAATAAATATTTTATTTTGGCTATGTAAATCGTGCATTGCATGATTTACATAGCCTCTCTGCATGATTTTTGTCTGTTATCTCTATGTTATTGGTCTATATTTGTGCAGTAAAACAGAAGAAATACTGTTTGGTTTCACTGCGAACTTGAGTTTTCTGAATTTCTATATTAACAATTAATACTATGATGAAAAGTTTATGTTGTAACTCTAAACAAAAGTTGTTAGTGGCATTATGTCTGCTATTTTGTTTGTCGGGAAATGCACAACAGGCGAACACTGTTAATCGTGCAGCTGCAAAGGAAAAGACTGTAGGAAAGCGTACTTTGATTGGTACTGTAATAGATGCAAGTACTGGAGATGCGCTGATTGGAGTCAATGTTAAGGTGAAAGGAACGGGAGAAGGTACTATTACCGATTTGGATGGTAAATTCTCTATCGGGGTAACGAGCCAGACGCAACTGGAAATCTCTTATATCGGTTATAAGACACAGACGTTAATGGTAGGAGACTTGGGGGTGATGACTGTTAAAATGGAATCTGATAATGAGATGTTGGATGAAGTGGTAGTTATCGGCGCCGGTACTCAGAAAAAGGTGTCTGTAACAGGTTCTATCGCTACAGTCAAGGGTACTACACTGAAACTACCATCTTCTTCACTGACCAGTTCACTTGCCGGAAAGTTATCGGGTATCGTTTCTGTTACTAATAGCGGTGAACCGGGTTCTACTTCTGATTTTTATATTCGCGGTATCAATACTTTCGGCGGACGTTCTACACCGTTGATTTTGTTGGATGGGGTAGAAATCTCTTCTAATGACCTGAATCGAATTCCGGCAGAATCTATTGAAAGTTTTTCTTTACTGAAAGATGCCTCTGCTACAGCTATTTATGGTAATCGTGGAGCTAATGGTGTTATGTTGGTAACTACCAAAAGTGGTACTGAAAACACAAAAGCGACTGTAAATGTGTCTTTGGAAGCTTCTTATTTTCGCCCGATGAATCGGGTGAAATTTGCTGATGGAGCAACTTATATGCAGACCTATAATGAAGCTGCCCAAGCCAGAAGTGCAACGCAGATTACTTCTCCGAAGTATACGGAAGAGCAAATCACCAATACTGCAAATGGGGTAAATCCTTATGTATATCCGGATGTCGACTGGTATGACCTTATTTTCAGAGAAGGCAATTTCAACCAGCGTGCCAATGTAAATGTGCAGGGAGGGGGATCACGTGTGACTTACTATATGAGTTTGCAGGCAAATCACGATACCGGACTGTTAGATGCTCCTGATTATTACTATAGCCCTAATATAAACAACTGGGAATATAATTTTCAGAACAACATATCGTATAAGTTGACTAATACGACGACCGTTGACTTGCGTATGATGGCACAGATTGGTAACAAAAAAGGGCCTAATTATTCTACCTCCGATTTATATAAGATCGTCATGCAGGCTAATCCTGTAGCATTTCCTGCTTATTTCCCCAGTGAAGATGGTGATGAGCATATACGCTTCGGTAATGCAGAAATAAAATCCGGTGTTTACGGACAGAACCCGTACGCATATATGATGAGTTCTTTTAAAGAAGGCAACTATAATACGCTGAATACCTCACTGAATATTACTCAGGATTTGAGTTTTCTTACCAAAGGATTGAGCGTGAAAGCATTAGTTAACTTTAAAAACTGGTCGGAATCTACTTATAACCGTTCCATTACACCTTATTATTATAAAGTGAAAGATGGGTCTTATGATTTTGGAACGAATCAGTATGAACTTCAGACATTACAGACAGGATCGGACTATGTTAGCCAGTCGGATATCAGTAAAAGTGCCGATCAAACCTTCTACTTTGATTTTCGTGCTGACTGGAAGCGTAGCTTTGGTGATCATAATCTGACTGCGATGCTTATGTATATGATGCGTGAATATCGTAGTAGTGTATTACCTAACCGTAATCAAGGTTACTCAGGGCGTTTGACTTACGATTACTCCAGCCGCTATTTATTTGAATTTAACTTTGGCTATAACGGTTCTGAACGTTTGGCATCCGGTGAACGTTTTGAATTTTTCCCTGCTGCTTCCGTTGGTTGGGTGGTAAGTTCTGAGAAGTTCTGGGAACCGATGAGTAAGTATGTCGACCACTTAAAACTTAGAGCTTCTTATGGTTTGGTCGGTAGTGATGAGTTTAACGGCAGTGCTCCGCACTTCTTGTATCAAAATAATATCAGTATTGGTGCGGGACACAGTTTCTGGACCGGTCTTCCTTCCAATGAAATTAACAGAAAAGGTCCTGCTTTCTATGTATTAGCTGTTGAAAATGCAGGTTGGGAGCATGTGAAGAAGTTTGATGTCGGTTTTGATATGTCTCTGTTCAATCAGTTGAATATTACTTTTGATTATTTCCGCGATCATCGTGACCGTATTTTGATGGCACGTTCATCTTGGCCGAATATGTTAGGATACTGGGGATCTCTGCCTTGGAGCAATATTGGTGAGGTAATCAACCGTGGTGTCGAATTGAGCGTGAACTGGAATAAGCGGTTTGGCAAAGATTGGATTGTAGATTTCCGTGGTAACTTTACTTATAATCAGAATGAATATAAGTATGTCGATGAGCCGGAGTATCCTTATGTATGGCAGACTAAAACAGGGAAGCCATTGAATACCTTGACCGGTTATGTAGCTGAAGGATTATTTACCAGCGAGGAAGAAATAGCTAACTGGCCGGATCAGTCACAACTGGGAGCCAACATTATGCCGGGCGATATTAAGTATCGTGATATCAATGGCGACGGAGCCATTACAACGGAAGATCAGGTGATGCTGTCTCCCTATAATAGTGTTCCCCGTATTCAATATGGTTTCGGCTTGAATCTAACCTATAAGAAGTTTGATTTGGGTGTATTCTTCAATGGTTCAGCAAAACGCAAGATCATGATCAACAGCGGATATGCTCCTTTCCTTTCCGGCGGTGGCGATGGTATGACTACTGAAAGTCTGGAACGCAACCTGATGCAATGGATTGCTGATGATCATTGGTCGGTAGATAACCCGAATCCGAATGCGGCTTATCCTCGTTTGGGTATAACCAGTGCCGATACTTCCAATAATACTCAGCCTAGTTCTTACTGGATGCGCAATGGAAATTTCTTGCGTTTTAAGAGTCTGGAAGTAGGTTATCGTTTTCCATATTGCCGTGTTTACTTTAGCGGTGACAACCTGGCGGTGTTTAGTCCGTTCAAGTTATGGGACCCGGAACTTTCTTGGAATGCTTATCCTTTGCAACGAACCTTTAACTTAGGCGTTCAATTTACTTTCTAAAAGCACAGTTTAACTTATAACAGAAAAGAAGTATGAAACTAATACAAAAAATAATCCAAATATCACGGACCTTGCTGATCTCTTGCTGCCTGTTGACTTCTTGTAATTATCTGGACGTCATTCCGCCTGCACAAGCTGACTTTGATGATACCATGAAAGATGAAGCTGCTACGCTGAATTTCCTGTTTACTTGTTACGGCTATATTCCCCGTGTACATCCGTTCGAATTTAAAGCATTCGAACAATCTGCTGATGAACTTATATCACCTAAGATGTGGGATGATTATCAACAACAAGTAGCGTGGGGAACGATTTCGCCTTCTTATTACAACAGTTGGGGTGGTGATGACATGAATATCTGGACACCCAGCTACAACTGGCTGGGTTATGTGCATCATTTCCTGAGTCTGATAGATGAGCTACAGCCTACTGGAGTAACCGAAGATGACAAGGCACAATACAAAGCTGAATGTTATTTCCTGGAAGCATACTATCATTTTCGTGTGTTGCAGGCTTTTGGACCGTGTCCGCTCATTACAGAGAAAGTGGATCCGAATATAACAAACGATCAGATTCCCGGACGTTCACATTTTGACTACTGCGTGGATTACATTGTAGGTAAACTGGATGATGCAGCCAATGTTCTTCCGGCTACGAGAGCGACGGAAGACCTCGGTCGTGCTACTTCTACCATTTGTAAATGTCTTAAAGCTCGTGTACTGCTGTATGCCGCTTCTCCGCTATGGAATGGTTCTTTCTTTAAGCCGGACTGGCAGAATGAGAACTATGAAACACCGGATTATGGCAAAGAGCTGGTTAGCAGCTCTTACGACCGTGAAAAATGGAACCGTGCATTGACTGCGTGTCAGGAAGCTCTGACAGCTGCTAAAGCAGCTGGTCATGCCCTGTTCGATATTGATACAGCTAACAAGAAAGCGGAACGTGACGGAGTAGAATTACCTTTTATCCCAGGTAAGGAAGAAGACACACCGGAAAATGAGGAATTCAAAGAGCGTGTCCGTATGTTCCAGTATCTGATTACTGCCAATGAAGGGGACAATAACAAAGAAATTATCTGGGGACAGCGTATTGACTCAGATGTGAATAATGGTGGAGAAGCTACCGACTCTCGTTTGCCGAACCGTGTAGTGAAGAAAAGTGATGGAAGTTGGGCAGGCGGTTGGGCAGGTCTGGCACCTACCTTGTACGCTGTGCAACACTTTTATACAGAGAATGGAGAACTTCCGGAACAGGACAGTGATTTTTATCCGAAGTCAGAATGGTATACCCGTTTTTATGAAGGAACTTCGAGTCCCGAACTCGCAACTAACGGGCTGGATAGTGAAGATGTGAAGAATGATATCATCAAACTGAATGCCAAGCGTGAAGCTCGTTTCTATGCATGGATTGCTTTTGATGGTTGCGAGTATGCAAAGAAAATCAATAATGGTAATCCACTTTGGCTGAATTTCAAAAACACCAATACCAATGGATGGCGTTCTTCCGATTCACGCAATATAGCAGGTACCGGTTATTTGTCGAAGAAGTTTATTGATCCGAATATACGTTTCAGTGCAAGTGGAACCCGTAGCCATACTCCTTCAAGACGTCCGTTTATCCGTATGGCGGAACTTTATCTGAATCTGGCAGAATGTTACGCAGCATTGGACGATACACCGAATGCTATTGAGAATCTGAACGTAATCCGCAAACGTGCCGGAGTCAGAGACCTGGAAACAGCTGACCTGACAGATATGAATATAACGGAATGGGTACGCAATGAACGCTTTATTGAGTTGTACGAAGAAGGACACCGCTATTATGACTTACGTCGTTGGGCAATTGCTCCACAAATGCTTAAAGCAGGACTCCGCTATGGTTTGAACGGACTAGCTCTAAACCCGAATTTCGAGGAATTCAACACACCAACTCAGATTGACCAGCCTTTTAAATGGGACGATCGGTTGTATCTGCTTCCGGTATGGTCGAGAAGTGATATGGATGAACTTTACAGTAATCCGCAGATGGTGCAGGCACCCGGTTATTAATCATCTAAAAACAATGCATTATGAAAATAAGAAATACATTATTGTTGGCGGGAAGCCTGCTTTTATTGGGTGCCTGCGATGAATCAAAATATGATCTGGACAGCTTGGTCCCGGAACAGTATCATAAGATATTGTATGTGAATAATAGTGGTAAACAGGAAGTGACTTTGTATGATACGGGGGAGAGCTATGCATACACTTTTTCAATATTCAAATCGGGAAGTGAACCCAGTCTGACTGCCAGCGCAGATATTTATGTGTTGACACAGGAAGAACTTGACAACGAGTATAGTGATCCTGAGGCTGTAAACTATAAATTGATAGGTACAGACTGTTATTCGATAGAGTCGACCCATCTGGATTTTTCGGCTACCGACCGTTATAAACCGGTTACGGTGTCATTGGACCCAGAGAATATTAAGTCTATGATAACAGCCAATCCGGATGCGGTATGGGTATTGCCTTTGCAGGTTGTAAGTGAAAATGACTCTGTAAATAGTGAGAAGAATGAGCTGTTTCTGCAAATAACCGGAGTCATCACCCCGTCTTTTGGATTTGAAAGTTCGGCTGTATCTGTGAAGGAGTATAGTTATGGTTCTGCTGTTACCGAAAAAGTCGCTTTGGGGCTTGATACGGAAAATAGCTGGGAGATAAACTGTGAGTTTGCTGTAGACGATGCATATCGCACAGCTTATAATACAAAGAATAAGACTATATTTCAGGCTTTGCCGGATGGCAGTTATTCTTTTCAGGATCAGATGACTCTTTCTCCCGGTACTACGAATACGGAATTGGCTGTCACGATAAACACTGATCAGTTGGAACCGGGTGATTATATGTTACCTATCCGTATTGAATCGGTTTCTATATTTGGTATCTCTTCAACCAATGATGTGTATCCTTTGACTATTCGTATTCTTGGTCCGCTGTTAGATCGTACGAGTTGGACGATAGAGGCCAATACACAAGAACCGAGTGGTGAAGGTTCCGGAAATGGTGTGCCTTCATGTGCATTGGACGGCGATCTTTCGACTTACTGGCATTCGTCCTGGCAGAGTGGTACCCATGCTTTACCTCATGAGTTGATTATTGATACCAAAGAGTCATATACATTTACTCAGTTTGGTCTGGTACAAAGACAACATGATAGTTATATGGATGCGGGTACAGGAGTCTTTTATGTGAGTGATGATAAGGTAAACTGGACAGAAGTCGGAACGTTCACTATGAAGAAAATTCATGCTACTCAGAACTTTACTTTGGAGACTCCGGTACAAGGCCGTTATTTCAAGGTACAGATTACACAAAGTAACAGAGACCTCAATACTTCTTTGGCAGAGATATATGCATATGGGTTGTGATTCAAATCATGAATCTTAAAAGGTTATCAGTTGTTTTAGATTGCTTTTATAAATATGGCAGGCGGAAAATATCCGCCTGCCTATATTGACTATTAAATATTTGATATGATGAAGAATAGACTAAAAGGTTTCGCTTTTATGTTGACGACAGTTGTTTCGTCGCTGACTGCACAGAATGTGGTTGTTAACGGACCTGATGGTAAGTTGCAGGTCACGGTTTCGTGTCCGGAAGAAGGCAAGGCATCCTACTCTCTTGTTTATAACGGAAAGCAGATGCTCGAATCTTCCCCGTTGGGGTTGGAAACGAATTTGGGTAGTTTTGTCAAAAGAATGAAGCTGATCGGACATCAGGAGAAGCAGATTGATACCGTTTATACTCAGTCGCGCATAAAATTTTCCCGCATACACTATCGTGCTAATGAACTGGTTTGCTATTTCTCTAATGATAAGGGGCAGAAAGTGAATGTAACGTTTCGGGTGAGCAACAATGATGTAGCTTTCCGGTATACATTGCCTCGTCAGGGAGAGACAGGAAGTGTTGTAGTGAATAGCGAAGAAACGGGATTCCGTTTTCCTGCCGGAACTACCACCTTTCTTTGTCCGCAGAGTGATCCTATGATTGGCTGGAAACGGACGAAACCTAGTTACGAAGAAGAGTACAAGGCAGATATCCCGATGGATGTGCGTTCACAATATGGACATGGATATACGTTCCCTTGTTTGTTTAAAATCGGGGAAAATGGTTGGGTGCTTGTCAGTGAGACGGGAGTGGACAGCCGCTATTGCGGTTCACGTCTGAGCGATGTCACAGAGGGAAGTCTTTATACAGTTACCTTTCCTATGCCTGAAGAGAACAATGGTAATGGAACGGTAGAACCGGCTTTCTCTTTACCCGGTTCTACTCCTTGGCGTACTATTACTGTGGGGGAAACATTGAAGCCTATTGTGGAAACGACTGTCCCGTGGGATGTAGTCGAACCGCTGTATGAAACGGAACACCAATATCGTATGGGACGGGGAACATGGAGTTGGATAATCTGGCAGGATGGTAGTATTAACTATGATGATCAGGTGCGCTATATCGATCTGGCTGCAACTATGGGTTACGAATATGTACTGATAGATAATTGGTGGAATACGAATATCGGTTATGAGCGTATGGGGCAACTTATTAAATATGCACAGAGTAAGAAGGTGGATATGTTTTTGTGGTATAGTTCCAGCGGCTATTGGAATGATATCGAACAAGGGCCTACGAATTTGATGGATAACCCTATTGCCCGTAAGCGCGAAATGAAATGGTTGCAAAGTCAAGGAGTAAAAGGTATTAAGGTCGATTTCTTCGGCGGTGACAAGCAGGAGACAATGCGTTTGTACGAAGCTATATTGAGTGATGCCGATGATCATGGGCTGATGGTTATCTTCCACGGTTGTACTTTGCCGCGTGGCTGGGAACGGATGTATCCCAATTATGTAGGCAGTGAAGCGGTGCTGGCTTCGGAGAATATGATTTTCAATCAGCATTTCTGTGATGAAGAGGCTTTCAATGCTTGTTTACACCCCTTTATACGTAATTCGGTCGGTTCTATGGAATTTGGCGGCTGTTTCTTCAACAGACGATTGAATAAGGGAAATAACGGGGGAACAACACGCCGGACTACAGATGTATTTCAGTTAGCGACTGCTGTTTTATTCCAAAATCCGGTTCAGAACTTTGCTTTGACTCCTAATAATCTGACAGATGTTTCCCCGGTCTGCATTGACTTTATGAAAGAAGTTCCTACTGAGTGGGATGAGAGTCGTTTTGTTGATGGTTATCCCGGGAAATATGTAGTGCTGGCCCGTCGTCATGGTGATAGTTGGTATCTGGCTGCTGTGAACGCTACTAAAGAACCCTTGAAACTGAAACTGGATTTACCGATGTTTGCCGGAAAATCAGTTTCTTTCTATAGTGATGACAAACAATTGCAACCACAGTTACGGCAGTATAATGTAAAATCTGATGGCAAGTTTCAGTTGACCATTCAACCGCAAGGAGGCGTTGTTTTAAAGAATAACTGATCGTGAGCATATTTTAATAGGTAGTAAGACTAGGTAATGAAAGGTAAAATGTTTTTGGGCGCTTTCGGTTTTTTATATATGGGGATAGTAGGTGGATGTTCTCAGCCTGTCCCTGATCTGTGCTATCAGATTGAAGTGGATAAACCGCTACAGACAATGGACTATTTCGGTGCTTCTGATGCCTGGAGTATGCAGTTCATTGGTTTATGGCCGCAGGAAAAACAAAATCAGATCGCTGACTGGCTGTTCAGCATGGAGAATGATGAGAATGGTAAACCGAAAGGGATTGGTTTGTCTCTCTGGCGTTTCAACGTTGGAGCAGGTAGTACGGAACAAGGTGAAGCAAGCCAGATTGCTTCACCTTGGATGCGTACCGAATGTTTTCTGCAAGCGGACGGAACGTACGACTGGAATAAGCAACAGGGACAGCGTAACTTCTTGAAACTGGCAAAGGAACGGGGTGTTACCAAGTTTCTTGCTTTCCTTAATTCTCCTCCTGTGTATTATACTCAAAACGGTTTGGCTACTAATACCGGTCGTGGAGGGACGGCAAACTTGAAACCGGACTGTTACGAGAAGTATGCACGTTTTCTGGCAGATGTAGTAGAAGGAGTAGAGAGGCAGGATGGAATTAAGTTTGACTATATATGCCCTTTCAATGAACCGGACGGGCATTGGAACTGGGTAGGACCGAAGCAAGAAGGTTCTCCGGCAACCAATCGGGAAGTTGCCCGGACCGTTCGTTTGCTGAGCAAAGAGTTTGTGAACCGGAAAATGGATACGCAGATTATGGTGAATGAATCTTCGGATTATCGTTGTATGCTCCGTACCCATCAAACGGATTGGCAGCGTGGCTATCAGATTCAGTCTTTCTTTTGTCCGGATAGTGTGGATACTTATTTGGGGGATATACCCAATGTTCCCCGATTAATGCTTGGACATAGCTACTGGACAACGACTCCTCTGAGTGAATTGCGTGCCAAGCGCTGCGAACTGCGTGAAGCCTTGGATAAATACAACGTCGGCTTCTGGCAGTCAGAAACCTGCATCATGGGGAATGATGAAGAGATAGGCGGTGGTCACGGCTTCGACCGTACGATGAAGACAGCGCTTTACGTCGCTCGTATCATCCATCATGACATCGTGTATGCGGGAGCGAAGAGCTGGCAGTGGTGGCGTGCCATTGGCGGCGATTATAAAGACGGATTGATTCGGGAATATACCGATGAAGATCTCAGAGATGGACGTGTGGAAGATTCCAAACTTATGTGGGCATTGGGTAATTACAGTCGCTTTATCCGTCCGGGAGCTGTCCGCCTGACTGTTTCTGCTTTCGATAAAATGAAGAATTTAATTCCCGGTGGTGATACGGATCAACAGGGGTTGATGTGCTCTGCTTATAAAAATGCGGATGGTTCGTACGTTATTGTTCTCATTAACTATGCACAGGCGGAGAAAGAACTTGCCATCGACAAAATTGACGGTAACAGAGTTCAATGGCAAGTTTATCGGACTTCTGATATAGAAGGAGAAGACTTAATGCCCGTTGAAAAGGTAAAGAGTGGAAAAACGGTCAGGATTCCGGCACGTTCGATTATAACATTATTGAGTAAACCGCTTTCATAGAAGAGAATTATTTGTTTATTCTTTTGAATAAAAACTGTTTTATACTTTGATTCTTTTTCCTCTGTTTATCAGACCGTACAGTTCTTACTAGAAGTTTATTCGACTATTATCTGTTTATTGTCATACTGAAAGTGTGCAATGTTTAAATCATTCAGTACATTCAGCAAAGTCTTTATCGGGACGTTCCGGCTAAAGCGGAAATGAACTCGTTTGTGTAGCAGGTCCGCCGAATGACAGATGATGCTGATATTATACCAAGTGCCTATATTTTGCAGTACTGTTAGCATCTCGGTATTATCATAATAAAACTCGTCTTTGAGCCACCCTTCATTTTCTGTTTGGGTGGCTTTTGATAACTGAATATCACCGTTTGCCGTTAATGTAGCGCATTGTCCGGGCAATATTCTCTTTTCGGGTAGAGATTTTACTTTGCCTACACTCACATGTCCTTGGTATAGTGTGACGACAGGAGGATTGCCGGGATAAGCGTTTACATCGAATACAGTACCCAGTACCTGTGTTTGCATCTTCCCGGCGGAGACGATAAAGGGATGGTGGTTGTCCTTAGTAACTTCGAAACGTGCTTCTCCGGTAAGACTTACGATACGTTTCTTTTTGGAAGCAAATTCTTTCGGGTATTCCAGACGACTGTTTGCGTTTAGCAGTACTTTGCTTCCGTCCTCCAAAGTGACTTTGGTCGTTGTAGCTGGTGGGGTAGAGATGATGATGATGCCGTTTTCTTCCGTGGTTGTAATCTGCTCCGGTGCATGGAGGGCACTAAAGATTTCGATAAACTGTCTGTTATCCGTTTTCTGCCAGGGCGACCAGAGCAATATGGATAAAGCGAGCATTGCTGCTACGCCGCCGGACAACCAGATGCGGAGATGGAGTTTCCGTTTTTTCTGTTCTTGACGTTGCACGAATATACTCCATTCTTTCCGGGTTTCTTCCGGCAGGGGCATATCACCCAATGCTTCACCGAAGGCGTTCTGCAAGCGGTGTATCTCAGCATCTTCAGAGAATGGACAACGGCTATCTGCTACCGGTCCATAACTGGAATCTTCCGCTTTCATCGTACATTTTTCTTTCTCTTTCATAACCTGTCCTCCTTTTTAATCTTTCATGGCTTCGCGTAGTGTACGCAAAGCTTTAGATATATGTTTTTTTACTGTGTCGGGACTGATACCAAGCTGCCGGGCGACTTCCCGGTAGGTAAGATGTTCGTAGTAGCACAAACGAAGTACCGTGCAAGTTGGTTCAGGCAGACTTCGGGCAATCGCTTCCGCTTTTTGTAGCAGCGCTTCGTGTTCCCGATAGTTATTTTCTACATCAGCCAGTGTTGCTTCGTAGAGAGCTTTTACATTTTCCTGCTCTACTTGGAGATGCTTCAAGCGGTTGAGGCAGTTGTTGCGGACGGCTGTGTATATCCATCCGCCCCGGTCATTCTTGTTCAATTGCTCGAAATGTTTCCAAGCTTGTTCCATTACTTCGCTCACTATATCACGTGCTTCTTCTCTATCCCCCATCAATTGTGTGGCATATCGTACCATTCGCGGATACATTTCCGTAAACATCTGTCCGAAGGCTTCTCGCTTTGTTTGACTTTTATGGAACAGGAACATTCTTTTAAGGATTCTGTGGCTGTAAAAGTAGCTTTTCTCTTTCAAACTACCAGTTTACAAACGTGACTTTTCGCTTGCTCCGGCTCCGGTTCCTTTATATTTGCTCTTCGTGGCGTTGAACTGATAACTCAGTCGGATGCCGAAACGCTGTTGATCAAGGTAATCACGGTTGGAACTAAAGGTCCGGTCACCATAGATGGTGAAGTATCTGTAGCCAGTATGAAAGATGTCTTTTGCAGTTACTGATACTTTCAACGACTGGTCCTTTAGGAACGATTTGGTCAGTTGGGCATCCACTCTTCCTTCGGTTTTCCAGATGGCGTAACTTTGTTTGGCACCGGGTGACAGTATTCCTTTGATGTTGAAGAACCAACCTTTAGGGAAACTGAAGTTGTTGTCGAAATTGAAATGGAATCGTGGTTCATTCCAGTTTTGGGGAATGCCTACGCAGGCAGCATGTGAGTCGTACCAGTTGACACTGGTGGTGAACTGAGGTTGCCAGATGCCGATTTTCGGTGAGAGGGCGATGCCGGCTCCGTATATGTTGGTATGCGGAATGCTTGCCATACCGAATAGCAGTACGCCGGGATGGTTGATGTCGTCATACGGTCGGGTGTAGTTGGTGTACATATTCCAGCAATGGTCGTAGTTGATGTTGAAGTTGACCCATTTCCATCCGACATCGAAGGTGGTTGAACGGTGTATCTGAGGAACGAGAAACGGTTCTCCGCTCTGATAGGAGTATTTGTTCTGATAGGTGATGGCGCTGGTGAGCATGTCATAGCTGGGACTGTATTTCAGAGTGCGGTGAGAAAGGGCGAGAAACCAGTTTCCGGAAGTGTATCTGATGCTGATTACAGGTATCCAGTCGTGGTAGATGGGGCTTTGTCCGTCCTGGTGAATCCCTTTCTCGTAGTAATCTGTTTGTTGAAATTCATAGCGCAGTCCGGCTAAGATATTAAACTTTCCCAATGGCAGGCTGTAGTCGATGAAGCCGGAGAACATCGTTTGTTTGATGCGGTCGTCGGCATCGGCGGAGAAGCCGCTTTGGAGGAAAATGTCGTGGCGGTTGGTGAATGTCTCTTCTGTGCCGAAACTGAGTTTGCCTTTCCAGAGTGGGGCGGTGATCAGCAGTTTGGCGGCATAGAGGTGGTTGCGTACGCGGTTGCTCGAAGTGGCGTCTTCGATTCCGTTGTTTTCGGCATATTGATGGATGCGGTCGCGTCCGTACAGGTAGTCGGCGTTGAAGTCGATGTTCCACTTGCCGAATGTACCGTTGTAGTATCCGTTGGCTGCCTGCCACCAGCCGGTATGGGCATCTGTTTGGCGGAGAGCGTGCAGATGGTCTACTTCTTTGCCGTCTTGCAGAATGCGAGTTATCCCTTCATTGGTAGTATGTGCATTGCCTATGTTCGTGCCGGGCATATAGCGCATGCCGAATGACTGATCTTCGTCGATTTCGTAGTTGAATCCCAGTTCACCGTTGAAGGTACGATAGGTTTGTTTGCTCTTATCCTCTGTCGATTGGTTCCAGTCGGATGAGGCATAAATGTCCTGACTGGAGGTACCTGTTCTGTAATTGTTGATTTCCGCAAAGTCCCCTTTCACGAAAATATCTAGTCCGCCGGTACGGTAGTTCAAGGAGATGCCTTCGTTACCGATCGGTTCGTGTCCTTGCGAGTAGTCAGTGTAGAAACTGCCGCTCATTCCCTGTCCGCGTTTGCGGATGGTGCGCAGACGGATGACCGCGCCCACCGAAGAGCCATATTGTACGCCCGGTGTAGTGATGATTTCTGCCGATAGTATTTCATTTGCTTGCAGGCGGTCCAGTTCAGTCTTGTCTCTGACTTTGCGACCGTTGATATAGATTTCGGGGGTGCCTCTGCCCAGTACGGTATATTCTCCGTCCGAGCCGGTGACAAAAGGGAGGTGGGAGATCATTTCTTTGGCCGATCCCATCAGTGAAAGGGGCGTTCCGGCTATGTTGGCTGTCAGCGTTCCGCCTTTCCGTTCTATCAGGGGGCGGGAGGCAGTGATGACTACTTCTTTCAGTAACTCTGTGTCGGGTTGCAGGCGGATGGTATTTTGTTGGCGGCAGGGGATTATTTGAGGACAGTATCCTATGTAAGTCGCTTTCAGCAAACAGTCTTCTCCCGCTATCGGGGGCAGATGGAAGGAACCGTCTTCTTCGGTCACGCTTCCGGCAAGGAAACTGGAATCAGCGGCAAGGGCGAGAATGTTGACAAAAGGCAGGGGCATCCCTTTTTCGTCATATACTTTGCCTTCTACGGCGATGGCTTTGTCCGATTTCTTGCGCTGTACGACGAAATACTCTTCCCGTTCGATACAGACAAAAGGTTTGCCGGTTAATACAAGGTCAATGGCTTCGTGCTCCGTTTTTTCGTGGATGCTGACGGTTACCCGATAACTTTCTGTTCCGTTGTAGGTGAAGAGAATATTCTTTCCGCCTGCTTTTTCTATTTGTTTCAGCGCTTCGGGCAGACTTTCGTTCTTCAGCTCTAGAGAGAATTTCTTGATGGCGCTCTGCGCTTGCAAAGGGGAAAGGACAAAAAATAAACCGTATCCCATCAGTAACCAGCCGATTGCTGTCCAAGTAAAACTAAACTGTCGTATCATACTTCTGTTTTAATGATTTTACTTATACTACAACAAAGGTGTCCGATCGGGTACGGTTTATCTGTTTTCTTTTGCTATTTATTTCAGCTTCTTTTGATATTCTCCTGAATTAAGTATTTCCAAAGCTTTCTGAACACTTTCATTCGTGGCATTCATCACCCGGAAGTACTCGTTCATATCCCAGAGGTCACGGGCTATCAGTGCTTTGAGTTGTGTTTTGATAAGCGGCAATGATTTTTGATATTGCTCTTCGTTAAACTTCACACCTTCCTTCTCGCCCATTTCACGGAGAGTGGCCAGCATATCGTCATCAATGATGAACTTCTCGTTGAAGTGCTCGAATTTCTTATATTTGTCAGCCAATTCTTTCCGGTGATCCTCTATGAATTTCATCGTGAATTTGATAATGACTCCTTTTCCGACCAGATTCCGGTGATAATCTGTGTAGAGAGTTGTGTCGATTGGAACGAAGTAGTCCGGCATGATGCCGCCTCCACCATAGACAGTACGTTTCAGTTTCTTGGTCTGCACTTTCAGAGAGTCGGGGAAGTGAATACTGTCGGCATTCATCAGTTCTCCGTGATTAAAGCGTTCTATCAGGTCCTTATTGTAATCAGTCGAACTGTCATAAGGCTTTTGGATGCAACGACCGGCAGGAGTATAGTATCGTGCAATGGTCAGTCGGATCATAGAACCATCCGGAAGGTCGATAGGACGTTGTACCAGTCCTTTGCCGAAAGAACGGCGGCCTACGATGATACCTCTGTCCCAGTCTTGTACTGCACCGCTCACAATCTCGCTGGCAGAAGCAGTGTATTCGTCTACCAGTATGATGAGGCGACCGGTACGGAAATCTCCGTTTCCTTTGGCGAAGAATTCGCTGCGCTGTGCAGTTCTGCCTTCGGTGTAAACAATCAGTTCCTTTTGCCCTAAGAATTCATTGGCAAGGTCGATAGCGGCATTCAGATATCCTCCGCCGTTGCCTTGCAGGTCGAGAATCAGGTCTTTCATACCTTGCTTCTGGAGAGCCGTCATAGCTTTCTTGAATTCTTCGGCAGTGGTGGCTCCGAAACGGTTGATACGAATATATCCGGTCTTTGGCTGAATCATGTAAGAAGCGTCGAGACTGAGAATAGGAATCTTATCTCTTTTCACAGTGAATATTAACGGTTCTTGTACGCCACGACGGACAATTGTCAGATCAACTTTTGAGCCTTTCGGTCCACGCAGGCGTTTCATGATATCTTCCGTGCTCATCTTTACTCCTGCGATGGTGGAGTCGTTAACAGCTATGATACGGTCTCCGGCAAGGATACCTACTTTCTCGGAAGGTCCGTTGCTGACAGGTTGTACGACGAGTAGGGTATCTTCAATCATCTGGAACTGTACACCGATACCTTCGAAGTTGCCTTGAAGCGGTTCGTTCATTTTCTTCACTTCTTCGGCATCCGAGTAGGTGGAGTGCGGGTCAAGCTGTGCCAGCATCTTGATGATGGCTTCTTCTACCAGTTTGTCTTCATCTACTTTGTCTACATAAAAGTTGGAAATGGCAAATTCTGCCATCTGTAGTTTTCGCATGGCGGAAGAACCGAAGTTCTGAGCTTGTACACTAATAGCACACAGGCAAATACACAGTATCGTTAGCTTTTTTATCATCTTCTGTATTATTGGGTTAAGTTTGCCTGCTGTTCTCTTTGGGGCAAGTGCTTAACTTGATTATTATTCGCTGATTATCATTCCTTCGGGGATAAACTGGCTGATATCTTTATTGTAGGTCAGCAGTTCACGTACAATGGTTGAACTGACACAGGTCAGTTCCGGTTCCGTGAAGAGCAGGATGGTTTCGACACCCGCCAGTTTACGATTAATATCTGCAATCGTTTCCTCATACTCGAAATCCTTCACTGTGCGGATACCGCGGACGATAAATTGCGCTTCTACCTGTTGCGCAAAGTCTATCGTCAGACAGTCATAAGACATCACTTTGATGCAGGGATTGTCTTTGTAGAGATTCCGGATCATTTCTTCTCTTTTCTCGATGGGGAAATAGGTATTCTTGTTTTCGTTGATACCGATTCCGATAATAACCTCGTCCATAAAGGTGAGTGCACGTTTCACTACCGAATAATGACCGATGGTGAAGGGGTCGAAAGTACCCGGAAATATTGCTCTTCTCATGATGCCAAGTCTTCTTCTATAACCAGATTGTCTATAATAAAGTTCTGT
>ERZ1673738.2020-NODE-2020-length-27914-cov-7.524068_pt1 | contig 27914 bp, 23 predicted proteins | sample MGYA00580198_ERZ1673738 | MGnify/ENA primary metagenome ERZ1673738 (study PRJEB41218, sample SAMN15661784) | gut metagenome | host: Homo sapiens | place: Canada: London | collected 2015-08-20/2019-03-30 | study: EMG produced TPA metagenomics assembly of...
TTTTCACCCTGATAGAGCTCCTCATCGTGATTGCGATCATCGCGATTCTCGCGGCGATGCTGCTGCCCGCATTGAATGTCGCGCGGGAAAAAGCTCATGCCGTTTCCTGCATGAACAACCTGAAACAGGTCGGCTATATTATGCGTTCCTATCTGGATGACTGGAAAGAGCAGATTATGATAGCTCCCATGGCTCTTCCTCATACTAATAGCAATACTGATACGGGCTGGCTTTATCTTCCGAAAGAATGCGGTTATCTTCCCTCCAATCTGAAATTCATTCTATGCCCCAAATATCCGTGTTCCGATCCTGCCAACGGCAATTTTTCTTCGTGGTTGAAAGTCTCCTATGGAATATTGAACGGCAACGGCGGGGATTCCTATTATAGAACGTATCTGGCGGAATACCGTTCCGATGCGTCTTATGATTTCAGGAAAACCAGAATCCCGTCCGCTTTTTTCATCGCAGGCGAATCTTTGCAGGTGGACCCCGGAAACGCAGTTCCTCTGTACCGCAGGAGTATGCGCTCCAATCTGTATCTTCAGACCAAAGACGGAACGACGCGTCCCGTTTTTGCGCATGCGAACAGAAGCAATCTTCTGATGCTTGACGGACACTGCGAAACACTTTCCTATCCGGAGATGCGCAGGATGTTCGGCGGCATGTTGACGAATTCCGTTAAAAATTCAGGCTTCATGTACTGGAACCGTTCGGAACAGCCGATTCCCGCCCATTGACAGCATGGTCTGGCACCGTGGTGTTTTGCGGCGGAGTATCACGGATTGCCTGTAACTGCCTATTATCCGTCTTTTTTTCATAACAGAGCTTTACAAAGCTCCATGATGCAATTATATTAATAGCTCTCGTTGATTGTAAACAGTGAATTCGGTGAGAGTCCGAAGCTGTCGCGCAACCGTTATAGTCGGGTCCTGTTGCAGTCAAAATTTTTTCGGCGGGTATTGCAAGCGAATATGCCGCCTGAATTGTGCGCGTAACACAAAGGATGAAAAAAATGCAGCACCATTCTATTCCATCTCCATGCAGGATCGCGGTTTTCTCCCCGGCAGGGCGGAAAGCGAACCATGATCGTCTTCACACAGCGGAACGTCAGTCCGCACCTGTTTCCGGGAAGCTTCAGGCGGCGTCGGCAGGGCAGGACGTTGGCAAGTCCCCTGATTCTACTTCTCCTTTTCTCGTTCCATTGTTGAATTGTTCTGATGTTCGGTTGTTCAAATGTTTTCTTTCTTCCTCCTTCCGTGTTCCTTGTTCGATATTCTTACTTCACAGGGTGAAAACAAGGATTTTCACCCTTATAGAGCTCCTCGTCGTGATTGCGATCATCGCCATTCTTGCCGGTATGCTCCTGCCCGCATTGGGAGCGGCGAGAGAGAAGGCAAAAGGCATTCAATGCGCCTCGAATCTGAAGCAGGTCGGAGTAGCGTGGAAGTTTTACTCCGGAAATTATGATTATAATATGAAAATAGATAAATGGCTTGGCAGTAAAGGTGCTAAAGTAGGGGGACGATATGGTTCTCATTATGTATATAAATGGAAGTTGGATGAAGGATATATGGGGGCATATCTAAGCCCTAAAACGATTCATATGATGAAGTGTCCGACGATGGTGCAAAGTTTTGATCCTGATGATGATCTGGTTGTATTGGGCGCCGGCGGTTATGCTTATAATGTGAATGTAGGTTCGCAGATTTATTTTTTACCCTCAGGTTCACGCACAACAGGCAAATCTCTTGCCGGATTGAAAGATTCCCAGATTGAACAGCCCAGCCAGACGGTTGCTTTTGCTGATTATGCCAGTCCGCAGATTTCCGGCGCCATAGGCGAGGTGACAGCTTATCCGGAACTTTACGGATATCATTCTGTCGGGAGCACTACGAATCCGAGCACCCGGACTTTGACCGCTTTTAACAAAGGTGCGGCGAAACAAGGGGCAGGAATTCATTTCCGTCATGGAGGAGCAGCCAATATCCTTTGGGTTGATGGACATGTCGCTTCTGAAAAAACGCTGACCTATGTGAATGAGCATGGCGATTGTTCCTCTTACAAGCCTTTCAATCTGGTTCATAAAATCGGAGATTTCGGTCCCAGGAACAACATGTATTACGACCCGTGGAGCATTACTGAATAATGAAAAAGCTTATTACAATTCTTTTGTCGGTTCCCCTGCTGCTTTCCGCCGGAATCGTTTCCGAAACGGCGGACACGATTTCCTATCAGCAGAGCAACGGCGAGACCGTGACGGTGCATAAACTTCCGAAACGCCCGGTCGTGCTTCATATCTCCCTGACGGGAATGTGGTATGCGGCAGGGGGAAAGGCGATCGCCAGACCCCATGCGCCGAGGCTCCATGTCCTGCCGGAGGAGGCGAGAACTCTGCCTGAGGTCGGGGACTTCTATAATCCGAATCTGGAGAAACTGCTCGCGCTCAAACCGGACCTTGTTCTGCTCCACAGCAAACGCGGGAAACATTGGGAGGTTCAGAAACTCCTGCGTTCCGCCGGAGTGGAAAGCGTCTGCGTCGATTACACGAATTATGACGATTTCCTGACTCTGCTTGACTTTTTCAGCCGCGTGAACGGCAATCCGCCGGAAGCGGAAGCCGTGCGTAAAAAAATTACTTCCGAGGTGGATGCGCTCTGTGCGGAAACGGCAAAGCTCAAGCCGGTCACGTTCATCAGCATGATCGTCTCCGGTACCGGTTTCCTTTCGGAGACGCCGCGCGGAAATACGGCGAACATGGCGGCGCGCCTCGGCGGGCGGAATCTGGTGCCCGCGGCTTCCGTTGTCCGCGTGAAATACAGTATGGAACAGCTTCTGATGTCCGATCCCGACGTGATTTTCCTGCTTTGCGCCGGTTCGAACAATAAACTTTCGTCAAGAGTGCGCGCAATCCTTGACAAACGCCCGGATTGGCGTAACTTAAAGGCGGTAAGGAATAACCGTGTTTACGTGCTGGACGCCGAAAGTTATCTCTATCTGCCCGGCAAACGGTACCCCGAGGCATTTCTCGGGCTCGCAAAATTTCTTTACCCGGAAAAGGATTGGGAGAAGAACGTGAAATGATCGGCGGGGACATGAGACAGCGTCCGGGATTCCGGATTGTGGTTTTGCTGCTGCTGGCGCTTTTTGCCGTTTCGGCTCTGCTTTGCGCCATGCGCTGCGGTTCCCGCGAGTTGTCTTATGCCCGGATCATTGAAACTCTCTGGAACGCGGACGGGGGAACGGATTTTCTGATTCTGTATTACATCCGTCTTCCCCGGGTGGTTCTGGGGGCGATGGTGGGGGCGAGCCTTGCATTGTCCGGCGCGATTCTCCAGGGGGTCATGCGCAATCCGCTGGCGTCGCCGGGAATCATCGGCGTTTCCGCCGGCGGCGCGTTGACTGCCGTTGCGATTATGCTTCTTCTGCCGCAGTTTGCGGGACTTCTGGTGCCGTCTGCGTTCTGCGGCGCACTGGCGACCGCCGTTCTTGTATATGCTTTGGCGTGGAAAGGCGGCATTCAGCCGGTCCGCCTGATTCTTTCCGGCGTAGCGGTCGCGAGTATGCTGAGCGCTCTTGTCAGCGTCATGCTGCTGTTCAATTCCGAGCGCGCCGTGGTGATTCTGGATTTCATGATCGGGAGCCTTTCCGCGAAGTCATGGACACAGATTCAGCTAGTCTGGCCATATATGGCGGGCGGCGTGATCGTATCGTTTCTGCTGGCGCAGGTGTTGAACATTCTGGTGCTTGGCGACGAAGTCGCAACGGGGCTCGGGCTCCGTGTGGAGCTGATGCGCGTGATCCTGCTCGCCCTGAGTGCGCTTCTTGCGGCGGCGTCCGTGAGCGTGGTCGGGCTTCTCGGCTTCGTGGGGTTGATCGCGCCTCATATCGTGCGGCTCATGATCGGTTCCGACTACCGTTATCTCCTGCCCGGTTCCGTTCTGTTCGGCGCGGGGATGCTGGTATGGTGCGATACGGTCGGACGGATGGCGCTGGACCCCGTGGAACTTCCCGTAGGGATCATTCTCGCGCTTCTCGGGCCTCCTTTTTTCCTGTATCTTTTGAGAAGGAGCGATGGGCATGAAGCTTGACATTTCCGGGCTGACCGCGGGATATGGTTCCAATCACGTGATCGAGCGCCTGAACCTCTCCATCGCCTCCGGCGAGATCGTGACTCTCATCGGGACGAACGGATGCGGAAAATCGACGCTTCTGAAAACGATGGCGCGTATTCTCAAACCCTGCGCGGGAACCGTTTGCCTTGAGTCGGAAAGCGTGCATTCCATGAATACCGGGCTGCTGGCAAAACAGCTTGCGATACTGCCGCAGATTCATGCCGCGCCGGAGGATGTTACCGTGCGGCAGTTGATTGAATACGGGCGTTTCCCGCATCACGGCGCATGGCGCATGGCGTCTTCGCGGGATCGCACGGCGGTGGACGATATTCTGAAAATGACGCGCCTGGAAGAGCTTGCGTCACGCAAAGTCATGAGTCTTTCCGGCGGAGAGCGCCAGCGCGCATGGATTGCGATGACTCTGGCGCAGGAGCCGAAGGTGCTTCTGCTGGATGAACCGACGACCTTTCTGGATGTCTGCTGTCAGTTCGAGGTGGTCGAGCTGGTGCGGAAGCTGAACCGCAAGCTCGGAATTACCGTCGTGATGGTGCTTCATGACCTGAATCTCGCCGCACGCTGTTCGGATCGTCTTGCCGCGATCCGCGACCGGCGCATTCTGCATGTCGGAACGCCGCGCGAGATCATCACGCCGGAGATTCTGCGCGAGATTTTCAATATCGAATCCGAGGTGATTTACGGCAGGGACGGCGTTCCGTTTTTTATTCCGGTCGGCTCCTGCCGGGAGGGGAAATCATGAGCATTGTTCACGGCGGCAATCTGGAAAAACTGGCGGCGGAGGCGCATTGCGCCCCGGATGAAATACTGGATTTCAGCGTGAACCTGAATCCGTGCGGACAGCCGGAAGGCTTGTTTCAGGTCTGGTTCCGTGCATTCGATCATGCCGCGCCGTATCCGGAACCGTATGCGGAGAGCGTCTGCCGGATGATTGCGGGGAAACTTTCGTGTCCGGCGGACTGCGTTCTTGCCGGAAACGGTTCCGGCGAACTGCTGGACCTGCTTCCGCGTGCGTTCGATTCCCGCCGCGCGGTGATCGTGACGCCCGGTTATCTGGAATATGAGGAATCCTGCCGGAAAGCCGGGCTTCCCGTGACTCATTTCACGTTGAGGGAGGAGGAAGATTTTCAGCTTGACATGGAGGCGCTGGACTCCTTTCTGCTGTCCGGCGACCTTGTGATGCTGGGCAATCCCGCGAATCCCGTCGGCGCCGCATTGGAGCCGGAAAGACTTCTTGCGCTGATCCGGGAGCGCAGGGACTGCAATTTCATCATTGACGAGGCTTTTGTCGATTTCTGCCCGGATTATTCTCTGAAAAATACGATTCTCCCGAATCTTGCCGTGACGCATTCCATGACGAAGTTTTATTCTCTCGCCGGTGTGCGCATGGGGTATGTGCTTGCGGACGCTTCCGTAACCGCCCGCCTCAAAGAACTTCAGCCGTGCTGGAGTCTCGGTTCCGCCGGATGCGAACTGATGAAGTTCCTTTTCTCTCTGGATGATGCGTTCGCGGAAACGAGCCGGAGGGAGACGGAGCGTCTGCGCAGTGAATTCTCCGCGCGGCTTGCCCGGATTCCCGGCGTGAAAGTGTATCCATCCGCCGCCAATTACCTGCTTGTGCGTCTGCCCCGCCCGCTGCCTGCGGACCGTCTGCTGAAAGAGCATCATATTGCGGTAAGGGACTGCGGCGGCTATCCCGGTTTGAGCGCCGGCCATATCCGGGTTGCGGTAAGAAAGGAACCGGAAAACCGTCTTTTGCTTTCCGCGCTTGAGTGTGTATGCGGTCAAAACGGGGGCATTGCCCCGGAGGTTCCCGGAAAATGGAATAAAACCGGAGGGAAGACACGCCGGACTCCCGCCCTGATGCTTCAGGGAACGTGTTCCAACGCGGGAAAAAGCATTCTTGCGGCGGCGTTCTGCCGGATCATGCTTCAGGACGGAATCCGCGTGGCGCCGTTCAAGGCGCAGAACATGGCGCTGAATTCGTTTGTCACGATGGACGGCGGGGAGATGGGACGCGCGCAGGCGGTTCAGGCGGAGGCTTGCCGTCTTGACCCCGACGTCCGCATGAATCCGATTCTCCTGAAACCGAACAGCGATACCGGCAGTCAGGTGATCGTATGCGGAAAACCGGTCGGCAATATGCGCGTGCGCGAATATTACGCCCATAAAAAGGAACTCTGGGAGAAAGTGAAGGAGAGTTATGATTCTCTGTGTGCCTCGTATCAGGCGATTGTTCTGGAAGGCGCGGGAAGCCCCGGAGAAATCAACCTCAAAAAAAGCGATATCGTGAATATGCGCATGGCGCAGTATGCGCAGAGTCCCGTCCTGTTGGTCGGCGATATCGACCGAGGCGGCGTTTATGCTTCATTCATCGGGACTTATGCGACGCTGGAAAACTGGGAACGCGAACTGTTGAAGGGATTTCTGGTGAACAAGTTCCGCGGCGATCCGACGCTGCTGGATGACGCGCACCGCGATGTCCTCGCCTATACGGGGCGTCCGGTGATGGGCGTGATCGACTGGCAGCGGGACCTGGGGCTGCCGGAGGAGGACTCCGTGAACTTTTCGCTGGTGCGCCCCGCGCCGAAACATGCGAAGACTCTGGATGCGGTTCTGATTCATCTGGGGCATATCGCGAATTTCACGGACTTCGTTCCTTTTGAGCTGGAGCCGGATGTAACGGTCCGCAAGATTGATTCCGCCGCAGAATTCGGTTCGCCTGATCTGGTCATTGTGCCGGGGAGCAAAGGAACCGCGGCGGATATGTCCGAGCTGGAAAAGCGGGGGCTGGCGCGGAAAATACGCGAAGCCGTAAAGAACGGCGCATGGTATGTCGGCATTTGCGGCGGACTCCAGATCGCGGGGGAAAGACTGCTGGACCCCCTTGCCGTGGAGTCGGACTGTCCTGACGCCGCATGTCTGGGGCTTTTGCCGCTGGTGACGGAAATGATGCCGGAAAAGACTCTGCGGCAGACTCGCGCCGAATGTTTCGGAATGCCCGTTTCCGGGTATGAGATTCACCACGGAAAAACACGCATGACCGCATCGGTGGAGTCCGTTTCGGTTGCGGACAACGGGACTGTCGCCGGATATTCCTCCGGCAGAGTTTTCACCAGCTATCTTCACGGCGTGTTTGACGATGACGCGTTCCGGCGGAATTTCATCGACCGGGTGCGTGTTTCTCTTGGCTGGGAACCGCTCGGCGGAGTGACGGCGCATTACGGAATCGAAGATTCGCTGAACCGTCTTGCCGACCATGTCCGCTCCCGTGTCGACATGAAGAAAATCTATCGGATGATGGGGCTGTGAAATGAATGATCTGGACAGCGGTTTGATTCTCAACATTACGGGGAACGGCAAAGGGAAGACCACCGGAGCGCTCGGGATTGTGATCCGCGCGCTCGGCTGGGAGTGGCGCGCTGCCGTGATTCAGTTCATGAAGAGTTCGCGCGAAACGGGCGAACTTCAATTTTTCCGCCGCTTTTTTCCCGGTATGATCTTTGAACAGTATGGGCTCGGACTCACAAGCCGTCCGGGGGATCATGCCGGAGCCGCCCGCAGAGGGTGGGAACGGGCGAAGTGTCTGTTGGCGGATTTCGAGGGGGAACTGCTGGTGCTGGACGAACTCAACGTCGCATTGTCGCACGGTTTTCTTGACGTGGCGGAGGTCGTGAGTACGTTTCGGGGGAAACGGCATGGGCTGAATGTGGTTGTGACCGGGCGCGGGGCGCCGGCGGAACTGCTTGAAATCAGCGACATGGTGTCGGACATTGCGGAGATCAAACATCAATACCGGCGCGGAATACCCGCGGGAAAGGGGCTGGACTTCTGATGAACCAACTGTTTGATGCGATTACATGGAATTTGAACGGAATCGGAATCGAGCAGGAGAGTTTCCGCAGGATCGACGCGGAAGCTGCTCCGGAAATCAGGGCTCGTTTCTCCGATGCCGAATGGCATGTCGCGCGGCGTCTGGTGCATACGACCGCGGATTTTGCGATTCTCGATCAGCTCGAATTCAGGAACAATGCCGTGGAGGCGGGGCTCGCCGCGCTGCGCCGGGGGGCTTTGATTTATTCGGATTCCAATATGATCAAATCGGGGCTTTCCATACCGAAACTGAAACGGTTTCATGAATCCTATGCGCGTGATTCGATTCTCTGTTCCGTTGCCGATCCCGCTGTGGCGGAGTTGGCGGCGAAGGAGAACATCACGCGCGCCCTGGCTTCGGTCCGGCTTCATGCGGATAAACTGGACGGAGCGGTCTTCCTCTGCGGAAACGCGCCGCTTGCGCTTGCCGGGGTCGTGAAGCTGGCTGTTGAACGCGGCATCCGCCCGGCGCTGATTGTTGGAATGCCGGTCGGTTTTGTGAATGTCGTTGAGTCAAAGGAACTTCTGAAACTGGTGGATGTTCCGTATATTGTGCTGCGCGGACGGCGCGGAGGCAGTCCGCTGGCTGTTGCCGCCCTGCATGGAATCATGGAAAACGGACTGTATGGATAACGGGAATCTTCGATGCGGTTACACGACCGGAAGCGCCGCCGCAGCGGCAGCCTGTGCTGCATACCGGTGCCGGATATCCGGTGAAAAGCCGGAACAGGTGCGGCTGACTTTGCCGGACGGCTCTTTTCTGTCCGTGCCCGTGTCGGAAGTGTCGGAAAACCATGCGGTTGTGGTGAAGGACGGCGGCGACGACCCCGACGTGACGACCGGTGCGCATATTGCCGTAAGGCTTCTGGAACATGAGGGAGCCGATCCGGCGGAATATGCGGAGCGCTGCGGACTCGGAACTCTGTTTCTCCGCGGCGGGCAGGGGGTCGGCATGGTGACGCGCGGCGGGCTGAATGTGCCGGTCGGACACTATGCCGTCAATCCGGGACCGCGGCGCATGATCTCGGAGAATATGGCGCTTGCCGGATTCGGGAAAAAAGAGGAGGAGCTTGTCGTTTTGATTGAGATCCCGGAGGGGGCGGCACTTGCGGAAAAGACTCTGAATCCGACGCTCGGCATTACCGGCGGGATCTCGATTCTGGGCAATTCGGGAATCGTGTATCCGTATTCCAACGCGGCGTATGCGGCGAGCATTGCGTTGCAGCTCAGGAGTATTGCGGCGGAGGGCGGAGCCTGTGCCGCGCTGGCGACGGGAGGACGGTCTGCGTCGGCTGTCGCCCGTGATTTCCCTTTTCTGCGGGAGCGGGAGATCGTGCGGATTGCGGATTTCATTTATGTTGCGGTGAATGCGGCGAAAAATGCGCATCTGGAACGCTTGATTGTCGGGTGTATGCCGGGTAAATTATTCAAGTATGCGTGCGGAGAAAAATATACCCATGCGCATAAAACGAAACTGATGCTGCCGCGTTTGCGCGAGCTTACGGCGGAACTGCCTGCGGAACTGCCGCTGGAGTCGATGGAGTCCATGGGAGAGCTGGCGACGAAAGTCCCGGCGGAACTTTACCGGAAGATATTGTATGCCTGTTATGAAAAAGCATCGGAGCATCTTTCCGCATGGGGCGGGGATGACATGAAAACGGAGATCGTGCTTTACAACGATCAGGGGGAGAGGCTGATATGAATGAAGAATGGATGATTGATGTCGCGGGTGTCTCCGCGGGCGGATGGCAGGCGGAAACGGAAGAACTTGTCATGCGCGCGGAACTGATTGTCGCCGGACAGCGCATTCTGGATATGATAACCCGCAGGGATGTGGAAAAAATTCCGCTGGATGCATCGGCTCTGCGGAATCTGGAACGGATTCTTGCGCGGGCAAAGGAGAAGCGGACGCTCTTTCTGGCTTCGGGCGATCCGCTTTACAACGGGATCGGCGGCACTCTGCGCCGTCATCTGCCGGAAGAACGCCTGCGGATTCATCCGAATCCGACCGCGTTTCAGGAACTTTTTGCGAAACTGGCGGTTCCGTGGGAGAATGCGGCTTTGTTCAGTGTGCATGGGAAAAAAACTCTGCCGTGGCGGAGAATCCTCCGCTCAAAACTGACCGTGATTTACTGCGATGCGGAACATTCCGCGAAAGTGATTGCCGCTGAGCTGGTTGCAAAATATCCCGCCTGTGCGTCCCGCAGGGCTGTCGCCGGATGTGACATCGGCATGGAATCGGAGTTCATACGCTCTGCTTCTCTTGCGGAGATCGCGGAAGATCCCGGCGCGGACCGTTCCCTTTCGATTCTGGTTCTGCTGGAGGATCGCGCGATGCCGCCGCTGGCTCTGGGGCTTGACGACGGATATTACGAACATGCCGGGAATATGATTACGCATCCTGAGGTGAGGGCGGTCGTGCTTTCAAAGTTGCGTCTGCACGGCGGGGTGATGTGGGACGTCGGCGCCGGAAGCGGTTCCGTCGGTCTGGAAGCCGCCGGATTGTGCCCTGCGCTTTCCGTCTATGCCGTGGAGAAAAACGCGGAACGAGCGGAACAGATCCGCCGCAATGCGGAGCGGGAGTCGCCGGCTGAATTTCACCTTTGCGAAGGAACATTTTCGGATTTGGAAAAAGAGCTTCCCGATCCGGATTTCGTGTTCGTCGGCGGAGGAGGCGCGGAACTGGAAAACATTCTGAAAAAAGCGTTCGAACGCCTGAATCCGGGCGGCGTCATGGCGGCGACTGCGGTCATGGCGGAAAGCTGCTGCGTTCTGGCGCGGACACTCAAAGAGTTCCGGCGCGAACTGCTGGTTCTGAATCTGGCACGTGCGCTTCCGCTGGGAGACGGCACCTGCTATAAAGCCGAGAATCCGATTACGCTTGCGGTGTTCTCGAAGAAAGGAGAAAAATGAGCGGAAAGATTACATTCGTCGGTGCGGGTCCCGGAGCTCCCGACCTGATTACCATACGCGGCGCGGAGGCGTTGAAACAGGCGGGTCTTGTGGTTTACGCCGGATCTCTTGTGAATGAAAAACTGCTGGAACTTGCGGGACATGCGGAACTTGTGAACAGCGCGAAGCTGGCGCTGGAAGAAGTCCTGGAACTGCTGGTGTCCGGCTTCCGGGCGGGGAAAAAGGTGGTGCGCCTGCATACCGGAGACCCTGCGATGTACGGAGCTGTTTCCGAGCAGTACCGCGAACTGGACCGTCTCGGCATTCCCTATGACGTCGTTCCCGGCGTGAGCAGCGCGTTTGCCGCCGCCGCCGCGCTGAAGACGGAATATACGATGCCGGGGCTCAGCATGAGTGTGATTATGACGCGCGACGCGGGGCGTACGCCTGTGCCGGAAAAGGAGGAGCTGTCCTCGCTCGCCGCCCATGATTGCACGATGTGCATCTTTTTGAGTGTCGGAGAAATGCATAAGCTCGTGGAGAAACTGCTTGCCGCGGGGCGCGTCCCTGCGACGCCTGCCGCCGTGGTCTACCGCGCAAGCTGGGAGAATGAGAAAATCGTGCGCGGCACGCTGGCGGATATTGCGGAAAAGGTGGAGGCGGCGGGAATCAAGCGCCAGGCGATGATCGTTGTGGGCGATGTCCTGAACAAGGAGCAGGGGGGGCTTTCCAGATTGTATGACAGAAATTTTACACACGGCTGCCGCGCCTCCGCCGGTTCGGCGGTGTTTCAGGGAAAATGCGCTGTGTTCGGCATGACTTCCGCCGCGGTTGCCAAGGCTGTGGAGATCGCCGCCGGACTGGAAAACGCGGATGTGTTTGTTTCGGAAAAGTATGCGGACATGGTGCCGGAGAAGCGGCGCGTGGTCTATCCAGCCGGACGTTCCGCGAAAGCGCTGGCGGATGCGTGGGGGAAATACCGCGGATTTGTAATGGTGATGGCGGCGGGGATTGTGGTGCGCCATATCGCGCCGCTCTGCAGAAGCAAGACCTGCGATCCGGCGGTGGTGGTCTGCGATGAGCGCGGAGATTATGCGGTCAGCCTGCTGAGCGGGCATCTCGGCGGCGCGAACCGTCTGGCTTCGGAAGTCGCGCGGATCACCGGCGGCAGGGCGGTTGTCACGACCGCCAGCGATGTGCGCGGTTCGATGGCGTTTGACGAGTTGGCTTCGAGACTGCATTACCGCGTCGTGAATCCCGGCGCGATTCTGAAAGTGAGCTCCCATATTCTGGAGAACAATCCGGTGGAGGTGAAGATGCCGCGTGCGCTGTTCGATCAGTATTATGCGGATGATTCCCGTTTCATTTTTGCCGGAGAGAGCGCGGATATTTCCGTTGCGGTTCCCGGAACAGACACGGTTCTGCGCATGGTTCCGTTCCGTTTTTCACTTGGAATCGGATGCCGGAAAGGGACTTCTTGCGGGGAGATCGGCAAGGCGGTGAATGTGGTTCTGGAGCGTTACGGAATTTCGATGGATGCCGTCGCCGTGGTCGTGAGCGCGGATGTGAAGGCGCAGGAAAAGGGACTGTTCGATTTTGTGGAGAAATACCGGAAGGAGCTGCGCTTTTTCACGGCGGAGCAGTTGAACGCCGTTCCGGTTCCGAATCCGTCGAAACACGCGATGGAGCATCTCGGAATTCATTCCGTGTCGGAGGCGTCCGCTCTGCTCGGTGCGGGGGAGGGCGGAACTCTGCTTGCGGAGAAGACCGTATTCGATGCGGTCACGGTCGCGCTGGCGAAGCTGAGAGAGTGACGGGAGAGATTCAGGATTTCAGGGAGGAACCAATGAGAATACCGGCGTTTCTGATCGGCGGAGTCAATTCGGGGAGCGGCAAAACGACGCTTGCTCTGGCGCTGATGCGTGCGTTTGCGCGGCGCGGTCTGCGTGTCGCGTCATTCAAATGCGGACCCGATTACATCGATCCTCTTTTTCATCGCCAGGCGACCGGCAGGGCTTCGATCAATCTGGATACGTTTCTGATGGGGCGCGACGGAGTGAAAGAGGCGTTTTCCGGAAATCTTGCCGATGCCGACGTCGCCGTTGTGGAAGGAGTCATGGGGCTGTTCGACGGGATTCGCCCGGATTCGCTTTCGGGAAGCAGCGCGGAGATTGCCGCTCTGCTGGATCTTCCCGTGATTCTTGCCGTGAATGCGCGCGGGATTTCCGGTTCGATCGCGCCGCTCGTCAGGGGATTTTCGGAATGGAGCCCCGGTGTGAGGCTCGGCGGAGTCATTGCGACTTTCACCGGTTCTCCGAATCACGGATTCCTCCTGCGCGATGCTCTCGAAGCCGCAAAGCTGCCGCCGCTTCTCGGCACTCTGCGCCGCAATGGGAAATGGACTCTGCCGGAGCGGCATCTCGGACTGGCGACAGACCGTGTCGGCGATGTCTGGCTGGATTCTCTTGCGGAAGCCGCCGAAGATGAGATTGATCTGGATGCGCTTCTTGCCCTGGCATCCGCGGAGCGCCCGGAGGAAGCGGAGGATGAAGTCCGGGGAGATACGGCTGCAAGGCTGGCTGTGGCGCGCGATGAAGCGTTCCATTTCTATTATGAGGATAATTTCCGCATTCTGCGGAGCGCCGGAGTGGAGCTGGTCGATTTTTCTCCGCTTCATGACGATTTCCTGCCGGAAAATGTTCACGGCGTCTACCTCGGCGGCGGTTTTCCTGAACTCCATGCCGCGGAGCTCTCCGCAAACCGTTCGATGCTGGATTCGATCCGGGATTTTGCCGCGCACGGAAAATGGATTTACGGCGAATGCGGCGGGTTTCTCTATCTTCTGGATGCCCTGACGGATTTCAAGGGGCAGAGGCACCCCATGCTCGGACTGCTGCCGGGGGAAGGGAAAATGAATGACCGTTTGAATTCGCTCGGATACCGGACGTTGAAATGCGTTTCCGACTCCGTGTTCAGGAAAGATACCGTGATGCGCGGACACGAGTTCCATTATTCAAGTGCGGTTGTGGCGGAGGGGACGCAGGAATTTTTTGCGGCGGAGAATACGAAAGGTCTGCCCGTCTTTTCCGCGTCCGGCGCAGTCCGGGGAAGTGTCTGCGGCAGTTACGCGCATCTGCATTTCGCCTCGAATCCGGAAGCCGTGAAACAGTGGGTGGAGGCAATGACGCGATGATTTTCCTGCTCACTGCTTTTCTTGTTGCTTTTCTGCTGGATTTCCTGTTCGGGGACCCGCATTCCGCATTGCATCCCGTCGCATTGGCGGGGAAACTGGTCTCCTCTGTTGAAAGAGTCTGCCGGAAGCTGCCGGGCGGCGGCATTTTTTCCGGTATGGCGGGATGGTTTCTGATGGTTGCCGTGTGCTGTCTGGCGGCTTACGTCTCAACATGGGGCGGCTGGAGGCTGAATGTATGGTGCGGGGCTGTCCTTGCCGGTGCCTGGCTGTATGTCTGCATCGCCCTGCGGAGCCTGATTGACCATGCGGAAGCGATCCGGCGCCCTTTGAAAAACGGAGATCTGACGGCGGCACGAAAGGCGCTCGGCATGATCGTGAGCCGTGATACGGAATCGCTGGACGAAAGCAATATCATCCGCGGAGCCGTGGAATCTCTCAGCGAAAATGTGATTGATGCGGTGAACAGCGCGCTTTTCTGGGCTGTGCTCGGCTATCTGGCGGGAGGTCTTCCGGGGCTTGCCGCCGGAGCGGTTTTCCTGCGGATCGTGAACACGCTGGACGCCTGCTGGGGATACCGTGATGAAAAATATGAAAAATTCGGCAAGTTTGCAGCGCGCGCGGATGATTTCGCGCACTGGATTCCCGCCCGCATGACGATGGTTGCGATTGCATTTGCAGGCTTGTTCTGCGGCGGCAGTTTGATGCGGACGCTTGAGACGGGAATCCGGCACAGGAAAGATCATCCGAGCCCGAATTCCTGTTACGGCATGGCGTCGTTTGCCGGGGCTCTGGGGATTCGGCTGGGCGGCGCGACGATATATGGCGGCGTGGCGGAGCCTTATCCTTACTGGGGCGACGGCAGAAGCAGGCTTGTTGAGCGTGATCTTGTCCGTGCGGAGCGCCTGACCGTTGTCAGTTCCCTTGTGTTTGCAATCATGATTCTCGGAGGTGCGGGGCTGTGGTTCGCGGTCTGAAAAAACTGATTCTGATCCGTCACGGGGAACTGCCTCCGATGTATCAGGGGCGTTATGTGGGGGCAAGCGATGTCCGCCTGAGCGCACAGGGAATATGCGACTGCCGGAAACTGGCGGCACGTTTTGCCGCATTGAACCCCGGAAAGGTCTTCGTGAGCCCGATGCGGCGCGCCCGTGAAAGCGCCGCGGCGATCTGTCCGGAACGCAGGGATTTGATTTACGATCCGCGGATTCGCGAAGTCGATTTCGGGGACTGGGAGAACCTGACGTTCGACGAGATTCAGAAAACCGCTCCGCCGGAACTGCTGGACCTCTGGTTCCGGCATCCGGAGGAGATGCGTTTCCCGAACGGAGCGTCCGTGGCGGATCATTTTGCCGCAGTAGATGAGTTCATGGCGGAGATTCTTGCCCTGCCGGAGCCTGCGGCTGCCGTAATTACACATGGCGGCGTGCTGATGCGGATGATCTCGCGGGCGATGAAAATTCCCCCGGAACGGCAGTTCGAGGTTCTGCCGCCGAGGGCGTCGATGACAATTCTGAACTTTCATGAGGGAGTTTTTGCGTATGGAGAATAAAATCGTATTGGTGACAGGCGGCGCACGAAGCGGGAAAAGCGCTTTTTCCGAGCGTCTGGTGCGTGAAAACAGCAGCCGGCATGTTTATGTTGCGACGTGTCCTGTGCTGGATGATGAAATGCGCGGGCGCGTGAAGCTCCACCGGGAGAGGCGGCGCGGTTATCAATGGATCACGATCGAGGAGCAGCTCGATCTTGCCGGTGCTCTGAAGCGGGCGCAGGAGGAAAACGCGGACGGCGTGCTGATTGACTGTCTGACGCTCTGGATCAATAATCTGATGTACCATCTTCCGAAGTTCGATGAGGAGGAAATGAAAAAGAAGACGGCGGACCTGCTGGGTGCGCTGGAGGAGTATCCGGGACAGGTTGTCCTGGTGTTGAACGAGGTCGGCCTCGGGATCGTCCCGGGGACGCCGGAGGGACGTGTCTTCCGGGATTGTTCGGGGCGCTGCGGGCAGATGTGCGCGGCGGCGGCGGACGAAGTCTGGATGTGCGTATGCGGAATCCCTCTGAAAATCAAGGGGTGAAAAATGTCTCTGCTGGAAGAAACTGTCGCGAAAATCGAAAAACAGGATATGGACAGCCGCGAACATGCGAAAGAACATATTCTCAATCTGACCATGCCGCCGTGGGCGCTGGGGCGTCTGCTGGACCTTGCCGTGGATCTTGCCGGAATGACGCGGGGCATGACGCTTCCCGTCGCGAGGAAGAATATCGTCCTGATGGCGGGCGACCACGGAATCGTGAAACAGGGGGTCTGCCCGAATCCGCAGTCCGTCACAACGCAGATGATCTATAATTTCGTGAACCGGGGCGCGGGCATCAATGTGCTTGCGGAGAATGCTGGGGCGAAAGTGACGGTTGTGGATATGGGGGTGGCTTCCGATCTGTCGCCGCTGGTGCAATCCGGCGCGGTTCTCGACCGTAAAATCAGGGGAGGAACCTCCGACTTTACGGAGGGTCCCGCCATGACGCGGGAGGAGGCGGTGCGTTCGATCGAGTCCGGCATTGAACTGGTGCAGTCGCTTGCCGCGGATACCGATGTGTTCGGGACTGGCGAGATGGGAATCGGCAATACCTCGCCGAGTTCCGCGATTGCGGCGGTGTTGTCCGGCATGGATGTGACTCCGCTGGTCGGACGCGGCGCGGGGCTGGACCCGTCGCGGCTCTCGCACAAGGCGGCGATGATCCGCCGCGGGATCGAGGTGAATCAGCCGGATCGTGATGATCCGCTGGATATCCTTTCCAAGGTCGGCGGATTTGAGATCGGCGGCATTGCCGGAGTGATTCTCGGAGCGGCATCCCTGCGGCGCCCCGTGGTGGTGGACGGGTTCATTTCGAGCGCGGGCGCATTGATCGCGGCGGCGATTGAACCGGATTCCCGCGATTATATGATCCTTGCGCACGGAAGCGCCGAACCCGGACACGTCGTGATGGCGAAACTGCTTGACAAAAAGCCTTTGCTCGATCTCTCCATGAGGCTGGGGGAGGGGACGGGCGCGGCGCTTGCCATGAATCTGCTCGATGCGGCATCCGCAATTATGAACCGCATGGCGACATTCGAGTCGGCAAAAGTAACGACCGAGGGAATCAGATGAGGCCGTTTCTCGCCGCATTGTCGATGCTGAGCTGTATTCCGCCGGGGCGTTTCTGTCCGACGGAACAGGACATCATGCGTTCGATTCATTTTTTCCCTGCGGCGGGAATTCTTTTCGGCGCGATGTTTTACGCTCTTGCATGGCTGTTTACGGTTTATCTGCCTCATCCTGCGGCGGCGATGCTGCTTGCGCTTCTGCCGGAATTCCTTACGAAAGGGTTTCATCTGGACGGACTGGCGGATACTGCGGACGGTTTCATGAGCAGCCGTCCGAAAGAGCGCAAGCTGGAGATCATGCGCGACAGCCGGATCGGAACGATGGGAGTCTTTGCGATCGTCGCCCTGCTCGGCATGAAGTTCGCCCTGTTCGATTCCATGACGGATATGATGGCGCCTGCCGCCCTGATGATGCTGAACGGGCGCTGTGCCATGGTGCTGTATATCGGCATGAGCAGATATGCACGTCCGGATGGTCTGGGAGCGTTGTTTTTCCGCACGAAACCGTGGTTCGGCATGGTGTTCGCTTATTGCGCCATGCTTGCCTGCGGCTGGTTCCTTGCCGGAGTGAAAGGGCTGGCGGCGGCTGTCATGGTGACGGTGTTCGCTTTCGTCTGGAGCCATATCACGCGCCGTGTGATCGGCGGCGCGACCGGCGACACCATCGGCGCGAATGAAGAATTGAGCGAGCTTCTTACGCTGTTTCTTCTGATCTTCTGATGAAAATGAGATAGTGGCGCTTTTGAGAAAAATTTCATTCAAAAAAATGAAGTGGCAGTGCGATGCTCTGCATTGCAAAAAGACGATTGAACAGGACTTTCACTCTGAAGTGTTCAGTTGTTGCTTTTTTTATCAGAGGAAAAAGAGACACTGTCGTTTTTCATGCCCTTTTTTATCCACCTTATGATAAGAAGCAGTGTTGACAGTACAGTAAATGTATTTATAGCATATAATACAGCACATGTCAGCATCCAAAAGGTATATCCGTATTTTGCTTGGATCTTTCCAACAGGTTCTAAAGGAAGCGTCAGGGGTAATCCCAATATAAAGAATCCTATATCTCCTTCACTGCACCAATAGGAACCGAGAAAAACGAGCAGGGCAAGTCCAACCGAAATAACAGCAGACCATAGAATTAAAACTCTATTTCCGTTTTTATTAAGAATACCTGTGATAACAATAAACAGAAACAGCAAGATGAATAGGTAGAATAATAGTTCTACCAGTGTTAAGAGATTAAAAGCATAACTTGTAACCATAACTTTTCCTCTCTGATTTATAAGGAGAGATTAACACCTTCATCCCTGCCGGATATTTATCTTGCAGCACGTTGTTTTAACATAGCATGTTATTTTTCTGTTTCAAGTTCAAGATAAAAAAGCTGATTCGGTTTGTCAGCAGATTCATTTTCCTGTTTGGCTAACTCTTTTTCCGCATCTTCCGGCAGGATGCCTGTTTTGTTGATGCTGTCTGTATTTGAATTATAATCATGGCAGATGATTCTGTAAGTGCAATTTTTATATTTTTCGCCCAGCATTGCTGCCGGACGCAGAGATGGATAATCGGCAATGACGGGACCTTCTATCTCAAACATGATCTTTGAAATTATTTTGAATACCTGTTCACAGAACATGGGGTCGTCATGATATACGCTCTCGCCCACCCGTCCTAATTCCAGCGATATCCTTTCCAGTTCTTTTACAACAAAAGCGGCTTTGGTTTTCGTCTTTATCATTTTATGGAGAATACCTTTGCTTTTATAGAATCGGTTTTGACTGAAACATCTATCTCGTCTATTTCTTTCCGGGGCTCCATACGTTGTAGATTTTGGGGATGAGATACTTGATCACGGCTGCCGCGGGAACGGCAAAAATCATGCCCGTGATTCCGGCAAACAACCCGCCGAGCAGAACTACGATGATCGTTTCGACGGTAGTCAGCCCGATGGCGCCGCCGACCAGAGAGGGATACAGAATCAACTGTTCCAGCACGCCGTTGATGATCGAATAGGTGATGATCACTCCGATCAGGGTTGTGGCAAGATGTACATCGACAAAGGCGATGCAGACCAGCGCAGTCAGCACGAAACTGGCGATGGGACCGATGAAGGGAAGAAGAATCGTCAGCCCCGCAACAATTCCGAGCGGAACGGCATAAGGAACGGAAAAGATCGAAAATGCCGTCACATAAAGCACCGTTTCTATGAGAATGATGGAGATGTAGCCGCGCGTCCAACTGTCGAACATGCGGCAGATCCGGTTGATGATGTCTGCGGCTTCCTTCCGGCTTCCTTCCGAGGTTCTTGGGAGCCAGTTTGAATCGAAGATACTCTTGACGCACCAGTCGCCGATGCTTTCGCCGCCCGCATCGGCGGATGCTTTGAACGAATTGGAAAAGAGCGCCATTTTCTGGATGAAATACAGAAAAAAGAAAATGCAGAGAAGCAGGTCGAATACGAACGTGCCGAGAGTCGTCACGACGGCGATCAGCGTGGAGACGATTCCCCTGCCTTTGGAAAACGCGACGCTGGCGATGTCCTTGCTGTTTTCCTGAATATAGGCGCGAATCTCCGGACGGAGCCATTCGACGAACTCTTTGACGGAACGGATTTCCGGTTCTTTGTTGTCATCCGTTTTTCTCGTTTTTCTGGCGAGCTCCGCCAGTTCGCCGTTTTCAGGCGACAGAACCTTTTCCTCCGGTTTGATCCATGCCGAGATCGTATTCTCCAAATGTCCGAGAATCGGACTTGAATTCGCCCACCGGTTGACGGAGCGCCCCATGTTGATCGCCGCCGGAATCAGGATGGATACCGTCAGCATCAGTGCCAGCAGGGCCCCCAGAATGACTGTGACCAGAGCCGCGATGGAGGACTTCATGACCAGCACCTTGCGTGCCGCCAGTTCCTTTTCCTGAGCCGTCTGTTCCTTCGCCGGTGAAAAGATCATGCCGAGCTTACGGAGAGGATAACAGAAAAATGAGAAGAATTTTGAAACCGCTGTGATGAGTCTTGTATTGAAGAAGTGTTTTTCAAAATACTTTTCCAGCGGCAGAAAGAAATAGGCGAGAATGATTCCGAAGATCAGGGATTTCAGAAAGGTCGCGGCAAGAATGAATACGATGATGACGACAAGCGCGACGGCGAGTCCCGCGCCGGAGTTCAGCACCTTTGCCGCTGTGGCGCGCCGCGCCGCCTCCTGCGCGATCAGATCCTGAATCCTGCGGGGATAAATCGCCATGGCTTCGGCGAGTTCCGTAAAGATTTTCCGGTTCTCCTCCTTGAGCGGCGTAACGGCTTTGTCCAGCTCCAGAATCGCGGAAGCCAGCAGGAGACGGTCGCTGATCGGGATCGTCGCCAGCTGGTGCGCGGCATCCAGAGCGCCGGCGTGGTTTACCGCCTTTTCCGCATTGTCGGCAAGTTCATCCGTATCCAGTTCCGGCAGCGATTTTGCAAGAAGCAGCTTGAGTTCCTCAAGGTCTCTGTCCGGCGGCAGAGACTGGTTGATTGTCTTGTAGGCATATAGAAACAGAGTCAGAACCGCCTGTGCCTTATCCTGCGGGACAACTGCCATATATTTGGAGGCAAGATCAATAAAAACGGAACTCCTGCGGCTCCGGAAAAAATTTGTAATGTCTGTCAGATTCATCCGCTTCTCCCCGTCGTAATCTGGAACAATATAGCATACAAGGTGAATTTTACGAGCCGGGGAAAGAATGGAATCCCCGGAAAAATCTCCGGCACGCTTTTTTCTGAATCAGCGGGCGGGGGGAATCAGCGCAGCATCCAGAAAATCGCGCAGACACGCTTCCGCTTTTTTCCTGTCTCCGCCGATGTCCGTCATCAACTGAAAAGTGTACCATGGGGCGCGGGAGGTCCAATGCCGCCGGAAGGAAAGAAAATTCCCCGTTGACCAGTCGGGACCGGCATACCATGCATAGACCAGATAGGAACGGTTGTCCGCAAGAGTGACGGTCATTTCCTGACATGCGAGCCCGCCCCGTGCGGTCATGAAGACAATTTCGCGGTGACCGTGGATCGTATTGCGGGCGCTTTTCAGGCAGAGTTCCGTCGGGTGGATGCTGTGAATGTCGCCGGTGATCCGGATGGATAACAGTGTGATCTTCCGGGTGCCGCTGATGTAAAGATGGCGTGTTGCCTGATTCCCCCTGAAGAAACGTTCTTCCTGCGGGGTGACTGCCTGGACGAAAGCGAGATAGTCACCGACGCGCATCTTTTGTGAGTCCACGATCAGGGCATTGCCGTAAGCCGGCGGCGAATGGCGTATTGCCAGAATCATGCAGACGCAGAACAGGGCACAGAGAAACAGAAGCGTCTGAAGCCGTATGGCATACTTTTTCAACAGGAAAAAAGATACGGCGAGGAGTCCCGCGGCAAAGGCTTTCAGCAGAAAACCGGATAGACTGAATCTCGTAATGAGCTCACGACAGAAGTATTCCGTCCAGTAGGTTGTGGAGGGGCACCCCAGCAGGCAGATTCCCAGAACCGGTGTCAGCGTCACGAAAATACGCAATCCGAAAAGCAAACCGCTCATGGACAGCAGGAACAGAAGCGCTCCCGCGATCTGGAGCGTATGAATATGTCTCCACAGCATCAACCCCCAGAAGCAGAACGCCGGAATCAGGAACCAGAGTGCGCGCATATCGAAATCCCTGACCTGTTTTTTCAGGCTGCGGAAAGAAACTGCTGTGATCAGCAGGGCAAGCAGGTAAAAAATGAAATCGAATCTGTCCAGCGGAGAGGCTTTCCATGCGTGCAGCAGATAGGGAACCTTGAGCAGAAACGGGATCGGCGCCGCACACATCAGGAGGATTCGCAGAATTTTCATGTTCATTGCGGCTCCTCCGTCTTTTCCTGTTTGAAAAGTTTTCCTGTAAGAAAAAGCAGCAGCATGGCCGAGATCACGACACAGTAGCCGAGCAGGGAATGAACCGGGTCATGGAACGCCCGTTCCCCGATTCGGAACGAGAGGAGAATCACAACGGTGAGCCGCAGGGTGTTGGCAAGGAGAATGGCAGGAAGCAGAGTGAGGTAGTGCAGCAGTCTCATCCAGAAATTCCTGTGTTCGAAATATACGACGAACCAGCCCAGGAGCAGCATCGCTTCCAGAAGCTCGACGCCGCTGCACGCCGCCGTTACGGCGACATGGTCCTTTCCCGTAAAGATGACTGCCTGGTCCAGCGAACATTCCACACCGACGGCCTGAAGCAACAGAACGGTCAGCGCCGCGCAGATTTTGCTCAACGGGGAACTCAGGAGCAGATGCAGGTAATCCATGGAGCTGAGCAGAATGAAAAGGATGAAATTCGGAAGCGCGAGCTTCAGCGCAAGAAGAGTGCCTCCCGCATAGGCGTAGACGGCTCCTGCGGCAATCCAGATACTCCAGTAAATTCCGATCCGAGGGGAAAACACCGCCGCTGCCGCACTGAGTCCCAGCAGCAGCCACGGAAAATATGCATCTGCTCCGGACCTGCGCGGCGGATTCCCTTTCTTCAGTACCGGAACAGAGAGGCACAGCGCCAGCAGCCACAGAGCATAGGTTCCCGCCTGTTCTCCCGTGAAAGCCATTCGCCCCAGAATGAAAAGCGCGGACAGTGCCATAAGAACGGCAGGCAGCGTCAGCGGGAAGTCTGTTTTCAAAAACTTCATGCGGCCTTTCTTTTCGTAAAAATGATATTCCGTAAAAATACCTGCATGACTTCGTTTGTCAAATGAAGAAGGGAAGAAATCACTGAAAAATTATTGATTGTATATTGACAATATGCGGCTTTCAGATTATAATAATGAATCTGCAGTTGTTTATCCGGAATATTTCAGCGGGGGAGTTCATGAAGAAAAAGATCAAGCTTATTCTTCTGTTTTTTGTTGTCTTCGTTTCACTTGGCGCGATCTGTGCCGTCGGATATTTCGCGTTGGCTCAAAGGAAAGAGACCGCGAAGCTGGCCGATGCCGGAAAATATTTCAGGATGCATGATTATGCCAGGGCGAAACCTCTGCTCGCGGGGGTTGTCGGAAAAGACCCTGCCAATGAATCGGCTTACAGAATGCTGGCGGAGATTTTCGAGAGTGAATTCGATTTCCGGAGCGCCGCCTATTGTTATAAACATGCCTCCTCGCTGGCGCCGCTGGACTCGGAGCTGCGCTCCCGATATGTTGCCGTATTGAGCCTTCTGGAACAATATCCCGCTGTCATTTCGGTATTGAAGACCGATTTCGAACAGAACAGGCTTTCCAATATTGATCTGGCTTATTACACCGAGGCGCTGATCGCCGTCTCGGAACAGATTGCCGCCGCCGGAAATATGGGGAAGCTGAAATCTTTTTCCGCGACGATCCACCAATATCTGGAAGGAGTGTCCGCTTTGAAGCGGAGTGACCTGCAGAACGCGCACCGTTTTTTCAGCAGTCTCCGGCTGGCGGAACTGCCGGACTCTCTGCGTTATAAGACCCTGCTTTTTCTTGGTTCCGGCAGTGAGCGCGACGGGCGCAGTGAAGAAGCGGAACGGTATTTCCGGACTCTTGCCGATGAAGTGCCCGCTCTCGGCGCCTATCCGCTGGCGGATCATTACATCAGACAACGTAAGTTCGGGAAGGCGATTCCGTGGCTGGAAAAGACGCTCTCCATTCAGCCGAAACATACGCTTTCCCGTGTGGCGCTCGCTGAACTGCTGATCGCGGAGCATCAGCCGGAAAAACTCGGAAAGCTGATCGCCGGAAGCAAACCGGACAATCAGAACGATATTGAAATCATCAATTACATGTATGCCCTGCTTGCGTTTTCGGAGGGCCGCCGCGCCGACATCCTGCCGTATCTGGAACTTGCACCGTTTCTGGCGGACCGTCAGGTCTACCGGATGATGAAACTGAACTCGCTTGCGGCAAGGAAAGAGATCGGCAAGCTGGTGGAGAGTTTCGATGAACTGGGCAGGCGGGTGCATTCGCCGGAAGCCAGAGAGGAGCTGCTGCAGAGTGTTGCGCCGCTTCTGTCGGAGCTTTACAACTCCGGCGATACCGGGAACGCGCTGAAAATCGCAAGAGCGATGATCCCTGTCGCCACGGAGAAATCCGCCGCCGGAAAACTTGCAATGAATATTGTTCTGGCGGAAGCTTCCCGCAGCAGAAATTACGAAGAAATGCAGTCCGCTGCATCTTCTCTCCTGAAAGCGGAGCCGGGGAACCCGCTTGCGAATCTTGCTATGGGAGAGGCGCTTCTGGCAAACGGAAATGCGCTTGAAAGCCTGTCGTATTTCAATAATCTTCCTGAAGACGACGGTGGGGCTCTGATCGGGAAAGCCCTTGCCTGTGCCCGGCTCGGAAAAGAAAAGGAGGCGGAAACGTATTTTGAAAAAGCATGGAGAAAACATCCCGGAAACATGACTCTGTTCCGCGGATACGGCGATTTCCTTTTCAAGCGGAAGGAATACCGGAAACTGCAAAGTCTTTATCCCGCTCTGCCGGATATTCCCGAAGCCGCTTACTGGAAATATTTTCTTGATGCGGAGATTGCCGGGATTCAGCGGCGCACGGCGGACAGCAGGAAGAATTATGCCGGAGCGATCGAATGCCTGAAGAAGATGCCGCCCACTCCTGCGAATCTGTATCAGACGGCGTTTCTTTATGCCCGGATCGATCAGGATGAGGAAGCCGCCCGGATTTATCGCGGGCTTCTGAAAGAGAATCCGGATTCCCTGTTGCTGATCGTGAATCTTTCGGAAGTCGAAGCCGCTCTCGGAAACCATTCCGACGCACTTCTCCTCGCGGAAAGAGCGCTCCGGCTGGAACCGCAGTCCGACATTGCAAAAGAGTGCCTTGCCCGCCGCAAAGCGGAAGCGGGAAAACAGGGAAAATAAAAAAATATTGAAAAAGAAGCGGGACGGATTTCCGGTGATCCTTCCCGCTTTTTTTCATTCTGATCGGGTGCAATATCCCGACTTTTCAGGTCGGTTTTGATACGGAAGAATGCAACGCATTCTTCTCGGGTCAAGAACTTTGCCCTTGTCGCGGTCCAGCGCCGATGCGCTGGTCGTGCAGAGCACGAATTCCCTGCCCAGAGCTCTCGAAGCTTCTCTTACACCTTGCATCGGGGCAGTTCATTCCCGGTTCACCGGATAGTAAGAAACTCCCAGTTGACGGCGGCGGTGACGGTTTTGCCGTTTTCATCGGCAAACGTGACTTTCCCCTGTTCAAAGGCGGCGGAAGCGACTTTTCCGAAGTCCGCCGGGATCTCCGCGATGCCCTGAATATGGTGGATCGTTACAGAAGAATCCTTTGTGAACGTGCCGCAGGTTTTCCAGCCTTTTCTGCTCAGCGTATTTTCTTCGATGGAGGGTTTGCAGCCGTCGGCGAAATAGGAACAGGTTTCCTCGATGCCGATACAGCGCGTATTGCCGTTCCACGGCATCGCATAGCGCCCGCTGTTGGAGGTCCAGACTGTGGTGGAGGGCAGTTCCGCCGCATTTTTCAGCGAGAAGAAAAGGTATCCGCGGGACGGATAGACAGCCGCTGCCCATGCCGGTTCTCCTGCCGGTTTCTTCAGCATCGCAAAAAGATCGACATAGCCGACGGGGGAGGGGAGCACGGAGTAGTCGCGCACCGGATCTGCCTTGAACTGCGTGGGCAGCGCTTCCAGGGATGTGAACTCCTCGCCGGATGCGAGATACTGGTATTCCAGATTGACGGGACTGGCAAACACGCCGGGGCAGGTCATGCCGAAATCGAATCTGCCGACGGAAAAGAACATTTTCTCGTTTTCTTCCGGCATCTGGATGATCGTATGGTGTCCATAGGGCATTTTGCCTTCCAGATTGCTGATCGTATGAGCCAGGTAAAGGGCATCGGTTCCGTTCTGCATTTCGATGCGTTTGACGACTTTCGCCCCGGAAACGGAACAGTTCATTTCAAATTCAAATACCGTTTTATCTCCCGTTTCTTCGGCTTTTGCAAGCTGCCAGCGGTAAGCCGCCGTTTCGCCGTGGGGCGGATACTGTTTGCCGTCGACCGGATCGCCGTTGCCGCCGAAAGGCAGGCAGAAAAAATCGCCGCGCAGATTCTGGAGCAGGGGAATGGCGGAGAGATCGGGACGCTGATCCTGCCAGGGGCTGATGAAATAGGGCTGAACCGGTTTCTCCGTATTTTTGCGGAATGTCACGGGCGAATGCTGTCCGCCGTCTTCCGTGAGGAACAGTTCGATGTCTCTGGATTTCAGATACCAGCCGGGGGTTTTGTGGTTGATGTCCTTGCGGAACAGTTTTTCATCCATGATTTTTCTCCTGATATTGATTGTGAATCATACATTTTTAATGACTATAATATGTTTCAGCGCAAAATCAAGTCGTGGAGAAGAGAAAGATGTCCCGGCAGGAAAGAGCATGAGGAGAACAAGGAGCCGGAGGATCAAAATCAGCCGGATTTGACTGTATCATGAAAAATGTTACAGTTCGGATTTATTTGTATCATTATTTTAATTTTTCTTTCCGTTTCTCTCTTTACAATTCCGGGAAAATATTTATAATTAAGAGCGTAATGGAAAAGATTGAGGATGAAAAGAGAATGATCTGCGAGCGGTCAACGAAAACTTCGGAACTGGCGGAACGTCTGCGGACGGAGCTGCTGGCGAGGCGTCTGCCTTCGGGAAGCCCCGTGGCGTCTGTGCGTGAACTCGCCTCCCGCTACGGCGTGTCCACCGTGACTGCCGACAAGATTCTGAATCTGCTTGTGAAAGAGGATTTCCTTTACCGCATTCCGCAGAGCGGGACATTCATCAAACATGATCCGCCTGTCGTGCCTGTCATCGGATATGCAGGGCATCTGCCGGGGCCCGGAGCGACGGATATTATTCAAGCCGCGGCGGCGAAGCGGCTGCAGGAGCATTTGACTCAGACGGGCGTGGAACAGCATATCATCTCCTATCATGAGCTGCGCCATCCCGAGCTTGTGGAACGGAAATTGAATGCCCTCAACGGACTGCTGATTTCCGCGGCTTTCATTGACGAGGTGACAAGACCGGTTCTCTGGAAGTTCAAAGGGCGGATTGTGGTGTTCGCGAATACTTATATCATGGACCGCCTGCCGTGCAGTCAGGTGATTCCCGATTACACGCGCGCCCTGACTGAATTCACGGAGAAATATGACCCGGAGCAGTATGAAAGAATTCAGATATTGAGTGCGGGGCATCCCAATGCCGTTGCTTCCGAACGCAATATACGGAATATCCTGCAGTGCCTCGGCGTTTCCGCGGGGAAAATTGAGACTTTGAATCTGAAAGGCATTAACAATCTGAGTGCCCAGATGGCGGCGCTTCGATATTTCTCCGGTCTCCGGGAAAATTTGAGAAATACGCTTGTCCTTTCCCTGTCGGGATATTTTTCCATCGGTATGCGGGAGGTGTTTCGGAATACGGAAGAGATGCCGGACATATTGAGTTTTGACAACCTGGAGGAATATGCGGAGCCGTCGCCGGAAAGACCGTTTTTCACCGCTGTGGATTGCAGAATGCCTGACATTTATCAGGCGGGGGCGGATCTGCTGACGCATCAGATCACGGAACAGGATGAACGGAGCCAGATCATTCAGATTCCTGCGCGCCTGGTTGTGAGGGACAGCATCAGACATTGCAAACGGTAAAACACAACATGGAGGATTGACATAATGAAAAAAAGATTTTTTTGCGTG
>ERZ1673738.2046-NODE-2046-length-27636-cov-12.592147_pt1 | contig 27636 bp, 22 predicted proteins | sample MGYA00580198_ERZ1673738 | MGnify/ENA primary metagenome ERZ1673738 (study PRJEB41218, sample SAMN15661784) | gut metagenome | host: Homo sapiens | place: Canada: London | collected 2015-08-20/2019-03-30 | study: EMG produced TPA metagenomics assembly of...
ATGGGGATTAAGTGGGGATAGAAGTATTGGCGGAGCCAATCTTCGTAAGGGGCGTTAGCCCCTTCAATGGAAGTGCGCCTCGCACCGGCCCGTGCCGCCCTCGCTCTTCATCCAAAATCATTGCGCCAAATCGGGGAAGCTTTGGTTTTTCGGAACGAACTCCGGAAGCGTGTACGAACCTCTCATGTGGGAGGTTCGTTTTGTGTTGTGAACGGAGTGGGGATAGAAGTATTGGCGGAGCCAATCTTCGTAAGGGGCGTCAGCCCTTCTAAGGTCGGCACGCACCGTGCCTGGCTGGCGCACCTTGCGCCCGAACCTCTCATGTGGAGGTTCGTTTTTTGCGGGAACGGAGAGGGGATAGAAGCATTGGCGGAGCCAATCTTCGTAAGGGGCGTCAGCCCCTTCTATGGAAGCGGCACTGCCGCCCCCTTCAATGGAAGTGCGTCTCGCACCCTATAATATTAACATGGCGTCGCCGTAGGAATAAAAGTCGTATTTTTTGTCTATGGCGAGGCGGTAGATGTCTTTTAGCATTTTGACGCCGTCCGCGTCGCCGGGACTCAGGAATGCCGCCACCAGGCACATCAGGGAAGAGCGGGGCAGGTGGAAGTTTGTGACGAGAACGTCGGCGGAAAGTATGCGCTGCGGAGGATAGACGAATATTTTTGCCGAGTCTGCTATCGGCCGCGCGCAGTTCCGCGGCGGCGCGCCGTTTTTGCGCCAGTAGTCCTCCATAGCCCTGAGCGATGTCGTCCCCACCGCGAGTTTCGGGTGCGAATCGTCGCCCATCGCGGATAGCGTTTCGACGGGGATTTCGTATATTTCCGAGTGTATTTGGAAATCTTCCACCTTTTCGGTCTTCATAGGCCTGAATGTGCCGAGGCCCACGTGCAGGGTTAGTGAATGGAAAGCGTGCCCGCGCGCGCGCAGTTTTTCGTCGAGTTCGGGCGTAAAGTGCAGCCCCGCCGTCGGAGCCGCCGCCGCGACGCGTTTGGCAGGGTCGGCGTAGACGGTCTGGTAGTATTCGTTGTCGAATTCCCTGTCGTAGCCTGGCGACTTTTGGTCGCGGGCGATGTACGGGGGAAGGGGGACCACGCCGATGCGCTCGCTCATCTCCAAGACCCCTTCGTTCCCGAAGGTGTCAAAGCGCACTGCGGCGTTGCCTTCCGGGTCTTTTGAGAGAACCTCCGCCGAGAAAACGCCGTCGATTCCGAAGCGCGAACCAACAGGCAGCCGTCTGCCTGGTTTCAGCATGCAAAGCCATTTGTCGCCGCCGAGCGGAGAGAGCAGGAGACATTCGACTTCCCCTCCCGTCGGCTTGCGCGCGAATATCCGCGCTTTCAGTACGGCCGCGGAGTTTCGGAAGAAATTGTGGGGTTTTTCGAGAATGTCCGGCAGATCCGCGAACTTTGCGTGCGCAATTTCCCCCGTCTTGCGCGAGTACGCCAGCAGCTTGCAGGCGTCGCGGCGCCGGCATGGGAAGCGCGCTATGCGCTCTTCGGGCAGGTCGTAGTCAAGTTCGGAAGAATCCATCGTTCGAATTGAAAATTCCAGACATTCTCCCCCGATTCGCCCCTTTTGCGAGAACTTTTTTGCCTATTTTTGAAAGCCGCGCGCTTCGAGGTACTTTACCGACGGGGCGACTTTTTCTATCTGCGAACGGTCGGGGGCGGCGTCGAACATCACGACGCACCAGCCGTCGAATCCGAGCTTTTCGAGTTCCTTTAAAAAATCGTCGAGCGGCAAAACGCCCTTTCCGTATTCCTCGCACCCGCCGGACTCCGTCAAATCCTGAATGTTTACGGCGGAGATTTTCCCTTCGAGTTTTTTCAGGCTTTCTATTATGTCGAATCCCGAACGTCCCCAGTGCCCGCAATCGGGGAATGCGCCGAGGCCGGAAAGCCGCGCGAGGGCGGCGTTCATCTTTTCGGGCGTCGAATAGGGCGGTTCCGCCTTTCCCCCTTTCGGTTTGGCGCGGTGGTTGTAAAGGCCGGCTTTAATCTCGTATTCCTTTGCGAACCTGTCGTATGCCGGAAGCGCTGATTCAGGGGCTTCGACGGTCATGGCCTCCGCGCCGAAATATTTTGCGAACTCGAAAACTTTTTTGATCTCCGCTTCGTCGGAGAGCGATATGTGCCCTATCGAGACAACCCGAGCGCCGGCGGCGTCAAAAATTTTTTTTGCCTCGGCCTTTGCCCCCTCCGGCATATTGTAACGGAAAATCTCCCCCGCGTATTTTCCGCCGCCGCCGAGCCTGATGTTTTGGAACATCGATACATTCCGAACTCCGATTTCCCGCAAATCCGAGAGCATTTCGACTACCGTCCCTTTTTGCCACGGATACGAACTCACGGCGATTTTTGCGCCGAAAATCGGGGAAATGGCGAAAGATGCCGCTATTGCCAGAAAAATCTTTTTCATATTTCAAACCGTATTTTAAAAAAGGAATGCCGCAAGAAAAACCTTTTTTACGTTCCGCCGCAAACCTTTTCACGAGGGGAGGGGAGGCGCGCGTTTTCCGTAAAAAACGTCGGAAAAAAAGTTTTGCAAATCGTTTCCCCCTCTGTGAGGATTGATTGATTTTTAACCTGCGGATTTGGTGCCGAAAGCGTCTTTCTCGCAAAAAAATGCACATGCTATGAAAATGAAAATCCTCATGATCTCCCCTGAATGCGCCCCCTTTTCCAAGGCCGGCGGATTGGGCGACATGGTGTCGTCGATTTCCAAGCGGTTCGCCGAGTCGGGCTGCGATGTCAAGGTCTTTACGCCGCTTTACGCATCGGTAAAGCGCTCCGGAGACATGAAAAAGCAGATGGACAACCTTTCGGTGCACATGGGGCTGGGGCTCGAATACGGCGCGTCCGTGTGGTCGGCGCCGCTCGGCGGGGCCGAGGCGCTGCTTTTGGAATTCAACATGTACTTCGACCGCCCGGGCATATATAATTACAACGGCGCGGACTATTCCGACAACGGCGGCAGATTTGCGTTCATGTGCCGCGCCGCGCTCGACTGGTGCCTGCAAAACGGCTGGATTCCCGATGTCGTCCACTGCCATGACTGGACGGCGGGTCTGGCGCCCGTGCTCTTGAACACCTCCCTGAGAAATTCCCCCCTCGGCGGGTGCGCGAGCGTCTTCACCATACACAACCTCCAGCACCAGGGGATATTCGACAAAGGCGTTCTCGAATACGCCGGAGTGCCGATGTCGGAGTTCAGGGCGGACTCGTGCGAGGCCTACGGGGCGCTCAACATGATGAAGGGCGGCCTTTACAACTGCACGAAAATCACGACGGTCAGCCCGACATACGCCGGAGAGATCAGGACGCCCGCATACGGGTGCGGGCTCGACGGCCTTCTGCGGTTCAGGGGCGCGGATCTCGTGGGAATTCTCAACGGGGTGGATTCCGAGGCGTGGAATCCCGAGACGGACAAGCTGATTGCCGCCAATTATTCGCTCGCCGACATGTCGGGCAAGGCGGCCTGCAAAAAGGCGCTCCAAAAGCGCATGGGGCTGAAAGTTTCCCAAAAAATTCCGGTATTCGGGGTTGTGTCGCGCCTGTATTCGCAAAAAGGGCTCGATTTGCTCGCGCGGATCGCCGCGGATTTGGTGTCGCGCATGGACATACAGATAGCCCTTCTCGGTGCCGGCGAATACTGGCAGGAGAGGGCGTTCTCGGATTTGACCGCGGCCTATCCGGGCAAGATTTCCGCCTATATCGGTTTCGACAACGGGCTTGCCCACCAGATAGAGGCGGGTTCGGACTTCTTCCTGATGCCGAGCCGCTTTGAGCCGTGCGGCCTCAACCAGATGTACTCTATGATGTACGGCGCGCTGCCGGTTGTGCGCTCCACGGGCGGGCTTTGCGACACGGTAGACCAGTATTCCGAATCTACCGGCTCCGGCGACGGGTTCCGGTTCTCGGACCCCACGTGCGAGGCTCTTTACAACACCATAGGGTGGGCGTGCTCCACTTGGTACGACCGTCCGGACGACATCGAAAAAATGCGGCGCAGCGGCATGAGCAGGGACTTTTCATGGGGGAAGTCCGCCGAAAAGTACGCGATGGTCTACAAGTGGGCCGTAGCCGCACGCTCCGCGGGGATTTAGAGCGATGGCCGTCGAGCACGCCGCGAGGAGGATTTACAGGCGCAGCGAACTTCCGCTGTGGCTGCGCCGCTCCGCAGGCGACTGGCAGAAATTTTTCCGCCCCGAAGAACTCGAATACGGCCAAAAATTGTACAAGGAGTGCGCAATCCGCGACATCGAGCTGCACGGTTCCGAGGTTCTCGCCCGCGCGAGGCTTGCGGACGGCTCGGAGCCGTTTTGCGTGCTCGATTTCGAAGGCGACCTCTACGTCAGGCGGGGCGCGGGGGACTTGGAACAGGCGGCCCTCTGTGTGGCCGCGTTTTACGAGATAGACGAGCTCATCGGCGATCTCGCCGCCTCCGACGAATTTCTCGATTTCGACGCCGATTCCGCAAAAACTTTCGGGAGCGGCGGCGAAGCTTCGGAGAAGAGCCCCGCGGAGGCGGCGGATGGAGCCCCGCCGCGGGAGCCCATGGCGCTGGAACTGGCTTTCGCCTCGCGCCGCAAGGGGTTGGTCTTTTCGACGAAGTGGCGGACGCCTTCCGGCGCGCGCAGGGGGGCGTACGGCGACAAGTGTATTCCCATATCGGATCTTCTGCCGTCCGAGTGCGAAAAGCTGCTTATGCTCGCGGGGCTTGCGCGCAAGGCGGGTTTCAAATACGACGGGGAATTCCACACGCTGTCCGAGCTTTCCAAAATTCCGCCTTTCCTTAACAATGTGCTCCCCAAGTGGAGCGCGCGCTTCACAATAACCGCCGACGCGCGCGTGGAGCTGCTGAAAGGCGGGGAGCGCATGCTGTCTTTGACGCCGGAGGCGGTAGAATCCGGCGGCAGCGCGGGCGACTTCGACGTAAAATGGCTTCCGAGCGTAGGGGGAAGGGCGATAGAGCCGTCCGAGTTGCCGAAGCTGATTGGCGGCGCGGGGTCGCTCAGGATAATCCCCGAGTACGGCATTTTGAGGGTTTCGGGCGACGACACCGCCCTTGTGCGCGATGTGGAAAGGTCGCGCGAGTTCGGTTTTGAACACGGGAAAATTCCGCGCTACATGCTTCTTTCCCTCGCCGATTTCGGGGCGAAACTCAAGCTGACGCCGCAGCTTGCGCGGTGGAAGGAATCCCTCGAAAACCCGGCCGGAACCCCGGCGGAGCTTCCCGAATTTCTGCGCAACTACCAGAGGGCTGGGGTGCTCTGGGCGATGAACCTTTTCAGCCACTCGTGCAACGCGATGATCGCCGACGAAATGGGGCTCGGCAAAACCGTCCAGACTTTGTCGCTCGTCGATCGCTGCCGTTCCGCTTCGCGCGGGGGGAAAGCGAAGTTTCTCGTGGTGTGCCCCGCGAGCGTCATTCCCGTGTGGGTCGCCGAGGCGCAAAAATTTTTCCCGAATATCAAGACGGGCGTCGTCGGCGCAAAAGGCGGATTTTCGGAGGCGGATCTTTGGATTTCGAGCTACACGCAGCTGCGGCGCAACCGCGCGAAGATTGAAAAGGTTTGCTTTGAGCTCGCCGCGCTCGACGAGGCGCAGTTCATAAAAAATCCCGACGCCAAAACGACGCTCGCGTGCATGGCTATTTCCGCGCGCCGCAAGATAGCCCTCACCGGCACGCCGGTTGAAAACAGGCTCATGGACATCTGGACTGCCTTCCGGTGGCTGATGCCTGGGCTGCTCGGGACGCGCGCGAACTTCGAGCGGCTGTCGCGCGGGGAGTCCGGCGCGGTGGAATCCGTCCGCCGCCAAATATCGCCGTTCGTTCTGAGGCGCATGAAGTCCGAAGTCGCAGCCGAGCTGCCCGAGAAAGTTCAAGTCGACCTCTACTGCCCTATGTCGGAGCAGCAGAAGTCGGAGTACGCAAAGTTGTTGGCGCAGGCGCGCGGAGAGCTCGAATCTCCGGCGGACGGCGCGCGGGGAAGGCTTACGATTCTGTCGCTGCTCACGCGCCTGCGCCAGGCCGCCTGCGACGCCGCGCTTCTGCCGTGGGTCGGCCCGGAAGGGGCGTCCGAGCCCGGGGGCAAGCTCTCGGTTCTGCTCGACAGGGTGGAGGAACTCTGCGGGGCGGGGAAAAAGGTTTTGGTTTTCAGCCAGTTCGCAAAATTCCTCGACCTCGCGAAGTCCGCGCTGAAAACCCGCGTGGACGGGGCGGATATTTATACGCTCACGGGCTCGACGCGCGACCGGGCGGCTCCTGTCGGCGCGTTTCAGGAGTCGCGGCGCGGCTGCGTGATGCTCGTTAGCCTGCGGGCGGGCGGCACGGGCATCACGCTTTCCGGAGCCGACTACATATTCCTTGCCGACCCGTGGTGGAACCCCGCCGTCGAGGAACAGGCAATCGACCGCGCCCACAGAATCGGAAGGCGCGGCGACGTGTTCGTCTACCGCATGATAGCCGGCGGCACCGTGGAGGAGAGGGTCCGCAAGCTCCAGGCGCGCAAGCGCAAACTCTTCGACGACCTCGTCGGCGGCCTGCGCGACGTGTCGAACCGCGAAAAGTTTGCCGAAACGATAGCGAAGATTTTAAAATGAAAATAGTGTCGTGGAATGTAAACGGGCTGAGGTCGGTAATGTCGAAAACCTTTGCGGAGTTTCTCGAATCGGTCTCCCCCGACGTGCTGTGCTTGCAGGAGACGAAGGTTTCGCGCGAAGTTGCGGACTCGCTGGAAATTCCCTTCAAGTATAAAATATTTTCGTGCGCCGACAAAAAGGGGTATTCGGGAACCGCGATATTTTCCGATATAGAGCCCGTTTCAATGCGGGCCGTCGCGCTCGAAGGTCACCCCGAAGAGGGGCGCATAACCGTCGCGGAGTTTGAAAAATTCAATTTGGTAAACGCCTATGTCCCCAATTCGCAGGACGGCTTGAAGAGGCTGGGATATCGTGCGAAATCCTGGGACGCCGACTTTTCGGCTTTTGTGAAGTCGCTAAAAAATGCGGTCGTTTGCGGAGACTTGAATGTCGCGCGGACGCCTATGGACGTCTGCGACCCGAAAGGCGCGCGCGGGTGCGCCGGATTTACCGAAGAGGAGCGGGAGAACTTTGAAAAAATGCTCTCCGAATGCGGTTTGCGCGACGTCTGGCGCGACTCCCGCCCCGATGAGGTAAAATACACGTGGTGGAGCTATTTCCGCAGGGCGCGCGAGCGCAACAGGGGGTGGAGAATAGACTACTTTTTGGTATCGCGCGGCCTTCTGCCGTTGGTGAAAGACGCGGAGCTGCTGAATGAAATAGGCGGCTCGGACCATTGCCCGATTACCCTTGAACTCGAAAGCGAGTGAGGGGGCGTTGTTTTAAGTCGGGGCCTTTCAATCCGGACGGATTTTATATGCGCCGGCGCCCGCAAAGTGCGGGCCGGCGCGCTTTTGTTGCGAATAAATAAAAAGCGGTTTGGAGGCGTATCGGGCCAAAAGGTTTGATATGGTTGTTCCACGCGTTTGAGTGTTTTCGGGCGAATGGGGGGTTCCCGCAATTTTCAACTTTCGCAAGAGGTTTGCGCGTCCGTTAATGCCTTGGCATTTAAAGCTTCTTCGCCCATTTTAGTAAATTTTTTTCGCGCCTTTTTATATCGGAGGATGGAGATTTGCCGTTTTATGCGCCTTTGAAGGAGGAGGGGGAAAGTATTAAGTAATTTTAGTCTTGGCACTTTTGAAAGTGTTTGAAATGAAAATTATCGTTTTAAATCTTATTTAGCAGGCCATATGAAAGTGAAAAAATTATTTGTCTTTGCCGCATCGGCGTTTTTCTGCTCACTTCCGCTCTCGGCGAATGTCCTATACTGGGTTGACGCCACTTCTTATTTTAATGCCGATACTTCCGAAAAAATTGACGGTAAATCTATTTGGGATATTGGTAGGGCTTTTTCGGATACCGAAAAATCGGAGTATTCCGACAACTACAACTGGGCTACGGGTTATACGGTAAAAGAGGTGTCCGCCCAAGATCCCGTATCGGGACAGACGACGGTTTATTATGTTCCGGTTTACGAGTACGCCTCAACCGCGACGGTTCCCGACGAAAATACCGACGTCTATTTCAAATGCGACGATTTCTCGATGGGGAGCGACTCTGCCGGATACCGGTACCGGATTGCCGGTTCTATCTCATTGGGCGCCGATACGACAGTAAAGAGCATAAACATACAGCGGACAGATGACAACTGGATGATGTTTTGGACGAACGGTCACGACCTTACCATATTGGAAGACGTCGTATACAATTCAAATGCCGTTACGCTTATTGGGAGTTCATCTTCCACGAATATTAAAGTCGGCGGCAACGTGCGTGTGTTGGGTTCCGGAGGGTTGAGCAGATACAACGCTTTCAGACTCGGCGCCGACGGGGTCGGTTCCATAAAAATTGGCGGGGACATAATATTTGAAAAGCGGACCCGGATGCAGTTGGTTACGGCTGGAAATGCGTCGGCTTTCGATAATCCGCAGTCTGTTGTATCAGGCATAGCCGATTTTTCCGGATATGCGGCGCGTCTCGATCTCGGCCGGCGTTCTGGTGCTATCGAGCAATTTTATTCTTTCGGTGGGCTTAGCGGAAGCAACAGCGATGCGGTAATATCGACAGACGCAGAGGCAGGGTCAAACGGATTGATTTCAACGGTTGTCCTTTCAAACGTTTCGGACGCGGTTTTCGCCGGAAAGATTACAAATCCCACGGCGCCCGAAGACGGTTCGTCCGCCGTTCTTACCAATACGGTAAATGTCGTGATGAACGGCAGCGCGGCGCAGATACTTTCCGGAGACAACGATTTCAGGGGCTATGTGACGGTTCAAAGCGGCACGCTGCTTTTGCGCACGGCAAACGGGGCATCGCATGGCAAGCTCACGCTGAACGGCGGAAAGTTCGGGGCGGTGGACAATGCCGCATTCGCCTCCGCCGAGTGGAACGGGGGCTCGATAGGGTTTTTTAATACGGACGACGCCGTCGCCGTGATGGCGCCCGAGACAATAACCGTAAACGGCGAATTTCTGAAAGCGGGTTCCGGCAAAATAACGATGGACTTCAACGGCGTAGATACTTACGACCTGATAGACAACGGGCAATGGTACGATTTGATAGATGCTGCCTCTTTCGTCGGCTTTTCCGGAACTGACGATCTCATCGCGGCGAATCTGTCCGACGGATACGCCGAATTCCGGTGGGTTGACGGCGGGCCCGGACAAATTCTGCAAGTAAGCTTTTCAAGCGTTCCGGAACCGGCTGCGCTCGCGGCGGTCTTGGGGTTGGCGGCGCTGTTCGCCGCAATGCGCAGACGCCCCTGATTGGCGATGCTTTTCGGCGCGGCGCATGTGAGATTTGCTCCATTTTAAATGGCGCAGGAGCGAGAAAACGCCGGTGCGTTCTTTATCGGTTAAAATCTCGCAGATATTCAGCGCCAAAGAGGCGCGGCGCGACTAAAAAGTACTGTATACTTATTCCGAAACCCCCCTGTGCGAAGTATGGCGGCGGGGGTCTCGTTTGCGCCCGAGGATTTTGCGTATACGTTCCGGACGGGAATGTGTCCGTTACGACGGCGGCGTGCTTTTTTGCGGAGGGTAGGGGAGACGCCGGCTACGCCATGCGGCCGCAAATTGCAACCGGATTGCGGGAGATTCCAAAAGGCGCAATTTTACCGAAAACGCCGGTTGTCGGCGTGTTCGCTTTCAACGTGTCCGAGGTTTGTCATAGGGTTTCACTCGACGGAGCCGGAAATAAAAACGTGTCGCTTAAAAGCGCACGGGGTTTTATCATGGGGCGCTTCGAGGCTCCGTTTCGGTGCGCCGGCGGGAATAATAGTTTGGTTGCCGTCCAAAGGGGGATATGCGAATTGTCGATTCCCGATAATTTCCGCTTTCAGGATAATTGTAAAGTGCTTGCAATATCCTCAAAAAACTATGCATTCCTTTTTTTGGGGTGGGAAAGTTTCAGGTAAATAATTACTTGTGTTAAAGTATTCGATTTTTTTCAAACCTCGCGATACGGGAAAAGTGTACCTGAAAAAGCCTCAAAAACAATATTGACTCGGGAAAAGATAGAAATGTTTAGATTTTACCTTTAATAATTATAGGAGGCAATTCTCAATGAAGAAAACAACACTTATAGTAATTTCCACAGTTGCTATTGCATGTATGTCGTCTGCTTGGGGACTTGGAATAAATGCCGGCTTTTCCCCGAAAGAACTTACTCCGGAACTTGCGGTTAGCATTGGCGCCATGAATAGCTCGCTTTCGGTATCGGGATCGCAGGGGGATGTTGATGCCAAATTATATAAAGGCGATAGCGATGTATTCTATTTTACCGAACTTGTGACTACAACGCCGACGAAGGGAACGCCTACGCTTACCTGTGAAGACGTGACAATCAATGTGACAGGCAGCAGCGATAATCACTATATGCGAATTATGTGCGGCGCTTTAAACACGACAAATACGATTATTAACACGGGATATTTGGCCATAACCAATGGCGGATCCGTCAATATGGATGGCGGCCAGCTGAATTTGACGGGAGACCGTTCGGATCTCGCGGGCAATGACAGCACCTATAAAATCAGCGGCGCAATGAATCTCCACAATGTGGAATTTACCGCCGCCGGAAACGTTACGGCATATACTTTGTCGGGGTCGACAGGGCATATCGCCTTTACCGGAAACACGTCCTTCAAGGGAACCTCGCTTATCGTGCAAAACAGCGCCAGCATATCGGTGCTTGATAACAGTACGGTTGAGCTTGATTCCCTGAACGCGACTAATCTCATCGTTTCAAACGACGCCCGGGTTGCGGTGTCTTCTGCCGGCGCGATAAAGGTGAACAGCCTGACCCTGCTTCTTAACGGCTCGGAACCTTTGGATTTTGCGGACATATTCAAAACTGACGACGGAACTTCGATTGTGTTTTCCGCGGCTTCTACGGATATAACAGTAGCGGACGGGGAGGGCAATTCGTACGAAAACGTGCTTTTTGCCTACGACGATAACGGCAATATTACGGGGATTGCCGCCGTTCCGGAACCGGCTGCGCTCGCGGCGGTATTGGGCGCCCTTGCCCTTGCGTTTGCCGCGCGCCGCAGGGAAAAATAAGGCGCATTAAAAGTCCAAGCGCAAGCGGTTCCGGTGTCCGGGACCGCTTTATTGTCTGCGAACAGGCTGCTGTTTTGCGAATGCAAACGCGGTGCAAAATTGCCGCCTTAGCGCGTTGCGGGGTGCGGATAAATTTGTGAAAATCCTGAAACCTGAAAAATCCCCGCTCCGCAAGTTCTTACATTTGCCAAAAAAAACGAACCGCCTGTTTGACGCGGCTCGTTTCAGTTGGAAATGGTGGAGATGGCGGGAGTCGAACCCGCGTCCTGAGAGCTTTCGGCTATACCGTCTACATGCTTAGTCTCCGGTTGGTCTTTCGAAGCGGTTAGGTCGGGACTTCCTCCGCTTCGGCGCCGGGCGGTTTGCGGCGGCCGCAACCCCGTCCGAACGGCTGCGGCCCCTGTTCCCGATGTCGACGCCGGGCATCCCATACCGGGAATCTGGGAGCCGACGCGCCGCTTAGTTAAGCAGCGATAGCGTATTCTTCGCCATTTATGTTTTGTGCGACACATTTTTACGGAGCCAAGTGTCGTCTCCGGCATGCAGGCATAATCTACGACCCAAAGTCGAATTCCGGAACATCCCCGTATTCTTTTGCGTCCGGATTACCCCGTACGATTTTGGTTATCGGCGGTTTCGCTTTTTATTCAAGCTTTTTATTTTTCCCCCGCGCTCAGAGGCGCGATTTCACGCGGGGCGCGAGGATTGTCACGAGCATGCCGATGCACGCCATTGTCGCGAGCGACCACCGGAGGCTCGAAGCGTGGGCGATGTACCCTATGAGCGGCGGGCCCATCAGGAATCCGAAGAACCCTATCGTGGACACCGTCGCTATCGCCATTCCGGAGCTCATTCTGCGCGACTTCCCCGCAAGGCTGTAACAGGTCGGAACCACCGTTGAAACACCGGCGCCCACGAGCAAAAAGCCTATCGACGAAACCGCCACCCCTGGGAGCGCGACCGCGAGAATCATTCCGCAGAAGACGAGAATTCCGCTTGACTGCAATACGCGGATTACGCCGAACTTTGTTATCATGGAGTCTCCGAGAAACCTTCCCGTAGCCATTGCGGACATGTAGGCGATATATCCCATGCGGCTCAAATCCCTGTCCGCGCCGATTACCTCCTTGAAATAGACGACGCTCCAATCGTACATCGTGCCTTCGCAGCTCATGCAGCCGAACGCGATGACGCCGAGCATTATTATAAACGGGGTAGGCGAAAAAATCGTACGTTTTTTGCGCGCGTCGGCGGGGTCGGGTTCCGGCTTGATGTCCTCCGGAAGGATAAAATTCCGCGCGACGAGCGTCACCGCGACGCTGAAAACAAAAACTCCCGCGAAGTTTTGGAAGATATCCACATTGTTTGCCGCGAGCATCGCGCTCAAAATCCCGCCGCAGAATCCCGCGAGGCTCCAGAGCCCGTGGAAGGACGACATTATCGAGCGCCCGTACACGCACTCAACCCCGACCGCCTGCGTATTTATTGATATATTGTTGAGGTTTGCCGCCACTCCAAAACACATGAGCGTGGCGAACAGCGCGGTCGGAGTGTCCGCAAGGGACAGGGCGACAAGCATTGCGGGATAAAATATTCCCGCAATGAGCGCCATCATTCTGCTGCCGAAGCGCGTGACGAGGTATCCCGACAGCGCCATCGCGCACAGTTGCCCAAGTGGTAGGGCGAATAATATCCCGCCGAGGTCGGCTTCGTCGAGATTCAGGTTGGTTTTTACGTCGGCGATTCTGCTTGCCCAGCTCGCGAAGATTATCCCCTGGTTGAAAAACAGCCAGCCGAGCGCGACGCGGTAGACGGCCGGGGTATAGCGTAGGTTTTGGAAATCCATATGCGGCGGAAAAATTAGGGAGGAATTAGAACATCGGGCAAGCGGATTTCAACACAAATTTAGGCGGAAATTCCCTATGGGCGCAGGCGCGTTTCCGTTCCGCCGAGCCTCGGACGCGGAGGTGCGCTTGGCGGCAAAGTTAAAATTTTTATAAAAAAAGCTTGCAAGTCCGGAGAAGTTATCCATAGTCGGAGCTTTAAAAATAACTCAAATGCTCAGGTGGTGGAATTGGTAGACACGTACGTTTGAGGGGCGTATGGCGAAAGCCGTGTGGGTTCGAGTCCCGTTCTGAGCACCAATTTAAGTTAACGCAAATCCGCGTTAACTTTTTTTGTGTTTAGGGCTCAAATCCCCTTACGGCAAAGGAGTTGGAGCGATTATGAATGCTAACGCCCTTTCGCAGGGGGTTTTGCGGATTTGTTAAAATGCGTTTTTATCCTAAAAGCTCTTGTTGTAGGGGGCTTAGTGTTAACTTTATCAACGCGAATTTATACATGGTTGTTTGAAAATAGGCAACTGGCGCGAAATGCGTCGATGGCCGGAAGGATTTGCGTTTGCTATCCCATGCGCTTTTCAAACCTGAAATATTCTTTTCGGTATGGCTCAGATAATTTTTTGGCCGCCGGATCTCTATGCAGGTCGCAAAAAAATTCCACCGCGGAGAATCCGCATTTGTTTATATAAAAATGAATGTTTCTTTTCTCGAAGTAGGGCGTAATAACTTCCCAAACCTTTGTTCGGGGGTACATTTGTTCTATCGTTTTCCATGCGCGGCAGCCAAGCCCTTTGCCGTGAAAATCCGGATAGAGGTAGAAGAGCCCGAGCGAATTTTTCCCTGTCGCATTGTCTATATGCAATGCCGCCCCGCCAACTTTAATAGCGTCGGCGCAAATCCAATAGACGACGGCATTGGGGGTGCAGATCACTTCGTCAATTTCTTCATCTTCCACGATATTCCCCGTCCGGGGCCGTCCAAACTTATCTATGACCGCAATGGAAAGCACATTTTTTACGTCGTTGCGGAAATCGCCGAAATCTTGTTCCGTAATTCTATGCAATAAAATATTCATGGTTTTATCTTTACAATGCTTCACTCTCAGGCTGCACAAAGGGGTCGAAAGTCCGAGTCTATATTGGTGAATTTTATACTCTTTCAAGGGACGGGTACCCTTCGGTGTACCGCGAATTTTATGGAATTGCGCCTGCCGATTTCAAGGGAACCGCCTTCGTTGTTTCCCCTTTCGTTTCCCGCATTTGCAGGAGAATTCTAACGTGCGGTCTTGGGGGCGCAAATATATGACAATGTCGAAAATTTGCCTAAACATACCGCTTGGGGAAAATGGGAGGCGCGATCGCAAAAAACGTGCGGACGCCAAAAATGTTGCCGCAGAAATTTTGCGCGGGGGCTTTGGCGGAAACGCGGCGCGCAAATTTGAATATGGGGGCGTGTGCGTGCGTTGGGCGTTTGGGGGCAGGGAGGGGTGGGAGATGGAGTCAGGTATTCGGGCATTTGCGGCATTTGGCGCAGCCGTTGCAAATTGGGCGGCTGCCGCATTCGGCGCACATGGGCCCGAAATGGGGCCTGTATTCGGCGACTTCCCCCGTGAGCTCCCTTTGCGCCGGCGGCATGTCGAGCTTGTATTCCGCTTTCCGCCCCCCGTGGAAATATCCCGACCTGAACGCCATTTTGCTCTGCAAACGCTTGTCGGGCATTCGGTATATTTTGCCGCCCTTTTCAAACAGGGTGCCCGTCTCGATAAAGCAAAACGTCGTGTCGCTTTCGACGCATTCGGAGTATAATTTCTCAACCCATTCGCATTTCAAAACCCGCGAGCCGTCATAATTTTCCCCGCCGGCGACGACCCGCTCTATCGCTCCGCTTTTCAGATATTTTTTGAGAGACACTTCGCCTATGAACGGAGCGACCATAACTCCCTTGTGCCTGAACGGCAAATCGAGCAGCAGCGGCACGCGCTCGTCGGCGCGCGCCTGATTTTCGGCGGTGACGTTGAAGAACACGTTTTCCCAGCCGCCGCCCCAGTTTTTCGGAAGGAGCTTTGCGACGCGCTCGGGGCGTTTGGTAAGCAGGTAGAACATAACGTCCGGCCTTTCGGAAATTATCTTCCACGCCTCGCCCCGCCATTCGTCGGCCTCCTCTATGAAGAAGTCCGACGTCATGCACACCCGCAGGGTCTCGCCGCTCTTCACCTTGTATTCGCCGCGGGAATTTTTTTGGAGCGGATAGTCGAAATTGTTTTTTACCTTGAAAACGCGCGACGGGTCTATGTTTCTGGCCCTGTCGAGAAAATACATGTAGCAGTTGGCGCAGCCCTCGCTCTTTTTCGCGCAACCGTGCCAGGGGTTCCAGATGTCGTGCATTTTTTTAGCGCTCCGACGCCTTTTTGTAGGCGGCGCCCCATTTTTTCAGCGCGGCGAGCACCGGTTTTAGGCTCATGCCGAGCTCCGTGAGCGAGTATTCTACCCTCGGTGGGACTTCCGCATAGGCCTTGCGCGAGACGAGGGCGTCCGCCTGCATTTCGCGCAGGTTTTCGGTGAGCACTTTTTGGGAGATTTGCCCGACGGATTTTCTCAGCTCGCCGAACCTCTTTGTCCCGCCTGAGAGCTCCCTTATGATCAGTATCTTCCACTTGTCGCCTATAAGCGAAAGCGTGGTCTCTACGGGGCATTCGGGAAGGTTTTTTCTCTTTTTCATATCCCAATAGTTTCTTTTTGGTTATTACAGCACAAATTTGTGCCTACTTTACATTTTACGCAAAGTATGATAATGTAATTCCAATCTATCCCGAATGTAAAACAAAAAAAACGAAAGAAAAAAAATGAAATCGCTGAAAACGGTAAACTATGCGGACGCCGCCGGAATTGAAATGGAGCAAAACGGCAACAAATTCACGATAAAGCCCGTAGTGGGGCTTGGCGAGGCGTCAAAATGCGCCGTCCACTTCGTGGAGGTAGCCCCCGGGAACTCGTCGTTCGGCTTCCACTGGCACGAGGCGAACGAGGAGGTGTTTTACATAATAAAGGGCGAGGGCGCCGTCCGCACAAACGGCGGTGAAATAAAAGTCGCGGCGGGGGACGCCATAACATTTCCCGCGGGAAAGGGGGGCGCGCATTGCATAAGAAACGCCTCCGCTTCCGAAACGCTCGTGTACATTGATTTCGACGCCGTCTGCGCGTGCGACATAGCGCACCTTCCGGACGCGAAAAAAATCATATGCTCGGGCCCGTATTCCTCCGGAATGTTCGACGAGCCGAGCGCCGAATAAACCCGCGTTCCGGCGGGGGAGGATTTCCCCGCTACGCCGAAACGGGAGGGCCGCGGAAGATGCCGGCGGGTTTTACTCCGGTTTCGACCAGGACGAGCTCGCCCCGCTCAGCCTCGGTGACGGCGAGGCCCCCGTCCGGCAGAAACGCGCAGTTGCTGGGGTTGCGCCCCGCAAGGCTTATCTCCCGCGCCAGACTCCCGTCGGGGGAGAAAGCCTTGATTGCCCCCCCTCCGAAAATCGCGGCGTAGAGGTTGCCGTCGTCGCCGAACGCCATTCCGTCCGGACCGGGATTTCCGCCTGTCTCGGCCCATACGCGGGCGTTCGACCACGAGAGCGTCGCCGGATCCCAGTCGCCTTTCCAAATCCGCTTTTTATATGTTTCGGCAAGGAAGAGCGACTTTCCGTCGGGGGAAAACGCCAGCCCGTTCGGAAAGAATTTTCCGGTTATGATTTTCCGCGCGCCGCCCGCGTCGAGCGCGCACACGTATCCCGTAGGCTCCCTCCGCGACTCTCCCGGGCAGGTGAACACCAGATTGCCGCGCATGTCGAACGCCAGATCGTTCGGGTGCGCGAGCCTCTCGCCCCCGACGGCGTCGCATGCGGTTTTTATTTCGCCGCTCTCGGGGTTCAGAACCGACACGCAGTCGTTGCCCGCGTCGCAAAACCATATCCGCCCCGCGGCGTCCGCCGCTATCCCGTTGGGCCTGCCGTTAGGGATTTTGAACCGCGCGAGTTCGCCCTCCTTCCCGAGGCGGCAGACGCTGCCGCCGTGAAGCTCCACGAACCACAGCGCCCCGTCTGCGCCCGTGGCGGGGCCTTCGGGAAAATTCAGGTTTGAGAGGATCGTCTTCATGTCCCTCCTTTTATTCGAGCGGTATTTTGAGCGCGTCGCAGCAGCCCTTTATGTACCCGCAGGAGAATATGTGTCCGAGCGGCCGGTAGCCCACGGAAACTCCCCCGCCGAAATCTTTCTGCGGCTCCCCGAACATCGCGGGCGCGTGGTCGGAGCGGATCGGCCCGTCGAACCCGCAATCGCGGTAGTGTGCGAGCATTTCGGCGACGAAGCCGCGCTCCTCGTCGATAAAAGTTTCCGTAAAGTTTTCGGCGTTCCCGCGCGCGTCCCGGATATGGATAAAGAAAATTTTTCCGCGCCTTATCCAGTCCGCCGAGAGTTTTTTTACGTTTTCGCCCGCGACTTTGAAAGTCGCCTGGCAGAAAGTCGCGCCGAGGAATTTTGAATCGTACCGCGAAAAAACTTTCTCATAGTCCTCCGCCGATTTCAGAATCCTGCCTATTCCGCGCAGCGGAGAGACCGGCGGGTCGTCGGGGTGAAGCGCCATTTTTACGCCCGCTTTTTCGGCTTCCGGCAAGACCGCGTCGAGGAAATAGTACAGGTTTTCGCGCAGATTTTCTTCCGAAACACATTCTCCGGCGGATTCAGGCGCGGGCGCGAGCGAGGCGTCGAAAGAGGTCGTGAGCGCGCCCCCGCGCGCGGGAGCGGCGGCGTCCGTGCGGAACCACCCGATGGAGGCCATCCAGTTCAGGCACAGCAGCCTTATTCCGAGCCCGCCCATATTGCGCAGCATTTGCGCGTACCGCCCTATCCATTCGTCGCGGTTGGGCAGCCCGAGCTTTATCGGCGACATGTCGAATTGGTCCCCCTCCAACCCGACGAGTTTGAGCCCGCGTTCGGCAAAGCCGTCTTTGGCGGATTTCAAGGCGCCGAAATCGTACGGGGGATTTCTTCCGGAGAGCTCGGGGGCGGCTTTCGTTATGGCGTATTTTATCCCCATCTGCGCGGCGAGGGCTGATAGCGCGCGGTCGTTCGGGGGAATTAGCATGGAGAGTTTCATAAAGTACGAATGATTTTCTGCGCCGGCGGGCGGCGCGGATTGCGTTATTCAAAGTCTATTCTAACCGCGCACGAGCGTTTGAAGGCCGGAAGCTCCGCTTTTGGGGAAAGCGCGAGGTCGGAGGCGTTGCCGCCGTCCCAGAGGTCGTACGTTCGGACGCGGGCGATTTTTCTGCCTTTCGCAAAAGCGGAAAAATCGACGGTTTCACCGGAAATTTCGCGCGGTTTTTGCCCCTTTTCAAATTCGCTTTTCCAGTCGTTTTCAACGTTCCTCGCGAAAGCCAGCAGCGTCTTTTCGCCCGAGAGCGCGTAAACGCGCGCGTTTTTTGTGTCGCAGCGCGCGGGTTTGAAGTTCTCGACCGCCGGATTTACGCCTTTGACAAGCGCGGCGAACGGTTTGAGGTGCCGCCAGAGTTTGTGGTTGTATATATAAACGTCCCAGTGCCACGGCTGCCCGCTTCCGGCGGCTCCCGCGAAGAACGGAACGTAGAATGCGTCGTGAAAGATGATGCCGTCTTTGTCGGAAGCGTAGTGCCTCCACGGCCCCGAGTGGTTCGGCTGCACGGCTCCGGTTTCGGCGAGCAGGGCGGGGCGGCCTCCGCAGATCTTTGAAATTTCGCCAACCGCATCTGCGGCGGCGAGGTCGAGGGGCCCTTTGCATATGCCGTATTCCGCGCCTTCGTCGAGATAGCGGTGGATCGCCGCAATCGCGTTTGCGGTGCCTTTGTAAAAATATTCATAGGCCGCTTTCGCGCCCTTGCCGTCAAAACTTCCGCAGCTGTTTACAACAAGCTGTTTTTTGCAAACGCCGGAAATTCTATCGAACATTTCCTCCTGCCACCGTTTGACATTTTCGCGCTTCGCGCTGACGGTGTTTTGTTCGTTCCACAGCTCCCAGGCGAAAACCGTCGGGTCGTTCCCGTACCTGTCGAAGAGAATTTTGAAGCGGTTGAAATAAAGATCTTTCCCCTTTTGGGAGGAAAAGTATTCGTCCATGCTTTTGAATTCGCCGTCGTAGGCGGGGCGCGAGAAGGCGTTTGAGTTCAATCCGCGCTCGTTTTCCGCAGGCTTGTAATCTTTTATGTTTCTGAAATGTTCAAGGCATATTTTTACGCGTATTCCATGCTTTTTTGCCAGCCCCATGAAGCGGTCGAGCCTCGCGAGTTTTTGGGGGTTGTAGGCGCCCGCGCGGGAATCCTCTATTTCGTAAAACGGGTGCGACGCCCAAATCCTGGCGTAGTTGCCGCCGTTTCCGGCGATGTTTTTCATGTGCTCTTCTATCATTGAGAAGCATTCTTCCTCGGACATTTTGCCCCAGTGCCGCGGGAAACAGAGGTTGTAGCCTATCGGAATGTAGGCGGTGCCGTCGGAGAGGGCGAAGTACCGCGGGTTTTCTTTGGAAACTTCGACGAAACCGCTTTCGGGAGCGGAATTTCGGGAGTTACAGCCCGTTGCGGCGGCTAGCGCAAGGGCGGCGAATGCGCCTGTAATAAAATTTTTCATTGCGCGATATTATCGCCTCTTCGGAAGGAGCGCAACGGAGTTTTTGGGAAATTTAGTTAACTGTTTATCGGGAGAACTTCCGGCGGGGCGGCGCCGAAAGAATGCTTGCTATTGTCGGGAGGGAGCTTATTTTTTCTGCCAATTTACGGATATTAAACGAACGACAGGACATCTTATGAGAATAAATCAAATTGCGGCGGCGGCTCTCGTTGGCGCGGCGTTTTCCGGCGCGTATGCCGAAGTTCCGGAACTTCTCGAACTCGTTCCGCAGGCTAAGGGGTACGAGCTCGTCTACAAACTCAATCCCGTCAAATACGCAGGCGAAGGCTATCAGGTTGACAATTCCGGGAACATTTCCGGAAAAGTCGTAAAGGTTGGCTACCTGCTCAAAACGACCGCGAAGGACGGAAAGAAAACATGGGTTTTCGCGTCTTTTGACCCGTTTTCGCAGGATTTGTCTAAAATAGGCGTTCCGGACTACGGTTCGGGCACAATCCAGACTTATGTCGACAACCTCGAGGTTTTCGGCAACGGCAAAGTCAAGACCGGAAAGTTCGAAAGGGGCAACATAGAATTCTGGCCGTTCAACTACGGCGGCGCGAACAAGATGAATATCCCCAACGCCACCGGCGCGTTCGATTTCGGCGACTCCGCCGGAACGGACGGCGGGTACGGCTCAATGCAGATACACAACTACCTGCAAAAAGAGACGGTTATCGCCTTCAACAATTTCAACCAGAAATCCCCCGACATCGGCATCGGCAACAATCCCGAGGGGCACCTCGACTGGACGTTCTCGAAATCGGCGGAGGGGCTCTCGTCCGCGGAAATGTATGTCGTCGCGAAATTTGACGGCGCGAAGTTTTCCAAGGTCGCCCCGATAGACGCCGACAAGATAGATTTCAGGGGAATTTCCGACAAGCTCGACTACGCGCCCGGCGAGGAAATGACGTTCACGTTTACCGTGGATTTCGGCGGGCAGCCGGCTCCGAAAAAGCCCTATTCGTTCAGATGGACGAGGACGGGCGACGACGGCGTCAGGCAAACCGGTGTATGCGAGATAGCGCCCGAAAAGCCCGCGGTCGTAAAGACTAAGCTCGACAAGCCCGGTTTCGTGAGGATGGAGGCGACTCTCCTGAATTCGCGCGGCAAGCAGATTGACAGAACCAAGGGGGGAAAGAAGGAGCGCGTATTCTTTGACGGCGGCGCGGGTGTGGAAATCGCAAAAATCGCCAACGCCGTTCCGGAGCCCGCCGACTTCGACGCTTTCTGGGAAAAGCAAAAGGCGCGCCTGAAAAGCGTTCCCATGAAGTACAAGATGGAAAAGGTGAGCGCCGAGGGCGCCGATCCCGAAGTGTTTGCGGTGTCGGTGGATTGCGCCGGCCCGCGCCCCGTGACGGGGTATCTGACCATTCCGCGGGGCGCGGCGGAAAAATCGCTTCCCGCCCACGCCACGTACCACGGCTATGGCACGCGCGTTCAAAAGGCGCCGAAGGGTTGGGGCGGCGCAATACGCTTTGACGTCAACGCCCACGGCTACGATCTTGGCAAGGACAAGGCGTATTACGACGAATTCTTTAAGAATATAAAGTCCAACGAAAAGATTTACGCTTTCGACCCGAAGCAGAATTCCAATCCGGAAGAGGCATACTTTAACGGAATGGTTTTGCGCCTGATGCGCTCGCTCGAATTTTTGAAGTCTCTCCCGCAATGGGACGGCAAGAACCTCAAGGTTTCCGGCGGCAGCCAGGGCGGCCTCCAAACGATATGGGCTGCGGCGCTCGATCCGGACGTCACCGAGGCAGATTCCTCCATAACCTGGTGCTGCGACTTTGCTGGCCCGACGATCGGCAGGCTCGGAGGTTGGCGCCCCGAATACGTTCCGGCTCTGAACTATTACGACGCCGCTAACCACGCCAAGCGCATAAAGTGCAAAACCCTCATCTCCCGCGCCGGATTGGGCGACTACACTTGTCCGCCGTCGGGTTTGGCTGCGCTTTACAACAATATGAAAGCCCCGAAGAAAATCCGCTGGGTGCAGGGGTCCACGCACGGATTTACCCCTAAAAACCCGCAACAGTGGATAATCCAGGACGGCTACGACAAATAGTCGGATCCGATATGAAAAGGGGCGGGATTTCCGCCCCTTTTTTGTGCCGCGGCTTATCCCGCTTCGCAGCGGTATCGTAAAATTTGATTTTGAAAAAATGAAATTAGATTAGGGAAACGCCCATATTTTGGGGATTCCCGGAAGCGGGCGCAAGGGACGTTCGGGGAGGTTGCAAAAGGCAAGTCGCTTAAACGCCGCTGTCTCGCGCGATATATCGTTGTACACAGCGCCGGTCTCCTGTCGCGGAATGAATATTCCGCCGTTGGAGAGTTCCGGAAAAGGCGCGTGAAAGCCCGCCTCTTTGTTGGTTATGGGTTCGCGTTTTTTCATCGTGCGCGCAGGTAGCATATCTCCGGCCCCGCCTATTTGAGCAGGTTGGCATTTTTGAACCCGTAGAGCTGAACCCCGGCGAAATCGCCCGCGTCCGGTTCTGTCCGCGCTTCGGGGGGATACCGCAAAACCGTATGTATGATTATGGGGCGGCGGCAACTCGTCGGTGACGACGACGTTCTTCGAGTAATAACACAAAAACCGTATGATAATGGGCTGTTTTCGCCGCGGCACTCTCGAATCCCGGATAGGTTGTGCAAAGTGTGGCAATATCGGCTCGATTGAAAAACGCCTCCTATATATAAAGGCGACAAAAACCGCGAATGTTTTGCCGATATTGCTAAGCCCGCCATGATAGAGTTCGCGGCGCATACGGACTGTCCTTTCCGCGCTTTCGGCGACGGCGTCCGCGCGCCGTGCGAAAAAAAATGAAACTGCAACCCCGTTTTCAATGCCCTTGCAAGTATTTTACAGGGGTTTTTATTGCCGACTCGGCGCGTCGATATGTTCGGCGACGGCTCGGAGGGGACGGAAATCGTTCCGAATCTTGTTTCATTTGGAGGTATTGGCGCAAAAAGTCTCCGAATTCAAATCCGAAAGCCGAATCCGTCCCAATCTCTTTATTCTTTCCCGTTATTTCCCGCCGTTTCCCGTTTCCGAACCCATATTTCAAATATCAATGGGGCTATGTATCGTGCCAAAATTGCGCCGCTTCCCTATGTTTAAAGGTTTTCGAGCCCGTTTATTGCTGTTTTAAGCCTCATATATTTTGCCACGCAACAACGATTTCCGCGTTGCAAGCATTCGCGCGGCGACAATGCGGGCGCCACTCGGAGGTTATTGATAAAACAATAATTGGGCGCGTAGCCTTGAAACGCGGCTCGGCAATCCGGCGGCAATGCCGCACGAAACGTGCGCGCCGTATGGCGCTTGTTCCGTCGCTTTAAGGAACCTGCCGGCTGGAACGCCTCCGGCGCGCGGCAGACATCCGGGTTTCAAACAGAACGCCCGCGTCGGAGGCGCGCCCGGACTTCATCATTCCCCGTCAGAGGGTCTTCATCAAATATTCGACCCTTCTGCGCATATTTTCGTCGCTCTCTATCAAGTCGCTTACCACCTTGATTGCGTGCATGACCGTTCCGTGGTCTCTTCCGCCGAAACGCCTGCCGATTTCTTGCAGGGAGTGCGTCGTGAGCTTGCGAGAAATGTACATCGCTATCTGCCGCGCAATGGCAATGTTGGCCGGGCGCCTCTTGCCTACGATTTCAGCGGGGTCGATATTGAAGCATTCCGCCGTTTTCTTCTGGATTTTTTCGATGTCAACCTGGCTTTCCTCCTCTTCGCAGAATGCGTCCGCGAGCAGGTCGCGCGCCTTTTCGAGCGTCACCGCGTTTTCGGAATTTACGAGCGAGGCGTAGCCTATGAGGTTCGTGAGCGCCCCCTCCATTCGCCTGATGTTTTTGGTGAATTTTCGCGCCAGCAGGTCGAGTACGGCGGGGTCTATGGCGGTGTCGCGCCCGAGGGCTGCGGCCTTTTTCTGGAGAATCGCAAGCCTCGTCTCGTAATCGGGCGCCTGTATGTCAACCGATACCCCCCACCCGAAGCGCGAAACGAGCCTTTGCTCGATGTCGGCGACCTCGTTTATCGGCTTGTCGCACGACAGCACTATCTGCCTGCCGGAGTTGAAGAGCTCGTTGAAAGTGTGGAAAAATTCCTCCTGGCACCTTTCCTTTCCCGCGAAGAACTGCACGTCGTCTATGAGCAGAACGTCCGTATTGCGGTACCTCTTGCGGAAGTTGGCGATGTTCCCGTCGCGCAGGGCGGCGACGTATTCGTTCACGAAGTTTTCGGAGGAGATGTAGGCTATCGCCGCGGAAGTATTGTTTTTGAGCACGAAATGGGCGATGGCGTGCATGAGGTGCGTCTTGCCGAGGCCGGTCGCGCCGTAGATGAAGAGAGGGTTGAAGGCGACTCCGATGTTTTGGGCGACGGCGAGGGCCGCGGCGTGCGCAAATCTGTTGCTTTCGCCGACTACGAAACTCTCGAAGGTATTGCGCGGGTTTATTGACGGCGGAACCGCGGCGGGCGCTTTCGGAGCCGCGGCGCGGGGGCGTTCAAGCGCCCTGTCGGAAGCGGGAGCGCGCGCGTGGTCGCGCCGTCCGGATTCTTCGCGGGCCGTTATTTCGACTTTCATATTGCGCCCCGCGGCGAGCGAAATCTGGTTGGCGAGCACGTCCATGTAGTTGTCCCGAATCCATATCGCGGCGAATTCGCCGTCGGCCGAAAGGTTCATGGAATCGTCTCCGGAATCGGATAATTCGAGACCGGAAAACCAGCTTTCATAGACCCTGTCGCCGACTATGGAAAATAGGCTTTCTTTCGCTCTCTCCCATATGGCGGCCGCGGTCGGCGTTATCAGATCTGTTTCCATTGCAAAGTGTATATTTATTCACAAAAGGGAGGTTTTTAGCCAATCTTCGCCAAACATTTGCGCCATCTCGGAATCGGACGGCACAATCGGCTGGCTTCGGAGGGCTTTTCCCGTTGAGAACATTTTTGAATTTGCTGTTTTTTTTAATGTAAATTGTTTGTTAAGTGCAATTTGGGTGAATAGCTCGACGCTCTTCCACCCCTTTCGCACTTTTGGCCCAAAACCGCTCTTAAAGGTTTTCCGCCGTCAGATTGTCCATATAATTGCCTCTTTCGGGCAAGTTGCAAGAAGAAGTTTTTGACAAGTTATTCACAATGCCGGTGTGAAAAAATTTTTGAAAAAAATCCTTGCAAACGGGGGGTTGTTTTCAATTCCTCCCGAACGGCGATTGTTGCGCGCGTTTGTCCGGACGCCGGACTCCCGATATGCTTGGTTGTCGCGTTTGATTTTTTTTCGATGCGTCAACAGGCTATATCCTAACGAATTGCGGGTAAATGTTCCGATTTTTTCAGGTCTAAAAGCCCCATTCCGCAAAATTTTGTTTTAACTTTCCGGAGCGGAAATTTTTTTCGGAAAATTCCTCAGTGAAGGTTTAAATGAAGATTATTCTGCCGCACTGTTCGCAAAAAACCGGATTGTCCGAATTTTTCAAGGCGTCGAGGCGCTCGCCGGAAATTTTCAAAAAACATCCGGTGCATAGCGAACCTTCCGCGCGGACGACAATCGGAAAGGCTGTTTTAGAGGCTTTCAATCTGTCGTAGGCTCCCAGAAACGCGGGCGAAACTTCCGCGCGGGCCGCGCAGACTTCCTTTTCCGCCTCCGCCAAATCCGCCTCTATGGAAATCCTTGCGGCGTTTATCGCGGAAATTTCCTCTTCTATGGCCTCTATCTGCCTTTTGGCGGCCGCTTCGACCCCTTCGAGCCTCTCCCGCTTGGCGTCTATGTCGAAGAGCGTTTCAAGCTCTTCCTCCTCCATTTCGGAAGCGCGCTTTGCGAGCCTGTCGATTTCCGCGTTTATCGCCACATAGTCGTCGTTTTTTTTGACTTCGAGGAGCTGGTTCTTGTATTTGAACACCTTTTCTTCGAGTTCCCTGCGTTGCGACCTCATTTGCCCGCGCAGCTTTTCGGCGGCTTTGAGCTCGGCTCCGGCGGCGTCGCATTCGGCCTCGGCGGCGGAAATTCCCGCGCGCTTTGCGGCGATTTCCCTCGGAACCGAATCGAGCCTTTCCCTGACGGCGGCGAGCCGGACGTCTTTCGACTGCAACGAGAGCAGTTTTTCAATATCCCTCTTCACGGGAAGCGAATTTAGCCGCAATTCGGGCGATGGCAACGCATTTTTTTTGCAATTTTGCTTTAATTCGGAGGCGGAAAATTCAATAATTCACGCGAAAAATCCGGCGGATTTCCGCCGCTTCTCGCAAATGAACATACTTTGCATAGATTACGGGCACAAGCGTGTCGGGCTTGCCTGCGCCGATTCGGAACTCGGGGTCGCTGTCCCGATTCCCGCCGCTGTGGAGGGGAATCCGGAGGCGCGCCTCGAGCATATAGCGAGGGAAATCGCGGAGCGCAAAATCGGCAGGATTGTCGTCGGATACCCGTACAATATGGACGGGAGCGCGGGGTTCAAGGCGCGCGAGGTCGACGCCTTTATCGCCGTGATCGAGGAGAAATTCGGCCTGCCCGTCGTGCGTTTCGACGAGCGGTTGAGCTCTTTCCAGGCGGAGACCGACTATTCAGCCCTCTCGCGCGCCGGGAAAAAGTCGGTGGCGGCGCGCAAAAAACTGCGCAGGAGCGGCGAAATAGACTCTCGCGCGAGCGCGCTGATTCTCAGGGAATATCTCGAATCGGACGGCCGCGGAGATTCCGCCGGAGGCGGGGAGGCTTTCTGATGGATTCCGGCGGCGGATATTCCGGTGTTCTTGCGGAAGTCTTTTCGCAAGCGCGCCCGCAAGAGGGCGAAAAAATCCGTTTCCGCTGCGAGTGCGCGTACGACGGAACCGACTTCTGCGGGTGGCAGTCCCAAAAGGGGGGCGGGGGCGTGCAGGACTTCATCGAGGGGAGGCTCGAACGGATTTTTAAGGAGCCCGTGCGCATACACGGCAGCGGCAGGACGGACGCCGGCGTGCACGCCATCGGGCAGGTGTTCCATTTCGACGCGGTATGGAGCCACCCCGACGGCGCGTTGCTCGCGGCGCTGCGTTCCTCGAACCGCGCGGACGTCAGGATAAAATCCCTCAAAAGGGTGGGAAAGGATTTTCACGCCAGATATGGCGCGAAGGGCAAGAGGTATGTCTATTATATGCACAGGGGCGTCGCGCTCCCGCATTTGGCGCGGTACAGGTGGTCTTTGAAGGGCAGGGATCCCGATCCCGATAAAATGCGCGCCGCCGCCGGAATCCTGATAGGACAGCATGATTTTACGGCTTTCAGCGCTTCGCGCGGCGCGGACGCGCGCGAAAATCCCGTGAAAACCCTGAGCAGACTTTCGGTGGCCTCCCGCGGGGCGGAGCTGCGCGTTGTGGCGGAGGGCAGCGGATTCATGTACAAGATGGTGAGAATGCTCGTCGGCGCGCTCGTGGATGTCGGGACCGGTCGGCTGGACGAGGGCGATATAAGGGAAATTCTCGCCTCAAAGAAGAGGGGTAACTATTTTCAGGCGGCTCCGGCGCAGGGACTCTTTTTACAGCGAGTATTCTATTAGGCGCTTTGTCGAATGATTTTGTCGAATGATTTTGGCGAATAGCTCCGTTAGGGAAGCCGCCAAGACCGCTCGCGTATATTTAATACGCCACGCGCCCTTGGCGGCTTCCCTATACTCGCTCTTCATCCAAAATGGATTCGCTCGCTTGGTTGCGCTGCGCGCAATCCGCGCTGTTCTCACCCCTGCGGGGTAAAATGCTGTCGCATTTTATCCTTCCCGAAAGCCTTATTTTATAGCCTCGCTGCGCTTCGGATAAAATAAACTTTCGTTTTCATTGCGCCAAATCGGGGAACTGGGGTTTGGGGAAAACGAACTCCGGAAGTGTGCACGAACCCTTCATGTGGGAGGTTCGTTTTTTGTTGGGAACTGGGCGGGGATAGAAGTATTGGCGGAGCCAATCTTCGTAAGGGGCATAGCCCCTTCAATG
>ERZ1673738.2051-NODE-2051-length-27588-cov-36.276505_pt1 | contig 27588 bp, 27 predicted proteins | sample MGYA00580198_ERZ1673738 | MGnify/ENA primary metagenome ERZ1673738 (study PRJEB41218, sample SAMN15661784) | gut metagenome | host: Homo sapiens | place: Canada: London | collected 2015-08-20/2019-03-30 | study: EMG produced TPA metagenomics assembly of...
CTCCTGCCTTCGGGACTTTCACCCTTTAGAACGTGTGCCTGCGCGGCACACTGACTTCTCCCCTCATTGAAATGAGGGGCTTCCTGCTTCATAGCGGGTTTGGCATCTGAGTTTCCCCAGACACCTCTCCGGCTCCACAGGCATAACATCGGCCCAGCCCGGACCTAGCTTTACGTTCGTTGCCTTCGCTGGTTTTCCACGCAGCGTGGCTTTCACCTTTTTCGGTTCGAGTCTGCCTTCGCGGATCAGTTTCACTCCTGCCATCAGGATATTTCCTGCTGCCACATAATCCGCGTTCGCCGACTCAAATCCGCAGCTCACACAACGGAACTCCGACTGCGACGGTCGGTTCTTCCGCTCCACCCGACCGCACTTCGGGCATCGCTGAGAGGTGTAGGCCGGCTCAACCTTCATGACAAGTTTGCCGGCCTTTTTGGCTTTGTACTTCAAATATTCTTCCGTCTTCCCCCAACCGCTTGAGAGGATGGCTCGATTCAGTCCTGCTTTGGCTCGTGCGCCGTTAGGCAATGCTTTTGCGTTGTCATCGTATTTCGGCTCAGGTCTTTTGGTCATGTTTTTGACCCTCAAGTCCTCAAGCACAAAAAACTGCACTTTGTCGTCACTGACCAAAGCATGCGAGGTCTGATGCGCAAAGTCGTTGATGACATTCTTGCGATAGTCAAACGTCCGTGCCACTTTCCGACGCATTTTTGCCCTGTTACGGCTGCCTTTTTCGCAACGAGCCATGCGCTTCTGATAATGCTTGCGCTGACGTTCTTTGCGGCGGATCCTCTCCAGCTGATCCTTTGTCAGCGCATAAGGCTCGGGATCGTTACTCGTTTGAAGCGGACGCACGACACCTCGGTCAATCCCGTTTCCGCAGGCGATGAGTTCCTCTTCGGAGTATTGCCGCAGACGCTCAAGCATTTCCTTTTCTGTTTCGGGGAATCGCTCTTGTTCTGTCTCCTCGTAGCTCATGGAAACAAAGAGCGCCTTGCTTGTCAGCGTCACGCTGACCATTGCCGGCACGGCAAACTCACGGTGTGCCCGAAACAGAATCGTTCCGCCCGGAATGCGTGCGGATCCGAATCGCAGTTCATACCAGCCCGCGCGACTTGTAGGTTCAATCGTAAAGTAGGCTCGCGTCAGCAGCAGATGACGCTCGGCGTCCTTGATGGCGCGCAACTTGGGACGAGCAGCCAGTCCGGTTGCCGCTCTTTTTGAGGCCTGACAAAAACGAAAAGCACCGATGCCCAGAATTGCCGAGGGAACCTGAGACAACCACGGTCTTTGTGCCTTATCAACGAAATGCGCGTATTTCTGATCGGGTTTGGGACGCGCTACGCGGCACTCATTCCGAATCGGCTGCTTATGCCGTTCAGTTTTCGCTATCAGTCGGCTGAGGCTGTCAAAGAACCTCTGTTCCAGAACGCATTCGTTGTAGATAAACATCTGCCCGGCCGACCAGGTGAGGTAGGCCTCGCGTGCAGATGAATTCTTAAACCTGGCGGCAAATTTGCGTCCGGTGAGCATAGGGTTCCTTTCACGAGGAACGCAGTGTACAGACTACATTCATCTATTTGTTGCCTGCCTCCCCAAAAAATAGCGTCGGGGTTTTAGAGCCGCATTCCTCCCCTGTATGGATACAGGGGATTCCTGCGGGATTTCTTTGAAGAGGCGTGCAAATCCGTTGCACCGGCGGCACGCAATTCTGTGGCAAGTTCGTTTCGCGGCTACTTCCAACCGACTACAATGAAGCAATTTGTGCGGCTCGGCACAGGCTGCGTCGCGGAACAAAAAATAGGGAGACAAAAAATGGCAATCCGACACTTTCTGAAGCTCGCGGACTTCACCAAAGACGAACTCAACACGATGTTGCGCCGCGCAGCGGAAATCAAAGCGCTGCAAAAGGCAGGCACGCCCTACGTTCCCTTCGGCGGCAAGGTGTTGGTGATGATCTTTGAAAAGGCAAGCACCCGTACGCGCGTCTCCTTTGAGTCAGGCTTCTATCAGTTGGGCGGCAACGTGATTCATCTCTCTAGCCAGGGATCGCAGCTAGGCCGCTCGGAATCCATCGAAGACACGGCGCGTGTGGTGAGCCGCATGTGCGATCTCGTGATGATCCGCACGTTCGGCCAGGATCGTCTGGAAGCGTTTGCCAACAATAGCCGCGTGCCCGTGATCAACGGTCTTACGGATGAATACCATCCGGTACAGATCATGACCGACATTCTTACCTTCATGGAACACAAAGGCTCCATCGAAGGCCGTACTGTTTGCTGGGTGGGCGACGCCAACAACATGAGCTACTCGTGGCTGGAAGCGGCCAAGATTCTGGGCTTTCACATTAATCTGGCGATTCCCGAAGGTTACCCGCTCGATCTTTCGCTGATCCCGGAAGGAGACGACTACTACACCGTGTTCCGCGATCCGATCGAAGCCGCCAAGGGTGCCGATTTGGTGACAACCGATGTTTGGACCTCCATGGGTTTTGAAGAAGAAAACGAAAAGCGCCGTCGCGACTTTGCCAACTATCAGGTCAACAGCGCCGTGATGGCGGCTGCCAACCCCGGTGCTCTCTTCATGCACTGCTTGCCCGCGCATCGCGGCGAAGAGGTGACGGCCGAAGTGATCGACGGCCCGCAGTCCGTTGTGTGGGACGAAGCGGAAAATCGCCTGCATGCTCAAAAGGGCATCATGGAGTTCTGCCTTAACGCTTCGAGCAAAGCCTGATGGGCAATAACCGTAAACCGACCGCTCGCCTTCAGGAAGATTCCGGTGCATCGATAGGTGCGCCGGAACTTGTTCGCTTGTCCAAGCGCATGAGCGAACTGGGACTCGCGAGTCGCCGCGAGGCGGACGCTTTTATCGAAAAGGGCTGGGTGCTGGTCGACGGCCAGGTGGCGCAGCTTGGGCAAAAAGTGGGCCCCGGCGCGCGCATCGAACTCAAGGCGCAGGCCAGCTACAGCCAAAAGCAGCAGGTGACGGTGCTTCTCAACAAACCTGTCGGTTACGTGAGCGGACAGGCTGAGGACGGCTACAAACCCGCCAAGACTTTGATCACGCCGGAAAATCGCTGGGCCGGTGACGATTCGACGCTTCGCTGGAGCAGCGCCCAATTGAGAAGCCTGGTTCCCGCAGGGCGCCTGGACATCGACTCCGTGGGCCTTCTCGTGCTTACGCAGGACGGACGCGTTGCCAAGGCCATCATCGGCGAACACAGCACGATCGAAAAAGAGTACATCGTGCGCGTTGCCGATGCGCAAACCGGTCAAGCGCCGAAATTTGCGGCGCAAACGCTGGCGCTTCTTCGTCACGGTCTGTCGCTTGACGGCAAGGCGCTGTTGCCTGCTCAAGTTGAAGTTTTAAACGACGATGAGCTTCGTTTTGTTCTGAAAGAAGGCAAGAAACGACAGATTCGCCGTATGTGTGCTGCCGTCGGCTTTAAAGTGCTGCGTCTAAAGCGCGTTCGCGTGGGTCGAGTACGTTTGGGCGCATTGCCGCCCGGCAAATGGCGTTATCTCAAAGACAACGAACGCTTCTGATTTCTAACATTTGCATTCTGCTCGTATGTTCGCGCCGGAATTCAATCCCATCGCTTTTTCGATCGGTCCCCTTGCCGTGCACTGGTACGGTCTGATGTATCTCCTAGGATTCGCCTTCTTCTGGGCGTTGGGACGGTTGCGCGCGAAGGATCCGTGGCGTCAGATGACCGCCAACGACGTGGAAGACATTCTCTTTTACGGCGTGCTCGGGGTCATTCTCGGCGGACGTTTGGGTTTTTGTCTTTTCTACCAGCCTGAGTGGTACCTGTCGCATCCCTTGGACATCTTCAAGGTGTGGCAGGGCGGTATGAGTGCGCACGGCGGCATCATCGGGTCCATCTTGGCGATCTGTGCGTTTGCCCGCATCAAGGGAAAAACTTTTTTTGAGGTGGCTGACTTTGTAGCGCCGCTTGTGCCGCTGGGCTTGATGTTCGGGCGCATCGGCAACTTCATCAACGGGGAGCTGTGGGGCAGGGCGGCCGGCTCCGACGTGCCTTGGGCCATGATTTTCAAGAACTCGGGCACGCTGGTGCCAAGGCATCCCTCGCAGCTCTATGAGGCTTTCCTGGAAGGGGCGCTTCTTTTCACCGTGCTGTGGTGGTTCTCCAGCAAGCCTCGCGTGGCCGGCGCCGTTGGCTCGCTCTTTTGCATGGGCTACGGTCTGGTACGTTTCATCGTGGAATATTTCCGCGAACCCGACAGCTATCTCGGACTGGGACTTTTCGGCCTGTCCAGAGGCCAATGGCTGAGTCTTCCTGTTTTCCTGCTTGGCCTTGTTGTTTGGATTTGGGTGCACCGCCGCAAGAGCGCCGAGAATTGATTTGTCAGGGCAGGTGCGTGAGATAAAGCGGAACAAAGAGCCGCTTGCCTTCTTTTCGCAACTGCCCAGGATGCAGTACGATTTCTGTTCCGACCTTGGACGCAAACTTCTGTGAAAAACGATCCAGAGAAGTCGTACGGTATTTGTTGCCGGACTTGACCTCGATCGGTACGACGCGAGGCTTTCCGCCCGCATCGGCAAACGGCCGCACAATGAGGAAGTCAACTTCGATGCGCTCGCAGCCTTTCTTGGAACTCGTCTGCGCATAGAAAAAGAGCTTGTCGCCTTTGCTTGCTAACGTTTGTGCAACAAAAGAAGTATGTCAAACAACGCGCAAATCACCGCTTGCTGCCCCGACAAGCGAAGCAAACACGATGGCGGCGGTTTCCGTTCGTAACACGCGCGGTCCGATCAAAGTGCACTGCCAGCCCTTCTCGCTGGCCAATGCAATTTCTGCCTCGTCAAAGCCGCCTTCCGGTCCCACGGCAAAGGTGCAGGAGGTCAGCCCCGTGAGTTTCGGAGCGGATGTCGCGCCAGGCGCCAAGATAAAGCGCGCTTCATCCTCCAAACCCAGAGCCTGAGCCAGAGACATAAAGGAAATGCTCGGCACCACGGCGCGGCCACACTGTTCGGCGGCCCCTGCGGCGATGTCGTCGCATTTGGCCAGTCGTTTGGCAGCGCGCTCGGCAGTAAGTTTCGTGACCGAACGGGCTGCCGGCACTAACACGATTTCTGAGATGCCGGTTTCGACGGCCTTTTCGATGATCCAGTCCGTTTTTTCGGGACTGACCAGGGCCTGAACGAGGCGCATGCGAACCGGACTTTCGACGGTTGACCGAGTGAGGCTCTCAACCACGATAAAACCGTCTTTGCCTTCAAATGCGATGGGGCCCGTGGCCTCCATGCCTTTCCCGTCGAATAGCGTGGCCGTGTCGCCCGCCCTCATGCGCAGTACGCGGCCGGCATGGTGCCGAGCTTTTTCCGGCAACACGCATTTTTCATGTAGGACAAAGGTTGCATCAGGGCAGTAAAAACGAGGCATACGAAGCGATGGCAAGCGAAAGAAAATCGAAAAAGGAGAAGGCCCCCAGACGACATCTCGATGCTTGACAGCGGATAGTTGCTCACCTGCCTACCGTCAATTTGTTTTTGATGAGATCCCAGTTGTGAAGCTGACGCGGATGTCTCTCAAAAACATCAAGGGCAGTTTTGATAACCGGCACAGGGTGCCCATATCCGTCGGCAAAGGCTTCGACGATGTCTTTGCGGTCGGTTTCGGAGTCTTTCGTTCGCGTAGATAGGAACGAAGACAACAAACGACCAATGTCATTATCTCGACACACTGTCGGAATTTTGTCGTAAAGCCTAACAGAATCCAAATCCCATACGCCCAATTGGTTGCCGTGCATATAGAGGTTGGAGAGCTGTGCATCACCATGGTAAATGCCGATGTCGTGAATTTGACGCAGGAATTTTCCAAGCCGGCCGAGCAGAGGCAGAACTTCGGCTTCTTGCAATTGGCGAACGTATCGGTCTAACCCCTGAGCGTCAACCAGCGCTTCCGTAATCAGGCCGGACGTATGAACAAGACCTCGGTGGAATTTGTCGCCGGCAGCCAGAGGCTTCGGTGTGGAGATGCCTGCTTCTGTCAGACGTTTTGCGATGAAGGCTGACCACACGCCACGCGTAGGCCAGAAGCAATACTTCAGGCGAGATTCGATTTTTCGAGAGGAAAAGTCAACGACCTTGGAAAAGTAGGTGTGACCGTTGATTGACAGAAGCTCAACTTGAGTGTCCGAGGTGTTCTTGAGCTTGCGAAGAGGAACGACGAGTTGCTGGGCTTCAAGAGACTCTGAATTGATCAGGTCAAAAATACTGGAGGAGTTGAAAAAGGCACATCTCCACCCATTTCTGTTCCCCCTCAAACAATCCTTGCGAAGGAAAGTTTGAATTTCAGAATCCCACCACAGGTACATAACTCGCCAGATGCCTAAAAATGTTCAGAGGTCCCAATTTCATTGCTTTTGACGCAAATTTTACGCAGTCTTCACGGCGAGCTTGGGTGATTGAATTTAATTTCGAGCGATGGAGTTCGTGACACTGAGGTCGTGAGCGACGGTAGATCTGTAGGGGGAGTGCGGAAAGTTTGTCGGCGAGTCGGCAACACCGTGATTGCGTATCGTTGCCGAGGTTGTGTTTGGTCACTGCCGTGCTGAAGTACAACAGGACTGAAAAGACAGTGAATCAAAGACAAAGCAATGAAGTTATTGGAAAGACAGTACCGCAGCACACAACTCTGCGCGAATACTGATTTTTCGAAACCTGCGAGAAAGCGGGACCTTGGGTGCAAGCCGCACGCATGGTAAAATCGGGCCACTCCAACAAACGGCTCCGGGATGCGTCCCGGAGCGCTTTCATTCGCATTTTTCTACCCGATATAAAAATGACCGAAACAGTCTCCGCCAAGACGATGGCCGCCGCTGTCCGCGCCCTTTCCATGGACGCGGTCGAACGCGCCAAGTCCGGCCACCCCGGCATGCCCATGGGCATGGCCGACATCGCCGTGACGCTGTTCACGCGACACCTGCGTCACAATCCGGCTGATCCCAAGTGGCCTGCACGCGACCGCTTCATTCTCTCCAACGGTCACGGCTCTATGTTGCAGTACTCGATGCTGCATTTGACGGGCTATGACGTTTCTATCGAAGACATCAAGAATTTCCGCCAGCTCGGCAGCAAAACGCCGGGGCACCCTGAAGTCGGCATTACGCCGGGGGTGGAAACCACGACCGGTCCGCTCGGTCAGGGCATCGCCAACGCCGTCGGCATGGCGCTTGCCGAAAAGATGCTTGCGGCGGAATTCAACCGCGACGGCTTTGAGGTCGTCAACAACCGCACCTACTGCTTCCTTGGCGATGGCTGCATGATGGAAGGCATCAGCCACGAAGTCTGCTCGCTTGCAGGCGTCTGGGGGCTCAACAAGCTTATCGCGATCTACGACGACAACGGCATCAGCATTGATGGTGACATCAAGGGTTGGTACGGAGACGACGTGCGCGGTCGTTTTGAAGCCTACGGCTGGAATGTGATCGGACCGATCGACGGCCATGACGCCGAAGCGGTGGATGTCGCTCTGACGCAGGCCGAAGCCGAAACCGCCAAGCCCACGCTGATCATCTGCCGCACCGTCATCGGTCAGGGCAGTCCCAATCGCGCCGGCACGGCCAAGGCTCACGGCGAAGCGCTCGGCGGCGACGAAATCGCGGCCACCCGTGCCAACATCGGCTGGAACTATCCGCCCTTTGAAGTGCCGCAGGAAATTTATGCGGCCATGGATGCCCGCGAAGCCGGTCGCCGCATGCAGGGCGACGGGGAAGCACTCTTTGCCAAGTATGAAGAGGCTTATCCTGAACTTGCCTCAGAATTTAAGCGCCGTCTCGCTGGCGACCTGCCCGCAGGTTTTGACGAAGCCGTGATGAACGCACTTTGCGGCGCCGCTTCCGCCGCTGAAACGGTGGCTACCCGCAAGGCAAGCCAGAAGGCTCTCAACGCCCTGGCCCCCGCTCTTCCCGAATTGCTCGGCGGCTCTGCCGACCTTACGGGTTCGAACCTCACTAACTGGACCGGTGTGGAGCGTCTTACACGCGACAACATGTGCGGTCGCCACATCAGCTACGGCGTTCGCGAATTCGGCATGAGCGCCATCCAAAACGGCATTGCGCTCTACGGCGGTTTCATTCCCTATAGCGGCACGTTCCTCACGTTCTCGGACTACGCCCGCAACGCCATTCGCATGGCGGCTCTGATGAAGCTGCGTTCGATCTTCGTCTACACGCACGACTCCATCGGTTTGGGCGAAGACGGTCCGACGCACCAATCGATCGAACACGTTTCAAGCCTGCGTCTAATTCCGAATCTCGACGTGTGGCGTCCGGCCGACACGGTCGAAAGCGTCGTCGCCTGGTCTGCAGCGCTTGAGCGCCGCGACGGCCCGGCCGCTCTGATCTTCACGCGCCAGAACTGTGCATTTGTCGAACGCGACGAAGTGGACGCCGACGCCATCGCCAAGGGCGGCTACATTGCTGCCGAAGCGCCTGCCGGCGCCGACAAGGTGCAGGCGGTGATCGTGGCGACGGGTTCCGAAGTGGAACTCGCCATGAAGGCCCGAGCTCTTTTGACGGCCATGAACGTTCAGGTCCGCGTTGTTTCGATGCCCTGCTGCGATGTGTTTGATCGTCAGGACGCCGAGTACCGAAATGCGGTTTTGCCGTCTGACAAGCCCATCCTGGCTGTCGAAGCGGGTACGACCGGTCTGTGGCACAAGTATCTGCACGGCAACGGCGACGTTCTGGGCATTGATACCTTCGGTGAATCCGCACCGGCATCGGTTTTGTGGAAGCATTTCGGCTTTACGCCCGAAAATTGCGTGCAAAAAGTTTTGGCGTTGATCGCCAAGTAATTGAATAAAAAGGTTAGGAGAATTCCAATGACGATTCGTGTGGCAATCAACGGCTTTGGCCGCATCGGGCGCAACGTTCTGCGCGCTCACTACGAAAGCGGCAAGAAGCACGACGTTGAAATCGTGGCGGTCAACACGCTCGGTTCCGATGAAATCAACGCGCACCTGCTGCGCTACGACACCGTGCACGGCCGCTTCAACGGTGAAGTGTCGACCGACGGCCCGGAATGGCTCATCGTCAACGGCGACCGCATCCGCATGTTCTCGACGCGCGATCCGCGTGAAATCCCGTGGGGCGAATACGGCGTGGACGTGGTGCTCGAATGCACGGGCGCCTTCACGAGCAAGGAAAAGGCTCTGGTGCACCTCGAACAGGGCGCCAAGAAGGTTCTGATTTCCGCTCCCGGCAAGAACGCCGACGCCACCGTTGTGTATGGTGTCAACGACGATGTGCTCACGTCCGACATGACCGTTGTGTCCAACGCATCCTGCACGACGAACTGCTTGGCTCCGGTCGTGGCCCCGCTGCATGAAGCCATCGGTATCGAACGCGGTCTGATGACCACGATTCATTCCTACACCAACGACCAGGTGCTCACCGACGTCTATCATAAGGATATGCGCCGCGCCCGTTCGGCTACGCACTCCATGATCCCGACCAAGACCGGTGCTGCTGCCGCCGTCGGTCTCGTGTTGCCCGAATTGAACGGCAAGCTCGACGGCTTTGCCGTGCGCGTGCCCACGATCAACGTGAGCTTTGTCGATCTGACCTTCGAAGCCAAGCGCGACACGACGGTTGAAGAAGTCAACGCCATCATGAAGGCCGCTTCCGAATCCGCTCGCCTCAAGGGTGTTCTCGGTTACAACGATCTTCCGCTCGTGTCGATCGACTTCAACCACGATCCGCACAGCTCGACGTTTGACGCGACGCTCACCAAGGTCTCCGGCGGTCGTCTGGTGAAGGTGACGAGCTGGTATGACAACGAATGGGGCTTCTCGCACCGCATGCTCGATACGGCTTGCGCGATGATGGCTGCCAAGTAATCGAAGAACTTTTGTTCGACAGACCGGCTGCAGGAAACACTTCTGCAGCCGGTTTTCAAAATCCTTATAGAGACTTAGAGTTATGCAAGTCCAGACCTTGGAATCGCTTGCCAAGCAGGGTGCCCTTGCCGGCAAGCGCGTGCTGATCCGTTCCGATTTGAATGCCCCTCGCGACGAAGCGGGCAACATCACCGATGAAACCCGACTGATTGCCAGCGTGCCTGCCATTCGCCTGGCTTTGGACGCCGGCGCCGCCGTCATGGTGATGAGCCACTTGGGTCGACCTACCGAAGGCGAATGCCGTCCTGAAGATTCTCTGGCCGGCATCACCGTTCGTATGAGCGAACTCGTGGGCGTGCCCATTACGCTTTCGCGCCGTTACTTGGAAGAAGGCGTGCAGATCAAGCCAGGCCAGGTGGTTATGCTTGAAAACTGCCGCTGCAACAAGGGCGAAAAGAAGAACAACGAGGAACTCGCCAAGGCCTATGCCGCTTTGTGCGACGTCTACGTGAATGACGCCTTCGGCACGGCTCACCGCGCTCAAGCCTCGACCGAAGGTGTGGCGCGCTTTGCGTCCGTGGCTTGTGCCGGCCCCCTGATGGCTTCCGAAATCGAAGCGCTTACCAAGGCTGTGGCTCAGGCCGAGCATCCCTTGGTGGCTATCGTCGGCGGCTCGAAGGTTTCGACCAAGCTCACCATCCTCAACAATCTCGCTCAGAAGGTCGATCAGCTCATTGTGGGCGGCGGTATTGCCAACACGTTCCTGTTGGCTGCCGGCTACAAAGTTGGCAAGTCGCTTGCCGAGCCCGAACTCGTCGACGAATGCAAGAAGGTTCTGGAAACGCTCAAGGCCAAGGGTGCTACGTTGCCGCTGCCTGTTGACGTGGTTGCCGCCAAGAACTTCTCGCCTGAAGGACCGTACCGCACCTGCGCGGTTGAAGATGTGGCCGACGACGAAATGATTCTCGATGTGGGTCCGAAGACCGCCCAGATCCTGGCTGACTACGTTTCGAAGGCCAAGACGATCGTCTGGAACGGTCCGGTCGGTGTCTTTGAAATGGCTCCCTACGCTCAGGGTACGGCCGAACTGGCCAAGGCGATTGCTCAGGCAACCTCCGACGGCGCCTTCTCGATTGCGGGCGGCGGCGATACGGTTTCTGCCGTTTCCGTTTTCGGTGTGGCCGACAAGGTGAGTTATATCTCCACCGGCGGCGGTGCATTCCTGGAATTCCTGGAAGGCAAGAGTCTGCCGGCGATTGCCGTACTGCAGCAGCGCGCTGCCAAGTAAGGCGATCTTGCTGTCGGTCTAAACGAAAGGCACCGGTTCTCCAGCGGAATCGGTGCCTTTTTCAATGGTCGAAACTAAAACAGAACCGTTTAGGATCGTTCCATCTTGTCTTGACGGCGCAACTTGTCGGCAAGGATGTGAACGTATTTCCAGCCGATAGCCACAACCACGGGACCCATGGCAGCGGCGATGACGCCCAGTAAGAGAATCATCGAGAGATTGTTCTTGACGATCGGGATGTTGCCGAAAAGATAACCCACACCGATCAGAGAAACAGCCCAGATGCAGGCCCCCAGACCGCTGTAGAGCTCAAAGCGGGCCATGCTCATGCGGGCGGCACCGGCCACCAACGGGGCAAAGGCTCGTACGATCGGCACAAAACGAGCAAGAACGATCGTCTTGCCGCCGTGTTTTTCGTAGAAAATCTGCGTCTTGCGCAGTTTTTCAATGTCGATCCAGCTGATGGAGCCGTCGTAGATTTTGTTGCCGAGCCATCGGCCTGTATGAAAGCCCAGCGTGTTGCCCAGACATGCGCCGAGAATCACGGCAAGCATCAGGCCCCAGGGGCTCATTGTGCCGGCTGCAGCGACGGTACCTGAAACAAAGAGCAGCGAGTCCCCTGGCAAGAAAGCCAGCACCACAATGCCCGTTTCCAGAAAGAAAATCAGGAACATCGCCAGATAAACGAACCAGCCGTATTCGGTGGCGAGCACCATAAGAAAGTGATCGGCGTTGGTGAAAAGCTCCAGAATGAGGCTTGTGATGTCCATGTTTTTCTTTCTTCGTGGCGCCGAGTGAAAACAAAAGGCGGCGCAGGCAATAAACAAAGGAAGCGCCGAAAAAAATGCAGGCGCTTCTGCAAGGTCTGCTAAGAATATCACAGCGCTTTTGCACTGTTGTAACGTTCGCGTCAACAAGATTGCTGAAGATTGCTGCGCAATGCCACTGCGAAGGCAAAACAAGCGAAAGCAGACGCTTTCCAATATGGAAAAAGCGAGTTCCGAGCGCGAAGTCCGACTAGTACAATCCTTCTGAATCGATTTTTGTATTTGAGATTTTTTTCATGAGTGAAGAACTGCAACGGGAGCCGACGGCACCGCGAAAGATTCAGGAGCTTTCCGATCGGCTGATCAGCCAGATTGCTGCGGGCGAAGTGATCGAGCGTCCGGCCTCAGTCGTCAAGGAACTGGTTGAGAACTCTCTAGACGCCGGTGCAACGGATGTTGAGATTCGTCTGGAAGAGGGCGGCATCAAGCGTATCGTTGTCGCCGACAACGGCTGCGGGATTCCAAAGGAAGACCTGCCGTTGGCCCTTAAGCGTCACGCCACAAGCAAAATCCGAACGCTTACCGACCTTGAGAGCGTCGCGAGTTTCGGCTTCCGAGGCGAAGCGCTGGCGTCCATTGATTCGGTGGCCGACGTGACGATCACAAGCCGCACGGCCGAGGCCGAGGAAGCTTGGGCCATCAGCCGCGACGGCATCGTTCCGGCGGCAGGCCAAAAGGGTACCCGTATAGAAGTAAAGGACCTCTTTTATCTGACGCCTGCCCGACGCAAGTTCTTAAAATCGGCTGCCACCGAAACCGCGCATATTTTGGCGCAGGTCGAGCGTATGGCCTTGGCAAACCCCTCAGTGCGCTTTCGCGTGTTTACGAATGCTCGGGCAAGCCTTCATCTGCCGGCTCAACCCACGGCCGAGCGCGTTTTTGCCGTGATGCCTGCGGAATTCAAGGACGCTTGCCGCCCCCTTGAGGCCGATGCGCCCGGCCTGCATCTCGAAGGCTGGGTAGGGTTGCCCACGGCCGCCCGCAGCAGGGCCGACAAGCAGTTTTTCTTCGTAAACGGTCGCTTCATACGTGACCGCGTCCTTCAGCATGCCGTCAAGACGGCTTATGCCGATGTGTTGCACGTACAGGCCCAGCCGATGTTCGTGCTCTCGCTTTCGATCAACCCGTCTCGCGTTGACGTCAATGTTCATCCGCAAAAAAGCGAAGTACGTTTCCGCGACAGTCAGTTGGTGCACAGCTTTGTCTCTTCGGCCATCATGCGCACGATCGCGCATGGAGCCGGCGATCAGGCTCCCGTTTCCATGCATGAGAGCCAGCCGGATGAACCGATACAAGCTCGGCCGATTCCGGCCGCAATGCCTTCGCGCCCGACGGGCGGCACCTTTGCATCGGGCGGACACTTTGAGCGGCCCGCATCTTCGAGCGTTGCCCCCAAGCCTCTGACCGAACAACAGTGGCTCAATCTGTACGGTGGCTCGCATACGTCGCCGTCTTCCGTGAGTTCGAATCCCTCGCCTTCCTCCAAACCGAGTTTTGCCGATCTCCTGTCGCAGGCGACAGCCCACAACCAGCCGTTGGGCAGGCCGATTGCACAGATTGCGGGTATCTATGTTCTTGCGGAAAACAGTCAGGGGCTTGTGATCGTCGACATGCACGCCGCGCACGAACGCGTGACCTACGAAAAGCTCAAAGCAACTTCGGTCGGCACGGACATCACGCAGCTGTTGGTGCCGACGGTCTTTAAGGTAAGCGATGAGACCATGGCGCTTTTTGAGGAGCACAAGGAGAAGTTTGCTCCCTTGGGACTGGAAGTGACGGCGGCCGGTGAAAACTCGTTGACGTTGAGGGCGCTGCCGGCGATTCTTGCGCGCGGCAAGTTTGATGCGGCGGATCTGGTGACGCACCTGCTGGAAGATTTTGCCCGCTTCGGTGATTCGGCTCTGACCGAACAGCTTCGAAACGAATGCCTTGCCACCATGGCTTGTCACGGTTCGGTGCGTGCCCATCGCGAATTGACACTGCAGGAAATGGATGCGCTTCTGCGCGAGATGGAACGTACCGATCGCGCCGATCAGTGCAATCACGGTCGCCCGACCTGGACGCAATTGACGCTTGCCGACCTCGACAAGCTTTTTATGCGAGGCAAGTGATGAGCGAAAAACCTCGAGCTCTGATGCTTCTCGGTCCTACGGCTTGCGGCAAGACCGCCGTTTCGCTGATGTTGGCCCGTGAGTTTGCTGCGGAAATCATTTCCGTCGATTCGGCTCTGATCTATCGTGGCATGGATATCGGCACCGCCAAACCCACTAAGGAAGAACAGGGCGGAGTGCCGCATCATCTGATCGATATTCTTGATATTGAAGAAAGCTACAGCGCCGCTGCATTTGCCGAAGATGCCGAGCGGCTCATCGGTGAGATCTCGGGGCGCAGTCGTTACCCTCTGTTGGTGGGTGGAACGATGCTGTATGCCAAAGCCCTGAGAGAGGGGATGGATGAAAGTCCGGCAACGGATCACTCGGTTCGAGAACGTATCACGGCACTGGGCGAGGAGCTCGGGTGGCCAGCCATGCACGAGCGGCTGACCCAGGTTGATCCCATAACGGCCGCGCGTCTTGCCCCCAACGATCGGCAGCGCGTCGGACGTGCTCTGGAGGTGTTTGAGATCACCGGAAAGCCGCTTTCGAGTCTGCATACCGGAGCCAAGCGTTACGATCCCACGCTTGCCGTGGCGGCACTTTTCCCGCAGGATCGAGCCAAACTGCACGAGATGATCGGCAAACGCTTTGATGCCATGGTCAAGGCCGGTTTTCTTGACGAGGTTCGCACGCTCATGGCACGTCCCGGATTTGATGAAAATCTACCGTCCATGCGCGCCGTCGGATATCGTCAGGCGATTGCGCACCTCAAGGGCGAAACGGATTTCGAACAGTTTCTGGAAAGCGGAAAAGCGGCGACGCGTCAGCTTGCCAAGCGTCAGATCACGTGGCTGCGCTCCATGCCCGGTGTGGTGACGTTTGATCCTTATGAAACGCCTTTGACAACGATTAAGGACAAGCTGCGTCAGATGGCGGATCCGAATCTGGATTAAGTTGACATCTGATCGCTGGAAAATGATCGGTTTTGTGCTTAATTGAGTGTAAAAGCAGAGAAATGGCTGTCAATATGATTCAAAACGAAGAAATCGAACGCGCGTTACAGCGTCTGCGAGACGTGCTCAAAAACACGGCCGAGAACAATCGTCTTTGCATTGCATATTCCGGCGGACTGGACAGTCGTTTCCTGGCTTTTTTTGCTTCCAAATGCGGGTTGGAAGTTGAGCTGCTTCACGCGTCTGCCGCACACGTGTCACCCACGGAGTCTCAGAACGCCGTCGATCGGGCGCAGGCCATGGGCTTGACTGTTCGTGTGGTGCATCCGCCTTTGCCGGCACCTGAGGCGTTGGCCGCGGCCGGACGCAACCGTTGCTACGTCTGTAAACGGTCGATCTTTTCGTTTTTGCAAAAGCAATCGCCGGCACCTTTGTGCGACGGCAGCAACGCCAGCGATGCATTGGTTTTCCGTCCCGGAAGCCGAGCAATAAAGGAGTTGGGGGTGCATACACCCCTGGCCGATGCGGGCCTCACGAAACCCATGATTCGGGCGGCCGCAGCGCGCCTCGGTTTGCCCGATCCTCAGCAACCCGCGCGCCCTTGTTTACTGACGCGCTTTGACTATGGCGACGTGCCTGACGCTCGACGGTTGCGTCTGACGCAGCAGGTCGAAGATTTTCTTTCCGAACTGCCCGAACTGAAAGCGGGGTTTCGTTTGCGTTGGCTCGGAGATCAGCCATTGCTGCATATTGCCTCTGCCAACCGTTTCTCATCGGAGGAACTGGGAGGTATTCAGACACGTCTGACAGAAAGTTTTCCGGAACTTGGCTCGGTACACATTGAGGTGATGGACAACCTCTCCGGTTGGTTTGACCGGCGTCGGGAGGTAGCCGATGCATAAGACCGGGCTCCTGAACGGTTGATGTAAGGTTTGGCAGATACAGCCCTTGTCCAAACTGATGCGAGGCCAAGTGCTACGCAGCCAGCCTACTGTTTGGTGCCAGATTTTTTTCTGATCGGAATGTTGAACTGCTGTTCGGCCAGCTTAATCATGTGCGAGTATCCGGCACTACGCATCTTCTCGAGACCAAGGGTCTTTTTGAGCCTCTTGATCTCCTTGAGAGCCTCGGACAGGGTGAGCTCTTTGGAGTCAACCTCGGGCTTTTGTGAGGTATCAGACAATAAGCTCTCCTCGATATAGCGACCAATCCATCCGTAGACGACTTGGACGCTGCTGAGATTGAAGCGCGAAACGATTTGCTCAACCGTTTGCTCTTTCTCGAGCAATTGTCTCACAGCTTCAGCTCGTTCATCGGGCAGGGCTCGTTGCCCCTATTTTGCACATAACTGCCAGTTGCCCGTTTCAACAAAATCGTTTTCGTCCACTTTTGACACGTCTTTCCTTTGCGGAAAGTGTCAACTTTTTTCAGGCCAAGACAGCATGACCGTGCTGGAAATTATGGAGAGCTCGGGACTCTCCCGCAATGCCGTGTCGATTCGCTTGCGCAGTCTCAAGGAACGAGGCTTGATCGAAGGCATCGCAAAGCCCAAGAGTCCCAAACAGCGCTACCGCCTGGTGCGAAACAGCTAGGCTTTGCCGGAGTGGTCCTTCTCCGGAAGGATCGATTTGCCTTTTGCCGGTCGATCCGACGTCACCACAAAGGCGCCGAGCAGCACGAGCAAAAGAGCGGCCGGTTTATCCCACGTAAAGACGTCCATGCCGATGAGAATTGCGGTGACGGATGCCACAATCGGCTGCAGGTTCATGTAGATGCTCACGACCGTAGCACTCACCGTGCGCATGCCGATGGGAATCAGTGTGTAGGTTGCAATGGTGCAAAAGACGATCAGAAAGGCGATCTCAAGCAAACCGACGTGAAAATCCGTCGCCGTCCACAGAAGTTCATGCTGCCATTGACCGCTTAAAACCCAAACGGGGCACACAAAAACGCAACTCGTGGTGAAAATCCACTTCATTTGTGTGATCGGACGGTATTTTTTGCTGATGTCTCCACAAATGACGACATAAGCCGCAAATGCCACGATTGAAACAGTGGCAAACGCGATGCCGAGTAGGTTGTTGGTCCCGGCGCTGCCGGCTTCAAACGCTGCACGCACGGCCAAAATTGCCGCGCCGAGAATTCCCAACAAAATGCCGAATAGCTTTTTGCGCGTGATTTTTTCGCCGAAGAAGATAGCCTGCAGCAACAACACGACAACCGGAGAGAGCGCCAAAATCAATGAGAAGTACACCGGCGTCGTGTACTGCAAACTAAGCGACGTCAGGTATTGAGAAAAAACGAAACCCAGAAAGCCGCCGAGCAAAATGAGCCAGAAATCGCGTTTGTCAATGCGTTCGCGTTTGGCAATGAATTGAATTGTCCAGAAAAAGAGCGCAGCACCGACCGCGCGCACTCCGATATAGCCCATCGGACTCAAATAGTTCAGCAGCAAATCGCGTGTAATCGGAATGTTGACGCCCAGTACGACCTGCGTAAAGATGATCATAAGGTGGCCGAGCCACTTGTTCCGCAACATGTTTCTTGTTCCTCCCATGGGGAACTCGAGTCTAAAGAACAGGCGCCATGCGGAATTATCAAAAAGTGCCCAAAACTTGCCAGATTCGTTCTCTTCCAAGAGTGATGTTTCGCGTGGCCGCGGCTCTCTTTTGCCTTTCTAGTCGAACTGACTCGAAATGAGTCGAATTTGCTAAAAAGACGGTCAAAAATAGCTAAAAAACGTTATTACGCTGGACTAATCGGCAGCGTGGCGACGAAAGAAAAGGAAGATTAACGGCCCGTCAATGCGCAGTCCGGCAGGAGTTGCGGCGCGACTTCAGCCAGAAGCTGTGCCGTTTCGAAGACGGGTAGTCCCATGATGCCCGAGTAGCTACCTTCAATGCGCTCGATGAACAGCCCCGCAAGCCCCTGAACGGCATAGCCGCCGGCTTTGTCGTATGGTTCATCCGTACGAATATAGGCTTCGATTTGCTTAGACGAGAGTCTTGAGAATGTCACCTGAGAGACACTCACGGCCACGTGCAGCTGTTTGGATATTCCATCGCTGACAACCACAGCGGTGCGCACTTCATGGGTACGCCCCGAGAGTTTCTGCATGAAAAGACGAGCCTTCGCGGCATCCTCCGGTTTTCCCAGTATTTCGTTGCCGCAGATCACCACGGTGTCTGCCGCCAACACGGGCAAAGAGGGTTTGCCTTCGGCTGCGATGCGGTCCATGGCCTGACGAGCTTTTTCGCAAGCCGTGCGCACGACGTAGTCCTGAGGGGATTCGCCGTCGTGTTGTGTTTCATCACCCTCAAAAGCCGTCAGAACGGAAGGGCCTGCGTGGATTACTTCAATGTCGGAAATCCCCATGCCGGCGAGAATCTCCCGGCGGCGAGGACTTTTGCTCGCAAGGTACAAAACGGGCATGGTTCAAACGCGGTGATAGGGGTGATTGGCAAGAATCGACCAGGCGCGATAGATCTGCTCGGTCAGCAGAACTCGGGCAAACGCGTGCGGTAGCGTCATCGAAGACAGCCGCAGCATCATGCGCGATTTGGCTTTGAGTGCCGGATCGAGACCGTCGGCGCCGCCGATGATGAAGGTGACGCCGCAACCCTCGTTTTTCCAGCCGGAAATCTTTTTTGAGAAGTCGACCGTGGTCATGTCGCGGCCGTGTTCGTCCATGGCAACCAGGATGTCGCCCGCAGGAATGGCGCGTTCGATGCGTTCAGCCTCCGCAGCCATGACTTGAGCGACGGGCTTGCCTCCGGTGCGTGCTTCGGCTTTGACTTCTTTCACGATGACCGTAAAGTCGCGGGGAAAGCGAGCCAGATAATCGTCAACAGCGGTCTGAGCCCAAGCCGGGAGCTTTTGCCCCACGGCTACGATGGTGATGTGCATGGTCGGGAATTACTGAGCGGTTTCGGGCGCGTGGGCGCTTTTTTCAGCCAGCGAGTCGAGATAGGCCGAAATGTCGAGCGTCTCAGGTCCCCAGAGTTCTTCGAGGTTGTAGTAGGAGCGCATGGCGGGCTGCATGCAGTGGACAACGACTTCGCCGCAGTCCACAAGCACCCATTCGCCGGTGTCGCTGCCTTCGAGACCGCTCACCTTGCCGCCGGCTTCACGCACGGCACGCGAAACGGACATGCCGAGTGCGCGCGTCTGGCGGTTGCTCGTGCCCGAGCAGACCACCACGCGGGTAAAGGCGCTCGTCTTGCCGGTGGTGTCGAATACCACGATGTCCTTGGCTTTAACGTCGTCAAGGGCGTTGACGATGACGTTCAAAAGTTCTTCCGTGTTGAGCATGTTTTCCTTTTTTAATAGCTAAGGGCCGCTTTCGGCGTCCCGAAAAAATCAATAAGCATTGTGTTGCGCAATCAAGCGTGCCACAGATGTCGGCAGCCACGTATCGAGTGCCTTGAAGGCTTCGGCGCGAGGCCGAGTAGCAAAAAGCGCGCGGATTTTCGTTGAGCTAGCCGCGTGCGCCGCAATGTCAAAGGTCGTAAAGCGACCGGCGGGTGCAAGCGTCAGTTCATGCGGAACAACCCGACGCTCGGCAACGAAGGCGGCCACGTCAGGTGCGGGTTCCTTCATTTGCTCTTCGCGCGTGCACACGGCGACGCTCACAAAACCAAAGAGATCCTGCCAGCAGCGCCAAGTGTGGAAATTCTCCCATTGATCGGCGCCGATGAGCAAGACAAGCGGCATCGCAGGCCCGTAGTCTTCGCGCAGACTGCGCACCGTATCAATCGTGTACGTGGCCCCCGTGCGCTCGAGCTCTTTGGTGCAGACTGCAAGCGATTCGTTCTTGCCGATTGCCGCGCGCAGCATCTCCAGGCGAAGCGACACGGGTGTGGCGACCGATTTTTGCCAGGGGCGAGGCGCGAGCACGAAATCGACGCGCTGCAGACGCAGGGATTGAAGAGCTCCGCGAGCGACGGCCAAATGCCCGTTGTGGACAGGATCGAAACTGCCGCCCAAAAGTCCGATGCCTCGACGCATAGGAAATTCCATCCGAAGGCTGCCGACCGATACGCCGAATCAACGCGTCAGCTGCGTGGTGAAGACTTCGCGCACTTTGTCGCCGACTTCATGCGCACCGACCCAAACGTATTCCGTGTAGTTTTCGCCGTCGTAGGAGTAGTTGCGGCGCGAGACCCAGAAATACCAGCCTTCGTCGTCATGCGCGCTCGCCGGGCCGATGTCGGTGGCGATCTCTCGCACGGTCATGCCGCTTTGAATGCGCGAAAGGTACACCGGTTCGAAGTGGGCGGTAAGACGTCCGCAGTTCTTGGGAGACTCGAAGGTGCCCGGCGACATCTGCACTTCCGTGACGGTTTCTTGGCCCGTGGCGATGAACCAGAGTCGAAGCGGCGTATCGCCGTTTTTGGCCTGAGCGCAGACCCAGCGGCGGCCGTCGTCTTCCGAGTGAATGCGCGACTGCACAATGGCTGCGACGTCGCTGATGCGCGACTGCTCGAGCACCACCACGGTGTCGCCGAGCAACACAGGAGTGGCGGGCGACACGGTATAGGTGCTGCGGGCGTGCAACAACGTGCTCGGATAGCCGAAAGGTTCATCCGAAGCCGAGGCTGGCGCGGCAAAGCCCGTGAGCATCGCGGCCGACAGGGCAAGTGTTGTTGTAATGCGCATCAATTCGTGAAGTCGGTTGGTCGGTAACAGGTTTATGCGAAAGACATCGGCAGAGTCGGAATTCTCCGCCGACGTCGTTCGTTTGATGAACTCAGAGCGCGCGATAACCGATGTCGCGGCGCTTCTGCACGCCGTCAAAGTGTACCTGATCGGCCGTGCGGTAAGCGGCGTCATGGGCCTGTTTGAGCGTATCGCCCAAGCCGACCACGCAAAGCACGCGGCCGCCCGACACAACGATGTTGCCTTGAGCGTCGTTGGACGTACCGGCGTGGAAGATCACTGCATCATCCGTTTCTTCGGTAAGGCCGGTGATTACGGCGCCTTTTTCCGGGTGTTCCGGATAGCCGCGTGCGGCAAGCACGACGCCCAGAGCCGAGCGCGTGTCGTATTCAATGCCGCCCTTGGTGATGTCGCCTGCGGCCGCGGCAGCCAGCGTCTGAGCAAAGCCCGACTTGATGCGGCTCATAATGGGCTGCGTTTCCGGGTCGCCCATGCGACAGTTGAATTCGAGCGTCTTGACGGTGGTCTTGCCTTCCTTGTCCTTGCCGATCATGAGGCCGGCATAAAGGAAACCGGTGTAGACGATGCCGTCTTCGGCCATGCCGCGCACGGTGGGCTCAATGATTTCGCGCATCGTCTTCTCATAGACTTCGTCGGTTACGCAGGGGGCAGGCGAATAGGCGCCCATGCCGCCCGTGTTGGGGCCTTTGTCGCCGTCGAGCAGGCGCTTGTGGTCCTGGCTGGTTGCGAGCGGCAGCACGTTCTTGCCGTCGACCATCACGATGAAACTTGCTTCTTCGCCTTCGAGGAATTCTTCGATGACGACGCGGGCACCGGCCGAACCGAACTTGTGGCCCGAGAGCATGTCGTCAATGGCGTTGTGCGCTTCGTCTTCGGTCATCGCCACCACGACGCCCTTACCGGCGGCAAGACCGTCGGCCTTGATGACGATCGGGGCGCCCTTGGCGCGCACGTATTCGTGGGCGGCCTGCGGATCGGTAAAGCTTTCGTATTCAGCCGTCGGAATACCCTTGCGTTTCATGAAGGCTTTGGCGAAGTCCTTGGAACTTTCGAGCTGAGCAGCTTCTTTGGTGGGGCCGAAGATCAGGAGACCGGCGGCGCGGAAAACGTTGACCACGCCCTTGGAAAGAGGGGCTTCGGGACCAACAACCGTCAGATCGATTTTGTTTTCAAGAGCCCAGTCGCGCAGGGCTTCGATGTCGGTGATGGGGAGGTTTTCAAGGCGGCTGTCAGCGCCCGTGCCGGCGTTGCCGGGAGCAACCCAAACTTTTTCAACACCTTCGGATTTGGCAAGACGCCAGGCAAGGGCGTGTTCACGACCGCCGCTGCCGATCACTAAGACCTTAGTCACAAAAATTCTCCAATCTGTCGACAGGAAAGCCGGACAGAGAAAGCAGATACAAAAAAGCTTGCAGGAATTCTACCCGCAAGCCTTTTTTGTCGGATTGATCTTTTCAAAACGAAAAGACTTTTCCGAGCGTTTGAAAAACTTGTTATTCCTCGTCGAACACGGCGCTTGTGTAGACGTTGCTTACGTCGTCAAGATCTTCAAGCGCGTCGATGAGTTTTTGCATCTTGGCGGCGTCTTCGCCCTTGAGTTCAACTTCGTTAAGCGGCTTCATCGTGATTTCGGAGGAAACCGGCGTGAGACCGGCAGCTTCGAAGGCTTTGGAAACGGCGTCGAAAGCGGCAGGATCGCACACCACATCAATCGAGCCGTCATCGGGATCGGTGACGACATCGTCGGCACCTGCTTCAAGGGCCACTTCCATCACGGTGTCTTCGTTGGTGCCGGGGGCAAAGAGGAATTCGCCGCAGTGACGGAACTGGAAGGACACGGAGCCTTCGGTACCCATGTTGCCGCCGTGCTTGGACAGAGCGTGACGCACATCAGCCACGGTACGGGTGCGGTTGTCGGTGGTGCAGTCGATGATGAGGCTGGCGCCGCCGATGCCGTAGCCTTCGTAGCGGACTTCTTCGTAGTTCACGCCTTCGAGCTGACCGGTGCCCTTCAAAATGGCGTTCTGAATCGTGTCCTTGGGAACGTTGCCGTCACGAGCCTTGGAAATAGCCAGACGCAGGCGGGAGTTCATGTCGGGATCGCCGCTTCCGCCGACGCGTGCGGCTACGATGATTTCACGCACAAGCTTGGTCCAGAGGTTGGAGCGCTTGGCGTCCTGACGGCCCTTGCGGTGCTGAATATTGGCCCATTTGGAATGTCCGGACATTTTGTCTAAATCCTTGTTGTCGATGTGTGAGTATGTGAAAACCGTGTGTTTTGCGGCGGTTTGAGGGCGTTCCTTGCGTCCGCCGTCGGCAGACGTCTTACGTCGAAGAAGGCCCGCAAAATGAGCCCGCGCGCGGAAATTTTCGAATTTTAATCATTTTTCGGAAGTCTGGAAAAATGCGCGCGAACGAAAAAACGGCCTGTAGACAAGAGCTTGAGCCAATTGCGAACGATTTCTCAGTTGACTTTTCGAGTCGGCGAACTTGGGCAAAAATCGCAGTCCGACCTGACTTTGCGGACTGAGGCCGTCGAAGGCCCTGCTCTATAATGGGGCCACCAAAAAATTTTTGTTTATTGAATAATGAAATCCAGCCTGACATTTGCAATGCGGCTTTACCGCATTGATCAAGTTCTGCAGGAGGAAGGCTCGGTCTCATTTGAAACGTTACAAGCCGCTTTGCAGTGTTCCGCGCCCACGCTCAAGCGCGATTTGCGCTACATGCGCGAAAAGCTCGGTGCCCCGATTGTCTATTCACGCTCGCAGAACGCATACTCGTACGCGCGCGACCAGAAGTCGGAGCACAGAGATGGATTCGTTCCGAAGCTTCCCGCGGCTTGGTATACGCCCGATGAGATGTATGCCTTCTTAGCTGTCGTTCAGCTTCTCGGCCGAATCGAGAACGATCCGAAGGCCGTGCTTGCCTCGGACATGCAAGCGCTTCGCTCGCGACTCCTGGCGATGCTTCCCGGCGAATTCATTCAAGCCAAGGAGCTTCTTAAGCGCGTCAAGGTGATCATGCCTTCCGTTCCCAATATCGATGCGCCGTTTTTCAGCATTGTGGGAGCGGCTCTCGCGCAGCGCCGCCGGCTTCGCATTACCTATTTCACGCGTACTCGGGACGCCGAGTCGGGACGCGAGATCAGCCCTTTGCGTCTGGTGAATTGGAGAGGACGCTGGTATCTGGATGCATGGTGTCACGAATCGGGCAAGCTCAAGACTTTTGCCGTGGAAAACATCCGCTTTGCCGAGATGCTTGATGTGCGTTGCCGTGTCGTTGCCATGCGCGACATTGAACATGCACTCGACGGCACCTATGGGATCTTCTCGGGCGGTGAAACCAAGACGGCCGTGATTGCCGTTGATGACGTGATGACGCCCTACGAGCGGTTTACCGTCTGGCACAAGGATCAGCAGCAGACCTTTGACGACGCCGGCGGCATGACGTTGCGCGTACCGTATGCGCGCGAACCCGAAATCGCAGGGGAAATCATGCGGCTGGGCTCGCACGCCAAAGTGCTTGCTCCCGCGGACTTGATTGATTACATTCGTGAGCAGCACCGCCTGGCGCTGCGGCAGTACGAGGACTCGGAGGACAGAACATGACGGACAATGCACGCAACGACGTGCCTGCCGTTGCCGAGAATAGAACCTCGCACCGCAATTTCCGCCGCAGAAAGCCCTGGCATCAGGACAGAGGATCGGCTCAGAAGACTCAAGGCAACAAGCAGGGCAAACCGCAGCCTAAGATTTTCTTCTGCGGTGACCCGCACGGTGAATTCGAATACATCAACAGAACGGTAGAGAAGTATCATCCGGACGCCATCGTGATCCTGGGAGATCTGCAGCCGCCTGAGGATCTTGAAACGCTGCTTGCACCGACGCTCGCGCTTACCCAGGTTTGGTGGATCCCCGGCAATCACGACACCGATTGCGAGGAGTACTACGACCGACTCTGGCACGGGCCGATTGCCGAGCACAATCTGCACGGGCGCGTAGCCGACGTTGTGGGCTTGCGCATTGCCGGTTTGGGAGGCGTGTTTCGCGGACAGATCTGGATGCCGGAAGGCCGTCCGAACTATCAGTCGGCAACCGGCTTCGTGCGCCGCAGTCCCAAGACGAATCTCTGGCGAGGCGGTCTTCCGCGTCGTCATCGCTCGTCGATTTTTCCGGCGACATACGAAGCGCTGCAGCAGTGCAAGGCCGATATTCTGGTTACGCACGAAGCGGCGGGCTGTCATAAAAAAGGATTTGATGCGATCGATCGTCTTGCAAAGAGTCTCGGCGTCAAATGGCTTTTCCACGGTCACCAGCACGAGGACTGCGAGTACGGCGTCTATAAAGGCATGCAGGTTCGAGCTGTAGGTTTTCGCGGCATTGTTGATCTCAACGGACGCGTGGTGCGTCCGGCCGAAATTGATCCGCGCGACATACTCGTGATGCAGCAGGCCGGCGAAGAACCTTCTCCGGACGAGCTCGACAGCGTCCCGTTTGACTATCAGGAGATGCTCGACAGACTGAAAGCTCGAGACAACGGCACCGATTATCCGCCGAGCAATGTCTCCAGACGTCCTTCCCGGTACTTCAACCGCAACGGTCGCAATCGCTACAACAGAGACCAGCGACAAAACGGCTCGGAAGGAAACGCAAATAAATCAAAAAAGCAGTCCTGACAAAAATGGCCGCGAAAGCGGCCATTTTCGAATGCTTTAGAGTCCTGCGTCGCGCAGGTACTGAATCGGGACGATCGAGCCCTTGGCGTATCGGTCCGGGTCGTGGTCCAGACAGAGGATGACTTCGGCTTGGGTGAGCATGACGAGATCAGCCGAGCTTTGGTTGAGAAGCGGCTCAACAACGGGGGCGCCGTCTTCAAAGGAGACGATGCGAGCGCGCATGAATTCTGCGCGGCCCGGTTTTTTCTTGATGTCATTGACGAGTCGGGCCGGATACTGCTTGAGCCACAGTCCTTCGGTGAGGCCTTGCATCTGAAGCAGAGCGCCGCGCGCGAATTCCAGGAAAGTCACGAAAGCGGCCACGGGGTTGCCAGGCAAAACGAAGACGGGTTTGCCGCTGATCTGACCGAAACGCATGGGACGACCGGGCCGCATATTGATGGACCAAGGCCGCATGGATCCCATGGCATTGAGCTGCGTTTGGCTGAGATCGAATTTGCCGTTGCCGGCTCCGCCCGTCAGAAGAAGCATATCGCTGCGCTCGAGCAGTTCGGCGATCTTTTGAGCGATGACTTCGGCGCTGTCCTGCATCGAGACGGATTCGACCTCGCAGTTCATCCCTTTGAGCATGGTCTCAAGCATGACGCCGTTGCTGTTGTAGGTCTGAAAGCGACCGAGCGGCTTACCGGGTTCGGCCAGTTCGCTGCCGGTCGTCAAAAGCGACACGCGAACGCGGGGATAGACGGCAACTTCACTTACGCCGGCGGCGGCCAGAAGCGCAAGATGTTGAGCCGTGAGACGCGTGCCGGCAGAGACGATGACTTCGCCTTGGTTGATTTGTTCGCCTTCATAGCGCACATTGGCACATGACTTGACACTGGCGGTTTGAAAGCGAATCGTACGGGCGGTTTCGTCAATGTCGCATTTTTCAAACGGAATGACGGTGTCAAACGCTTCGGGCATTGCGGCGCCCGTTGCGATTTCAATGCAGGTGTGGGGTTCAAAGCTTGTTCGCTGACAGGGGGTGCCCGCAAAACTTTGTCCGACGACCGGTAAAACGATCTCTTGTTTGCCAACTACGTCCTCAAAGCGAAACGCATAGCCGTCCATGGCCGAATTGGTGTAGGTCGGAAGCGGATTGACGGCGGCAATATCGCAGGACGTTACGAACCCGACGGCTTGCGCAAGCGGCAGTGTTATCGTCTCGGTCGGTTTGGGCGCAGTCTCGAGAATCAGTTCGCGGGCACGGTCGACTGTGATAGATTCAAAAGCTTGACGAGCGGCAGACATATTGATCAACTCTGTAAATAGCGGTGTTCGACATATTAGAGGAAGAACGAAGCAAGAGAGCGATTCACCGACTGAGTCATTCATCGGAAGTGCTCTGCCGATGCAATATCTCCGGAAACGATTGGCGAAGAAAAAGATGCAAAACGATCGGATCAAAAAAGAAGACATCACTGGTTTGGTTCTGGCCGGCGGCAAAGGAAGCCGCATGGGCGGAGTCGATAAGGGGCTTGTCGCGTTTGAAGATATGCCGCTTGTCGAACACGTGATCGGCATTCTCAAGCCTCAGTGCCGGACGTTGGTGGTGAGCGCCAATCGCAATGAAGGTGTCTATGCGAAATATGGATATCCGGTTGTGACGGATGACGATAAAAATTTCTCGGGGCCGCTTGCCGGCATCGCGGCAGCGTTGGAAATCGTGAAGACGCCTTATATGGTGGTGGCGCCGTGCGACAGTCCGTTTCTGCCGAGTGACTACGTTGAGCGTCTTGCCGGAGGTTTGAATGAGCACCCAGGGAGAGCTGTGGCGGCGGCGCGTACCAACGGGAGGGAGCAGCCGGTATTCATGTTGATCAAGACCGATGTGAAACACGCTGTCCGGGAAGCGTTGGCAACCGGGCAGCTCGCACTGCACCGCTGGCTCAACCAGACAATGAACGTGGTCTGGGTTGATTTTGACGATCAGGGAGCGTTCGAAAATATGAATCGTGTCGAAGATCTGACTGCTAAAAACAAATGTCTTTGAAATCAGTGAGTTAGGAAGAAAAAGAGCAAGGGTGTCGAAAATTTTCGAAAATCTCCCTTGACAACCAGAAAAAGCCACTTCATAATTCGCAACCTCGTTTGACGGGAAGCCAAAAATGAGTCGCGAACAACGACTCTTTTTTATCGCCCGAAAATGAGAAGAGCGAA
>ERZ1673738.2072-NODE-2072-length-27394-cov-9.773291_pt1 | contig 27394 bp, 20 predicted proteins | sample MGYA00580198_ERZ1673738 | MGnify/ENA primary metagenome ERZ1673738 (study PRJEB41218, sample SAMN15661784) | gut metagenome | host: Homo sapiens | place: Canada: London | collected 2015-08-20/2019-03-30 | study: EMG produced TPA metagenomics assembly of...
TGGGCACCGATATCTACGAAAAGCTCATCAAGGGCTACACCGGCAAGCAGTGGGGACGTCCCTGCACCGAACTGCCCGCCTTTATCATCAAGCGCCTGCCGGTGCGCTTTACCTACGACGACAACTATTTCAACGCCCTGTATCAGGGCATCCCCAATGGCGGTTACACCGCCATGGTGGAAAAGATGCTGGCTGATACCGAGGTGCACCTGAACGTGGATTATCTGGCCGAAAAGGCTGCGCTGGACGCACTGGCTGAGAAGGTAGTCTACACCGGCCCGGTGGATGCCTACTTCGGCTACCGTCTGGGTGCTTTGCAGTACCGCAGCGTCCGCTTTGAGACCGAGGTGCTGGACACCGACAACTATCAGGGCAACGCGGTGGTCAACTACACCGACGCCAAGACCCCCTATACCCGCATCATCGAGCACAAGCATTTCGAGTTCGGCACCCAGCCCAAGACCGTCATCAGCCGGGAGTACAGCGCCGAGTGGAAAAAGGGCGATGAACCCTACTATCCCGTCAACGATGAGAAGAACGGCGCTCTGTATGCGCAGTATAAGGCACTGGCCGATGCCGAGCCGGACGTGATCTTCGGCGGCCGTCTGGGCGAGTACAAGTACTACGATATGGACAAGGTCATCGAGGTAGCGCTGGACGTGGCCGCAAAGGAGCTGGCATAAAGAGCGTAACTGCCCCGGGTCACCACCGCAAAAAAGGCGTCCCCTTGGGGGAGCTGTCGCCGCAGGCGACTGAGGGGGTAGGTGTGCAGCAAAAGGACATTTGAAATGCTGCCCCGCTTCCTCTTGCCCAAAAACGACAAATGCGCTATACTATTACCATAAGACTGCACCGGTTTTCCGGTGAGAAGTGAGGGATACTATCATGAAAGTGATTCTGAAGCAGGATATCAAGGGCATCGGTAAGAAGGACGAGATCCACGAGGTCTCCGACGGCTATGCCCGCAACTACCTGTTCCCGCGCAAGCTGGCCGCTGTGGCGGATGCCAGCGCTGTGAACATGGCCCGCGGCAAGGAGGCCGCAGCTGATTTCCACGAGGCTGAGAACGTGGCAGCCGCCAAGGCTCTGGCTGCCAAGATCGAAGGCAAGACCGTGACCATCAAGGCCAAGGGCGGCGCATCCGGCCGTCTGCACGGCAAGGTGACCGGCAAGGAAGTTGCCGAGGCACTGGCTGCGCTGGCAGGTGCACCCATCGACAAAAAGAAGATCGAGCTGGAGACCAAGGACATCAAGGATGCCGGCGTGTTCAACGGCAAGGTCCGTCTGTACGTTGGCGTCGTGGCTTCCTTCAAGATCCAGGTGGAAGTGGAACAGGCCTGATCTGTGTGCCGTTTGCGCCCCCTCACAGCAGGGGGCGCTTTTTGGCTTTACAGGATGCTTTGGATTTTGGATAAGGACAAACTACTATGCCGAACGAACGACGTTATTCCAATGAACTGAATCTGGAGAGCGTGGGCATCAATCTGCCCTACAATATGCAGGCAGAGCAGAGCGTGCTGGGCGCGGTGCTGCTCAAGCCCGACACCCTGACCGATCTTGTGGAGATCCTCAAGCCGGAAATGTTCTACACCCGGCAGAACGCCCAGATCTGGACCGAGATGCTGCGCCTGTTCACCAACGACCAGACCATTGATTTTGTCACCCTGCTGGATGCAGTGGTGTCCGATGGCGTGTTCCCCAGCGCAGACGAGGCCAAGATCTATCTGACCGGTCTGGCGGAAACGGTGCCCAGCATCTCCAATGTGAAGGCCTACGCCCAGATCGTGCAGGAAAAGTATCTGGTGCGTCAGCTGATGGGTGTCGCCAAGGACATCCTGCAGGACGCCGGAGACGAGCCGGACGCCGACCTTCTGCTGGAAAATGCCGAGCAGCGCATCTACGAGATCCGCTCCGGCCGCGATTCCAGCGCCCTGACCCCGCTTTCGTCCAGCATGGTGGAAACGCTGACCAACCTGCAAAAGATCAGCGGCCCGGATGCGGATAAGTACAAGGGCATCCCCACCGGTTTCCGCCTGCTGGACACCGTGCTTACCGGCCTTGGCCGCGGCGATCTGGTCATTCTGGCAGCTCGTCCCGGTATGGGCAAAACCAGTTTTGCACTGAACATCGCCACCCGCGTGGCCATGCAGCAAAAGGTGCCGGTGGCCATCTTCAGTCTGGAAATGACCAAGGAGCAGCTGACCAACCGTATCCTCTCGTCGGAGGCCGGTATCGACAGTCAAGCCTTCCGTACCGGTGCGCTGCGCGCCGAGGACTGGGAGTATCTGGCGCTGGCAACTGAAAAACTGCACGATGCACCGATCTATATGGACGATACCTCCGGTATCACCATCACCGAGATGAAGGCCAAGATCCGCCGGGTGAATCAGGACCCTGCCCGCCCCAACGTGGGCCTGATCGTCATCGACTATTTACAGCTGATGACCACCGGCCAGCGCAGCGAGAACCGTGTGCAGGAGATCAGCTCCATCACCCGAAACCTGAAGATCATGGCTAAGGAGCTGAATGTGCCCATCATCGCGCTGAGCCAGCTGTCCCGTGCAGTGGAAAAGCAGGGCAACAACTCCAGCCACCGCCCGCAGCTTTCGGACCTGCGTGACTCCGGTTCCATCGAGCAGGACGCAGACTGCGTTCTGTTCTTGTACCGCGACTCCTACTACGCCAGCCAGAACCCGGATGGCGCCGAGGTGGATGCCGATACCGCCGAGTGCATCGTGGCAAAGAACCGTCACGGCGAGACCAGCACCGTGCCGCTGGGCTGGGATGGTGCCCACACCCGCTTTATGGATGTGGACTTCAAACGCTGATGGATACCGCGATTCTTGCCCGGGTGGAGGATTTCTGCATCCGGGAGGGGCTTTTGCAGCCCGGCGCACCGCAGCATCTGGCGGCGGCAGTCTCCGGCGGCGCGGACAGCATGGCGCTGCTGCTTTTGCTGCGGCAATTGCGGCCGAGGTTCGGCTATACGCTTTCTGCCTGCCATGTGAACCACGGTCTGCGCGGGCAGAGCGCCGACCGGGACGAGGCCTTTGTGCGGGCGGAATGCGCCCGCTTGGGCGTGCCGCTGCGGGTGTTCCATGCGGCAGAGCTGGCCTCGCCCCCGGCACACGCCGGGGAGGACTGGGCGCGCCGTCTGCGTTATACGGCCTTTGCGCAGCTGCAAGGGCAGGGGATAGATGCCATCGCTACGGCCCATACTGCAAATGACCAAGCCGAAACGCTGCTGCTGCGGCTGGCGCGCGGCACCGGGCTGCACGGTGCGGGCGGCATCCGGCCAAGGCGCGGGTGCTACCTGCGTCCGCTGCTCTGCCTGAGCCGCGCCGAGACCGAGGCCGTCTGCCGGGCAGCAGGACAGCCGTGGGTCACTGACGAGACCAACGACACCGACGCCTACGCCCGCAACCGGCTGCGCCACAACGCTCTGCCTGCGCTGGAAAGCACCAACGCGGCGGCGGTGCAGAATCTGGCGCGGTTCTGTGAAAAGGCCGCGCGGGCAGATGTCTACTTTGCCGCTGAGGCTGCAAGGCTTCTGGCGGCGGCACGCCTGCCCGGCGCAGAAACTGCATGGCAGCTGGCGCCCTTGCAGGCGGCAGACCCCCTGCTGCTGGAAACTGCGCTGCACAGTCTTGTGGCTCCGGTGCGGGATGCAGAGGAAAAATATGTGCAGCTGCTGTGCGCCGTGGTGCGGCAGGGCAGCGGTGCAGTACAGCTGACCGGACAGGTGCGTTTTTGCGCCGGAAACGGCTGTCTGCGGCAGGAAATGCTGCCGGACGCGCTGCCCCGGCAGCTGGAGAGCGCGCCGCAGCAGGTGCCTTTTTTGCCCAAAAAACAGCCGGAATTCCGGCTGCGCGGGGGCTGGAAAGGGAAAGCAGAGCTGTTAACAGCCGATTTTGAAGAAAAAATACAAGTCGTTCATAAAAAAGACTTAAAAAATCGGGCGGATTATGCTAGAATAACTACGTTGTACACTGGCCTTGTTCTGCGTGCTCGACAGCCGGGAGACCGCTTCCGGCCTGCGGGGCGGGGGTTGAGCAAACCGCTGCGCAAGTGGATGAACGAGACCGGTGTCCCGAACGAACTGCGGGATACGCTGCCGCTGCTTGCCAGCGGAAGCGAAATTTTATGGGTGTGTGGAGAAGGCTTTGCCGATGGCCTTGCACCGGACACGGAAAGCAGATGGATCCTGCATTTGGATGCAGAGATCGAAACACAGGAGGAAAAAACAAATGAGTATGCACGATGATATCAAGACCGTTCTGGTCAGCGAAGAGCAGCTGAAGGCCAAGGTGGCAGAGCTGGGCGCTCAGATCAGCCGGGACTATGCCGGTAAAAATCTGGTGCTGGTGTCCATCCTCAAGGGCTCGGTGGTCTTTATGGCCGACCTGATGCGGGCTGTGAGCATCCCCTGCAATATCGACTTTATGGTGGTCTCCAGCTACGGCGGCAGCAACACCATCACCAGCGGTCTGGTCAAGATCATCAAAGATCTGGACGGCGATCTGTCCGGCAAGGATGTGCTGATCGTGGAGGACATTCTGGACACCGGCGTCACCCTGTCCAACCTTGTGCCCATGCTCAAGATGCGCAACCCGAACTCCGTTAAGATCTGCACTATCCTTGATAAGCCCAGCCGCCGCAAGGCCAACATCCAGCCGGATTACGAGGGCTTTCAGGTGCCGGACGAGTTCGTGGTGGGCTACGGTCTGGACTACGATGAAAAATACCGCAACCTGCCCTATGTCGGCGTGCTGAAGCCCGAGGTCTACACGAAGTAACCTGTCCATTATAAAAATCCAGAACTGGAGTTGATTTTTTTGCAACCGAAGAAACCCCGTTTCAATCCGCTGGTGATCGCCATTGTGCTGGCAGCCGTGCTGATGGTGTGGTCGGTGCTGGGCGGCACCGGCGGCAGCGCCAGCGGCTCCTCTATGACATATTCCACGGTGGTACACTATTTTGAAAGCAATCAGGTCACCAAATTCTCGCTGGATCTGAATACCGGCGTGATCACCATGACCCTGAAGGAGGGTGCACAGGAGCTGCCCAACGCTGCCGAGCAGAGCACCACCCAGTCCACGGGCGGGCTGCTTTCCGGCCTGCTGTCCTCCTCTTCCTCTGCCCCCACCGGGGTAAAGAAGAACGATGACGGCACCGAGACGGTCAGCTATAAGCTGCCCTACGCCCGGATGTTCGTGGATCATGTGTCGGACTACATCGCCCAATACGATGCAGCCAACCCTGGTGCACCCATGGTGTACGACTATGTGCCCGCCAAGGAGACCATCCCCTGGATGGAGATTTTGTTCTATCTGGCTATGCTGGGCTGCACAGGTTTCCTGCTGTTCTCCATGATGCGCGGCGGTGCCGGTGGCGGCGGCATCATGAACGTAGGCAAGGCCAAGGTGAAGGACGAGCACGAGAACAAGAAGACGGCCACCTTTGCCGATGTGGCCGGTGAGGACGAGGAAAAAGAGGAACTCAAGGAAGTTGTGGAGTTCCTCAAGAGCCCGGATAAGTTCAATACGCTGGGTGCCCGCATCCCTCACGGCGTGCTGCTGGTAGGCCCTCCGGGTACCGGTAAGACCCTGCTGGCCCGTGCTTGTGCTGGTGAAGCCGGTGTGCCCTTCTACTCCATCTCCGGCTCTGACTTTGTGGAGATGTACGTCGGCGTGGGTGCATCCCGCGTGCGCGATTTGTTCGACAAGGCCAAAAAGACCATGCCCTGCATCATCTTTATTGATGAGATCGATGCTGTGGGTCGTCAGCGCGGCGCAGGTCTGGGCGGCGGTCACGATGAGCGCGAGCAGACCCTGAACCAGCTGCTGGTGGAGATGGACGGCTTTGAAGCCAACGACGGCATCATCGTCATGGCCGCTACCAACCGTGCTGATATTCTGGATAAGGCGCTGCTGCGCCCCGGCCGCTTTGACCGTCAGGTCTATGTGGGTCTGCCGGATGTCAAGGGACGCGAAGAGATCCTGAAGGTGCACACCCGCAACAAGCCCCTTGCACCGGACGTCTCCCTGAAGGTCATTGCCCAGCGCACCGCCGGTTTTGCCGGTGCAGACCTTGAGAACCTTGTCAACGAGGCCGCGCTGCTGGCAGCCCGCCGCAGCCGCAAGGCCATTACCATGGAGGATATCGAAGAAGCTTCCATGAAGGTGATGGCTGGCCCCGAGAAGAAGAGCCGCGTGGTCACCCCGGAGGAGAAAAAGCTCACCGCCTACCACGAGGCCGGTCACGCTGTGGCAGGCTTCTACTGCAAGCACCATCCCCGCGTGCACGAGATCACCATCATCCCGCGCGGTCAGGCCGGCGGCTACACCATGTATCTGCCCGAGAAGGATCGCAGCTATGTGACCAAGGGTGAAATGTTTGAGGACATCGTGTCCAGCTTGGGTGGCCGCGTGGCCGAGCAGCTGATCTTGGAGGACATCTCCACCGGTGCTTCCAACGACCTGCAGCAGGCCACCAACATCGCCCGCCAGATGATCACCCGCTACGGCTTCTCCGAGCGTCTGGGCCCCGTGGTCTACGGCACCTCGCAGGAGGAGACCTTCCTTGGCCGCGACTTGGGTCAGGGCAAGGGTTACAGCGAGACCACCGCTGCCGAGATCGACAGCGAGACCCGTGATATCATCGACGAGGCTTACGAGACCTGCCGTCGCACCCTGACCGAGCACATCGACCAGCTCCATGCGCTGGCAAAGGCTCTGATGGAGCGCGAAAAGCTCAACGAGGAGCAGTTCAACACCATTATGGCCGGCGGCACCCTGCCCCCCTGCGAGGACGCAAAGCCCGAGCAGGCACAGCCCGACCAGACCGTGCAGCCTGCCCCGGTGCAGCCCGCAGAGCCTGCCCAGACCGCTGAGCGCGCCGAACCCGCCGAGCAGGCCGAGCCTGCCCAGCCGGAAGTGCCGCAGCCGGATGCCCCGGAGCAGCAGGACTAAGCTTTTTTTAGGAAAGGAGCGAGCATCGTGGAGGAAAATTTTAACCCGGTCGCCCAGACCCGTGCAAACTATTATACCCCCGGCAGTCCGGTGCAGTTCGTCTGCGTGGAACTGCTCAAAGGGGACGTCAGCGGCGAGCACGCTGTCTGCCTGACCTTCAAGAATATTTCCCGCGTGACCCTGACCGCACTGGAGATCCACTTCAAGTGCAAGGGCGTGGACGGTGTGATCCTGTGCGAGGACAAGTTCGAGTACCGGGATCTGCAGGTAAAGCCCGGCGAGCTGTTCGGGCAGGACGATGCCGTGTTCATCACGGCAAAGGCAATCACCAGCGTGGATGTTTCGCTGTGCAATGTGTACAACGGCAAGCGCGTGGTGCATCTGGACGGTATCAAGCGTGTGCGTCTGCCTGCGCCCCGCCGTCTGGCCCCGGAGCTGCAAAAGGCGCTGGAAGCCCGCATGAACCGCACCGGGCTCAAGTATCAGCCGCAGGTGTTCGAGAACGGCTGGTACTGCGCCTGCGGTGCCTTCCACCCCACCGAGGAGGATACCGTTTACTGCTCGGAGTGCGGCTGTGACCGCATTCTGCTGCAGAACGCGCTGAACACCCTGTTGCAGCCCGCCGCCCCGGCAGACGAGATGGAAATGCCCCTCAGCGCTCCGGCGGCTCCCGCAGCGTCTGCTGCGGTGGAGGAGCCTACCCGCATCGTGGGTACAGCTCCTGCCGCCCCGGCAGCGCCCGCAGAGGAACCCACCCGGGTCATGGGCGCAACGGTTTACCAGCCGAAGGCAGCCCCCGTCCAGCCCATCTCGGAGCCTACCCGGGTGCTGGATGCCCCCGCCCGCGCACCGTATTCCGGCGCTGCTGTGGCAGACGAGGGCACCCGCGTGATGCCCGCCGCCGCCCGCCGTCCGGCTCCGGCTCCGGTGCGTCAGCCCGCGCCTGTGGAGGAGGACGAAGAGTACGAGGACAGCCGGGACAGCGTGGCAGAAGCGCTGATCCGCTGGGTGCCGCCTATTACGGCCATCCTGTGCGCAGCAATCGCGCTGTGCGGCTTTGTGTACTACCAGTTCGTGCTGTAAAATAAGAGATCATCCCGGCGGAGGGGGCAGCGTGCCTTCTCCGCCTTTTGTGTGCACTGCACAGAAAGGAAATACCATGCCGGAACAAGCCTTACAGGTGGCTTTTGAGATCAAGACCGCCTGCGATGAGATCAGCCGCCGCCTGCTGCGCTGGCACTGGGAGCGCAAGCCCGGGGCGCACAGTCTGGATGCGCTGCTGGAGCATATTGCTGCCCGCAAGCAGGAAAGCCCGGATTACTACGACCGTATGCCGGATCTTACCGGCAAGACCAGCTGGCAGCAGCTGGACACTACCCTGTGTATGCGGGTGCTGCTGGACCCGGAGACCGATGCCGCCCGCCCGCTGGACCTGCTGGGCAACACGGCACATCCCTCTGCCGCCCGCCATGCCTGCAACGCCATCCGCACCGCCCGCAACGAAGCTGCTCACGCGGCAGTTGCAGCAGACGGCGCACAGGCAGCCCTGCTGTTCAACGAAGCCATTGAGGCGCTGGAGGAGGGCTACGCCGGTACTGCCTTTAAGGAAAACGAACTGGCGCAGTATTACCGCGAGGCAGAGGATTACCTGAGCCGCTGCAGCGAGGGCAAGCCCCTTAAAGTGCGCCAGAGCAGCCCGCAGAACGCACAGCAGGGAAAAGCCGCCGCCCGCACAAAGCCCCGCAATCCCCAGACTGTCCGCAGCACCAAAAGCACTGCCGGGCGGCAGAATACCTCTGCCCGCAGCCGCAGCACCGGTACAAAGCAGAGCCGCGGCACAGCCTCCCGCAGCAAAAAGCAGCAGACCGGCGGCGAGAGCAGGGCGGCACTTGGCATTATTCTGGCAGCGCTGGTGCTGGGACTTATCGCACGCGCCATCAGCATGGGACTTGTATAAGCGCTACGGTTTTCGCAATTCTGGCGGTAAATCAGAAAGCAAGATTGTTTGGATTGTGTAAAATCACCAAAAAAGCAGCGGGCAGCCCCACAGAAAAACGGTCATTGCACCTCTTGCGGGAAATATGAAACGGATTTATAATAAGCATGAAAACGTTTACACATTACCACCGGAGAGGGAACGGAGAAAAGAACCTCATGACCATCAGTGATATTGCAAAGATGGCAGGCGTTTCCAGCGCTGCGGTCAGCCGCTATTTGAACGGCGGCCCCCTCAGTGAGCAGAAGCGCGCCGTGATACAAGCCGTAGTGGAAAAGACCGGCTACAGCCCGGATACTGCGGCGCAGACCCTGCGCACCGGCAAGGTGCGTCAGGTGGGGGTCATCGTGCCCAGTATCAGCTCCCAGTCGGTGGGGCAGATCACCAGCGGCATTGCAGCCGAGCTGGGGGCCAGCCGCTACCTGATGCTGCTGGCAGACACCGAGCTGGACGGGCAGATGGAGCTGGAATATCTTACAGCGCTGCAGCGCAACCATGTGGCCGGTATCATCCTGCTGGGCTATGATTCCAGCCCGCAGCTGTGCAAGGCGCTGAAAGACTGCCGTGTGCCTGTGGTGGTAACGGGGCAGCGTTTTGCAGACCTGCCCTGCGTTTATAACGATGACCGCTCTGCTGCCCGCGACCTGACCCGGAAGATGCTGGAGCATGGCCGCAAAAATATCGTGTACATCGGCGGTAGCGAGCAGGACCCCGCCACCGGCATAGCCCGCCGTCAGGGTGTGCAGGATGCACTGCGGGAGGCCGGACTGAACGCAGATGGTCTGCCCCGCGCTTACTGCGCCGCTTTTTCCATGGAAGAAGGGCACCGCTGCATGGAGGAGCTACTGGCACGCTGCCCGCAGTTGGACGGTGTGGTCTGCGTGACAGACACCGTGGCCTTTGGCGCTTTGCAGGTGCTGCGCGACGCCGGGCGCAAAGTAGGGCAGGATGTAGGTCTTGCCGGCATCGGAGACAACTGGGCAGGCAAGGTGGTGGAACCCGGCCTGACCACCATCCGCTTTTATCAGCGGCAGGTCGGGCAGGAGGCTGCCCGGATGCTGCTGCAAAGCTTAGAGCATACCGGGCCGGACGCTGCACCGGTACGCCAGACCACGCTGGGCTATACGCTGGTAGAGCGCAGCTCACTGTAAAAAAAGAGGAACGAATGAAACAAAAACTGATTTTTTTAGACATTGATGGCACTCTGCTGCCCCCGGGCGAGATGCTGATCCCCCAAAGCACGGTGGAAGCGCTGCACAAAGCACATGCCAATGGCCACAAGCTGTTTCTGTGCACCGGGCGCAACCTGCGCATGACCCAGCCGCTGCTGGACTATGGCTTTGACGGCGCGGTATGCAGCGCCGGCGGTTATGTGTTCTGCGGGGATAAGGTGCTGGTAGACCTGCCTATGGAGCCGCAGCTGGCACAGGGTGTGCGCAGCGCCATGGAGCGCCACGGCGTGGAGTGCACGCTGGAAGCGCGGGATGCCACCTACGGCAGCCTGAAGATGATCGAGCGCTGGAGCTTCACCCACCGGGATGCAGGCCCCCTGAACAGCGAAGCCGCCCGCTGGCGCAAGGCCATGGAGGACGGCATGACCATGAGCCCGCTGGCCGAGTACAAGGGCGAGCCGCTGTATAAGATCGTATATATCGCAGAGCGCAGCGAGGACTTGAACGAGGCCAAGCGCCTGTACGAGGACAGATTCGTGTTCTGCGAGAGCAAGCCGGACGGTCTGAACGGCGGCTATGTGAACGGCGAGCTCATCAACCGCAAGTTTGATAAGGGGCGCGGCATCAAGGCCGTATGTGACTATCTCGGCGTGCCCCTGCAGAACAGCATCGGCTTTGGCGACAGCGACAACGACCTGCAGATGACCGATGTGGTCGGCATCAGTGTCTGTATGGCCGACGGCTCTGCAAGCCTGAAGCAGCGCTGCGACCGCATTGCCCCCTCGGTGTACGAGGACGGCATTGCCAAGGAGTTTGCAGCCTTGGGGCTGATTTGAGATTTCTTTTAGTAAAAACAGGGCAGGGGAACATCCGCAGACGTTCCCCTGCCCTAAAATTATAAATAATACTTTCGCATCATTTTGTAACAAAAAGAGCGCTGCACGGTATTTTGTGCGGCGCTCTCTTTATATTGACAGATCAGTAGTGCAGATCCTCTGCGGTCAGCGCTTCCAGCACGGGCAGCATGGCAGCGGCTTCAGCCTTGGCGGCAGGCAGATCCATATCGCGGTAGTTGCCGCACTCCACCTCGCTGGCACCGGGCACGGCACCCTCAAAATCGGCCATAAAGCGGTAGGCGTCCACCGTCAGCTGCAGCGCCTGTGCCGGGGTCAGCCCTCGGGTGAGCAGGTAAAAGCCGGTGCGGCAGCCCATGGGGCCAACATAGATCACCCCATCCTTCACGGCGCTGTTGCGCGCGTAGGTGGCAAACAGATGCTCCAGCGTGTGGGCGGCAACAGTGGTCAGGTAATCGCCCTGATTGGGCTTTTTCATGCGGATGTCCCAGGTGAGCACATCGCCGTCCTGACGGCTCAGGTACATCCCGCGCTCCAGCCGGGTGTGATCCACGCAAAAACTTGCGATACGTTCCATACTACAGCTCTCCTTTATCAGCCCTGCAGGCGCTGCACACTGCCGTGTGCGCAGTCCACAGCCACCATCAGACCATCGCGGATGTGGCTGGTAGCACCGGCGGCACCCACAACGGTGGGCTTCAGCAGTGCCTTGCCGGCAATAGCGGCGTGGCTGTTCAGGCCGGGCTCCTCTACCACCAGAGCGGCAGCGTCGCGCACGAAGCTCAGCATCTCGTTGCTGGTGGAGGGCACTACAAGCACCATGCCGGGCTTGAACTTGGCGCGCACCTCGTCCATGGTGCGGCAGACACAGGCCTTGCCGCTGGCAACATCATTGTTCTCGGGGCCGACGCCCACGCCGGTAGCCAGACAGTTGCCCACCATGTGGATCTTGATCATGTTGGTGGTGCCGGAAACGCCCACGGGCACGCCTGCGGTCACAACAGCCAGCTCGCCGTTGTGCAGGTAGCCGTTCTCCTTGGCCAGAGCAGTGGACATCTCGATCAGCTCATCGGTGCTGTGTGCCAGAGACATCATCAGCGGGGTGATGCCCCAGCTCAGGGACAGCTGACGCTGCACCTGCTCGCGCATGACGCAGGCAATGATGGGCTGCTGCGGGCGGTACTTGCTCAGCAGGCGGGCAGTGGTGCCGGACTCAGACACGGTCACGATGGCAGCAGCGTTCACGTCCCGTGCGGTCAGGCAGGCGGCATGGGCGGTAGCGTCGGATACGCTGATCTTGCCGGGGTTGGAATCCATCGTGCGGCTGCGCAGATGGAAGCCCTCCTGCTCAGTGCGCTCAGCAATGGCAGACATGGTCTTGAGCGCCTCCACAGGGTAGGCACCGGCAGCGGTCTCACCGGACAGCATAATGGCAGAGGTGCCATCGTAAATGGCGTTTGCCACGTCCGAAATCTCGGCGCGGGTGGGGCGGGGGTTCACGATCATGCTGTCCAGCATCTGGGTAGCGGTGACGATGGGCTTGCCGAAGGAGAAGGAGCGGTCGATGATGGTCTTCTGGATGCCGGGCAGCTCGGTGAAGTCGATCTCCACGCCCAGATCGCCACGGGCCACCATCACGGCATCGGCAGCAGCCAAAATGCTGTCGATGTTGTTCACGCCCTCGCGGTTCTCGATCTTTGCAATGATGCGGATGTTGGAATCGTACTGGTTCAGCAGGTTGCGGATATCGTACACGTCCTGTGCGGTGCGCACAAAGGAGGCAGCGATGAAATCGTAACCCTGCTGGATGCCGAAGATGATGTCATCCTTATCGCGCTGGCTCATATACGGCATAGACAGGTGCACGCCGGGCACGTTGACGCCCTTCTTGTTCTTGATCTTGCCGCTATTCAGTACGGTGCAGACGATGTCGGTGTCGTTCACGGTCTGGATCTGCAGCTTGATCAGGCCGTCGTCCAGCATGATGGTGCCGTTCGGCTCCACGTCCATGGGCAGATCCTTGTAGGTGATGGAGCAGATCTCGTTGGTGCCCTCCACATCGCGGGTGGTCAGGGTAAAGGTCTGGCCGGCAACCAGATTCTCAACGCCGTTCTTGAAGTCCTTCAGGCGGATCTCGGGACCCTTGGTGTCCAGCAGTGCAGCCACGGGCTTACCCAGCTCCTCACGCAGAGCCTTCAGCTTTTCAAGGCGACCCAGATGCTCCTCGTGGGAACCGTGGGAAAAATTGAAGCGGGCCACGTTCATGCCGTTGGCGATCAGATCGCGCAGCACGCCTTCCTTATCGGTGGAAGGACCAAGGGTGCAAATAATTTTCGTCTTTCTCATGCAATATACCTCCGTCAACTCTCTCTTACCTATATCCGGCACAGCATCCCTGCAGGCTGCTGTGTATGACCAATGGGAGTAAAAGCTCCCGGTACAGCGGGTCGGTTTATATGGCAGAGCGGGAAAACCCAAAACTCTACCACCTATTATTATAATCATTCCGGCGCAAGAGAGCAAGAGGAATTTTTGCTTGAATACAAGTTTTTGCATCTGTTGATGCCTAAAGGAAAGATTGCAAAACTTTTAACGATGCGCCGCAGCTTTCTGCGTGCTGTCTGACAGGGGAAAACTGCTGCAAAACGTGAAAACTGATAAGAACATACAAGACTGCTTCCTCTTGCATCGGAGGGGGTTTTTGCTTATAATAGGGGTAATAAAGTAGTACTGTTCCGGGGAACGCCCGGAGAATGGAGTGACCATTATGGAAAAACGCGTTTTTCTGATCGTGCTGGACAGCTTTGGCATCGGCGCAGAGCCGGATGCCGCTGCCTTTGGCGATGCAGGCACCAACACCTTGGGTGCCATTGCGAACCACCCCAATTTCAATTGCCCCAATCTGCGCAAGCTGGGCTTGTTCAACATTGACGGCGTGACCGCAGGGGAAAAGACGGATGCCCCGGCGGCTGCCTTTGCCCGCCTGCAGGAGCAGAGCATGGGCAAGGATACCACCATCGGCCACTGGGAGATCGCCGGTGTAGTCAGCCCGGAGCCGCTGCCCACCTTCCCCGAGGGCTTCCCGGAGGAGCTGATCCGGGAGTATGAGCAAAAGACCGGCCACAAGGTACTGTGCAACAAGCCCTATTCCGGCACGCAGGTGCTGAAGGACTACGGCGAGCAGGCCATGCGGGAAAATGCCCTCATCGTCTATACCAGCGCCGACAGCGTTTTTCAGGTGGCTGCCAACGAGGAGCTTGTACCGGTGCAGGAGCTGTACCGCTACTGCGAGATCGCCCGGGAAATGCTCAAGGGCAAGTACGGCGTAGGGCGTGTGATCGCCCGCCCCTTCCTGGGCAACAGCGCGGATACCTTCTACCGCACCACCAACCGCCACGACCTGAGCCTGAAGCCGCCCCGCGCCACCATGCTGGATCTGCTGAAGGATGCCGGTAAGGACGTGATCGCCGTGGGCAAGATCTACGATATCTTTGACGGCGAGGGCGTGACCGAAAAGATCAAGACCACCGGCAACACCAACGGCATCGCCTTTACCAAGGCTCTGCAGACCCGGGATTTTGAAGGCCTTGCCTTCGTGAATCTGGTAGACTTTGATATGCTCTACGGCCACCGCCGCGATGTGGCAGGCTACGCTGCCGCCGCTACGGAGTTCGACCGTTTTCTGGCTGATTTCCTGCCGGGGATGCGGGAGGGCGACCTGCTCATGATCACCGCCGACCACGGCTGCGACCCCTCTTACACCAAGACCACCGACCATACCCGCGAGTATGTGCCGTATCTGGTCTGCGGCAAGGGTGTGAAGGCGGGGACGGATCTGGGCACTAAGCTGTGCTTCGGCACCATCGCCCAGACCATCTGCGAATATCTGGAAGTGGACGCCTCCACGCTGGACGGCAAGAGCGTATGGCAGGAGATCCGGGCATAAAACGCCCCAAAAACAATAAGAACAGGAGCGTGAAACGATGCGTATTTATGATCTGATCGCAAAAAAGCGGGATGGCGGCACCCACACCCGGGAGGAACTGGAGGCCATCGTCAATGGCTTTGTCAGCGGGGAAGTGGCTGACTACCAGATGGCCGCATGGATGATGGCGGTGTATCTGCGCGGCATGACCAACGCGGAGACCGCTGAGCTGACCGATGTGATGGCGCACAGCGGTGTGATGGTAGACCTTTCGCCCATTCCGGGCATCAAGGTGGACAAGCACTCCACCGGCGGTGTGGGCGACAAGACCACGCTGGTCATCGCGCCCATCGTGGCGGCCTGCGGGGTGAAGATCGCCAAAATGAGCGGCCGGGGTCTCGGCCACACCGGCGGCACCATTGATAAAATGGAAAGCGTGCCCGGCACAAAAACTGCCCTCTCGCAGGAGGAGTTTTTTGCACAGGTGAACCAGATCGGTCTGTCGGTCATCGGCCAGAGCGAGGGTATCGCTGTGGCGGATAAAAAGATGTACGCTCTGCGGGACGTTACCGCTACCGTCAGCTGCATCCCGCTGATCGCCTCCAGCATCATGTCCAAAAAGCTGGCCTCCGGTTCGGACGCCATTCTGCTGGACGTCACCACCGGCACCGGTGCTTTTATGAAAACTGTTGACCAGAGCATTGAGCTGGCACAGCTGATGGTCGCCATTGGCACCCACCATGGCCGCCGGGTAGCTGCCATGATCACCGATATGGACACCCCGCTGGGGCACAACATCGGCAACAGTCTGGAAGTGATGGAGAGCATGGACGTGCTCAAAGGCCACGGCCCGGCAGACCTGACCGAGGTGTGCCTGCAATTGGCGGCCAACATGCTGGTACTGGCAGGCAAGGGCGATGCCGCCCACTGCCGCGCTATGGCCGAGGCTGTCATTGCGGACGGCTCTGCCTTTGCCAAGTGCAAGGAAATGTTTGCCGCACAGGGCGGCGACATCCGGGTGCTGGACGATTACAGTCTGTTTGCACAGCCCGCCGCCAGCTATGAACTGCTGGCTGAGCAGGACGGCTACATTGTGGCCAACGATGCGGAAAAGATCGGCTCTGCCAGCGTGCTGCTGGGCGCAGGCCGCCAGAAAAAGGGCGACCCGCTGGACTTTGCCGCCGGCATCACCCTGCACAAAAAGCGCGGTGACTACGTCCATAAGGGCGAAAGCCTTGCCACCTTCTACGGCGCTGCGGACAAGTTTGAAGCTGCCGCAGCCGAGTACCGCAGCGGCCTTGTGTACGGCACTGAAAAGCCGGAGGAAGCCCCGCTGGTGTACGCACTTGTCACCAAGGACGGCGTAGAGCGGTACTGAGACCGGACGGCAGGGGAGACCTGTTTTTCTGTGAAAATGCAATGCCGGGCAGCTCGCAGGCTGACCGACCTTGCTCTTATAACAATATTTTTTCCGCTGAGGATGCCCAAAGCGTACGCGGTGGGCATTCTAAATCGTTTCGTCCCAAGGGGACTGCTGCACAAAGCTGTGTGGCAGTCCCTTTTTGCGCTTTCACGCTGAGAACAGGCCATCTTGCACAAAAGAACTGTCGCTTTTTAAGCAATTCGCTGTATTTGCGGGACAAACGGTAGAACTTTGCATCGGGATATGGTATACTACACTGTACTTGTATGCCCCGGGAAAAGGGGCTGCCAAAGGAGAAAGGACTTGTTATGAAGATCATTCTGGTGGGCGGCGGCAAGGTCGGCACGGCTCTGGCGCGCCAGCTCAGCGAGGAAGGCCACAACGTGACTGTGGTGGACACCAACAAAGCGCGCGTGGAGCACCTGACCGAAAGCTACGACGTGCTGGGCATTGTAGGCAATGGCTCGTCCATCACCACCCTGTCTGAGGCGGGCATTGAGGATGCGGACGTGTTCATTGCGGTCACCGGCTCGGACGAACTGAACCTGCTTTGCTGCATGTTTGCCAAAAAGGCGGGCCACTGCCACGGCATTGCCCGCGTGCGCAACCCGTCCTACAGCCACGAGCTGGACTTTATCAAAAAGCAGATCGGCATTTCCGCCATCATCAACCCGGAAATGGCAGCGGCAAAGGAGATCTCTCATCTGTTGCGTTTCCCCGGTGCCAGCAAGATCGATACCTTTGCGGACGGCCGTGTGCGGCTGATCAAGTTTGCGCTGCCCGATGCACTGGACGGCGTAGCCATTCGAGAGATCCCCACCCGGCTCAAGAGCGATATTCTGGTGTGCGCGGTGGAGCGTGAGGGCGGGGTCATCATCCCCAACGGTAACTTTGTGCTGCAAAAGGGCGATCAGGTCACTTTCCTTGCTACGCAGGAAAAAGCTCACGCCTTCTTCCAGCAGCTGCATCTGCCGGTGCAGCCGGTACGCAACGCCCTCATCGTGGGCGGCGGTGCCATTGCCTACTACCTCAGTCAGGAACTGCTGGAAAACCACGTGCGGGTGCGTATCGTGGAGCGGGACGCTGCCCGCTGCGTAGAACTGGCCGAGCAGCTGCCCGGCGCACAGATCCTGAACGAGGACGGCTCCAACCGCGAGTTTTTGCTTTCCGAGGGTCTGGAATCCACCGAAGCCTTTGTGGCGCTGACCAACATCGACGAGGAGAACGTGCTGCTGACCCTGTTTGCCAAAAAGCACTCCAACGGCAAACTGGTGACCAAGGTCAACCGTCTGGAATTTGACGATATTCTGGCCGGGCTGGATCTGGGCAGCGTGGTCTACCCCAAGTACATGACCTGTGATTACATCGTGCAGTACGTCCGCGCCCTGCAAAACGAGGCGGGCAACAACATCAAGACTCTGTACCGCATACTGGATGACCGCGTGGAGGCACTGGAATTTACGGTGCACGAGGAGAGCGCCGCTACCGGTGTGCCCCTGAGCCAGCTGCACCTGAAAAAGAACCTGCTGCTGTGCTGTATTACCCGCGGCAGCAAGATTTTGATCCCCCGCGGCGGCGACCAAATCCAAGTGGGCGATAACGTCATCGTGGTCACGCTGGAGCACGGTCTGCACGATCTGCGCGATATCGTGGAGCACTGACGGAGGCGGACTATGAATTATGCGATCGTTTTCCGTCTGCTGGGCTATGTGCTGATGATCGAGGGCGCATTGCTGCTGCTGCCCGCCGCCGCCAGCTTAGTGTATGGCGAGTGGATGGTGCTGGGTGTGTTTCTGCTCACAGCTGCCGTCAGCGCCGGCATCGGCTACGCCCTGCACACCATTAAACCCCGCAGTAAGGTGTTCTATATGCGCGAAGGCTTTGCGGCTACCTCGCTGTGCTGGGTGTTCATCTCGGTGATGGGCGCGGTGCCCTTTGTGCTCACCGGCTGCATCCCGAACCCTGTGGATGCCCTGTTTGAGACAGTCTCCGGCTTTACCACCACCGGTGCCAGCATTCTGCCCGCCGTGGAGGGGTTGCCAAACGGTATTCTGTTCTGGCGCAGCTTCACCCACTGGATCGGCGGCATGGGTGTTCTGGTGTTTCTGCTCTCGCTGCTGCCGCTGACCGGCGGCTCCCATGTCAACCTGATGAAAGCGGAAAGCCCCGGCCCGCAGGTGGACAAGCTTGTGCCCAAGGTGCAGTCCACCGCTAAGATCCTATACGGCATCTACTTTGCCCTTACCATGCTGGAGCTGGTGTTCCTGCTGATTGGCCGAATGCCCCTGTTCGAAGCCATGCTCACCGCCTTTGGTACGGCGGGTACCGGCGGCTTCGGCTTCCGCAACGACAGCTTTGCCAGCTTTTCGCCCTACATCCAGTGGGTCGTGACCATCTTCATGATCCTGTTCGGCGTCAACTTCAACGCCTACTTCCTGCTGCTCATGCGCAAGTTCCGCCGCGCTGCTGCCAGCGAGGAGGTGCGGGGCTACTTTGTGGTCATCGTCGTGGCAGTGGGCATCATCACTGCCAATATTTATAGTATGTACAACAGCTTTGGCGAGGCGCTGCGGCAGGCCGCTTTTCAGGTGGGCTCCATCATTACCACCACCGGCTTTTCCAGCTGCGATTTTGACCTGTGGCCGACCCTCTCCAAGGAGATCTTGGTCATGCTCATGTTCATTGGCGCCTGCGCCGGCAGTACCGGCGGCGGCATCAAGGTGAGCCGTTTCCTCATTCTGGGTAAGACCCTGGCTAAGGAACTCAAGACCGCCCTGCACCCGCAGGTGGTAGCGCCCGCCCGCATGGACGGCAAACTGTTGAACCACGAGACTATCCGCACCACCAACGTGTTCATTGCGGCCTATATCTTTATCTTTGCGGCCTCCTTCTTCCTCATCAGCCTGAACGGCTTTGATATGGTGACAAACTTTACCGCCGTGGCTGCTACCCTGAACAACATCGGCCCGGGCTTGGAAATGGCAGGCCCAATGCAGAACTTCGGCTGCTTTGCAGACCCCGCAAAGCTGGTGCTCATCTTCGATATGCTGGCCGGCCGTCTGGAAATCTTCCCCATGCTGGTACTGTTTATGCCGGATACATGGCGGCGGTTCTAAGCCTTTTTTGGGTACGGGATAAGCATAAAAATATTATTTCGGAACACCGGAGTCTCTATGGACGCTCCGGTGTTCTTTTTTGTGAAAGAAGCTGCAAAGGCAGGTGGCAACGGTTAGAAATGCCTTGCGTTCAGCGCCGCATTGCAGTATGATTATAATATCAATTATCTGACCCTTACCCCTGAGCAGGCAGAACCTTTTTTACAAACGAAATCGTTCTGCATGATAAAGAAGAGAGCAAAAACAATAAAACATACAGGAGGAAATTATTATGGGTTTGATCAAAGCAGGTATGGGCGCACTGGGCGGAACTCTTGCAGATCAGTGGAAAGAATTTTTCTATTGCGATGCGCTGGATAAGGATGTGCTGATGGTCAAGGGCCAGAAGCGCACTTCCCGCCGCAGCTCCAACTACGGCGAGGATAATATCATCACCAACGGCAGCGGCATTGCTGTGGCAGACGGACAGTGCATGCTCATCGTGGAGCAGGGCCGCGTGGTGGAGGTGTGCGCCGAACCGGGCGAGTATACCTTCAATTCCTCCACCGAGCCCAGCGTGTTCACCGGCAACTTCGGCGATAGTCTGGCAGCAACCTTCCAGACCGTAGCCAAACGCTTTACCTACGGCGGCGACACCGGCAAGGATCAGCGGGTGTACTACATCAACACCAAGGAACTGGGCGAGATCCTGTACGGCACCGCCACCCCCATTCCCTTCCGGGTGGTGGTCAGCGAGGAGCGGGGCTACAAGCTCTCGGTGAACCTGCGGTGCAACGGCAGCTTCACCTGCCGCATCTGCGACCCGCTGCTGTTCTACACCAACGTGTGCAGCAACGTCTCCACCCAGTATGACGCATCCGAGATCGCACCCCGGCTGAAGAGCGAGCTGATGAACGCCCTGCAGCCTGCCCTTGCCACCCTTTCGGCCAACAAGGTGCAGTATTACGAGATCCCCGCCCACACGCTGGAGATCTCCGAGGCGCTCAACGAGCAACTGTCGAATGTCTGGCGCAAAAAGCGCGGCATTGAGGTGTTCTCCTTCAACATCAACTCCCTGTCCATCCCGGAGGAGCAGCAGAAGAAGATCACCGAGTGGGAAGAAAACGCCATGACCACCGACCCCACCACCGCCGCAGCCCGTCTGGTGGGCGGTCAGATCGATGCCATGAAGACTGCTGCTGGGAACACCGCCGGTGCTATGACCGGCTTTATGGGCATGGGCATGGCAACTGGTGCAAACGGCATGAACGCCCAGAGCCTGTTCGCCATGGGGCAGCAGCCCGCAGCACCCCAGCAGCAGACTTCTGCCGCCGACAGCTGGAAGTGCAGTTGCGGCGCTATCGCCACCGGCAAGTTCTGCTCGGAATGTGGCAGCAAAAAGCCGGAACCGAAGCCCGCTGCAGACAGCTGGACTTGCAGCTGCGGCGCGGTGAACAAGGGCAAGTTCTGCTCCGAGTGCGGCAAACCCAAGCCTGCTGGTACCCCCAAGTATAAGTGCGACAAGTGCGGCTGGGAACCGGCAGACCCTGCACACCCGCCCAAGTTCTGCCCGGAGTGCGGCGACCCCTTTGACGAGAACGACCGCAGCTAAGCCCGCTGCACAATAACTGAACACACTGCGGGGCAGGGAAGGAAAGTCAATAAGTCCCTGCCCCGCAGATTATAATAGGAGGAAACGCTATGGCAGGAATGCTGGAATATAAGTGCCCCTGCTGCGATGGTGCGATCAAATTTGACAGCACCACCCAGAAGATGAAATGCCCCTACTGTGACACCGAGTTTGAGGTGGACGCACTGAAGGGCTACGATGAGGACCTGAAAGACCAAAAGCCCAGCGAGATGAACTGGGCCACCCCCGGCGGCAGCTGGGCAGAGGGCGAGACCGCCGGTCTGCATACTTATGTCTGCAAGAGCTGCGGCGGCGAGATCGTGGGCGACGACACCATGGCCGCCTCGGCCTGCCCTTTCTGCGGCAACCCCATCGTCCTCACCGGACAGTTTGCCGGAGACCTGCGCCCCGACCTCATCATCCCCTTCAAGCTGGATAAAAAAGCGGCGAAGGAAAAGCTGCAGGAGCACCTCAAGGGCAAGACCCTGCTGCCCAAGGTGTTCCGCAGCCAGAACCATATCGACGAGATCAAGGGCGTGTATGTGCCCTTCTGGCTGTACGACAGCGATGCTGACGCCCAGCTGCGCTTTACCGCCACCCGCACCCGCTTTTGGTCGGATGACGACTACGATTATACCGAGACCAGCTACTACTCCGTGCGCCGGGACGGCGTGCTGGGCTTTGACGCGGTTCCGGTGGACGGCTCCTCCAAGATGGAGGACGACCTGATGGAATCCATCGAGCCCTTTGCCATGAGTGATGCCGTGCCCTTCAAGACCGCGTATCTGGCGGGCTATGTGGCCGATAAGTACGATGTGGACGCCCAAAAGAGCATCCAGCGCGCCAATGAGCGCGTCCGTCAGTCCACCGAGGACGCCTTTACCCAGACTGTTACCGGCTACGACTCCGTGAAAATGGAAAACAGCAGCATCCAGCTGCACGGCGGCAAGGCAAAGTATGCCCTGTTCCCGGTGTGGGTGCTGAGCACCAGCTGGCAGGGCAACAACTACATTTTTGCCATGAACGGCCAGACCGGCAAGTTTGTGGGCAACCTGCCGGTGGATAAGGTCGCCGCCCGCAAGTGGACGCTGGGACTTACGGCAGCCGTCGGTGCAGCATCCTATGCGATGATGTGGCTGCTGTGGCTGGCCGGGATTCTGTAAAGGAGGGACGGAAGATGAAAAAGACTGTTACCCCACTGCGCTCCCTCTGTGCCGCGCTGGCAGCACTGGTGCTGCTGGTCGCGCTGGCCGCACCGGCCTTTGCCGCAGACGGCTTTGCCGACCTGTATTACCGCATGAACGACAGCGCAGAAGTTCTGACCGAGGACGAGGACGGCGAGCTGGAAGCTTCACTGGAGGAACTGAGCGTCCGCCAGAGCTTTGATGTGATCATTGCTACCATCGACTCGCTGGAAAGCGAGGGCTGCACCAGCATGGAGGAATATGCCGATGACCTGTACGATTACTGCCAGTTCGGCTACGGTGAAAACCGGGACGGCGTGCTGCTGCTGGTGAGCATAGGCGACCGCAAATGGCATATCTCCACCTGCGGCTACGGCATTACCGCCTTTACGGATGCCGGCATCCAGTACCTTGGCGAGCAGATGACTCCCGATATGGCAGACGGCGATTACGCCGCCGCCTTCCGCACCTTTATCCAGTGGACGGATGCGTATGTTACCGCCGCCCGCGAAGGCCACCCCTACGATGTGGACAACATGCCCAAGGAGCCGTTCTCGATCGTGTATTTGGGCGTGGCGCTGGTCATTGGCCTGATCACGGCACTGATCGTGACCGGCGTGATGAAGAGCCGGCTCAAGAGCGTGGCACCGCAGCGGGACGCAACCAGCTATGTGCGGCAGGGCAGCATGAAGCTGACCAACCAGCGGGATCTGTATCTGTACCGTGAGGTGCACCGCACCGAGCGGCCAAAGGAGTCCAGCTCCAGCGACTCCGGCGGCAGCTCCACTCACACCTCCTCCAGCGGCTCCACCCACGGCGGCGGAGGCGGCTCGTTCTGAAAACGTTCCCCGCAAGATAAAATCTCAAAAACCGATCCGCAGCAGCCGGTCGCACCCGCGCCCCGGCAACCGCTGCGGATCGGTTTTTACTTTTCTGCCGCCCGACACAAACGACTGATTTTTTCTGCGCCTTTAGGGCTATACTTCCAGTGCAGACGATTTTATATGCAGCAAGGAGCAGACACATGGGCATTTGGGAAAATCTGGGCATGGGCGGTTACCGGGGCTTTTCGCGCCCGGCAGCGCGGCTGTTGCAGCAGGCGGTGCAGCTGGCGGGAGATCTGGGCTGTGAACAGGCGGATACCAGCCATCTTTTGCTGGCAATGCTGCAGCAGCAGGGCGCTGCGGCGCAGTTCCTCACCCGGAAAAACATCACCGAGCCGGAGGTGCGCCGCCAGCTGGCGCAGCAGCGCAGCGGCCCGGCACAGCGGCTGGACCGGCAGTCCATGGCACCGGACCTGCGCCGCACCATGGACTATGCGCTCATTGGGGCGCAAAACGCCCACGTCAGCCGGGCAGAGCCGGAGCATCTTCTCTGCGCCATGCTGGAAGATGACGGCTGCGCCGCCGGGCTGCTGCTGGCGGAGATGGGGCTTTCGCTCACCGAGGCGGTGCGGGAGTGCCGCCAGTTGAGCGGACAGTTCGTGCTGCCCGCCCAGCCCCGGGTGTCGGCCAGCATCCCCCGGGGCAGCCGCGCCAGCGATAAATACTGCCGCGATCTGACCCGCCGCGCCGCCGAAGGGGAGCTGGACCCGGTGTTCTGCCGGGAAGCCGAGCTTGACCGCATGGTGGAGATCCTGTGCCGCCGCCAGAAAAACGACCCCTGTCTGATCGGCGAGCCGGGCGTGGGCAAAACGGCGCTGGCTGAGGGTCTGGCGCTGCGCATTGCCGCTGGGCAGGTGCCCAGAGCGCTGCAAGGGCGGCGGCTGCTGGCACTGGATATGGCCAGCTTGGTGGCGGGCACCAAGTACCGGGGCGATTTTGAGGAGCGGCTGAAAAACCTGCTGGAGGAACTGGTGCGGGACGGCACCGCCATCCTGTTTATCGACGAGTTCCACACCATCGTGGGTGCCGGTGCCGCCGAGGGTGCCATCGACGCCGCCAGCATCTTAAAGCCGGTGCTTGCCCGGGGCGAATTGCAGCTTATCGGCGCCACCACCAATCAGGAGTTTCGCACCCACATCCAGAAGGACGCCGCGCTGGAGCGCCGCTTTGGCCGGGTGCAGGTGGAAGAACCCACCCCTGCGCAGGCGGTGGAGATCCTCAACGGCCTTGCGCCCCGCTACGAGCGGTATCATGGCGTGCGCCTGCCGCCCCAGACCCTGCAGGCGGCAGTGGAGCTTTCGGTGCGGTACCTGCCCGGGCGCTGTCTGCCGGATAAGGCCATTGACCTTGTGGACGAAGCCTGTGCGGCGGCGCGCATCCTTGCCGAAAAGGAGCAGCGCACCCAGCCGGTGCTCACCCCGGAGGATATCGCCCGGGTGGTGGCGGCCGCCAGCGGCGTGCCCGCCCAGCGGGTGGGCGAGCAGGAGCGGGAGCGTCTGGACAAGCTGGAAAGCCGCCTGAATGCCGAGATCGTCGGTCAGCAGCGTGCGGTGGCTGCCGTGGCGGGAGCCATCCGGCGCAGCCGCACCGGTCTGGGAGAGCCGGGACGTCCCATCGGTGCTATGCTGTTTTTGGGGCCTACCGGCGTGGGCAAGACCGCACTGGCGCGGGCGCTTGCGGTCAGCTGGTTCGGCAGCGAGAAGGCGCTGCTCAAATTTGATATGTCGGAGTATCAGGAGCAGCACACCGCCGCCCGGCTGCTGGGTGCGCCGCCGGGCTACCTCGGCCATGACGAGGGCGGGCAGCTGACCGAGGCTGTGCGCCGCCGCCCGTACAGCGTGGTGCTGTTTGACGAGATCGAAAAGGCGCACCCGGATATCCAGAATATCCTGTTGCAGATCTTGGAGGACGGTCAGCTGACCGATGCCATGGGGCGCAAGGCAGATTTCCGCAATACCATCGTGCTGCTTACGTCAAATTTGGGCGCACGGTTTCTGGCGGGGCAGAACGCGCCGCTGGGTTTTGCTGCCGGGGCAGAAGCCGTGTTTGAAAAGCAGTCCGCACAGGCTGTGGAGGAAGCCAAAAAGTGGTTTCGGCCGGAGCTGCTTGGGCGGCTGGATGAAGTGATCGTGTTCCGCCCGCTGGCGGAAGAAAACCTCTGCGCCATTGCAGAAAAAATGCTCTGTCAGCTGGAGCAGCGCGCCGCCCGCAGCGGCTACCGGCTGCGCCACACCCCGCAGGTGGGGGCGGCACTGGCTGCCCGGGCGCAATCGGCCTATGGTGCGCGGGAACTGCGCCGTCAGGTGGACAGGGCGGTGGAGCAGGCACTTGCGAACCGCATTGCCGCCGGGACGGCCTGCGTAGGGCAGCACTGGACGGCAGACTGCGCCGCCGATGGCAGCATCATTTTGCGGGAGGATGAAACCATAACCCTATAAAAAATAGCAAAATAGCGCTTTTGCTTGCAACCGGCGCGGTTTTCGACTATTATAGAGGAAATAGAGTTACAACAGGGAGGACCCCGATGCACACGCTGTTTCTTCTGAACCCCGCAGCCGGAAAGGCCGACTGTACCCGCACCCTGCCGCAGCAGATCGCGGCTGCTGCTGCCGGTGCCGGGCTTGCCCCGGAGGACTACACCATCCGCGTCACCACCCACGCAGGCCATGCCCGGGAGCTGTCCCGCGCAGCCGCCGCTGCCGCCCAGAAGGCCGGGGTGGAGCTTCACATTTTTACCGCCGGTGGTGACGGCACCTTCAACGAGGCGCTTACCGGTGCCCACGGCTTTGATAAGACCGCCGTGGGCTGCCTGCCCTATGGCAGCGGCAACGACTTTCTGCGCACCTACGGTACAAAGGAGGAGTTTCTGGATCTGGACGCCCAGTTGGCCGGCGGGACAGTGCCCATCGACCTGATGCGCACCAGTCTGGGGCTTTCTGCCACCATCTGTGCCGCCGGTCTGGACGCACAGGTGGCCTACGGCATCCCCAAGTTCCGGCGCATCCCGCTGTGCGGCGGCGAGGCGGCCTATGCGCTGTCCATTGTTCAGCAGCTGTGCGGGCATATCGGCCGCAGGGTGGAGTACGTCGTTGACGGTGAGGTGCTGACCGTGGACTGCCTGATGTGCGCGGTGTGCAACGGCCGCGCCTATGGCGGCGGCTTTATGGCCGGGCCGGAGGCACAGCCGGATGACGGCTGGCTGGATGTGTTCATCGTGCGCAAGGTCAGCCGCTGGGTCATTGCAAAGCTGCTGATGCTGTACAAAAACGGCCAGCACTTTAAAAATGGCCAGCTCACCGAGGCCGCAAAGCCCTACTTTATCTACCGCCGCGCAAAATCGGTCAGTCTGCGGGCAGCAGATGGCCGTGGGCCCATCATTGCCACCGTGGATGGCGAGTGCGCCCCTTGCAAGCAGGTGTCGGTACAGGTGCAGCCGCTGGCAGGCCGCGTGCTGCTGCCGCTGCCCGCCTACCAGCGCTTTACCACCAAAAAGGCGGGCGTGAAGTAAAAAATAAATCATCAGACCCAAACAAGGCCGCTGCACATTGTTCCGTGCAGCGGCCTTGTGTTTTACTGTTATGCGCCGGTTTGGGTATGGCGCTGCCGCACCCGGCGCTCCAGCGCCTTGTAAAAGCTGCTCAGGCAGAGCGTGAGCAGATATACGGTCAGGGTCCAGACCACAGGATGTACCGTAAGGCTGAACTTGTCCGCTGTCCACTCCATATACCGGATCAGCACCTGATGGATCAGAAAACCGTAAGGGGACAGCCCGGCCAGCCACAAAAACGGCTTTGCGGAAAGCAGCCGGGAAATGATTCCCTTGCCCACGGCAAGCAGCCAGACCAGCAGCACCGCAGAGGGTGTGAACAGCACGTTGTACCGGAAGTCCACCGCGCCCAGAACCCCCACCTGCTTGGCGGCGATAAACAGGCAGCCGCCCGCAAGCAGCACAGCAGCAAGCTCCAGCAGGGAGAAAGCACCGCCCGGCAGGTCGCTCTCCTGTTTGCGGCTGTGGTAAAGGCACCCCATACAGCAGCTGATGGTAAAATCTCCCGCCCGGAACACAGGGCACAGATAGGTCAGGTAAAAGGCGGCCTTTCCGCTGAGCCCGGCTTTCCAGAAAACAAAGGACGCAAGACACTGCACGCAGAAGATTACGGCGGCAATGCAACGCAGCCTGCGGGCATCGGCCTTTTTCAGCACGACGAGAAGCGGGGGGAAGATGGCATACAGAAAAGCCTGTACCGAAAGATACCACGC
>ERZ1673738.2074-NODE-2074-length-27358-cov-7.043951_pt1 | contig 27358 bp, 24 predicted proteins | sample MGYA00580198_ERZ1673738 | MGnify/ENA primary metagenome ERZ1673738 (study PRJEB41218, sample SAMN15661784) | gut metagenome | host: Homo sapiens | place: Canada: London | collected 2015-08-20/2019-03-30 | study: EMG produced TPA metagenomics assembly of...
TCACAACTCCACATAATTATTCTTTTATCTTTTGCCACGCTTTTTTTATAAAAGCACGCTTCCTATTCCACCAACTACGTTGGTATTTTTCAAACTTAACTAATATCTCCGAGAAAGCCAAATCACCAAAGATCATCACTAATGCTTTCAACTGCGCAATATGCAATTTATGATAAAAAGGGCTTGATATCATCTTTCCCATATCATATTTAGACCAATAACCCAAATCGAATTCATTTAAATGATTTTTTAATGAGCAGATGCTTATTTCTACAAGTTCTTTATACCTTTTGTCCTTTAAAATTAAGCTTAGTTCATACAATCCAAAGAAAGAAAAAATCCATCCGTTTAAAATAGCTGGCTTATTTGTATATTCATGAAGAATTATTTCTTCATTCAAAAATTCTGCCGTACCACCCTTCTCAATTGGTAAAAGCATAAAATCTATAGCTTTTGTTGCGGCAGTAAGGTAAATAACATTTCCTGTTTCCTTATATGCTCTTAATAGTAAAGAGCAACCTTCCCCCTGGCACATGGAGCTATATGGTGCTTCTGCTTGCACAAAACCAAAATTATTCCACGCTCCAATTTCTTCTTGATTCTTTATTGCCCAATCTACACATCTCATAAATTGATCTTTGTAGATCTCTTCTCTAGTTCCGATATACAAGTCATAAGCGCCTATTCCATATTGAAAAATCGCTATCGGGAAGTATACCTTTCCCGCCTTTTCGTCTGATGACATTGGAATTGTCTTGGCTTTCAATGTTTCTGGATCTCTAAGAACTTTCTCTGTAAGGTCATTAAAATACCCCTTTAGTTCTCCAGGAGAAAAATATTTACCCAAATCTTGATTAACATGCATAATACTTTTTCCTGTTAACATTTTTAGCCATTTTTTTATGTTATAACTACTAAGTCCCATAGGTATTTCCCGTCTAAATTCTTCTCATCTTACTACACCATCAAAATGTTCAGGTTGTTTCTACTTAATTCTTGAGGTCATCGTTTTCATAATCGATTCTGGTGAAAACATTTTCGCCTTCACAATACAGTTTCTTTTCAAATTATTAAACAGGCTTAGATTTGCCCTCAATCGTCTTAGTTGTTTAACTAAATCACAATAATTGTCTATTTCATAACTCCATCCAGTGATATCCTCATCAAAAACATCTTTACAATTTATCCACCTAGCGGTAATAACGGGAACACCGGCAGAATACGCATCTATTATCGTCCCCGGAATTCCCTCTGTTTTGTAATGAGTCGGAAAAACAAGCGCTGTATATGTTTTTATTATATCGACACTTTGGTTGGGTTCAACAAAACCCTTATAACTAATGTTTGAATCAAATGTTTTTTGTAAAGCATCAAACCACTTCTCTTCACCCGGCTGAACCGGTCCATAAATATCTAAAGAAAAATACTTTGCAGGATCTTCTTGATTAAGTTGTCTTACGGCATTGACAACATCCTCTACACCTTTTTCCCTTATTACTCTTGAAAAAAAACAGAGTTTTATCGGAAAATCTGAATTCACAATTAACTCATTTTCATTTAAAGGCATAACATGCTTAAAATTAGGAAACACGATAGTGTTTTCAATACCAATATTCTCAAGATCTTGTTTCATCGATGTAGTTTCCACATAAATCGTGTCGATTTTTTGCAGTTTTTTAATCATTTTTTTGTCATTTTTTACTCTGCTCGCAAGCCATCCGCCCACTACAACATAATGTATTTTGCACTTAGTTATTTTCTTTAACCTTATTAGGATAGCAGTAAAAATCGGCAACGAATTTTGAGCCGGAAGCATTATGACATTATTACAGACAGCGCCAATTTTTATTAGATTAAATAATAATTTAAGAGGATGTTTTTTCCAATTAATTGTATCAATCTTTAAAACTTGATCTTTTCCGTAAATTACGTCCAACTCGTCTGCAATTGCACATGTCTTCGCTTCTTGCCCTCCGGATTTACTCTTACCTGTTGCAAAATAACCTACCATACCGATTTTTCGTTTCATTTTCTATCTACCGCAAAATATCAATCAACTGTTTATAATAATATTTCCTATTATATTTTGAAATTTGTATAGTCGCTCTTTTGCCCAATCGTTCGATTTCACTCTCATTCTCCAACAGTACATTCAATTTCTCCGCAATTTTATCAACAATATTATCGTTACGTTCAACAATGATACAATTATCTTCACCAACATACTCGGGTATTCCGCCGGAATTAGTTGTTATAAGAGCTTTACCACATGCCATTGCTTCTAAAATAGTCATTCCTGCAGGTTCATCCCATATTGACGGCAGCACCACTACATCGGCTATAGAATAATACTGAGAAATAATTGAATAATCGACATATCCTGTAAAGATAACTTTTTCTCTTATGTTTTTCATTCTTTCTTTTAGTTGATTTTCGAATGGGCTTACAATGCCTGATTTATAAAAATTAGCACCTATAATTACGAGAACTGTGTCTTCTCTGTTTATTTTTTTGAAAGCATCAACTAATTCGTTTATTCCTTTATCTGCGCATATACGTCCAACAAACATTACTATCTTTTTATCTTCAGAAATGTTGAGGGTTTGTCTTATCTTTTTCGTTACAGATTGGTCGAGTGGATAGAATTTTTCATGGTCGATACAATTACGCATTACAACCGTCTGGTTAATACTCATTTTCAGTTTGGGGTCGCCGGTTATCGCCCTTGATACATAGTCACTAACTGTAATAAGTTTTTTAACATTTTGCACTTGTTTCTTGTTTCCATAATATTGTCTTGGAACTGCATGCATATGCAAATAATACTTACCATCATATTTTTTTGCATTTTTTCGATTCTTCATTGCCAAAAGAGCAGGAACTGAATTTTCAAATATTACACGATCAAAATCACCTTTTTTTAATACTTTCTCTGTAAATTTCCCTAAAGTATAAATTTGCCATATGTAAGACAGTGAAAGCAATCTCTTCACGTGAAAAATTTTCTTTAGAACAAAATAATTAAATTTATCAAAAACTTTTGCCCACCTAGGCGTTTTCGCCCAAATAAATTCTGTACTTTGATATTTTTTTGATTCCTCAACAGCTTTTTCATCGAACAATGAAATACAACTTAAATCTATCTTTTTTTCGACCTCATTTTGTTGTATTATTTCCTCAATCAAGTTCGGCACAGCTCCTCCTTTAACAGCAGGAATAGGCAATTTACTTGACCCTACAATTAAAACCTTCATATTAATTCCTCACGATAGGCAGCTATAATAAAAACAAGAAAATGTCCTAAATTATATTGCTTTTTCTCCCTAAATAATTACCAGTTTTTTATCCATATAAAATATAATAAATTTTATATCAGTTCGCTTTTTTTTTCGTATTTTTTCTTTTTCAGAATACCCCAGAACATATTCCAACAAGCATACCAAAGAGCGATAATTGTTGGCTTTTCATCGCAATAATGAAACAGATCGTAGTGACTTTTCAGCTTCTTCCTCAACTTGTCGTGCGATATCGATTGTTTTCGTATCCGATATTTTGCAAGATTTTCAGGAAAAAGATAACAATTTGCCTTTTGACAGAGTCTTAATAAAATCGCATAATCATTATTCTTTTTTATGTCCTTAATCTGTATCAATCCGAATGTTTTCGCACTATACATAAACGTAAGACACCCCGGATATCCATAATGATACATTTTCCGTTTCGATACAACTTTCGGTCCCGAAACAAGAATATTCAAGGACTTAGACTCTTCGTCTATCTTTTCGTATTGATGGTAAGCAAAGGAATAGTTGTTACTTTGCATAAAGCTAATCATTCTTTCAAGCTTTTTAGAAAACCATAAATCGTCTGAATCCAAAAACGCGATCCATTCCCCATGCGCTTCTCTCATCGCCCTATTTCTCGTAAGAGCCGCACCACAATTTTGTTCGTTCTTGAAATACTTGATTCTGTCATCCGACAAAAACGGTTGTACAATCTCATCAGTGTTATCCGTTGAACAATCATCAACAATCAATAATTCCCAATTTGTATATGTCTGCGCTAATACGGATTGTATCGATTCTCCGATAAACCGAGCCGTATTCCACGACGGCATTATGATTGAAACTAATCCATCTGTCATAATATGTGCTCCTCTTCCAGATTCTATCAGTTCTTTGTCACACGTTCGGAAACCGCCGCTTCACTTTCAACTGCTGTCGGTTTGCTTTTTTGCCCAACATAATTGCCTTTATATTCTTTTCCGAGTACGGCAAATACCGTCATAAACATCGTCTTAATATCCCGCCAAAACCCGAATTTTTCAATCGCTTTCAGATTGTAATACATTTTGGCAAGCAATATCTTTTCAACGTAAACTTTATCGGCCTCTTCTGCTCCGTTCAGAAGCTCTGCTTCGTCTTTATAGTAAATGCTCGCAAGACTTGTAACCCCCGCAGGCAATAAAAGCGTCGCCATCATTTCTGGTGTATATTGCTCCACATACTTCGATACTTCGGGTCGCGTTCCCACAAAACTCATGTTTCCGCTCAGCACGTCCAGTAATTGGGGCAGTTCGTCCAACCGTAGTCTTCTGACCTTCCTGCCGACTTTTGTGACCCGACTGTCGTTTTCAATCGTCACAGCCGTACCGATCTTATCCGCATTGCTGACCATCGTGCGAAACTTATGTATTCTGAAACGTTTTCCGTATTGAGTCACTCGCTCTTGCCGATAAAAAACAGGACCTTTACTATCGATTTTTATCGCTATCGCCAAAACAAGAAACAGCGGAGATAAAACAACAAGCATTAAAACCGAAACAAAAATATCAAAGACACGCTTCCAAAATAACGAAAAATTTTTTTTACGCAAAATATCGTAATATTTTTTTACTTCTTCCGTCTGCATTTCGGGCGGCAGTTTTTCCCATTTGCAAATCAACATGAAAGATACTCCCGCAGAATAGCCACGAAATTATCGATGACATATTGCACTTGTTCGTCTGTCAGGCAAGTATGCAAAGGTAACGTAATTTCGTGCGCAAAATGGTTGTAAGCATTCGGGTAATTCTGAATATCGAATCCGAGTTCCTTATACGCCGTGTGCATAGGAAGCGGCTTGTAATGCACATTGCAGGCAATGTCGCGTTCCGCCATTTTTGTAATAATTTCGCCGCGCTGTTCGTATGTAATGTTCGGTATTTCCGTAATAAATAAATGTCCCGAGGATTCGTGTTCACTTGTATAATGCGGCAACGCCTTTACCCCGAGCGGCTTTAACGCGCTATCATAACGTGAGATAATTTCTCTGCGTCGTTTCAACATTTCGGGATAACGTTCGAACTGCTTTAACCCGATTGCCGCAACAACATCCGTCATATTACACTTATACCAAGTGCCTACAATGTCGTACTCCCAAGCGCCAAGTTTTGTCTTAGCGAGAGCGTCTTTCGACTGACCGTGAAGACTTAAAAGTTGAAGTTTATGATAAATATCTTCATCGCTGATTCCGTCAATCGTCCGCCAAGTAAGCGCACCGCCTTCCGCCGTCGTAAAATTCTTTACGGCATGAAAACTAAAACTCGAAAAATCAGAGATAGAACCGACCATCGTTCCATGCCGTTTTGCACCGAATGCATGCGCCGTGTCCGCACAAACGACAATTCTGCCGATTGCTTTCTGAATCTCGTTTGATGGCTTGAATAAATGTTTCTTTTTCTCTACAATTTCGAAAATGCGGTCGTAATCGCAAGGCACGCCGCCAAGGTCTACGGGAATAATTACTTTCGTTTTTTCCGTAATCGCCTTCTCAAGTGCATCGTAGTCCATTTCAAGACTATCCATTTGCGAATCGATAAGCTTCAATGTTGCGCCGACGTGACAAACAACGGAAGCCGAAGCCGTATAGGTATATGCGGGAACGATAACTTCATCGCCCGCTCCTACTCCAAGAATATGTAATGCCATTTCCGCGCAAGCCGTCTGCGAATTCAGACATACGCACTTATTCACGCCGAGCCATTCGGCAATTTCTTTTTCAAGTTGCTTCGTTCTCGGACCGGTCGTAATCCAACCAGAGCGCAAAGTCTCAGCTACTTCGTTAATTTCAAGCTCGGATATATCCGGAGGGGAAAAAGGTACTTTCATTTTCATCTTCCTTTTACATCCCGTCTTCAAAACAACTATTGTTCAAAAACGGAATTCCTTTTAGCACGTTTTCCCGCGCAGAATCTCTGTTTGCGGTTTTGTGTGTGCATGTTTCCGACCGTTTAGATTATCAGGTCCGATACTGATAGATTTTCGACTTCCTTTAAAAATCTTAAAAAAGGTTTGCCGATATCTCCTATTGCCTCCGTTGCAGTATCGTTAAATTGTTCAGATTAATGTTCTCTGTCAGCATTTAACTCTAGTTCCTATTCATAGTGACATATCCCCAAGTAAAATTTTAAGAAGTTATAGAAATTCATCTTAGAAAACTTCTTACAAAAAACACATATAATTTTTATATAAAAAGAATAACACAAACTATACCTATCCGAGTAAGATTATATACTATGGACAAGTATAAGCTTTTTTATATCTTGTATATTATAGCATAAACTTATAAGGAAGGCAACATTTTGACAGTATTTATTCTAAAATTCGGAAAAAAATTTATATCCAATTTTTAGGAGCTCATTCCCTCAAAACAAAACCACTAGTGAACTAGTAGTTTGCACAGCCCCTATAAGGAGAAAGCACTGGCTAACCCCTGCCGGGGCTCGAAGTTTAGCATCGCATCACTGTCACAGGCAGCCACTCAAAGTGGCTGCCTTATTTTTGCCTACTTATTCTTGCTACCCGTAAACGGGTCTATAAATTCTTTCATGCTGATTTGGTCTGCCATACTGTCTTTTTGCAGTTGATTCTTTATGTATTCTTTTATTACCCGCTCATTTTTCCCTACGGTATCAACATAAATATCCCCTGCCCCAAAAACTTCTGTTTCCATACTTATATCTTAAATTTGCATGTCTGTCGAATATCATTAGGGCGCTTTTACTCTTGAGAAATCCCACAAACTGTGCTATACTTAAATACGGTGGTACACTTACCAGCATGTGTATATGGTTGGGACATGCCTCTGCCTCTATTATTTCCACATTCTTCTCCCGGCAGGGTTTGCGGATTATTTCTCCTATATCTTTTTTTATCTGACCATATACTATTTGCCGTCAGTACTTCGGTGCGAACACTATGTGGTATTCGCACCTGTATGTTGAGTGTGCCGTCTGATTTATTTCATTCTTCATTTTGTTAAAAACCTCCTGTTATTTTTAGTGATGTGGTTGTCAAACCATCTCTATTATAACTTGAGGTTTTTATTCACCCCCGGTACTACCAGGGGGGTTGTTAAGCTAAAAGCAGACAATCAAACAGGCGGTCGTTTTTTCCGGGAAAACGACCGCCTGTACTGTATTCATGTATGTTTGCCTCTCTAAACATTTTTTGTGAAACAAGATTTTTCTTTCCACTTTACTTCTATTTCACACTTCATTAGTTTTTATTCTTTTTTAACAAGTAAAAATACGTACTTATATAAAACCTCCAAGCATAATGCTCGTTCATATCGTCTTTGAAAAACAAATTTTATTTTCCACACATTTTGTATATAAAATCGGCAATTCAGTAATCATTTTGTGTATCGATTTCCTTTGTCCTAATCTTCATCACATCAATAGGTAAATTAGCTTCTAACATCATATAAACATGTTTATCCGCCGGTATAATTTTTTTTGATTCAATTTTTGCGAGCCCTGTCCATTCCAACTCACCATCCTCCCGTGAAAAACCAACAACTTGATTATTTTTTATTTTCATCAACACGGGGGAATCAGTTGTAGGAATACTCCCTCCGACAACTTCACCTTCATAAGCCAAAAATCTTTTTAGATCTTCCGGATTCACCAACAAGTCTCCGTCAAAAGCAACTGCATATTTTCGTGCCCCAAGTAAACCTTTACAAAAACTCGCAGCAGTTCCGGTTGTTCTATAGTCATAATTAAAGGCAAACATAATATCTGTTCTGAAATTTTTTACAAGATTAATCACCTTCTCTGCTTGATAACCTACTACTATTCTTATATCGTCATATTCTTTAAGTTGTTCCAATTGATGGATAATCAAAGGTTTACCATTAATATTAACTAAAGCCTTTGTAGAACCTATTCCCAATCTGGTTCCCATACCAGCACAACTAATTATAATCGTTATTTCTGATGCGTTCATAAAATTCCTCACTTATAATAATAAAGCATTTTTATACCTTTTTAAATAATTATTTGCAACATCATTCTCATCACTAAAAAAATGTATGATTTTTTTCCCCGTTCCAATATAGTAAAGAACCTTTGAAGGTAAAAAATCAGAATTTACATTCCCTACACTAATTAAGATATCAGACTTTTCAACCACCTTATTTAAGGCGCTTTGTTCAATTAAATCAAATAGCTGAATAGCTTGGCTACCCCGAATTAAATTTTCTACATATTTTTTCATTATGCCCCCTGTATATATATTCAAAGAAAAATTCATTGATTTTTCCAAATGTTTAAAAATATTAATCATATAATCAGGCTCCCGCAATTTTTGATAAAAAACTCCTGCATATAAAAAACGTATATCAGTTAAATCCATATTTTTTTGTTTATAATTGAATATTCTAAAAATTGGAATATCTAAAAATAATGTCTTATCCGCAAATTTTTTATAATATTTTTGCGAAAAGTGAACTTTATGCGTTTGCATATGAATGATAAAGTCAAAAGAACTGTATATTTTCTGTTCCCACCTAATAGATTTCTTTTTCCATAATCGTTCTATAAGTCCAGCAGGATTTTTATATCTATTCGAAGCTGGGTCAATCTCATATAAAATACATTTTACTTTTGGATTATTTTTTTTAAATCGATAGACCGCCTCTGCACTTTCAACTGGATTAACAACCGCAATTATTGAATTATATTTGTAATGATCATACAGTTTTTGTATCTTATCATATATTTTCTTAACCAACAAATTACTTCCTAACGGCATATAAAAAAATTTTTTTATTTTACGAATCCAATTTTTCATTCCATATATCGATTCAGAATATACTATGGTATGAAATAATTCATTTTTTTTATTAAGTGCATCATATTTTTTTTCAATACTAAGCGAATGACATTCTATATCATTATTAAAAAAGTTGAGAATATTATTAATGCAATTCGCATTAGGCTCAACAGATTCTAGGAGTCCACTTAAAACAAACAGTACTTTAGACAAAATATTTCCTCACTTATTGATCTTTTCTTGAATAATTAGCCTCTATCCTCTTTAACTAATTCTACTATTTTTTGAATGATAATCGGATCAACTGTTTTATCAAATTTACGTGCAAACAAACAATTTGAGTAGAGTAATCTTTGGTAATCGGAACACTTGAATATATATGGATTCTTCCCATTTGGACTTTTTTCCCAATCAATAAATCGTAAATTACTGGCATTTTTCCCTAAATTAAATACCCTATTTCTAAACGCAGAATTTCCAATAAATGTCTGTAAAAATAATTCATCACAACAACTTACTCTACTAAATCTTTTTTTAATCCAACATTGATTGTCTAAAAGACTTTTAACACAATCATTGGTAATACTAAACCAATTTCCTCCATAAAAAATATTATAATTATCCTTTTTACTTCTATCAACACGAAATATTATCTGCACTACAAGAAGAACTTTCCTCAATAAAGAATATAACACTCTTTTTAATTTCGACATCTTTTTGGTGGGGAGAAAAAATGAATATAACTTTGCCCGACGTTTAACTTCTTTATTACAATTTTCTATACTAGTTAATTCAACGAATTCTTCACCATCGTGTTTAGAAAAAAAATTGTGAATATATGATTGTTTTTTTATCGGTAAATCATTGCCAGATAAAAGATGATAATATCTATACCCCCCCCCCATTTTCTCCAACCTCATATGCTTTTTTTAATAAAAAAAATTCACATTCCATTAGTGAAGAAGTTCCCCAAAAGACCGATATATCTTGATAAACAAAAACTTTAGACTTTTTACAAATATCATCAAACAAGTCATCATAAGGCGGGGAACTTTTTTTATCTATATGAATAAAAATATCATTGTTTTCATGATCTAATAGATTTAATAAAGTTGTCAGCTGCTCAAAATTATTATGAACCATAATTAAATAAGCATGTCTCATTTATTTTAAGTCTCCTGTTTGTTCAAACGGTCTATTGAAAATTCTCTGTTCCAATATTTTTGCATCCACTAAAGTACGATACCATCTATGATACATATAATGGTATACAAATCCTTCTTTTCCGTCTAAAAATCCTAATTTAAAAATATAATTATAAATAAATAGTAACCAAGATCTAAAAAATAATGGTAATTTGTAATAGAAGTTAAATTTTTTCTTTCTCGTTGAATTTATTATTGAATCATTAATATTTTTATCTTCTTGATTTATGGAAATATCTAAATTCTCACTGTTAAAGCAACCGAAAGAATCGCGAAAGAAACGGGATTAAATGTTACTCTCCATATTTTGCGGCATACCTATGCGACGAGATTGGAAGAAGGAAACATACAACCGAAGCTCAAACAATATTTGCTCGGACACGCATCGTTGGAAGTTACGCAAAATATATATACGGATACTACGACGGAATACCTTGAAAGCGTATCCGGAAAGATACAAAATGTCTTTTGCGGTATATAGGCTCGAAAAATGACACCGTTTTTGACACCTAAATTGACACCAAAAGCGGAAAAAGTGCTCCGAAAACAAGATTTGTAAAAATAAAAAAATCCCATATATTGTGTCATTATCATTGAAAAACCACAATATATGGGATTGATGGAGCTACTGGCCGGATTTGAACCGGCGACCTAGTGATTACGAATCACTCGCTCTACCGACTGAGCCACAGTAGCAAGTGCTTGCTCATCAACAAGCTTATTTATTATACTGAATAAGAAAGAAAAAAGCAAGCGTTTTGATAGTATTTTCTCTAAATATTTTTATTATTTTTTGGAACGAGAAGCGGAACCTTTCTGTGAAGGACTTCAATGTCTATACTGCCGCTCGCCCCTTTTTCCCCGTCATAATTCCATACCACATCGTCAGGAACTTCAAACCGTAATCTTTCTCCCTTCAAACGGAGTAAATTTTTCTCCTTAAAACGATATCCGAATACAAAAAGACGGACAAGCGCAAACAACGCGCGAGCTTTATTATAGAGATTAGGGCTTATCTTTTGTTTGACGACCGCACATTCCATAATACCGTCGCTCATGGACCCCCCTCCGTTCATTTTCCAACCGGCAACACATTTGGTGTTCATAATCAATGTAAAGACACTTTCGGTTTCTGTCCTTTGCGCTCCGTCTTCAACCGCCATAGGAAAAACTTTGAAGGGAAGATTTTTTCGGATTCCTTCTAAGCCATAAGCGAGAAGTCCCAGTGCTCGCTTTGCCTCCTGCGGCGTCGTATAGGCAGCACTGGTAAAAGCCCCTGCCGAAACAGAATACATGGCGTATTCTTTACCGTTGATGCGCATACAATCGAGATACTCTTTACGACCTTTAAGAACGACTTTTACCGCTTTGCGCACGCTTTTTCGGGCAATTCCCAAGCTATGCGCGATATCGTTTGCCGTTCCGCCGGGAATATATCCGAGAAGAGGTAATTTTTCCATATCGCCAATTCCGCGCAAAACTTCGTTAAAGCTTCCGTCTCCACCTGAAAACACAACGCAATCGTATTTATCCGCAACTTCCCGTACCTTTTGCGTCAAATCCCCCTTAGCCTTTGTAGCGTATACATCTACCTTCTCGTATTTCGTCTTCAACTTTTTTACGATATACGAAAGTTTTTTCTCGATTTTTCCCCGTCCGCTGTTCGGATTGTAAATAAAAATACATGTCATATTTTTATTATAGCACAACTGAAACCGTGAGACAACTTTTTCGAGGGTCAAATAGAAAATTCGGAGGCTAATAAAAGATAAGAATCACACAGGTAAACTTGAAGATATCGGATATCTTTTGCATAGATCGTTCCACGAATAATTTCTTCGGACATTAAAGACGCCTGCGCGGCACAGGCGGAAATATCTGTAAATATTCCTCCGGAATTTTCCTCTGCCAGGCAGGATAAAACTCCTCCTACGGAAGACAGCGTCCGTCTCAATGTCTGTTGCGTATATTCCCCTGTTTCCGCTTTATTGGCCATATCGTATAACAGATGAATACAGCTACTCAATGTAGAAAAACACCCGGAAAGTTTTTCGGCATTCTGTTTTTCCGAACGTTTTTTCAAATACAGAACGGATACACTCTCTTCAATAACCGAAGCGGGTATGTCCTTGTCATTCAAATTATTTCGTACGGTTTTTGCATCCGTCTCCGTAAAATAACAGGAATATACGGCATAATTTGTGCGGCCCCGACTCATCACATATCCCGCCCCGCCATCGAGATATACTTCTTCGGCCGAAGCCGCGACATTTTCTTCTTCGGAAATGAGAAAATAAAAACTTTCTCCTACATTTACCTCTACAGCTCCGATGAGAGCATGTGCGTAAAAAATCCCCGAAATTACCGTCGCAATCGATAATATTCCCGCGAGAATAAATGCTTTTTTACGAAAAAAAACCGTCTTCATACAAATATTGTATGCGACGGATTTTCTCAAAATTACTTACGGCCTTTTTCCTTTAAGGGTAATAACGGATTTTCCAATCTTCGTTCCTGTAAAATGAACAAGAGAACGGTAAGGAGCTCAAACGGCAAAGGGCAAAATTCGCCGGGGTTTACTTGACTCATCATCAATATGCCGAGATAAGAAATACCCAGACACAGAGACCAAGTACAGTAATTGCGGAAGATCAATTTTACTCTGCCGATAAATTGGAAGAGATACGCGGCTACGCCGACTAAGCCCATACTACCGATGATTTGAGGAATCATCATGTGATACCAAGCCATAGAGCCTTTCTTTTTATATTCACCGTAAACGATATCGTTGTCGAGAATCCCGAATCCTACCAGCGGATTCTTTTTGAACTTTTCGATAGCCTGCAACATCATTTCATAACGAGCGTCTCCGGTGATGACGTCATCCGCGAGGAAACGATCCTGAATGACATCAATAATAATTTGTCCGAAGCAAAGGAATATTAACAACAAAGCCGCAAGACATAACAAAGTTCTGAACAATCGTTTTTTTCCGCAAAATACCCAATAGGCACAGCAGACTAAAATTTCAACGCTCCCGAATAGAAGCCCTCCCCGCGACGTACTGACGGCAATCGCAGCATAGAACACGGGAGAAAGGATCGCGGTCCAAGGGCGCTTTAATGCAAGAAAAAGCGGAAACGGCATTGCAAACATTAAAAGCGTAGAAATGTTGTTTCGGGAAAAGCCCAAGGCATAGGAAGTAGGAATCCCCTTATAGCTTTTGTAATATCCCGATGCGATGATAAATACGCATAAAAGGCCCAAAAAGGTCATGATTGCGGAAAAACGAATTTTAATATCGTAATCTCGTTTTACGGAAAACTGAGATTTCATCAGAAAATAAGTAGCCAACATTCCAAAGCCAAGCCCCAACATATAATAGGAGCCTATGGCATATTCCTTCAAGGAAAAATTCCCAATCCCTCCGAGCATGATAGCCACTCCGACAGCCAAAATGCCATAGGCGCTCTCCCCCGTTTTCATAGGTTTGCGATAAAAAATAAAGTGAAAAATCAAACAGAGAGCAACAGCCGGCGCATACTTAATATAGGGAAAGAAGGTATCAAAAGAATCGTAACAATTTGTCGTAAAAGCAGAAATCAATAGAAAGGGCAACGTCGTTGGAAGAATATCGTCGCAAATCAAAAGAATAAAGGCAATAAGGGCTACAAAACAAACCGCCCCGACGACTTCCTGACTCGTTGCGACGAAGAGACAAGCTGCAAGCGTCTCAAAAATATAGAACACGTAGCTATTAAAAAATTCTCTTATATTCTTCAAGAGCGCCTTCCAATCTACGGAATTCCAGAAAGCTCCCGTACTTTGTAAAACTTTATTCATATATATCCTCATTAGTAATTTCTGCAATTTTGGCGAGCAGAATACTCAAACTTTATGATTACCTTATTTTTTCAATTCTTTTTTTCGCGAAAAGGACAAAATCACATCTGCGAGAAATACGTTTTCCGAAGTACTCACATATAAAAGTATTCTTTTTTACTTTTCCTCTCCTTTTTCAAAAGAAAACACGCATTACACAAAAATAGGCGGAACAAAGAAGTATTCCGCCCGAAAACAGAAACAGAAAAAATTTCCGGTCTGCCGACTTTGAAAATATTTCCTCCGCCCCTAAAAAAGAGAATCCCCGCCGACAGGAGCGACAAAAATGCCAAGACAAAACACAAAATTGAAATGATGAAAGCCATTTTTACCGCATTGCCGCGCTTTGAAAACATAAATTCTCCTTACAGATTAAAATCTTCCGACTTAAAATTACTATAATAACGTCCTTTTTCTGCCGTAAATTTTAATACACAATAATCAGGATCTTCGATTCCTCCGGGATAGTACATCGTATCCCCCTCTCTCCAAATTCGTTTCTTGACCTCCACAGTTTGCAAAACTTCGATATATCCGGCTAAACTTACGCCTCGAAAAAAACGCCGATCAATAAAATAAATACTTGATTTAAGGTTACAAAGAAAACACTTTACTTTATTGGACGATGTGTTCGTAGAAAACCAAAAAGTTTTTATCCCTTCGCGTTCTCTCGGTTTAAGCATAGCTTTTGTAATCGGATAACCATCTGCGTCAATATAGCAAATTTGCGTCAAAGGAGATTTCTCGATTAAAGCGCCTATCGTTTGTTCGGGATTTCTCATGTTTATTTCTCCCCTCCAAAAATAAAATACCTACTATCTATTATAGCAGGTATTTTCCGATTAATCAAGATATAAAACGGGCTTTTTTTCCGAAATTGATTTTTTTACGTCGAGAACTCGTTGATTGGAAGAGCCGCGAAACAAAAGCGTTATCTTTTTCAGCTCTTCCACGAACGGACCGTCTACCAAAACATCAAAGAGAGAAATCAATTCCTTTGTAGCCGTCGTATTTTTATTTTTCTCAAAGAGTTCTCCCGTTTCCGGATTCAGAGTATAACCCGTATAGCACCAAATCGTCTTTTTGGGATATTTCTTTCGAACCTCTTTCACAAAGGGAAGCAATGCGGCTTGATTTTGAGGTTCCAACGGTTCTCCGCCGAGCAAAGAAAGCCCCGCTATATATGATGCGCCTAACTTATCGAAAATCTCCCTTTGGATTTCTTCGTCAAAAGGACGCCCGTAATTGAAATCCCAAGCTATTTGATTGAAACAGTTTTTACAATGATGCGTACATCCCGAAACGAAAAGGGAAATCCGAACCCCCTCTCCGTTCGCGATGTCTGTCCATTTAATCTCGGCGTAATTCATAGGCGATTATAAGTGCAGGACTCTGTCCTTAATTTCCTGCGTTCTGCCTTGATTCCAAAACTGCGTTCCGATATATCCGCAGGTGCGCCTTGCAACGTTCATCTTCGATTGATCGCGGTTGCCGCAATTGGGGCATTCCCATACAAGTTTACCGTTTTCGTCCGTGACGATTACAATTTCTCCGTCATAGCCACAAACTTGGCAAAAATCGCTCTTAGTATTGAGCTCCGCATACATAATATTTTCATAGATGAACTTCATGACTGCGAGCACTGCGGGCAAATTATTCTGCATATTAGGAACTTCGACATAACTGATTGCCCCGCCGGGAGAAAGCTGTTGAAACTCACTTTCAAATTTCAGCTTTGTAAAGGCGTCTATCTTCTCGCTGACATGCACATGATAACTATTGGTAATATAATTTTTATCCGTGACTCCGGGAATAATTCCGAAACGATTCTGCAAGCATTTCGCAAATTTATACGTGGTGCTCTCCAACGGCGTGCCGTAAAGGGAAAAGTCTATATTTTCCTTGGCTTTCCACTCTTTGCATTTATCGTTCATGTGCTGCATCACGGCTAAGGCGAAAGGCTTCGCTTCTTCATCCGTATGCGACTTGCCCGTCATATATTTTGTACACTCGTAAAGTCCCGCATATCCCAAAGAAATCGTGGAATATCCTCCGTACAGAAGTTTATCGATGGTCTCCCCTTTCTTCAAGCGGGCGAGCGCTCCATACTGCCAAAGAATAGGCGCCGCATCGGAAACGGTTCCTTTCAGCCTGTTGTGACGATACATGAGCGCCCGATAACAAAGTTCGAGCCTTTCATCAAAGATTTCCCAGAATTTCTTTTCGTTTCCGCCCGAAGACAACGCGACATCGACCAAATTGATGGTTACGACTCCCTGATTAAAGCGACCGTAATACTTCGGTTTACCGTTCTCGTCCACATAAGGCGTCAAAAAACTCCGGCACCCCATGCAGGTATAACAATGTCCTTCCCCGTTCTTATCCACTTTATATTCCAGCATTTTCTTTTCGGAAATATAATCGGGAACCATACGCTTCGCAGTGCATTTAGCCGCGAGCTCCGTCAAATACCAATATGGCTGCTCCTCGGAAATATTATCGGGTTCCAAGACATAAATGAGTTTGGGAAACGCCGGCGTAATCCATACGCCTGATTCGTTTTTGACCCCTTGGATTCTCTGTTTAAGCGTCTCTTCGATAATGAGCGCCAAGTCCGATTTTTCCTGCGCGGAACGCGCTTCGTTCAGATACATAAATACCGTCACGAAAGGCGCCTGTCCGTTAGTCGTCAAAAGGGTTACTACCTGATATTGAATCATCTGTATTCCCTTGCGGACTTCGTCGCGCAGGCGTTTTTCCGCAATTTTGGCAATATGAGCTTCGTCGGAAACGCCTACTTCAGACAATTCTTCGGCGACCTCTTTTCTGATTTTCTTTCTGCTGACATCAACAAAAGGCGCCAGATGCGTCAAAGAGATACTCTGTCCGCCGTATTGGTTGGAGGCAACCTGTGCGATGATCTGCGTAGCGATATTGCAGGCAGTCGAAAAACTATGCGGCTTTTCGATAAGCGTCCCCGAAATTACCGTCCCGTTCTGCAACATGTCTTCAAGATTGACAAGGTCACAATTATGCATATGCTGCGCAAAATAGTCCGCATCGTGAAAATGAATAATTCCCTGGTCGTGAGCGGCGACGATGTCCTCGGGCAAAAGAATACGCCGAGTGAGGTCTTTAGAGACTTCTCCCGCCATATAATCCCGCTGAACGCTGTTGACTGTGGGATTTTTATTGGAATTTTCCTGCTTTACCTCTTCATTATTACATTCGATGAGCGTAAGAATTTGCGCGTCCGTCGTGTTGGATTTTCTGACGAGGGCGCGAGAATAACGATACGTAATATATTTGCGGGCAAGGATAAAGGCCTTCATGTCCATCAAGCGATTTTCTACCATGTCTTGGATTTCTTCCACATTGACGGAACGCCCCATCTGAGAACACTCTTTCATCACGTTGTCCGCAAGCGCGCGGATTTGTTCTTCTGAAATACGCGAAACCTCATTGACTTCTTTATTCGCTTTTCTCACGGCATTGACGATTTTCTCTTCATCAAATATCGCTTCTTGTCCGCTTCTTTTAATAATTTTCATAGCCTTCACCCTCTCTTTCCTTTCTATTCACCCTGCAAACTTATTACCACAATATATTGTGCCATATTTCTATTTTTAACACAAGATATTGTGTTTCATCAATCGGTGCCTTTATATTATACCATATCTTGTGGTAAAGTCAAGAGGATTGCACAAGATATTGTATAGAAAAAACTTATAACCCAAAAATACAAAAGTGTCGATAATGGTATTTTTTAAGAGAAAAACCTTAAAATCTGTTTTTTGAGTTTCGAAAATCAAATATTTTCACTTTTCCACAAAAAATAACGGCCAAAATAGGCCGCTATTTTCATATTTTTTTAATCTCAATTTTATTATTTATTTTTCTTTAACTGCAGAAGAAGCTATTTTATAGAGCTGAGCGGAACTTGTACTCTTTTCGATAAGTTGTGCTAAATCTTCGGCTTCGAAGGTGGAAAGATAGCGATTGCGAATGAAAGTTTCGCACTTCAATTCTTCCGGAGTCAAAAGCAAATCGCTGCGCTTTGTCTGCGAATGCGCCACATCGATAGCGGGGAATACATTTTTTGCGACGAGCATATCGCTCAAACGAATTTCCGAATTTGCTGCGCCGAGAAGTTCTCCGGCCAAAATATCGTCCATGGGATTGCCTGTATCGACGGAAAGCGTACCGAGAATGGCGAGAGAACCACCTTGCGCAAGACACCTCGCCGAGCCGAAAAATTTCTTAATATAATGGAGCGTCTTGCTCTCCAATCCGCAGGAAAGCGTCTTCCCGCCGGAAGATTCTTCCGTTTCATTATAGGCATGAGCTAATGCCGTAAGAGAATCCACGAGCATGAGAACATCCATTCCCATTTCCGCGAATCTTTTCGCGCGTTTCAAAAGAAAATCTGCGGCGAAAACATGGGTTTCAGACTCATCGTCATAGGTGGTATAAATAAAATCTGCTTTCGGAACAATCTTCTTGAATTCTCCGACTGCTTCGGGAGATTGCTCGGTAAGCAATACTAGTAGACGAATATCGGGGTGCTCCTCAGAAACCGCTTTTGCAACCTCTTTGAGTAACATGGTCTTCCCGGCTTTCGGAGAAGAAGTAACGACACCGCGCTGTCCTTTTCCTAAAGGAATCAACCAATCGATATATTTTAATGCGGAAGAATTAGATTTTTCCAAATAGAAAGAAATGCGCTGATCGGGATAGCAAACCTCGCTGAGTTCAAAACGAGAACGTTTATCCTCGCCGACAGGCAAACTATTTACGGAAAGAATTTCCGTAGCAACGAGTGCCGCATGACGTTTTTCCGCGTGACAAACGACAATATCGCCATCGCGCAAGTCATGCTTTTTAATTTCGGAAACCGTGACGATTATCTTTTCGACAGACGCATCGCGACCATTGAGCGGAAATAAAGAAGATACGCCGTTTATTGTTTCCAACTGTCCGGTGTAGACTTCTTGCTCAAAATAACCTTGCTGAGGCTCGTATTCCGGGGAACGAAAGTCGATGACATTATCTGCCACCTCCTGTTTCTCCGCGGCTTCGGGAATATTTGCCTCCGTATCATCTTCGGTAATTCCGGAAAGATACAGAAATTTTATTTCATCCAATTTGCTGAATATCTTCGGATCGATATAGGCATCTTTGACAGGCGCGCCCCGATTGGTCTTAGCGGCGGGAGGAACATTACCGATTAGTATTTCCACGATATCCTTTACCAGCGCGCCCTTTTTTTTCAACGTAGACTGATTGACGCCGACATGCCTGCCGACCGAGCGTAAACTTCCAATACTCAAAGTGGAAAGATATTCTGTGTAAGCTTGTTTGAGTTCTTCCAAAGCGCGTTCATTCATCAGTGTTTAGTCCTCTCCATTAAGATTATTTTTGTTTTTTCTTCTGTCAAATCGTCGCGGGAAAATTCCAAGACATCTCTATGACTGATTTCTGTCTCTTCATCATCGAACAAGTCAAGAAAATTATCCGCTTTATCGAGATCGAGCGAAAGACTGCGTGTTTTATAATGCATGGGAATCACGATTTCCGGCATCATTCTATCTACGTATTCTTTCGCCAATTTCCCGTCTATCGTATAAGTTCCACCGACAGGAATAAGAAGGATATGCACGGGAAGCAACATCTCCAAAAGCTCCGAAGAGCACTCCTCGCCCAAATCGCCCATATGGCATACTTCCAATCCGTCCATGCGGAATTTATATATGATATTTTCTCCTCTCTGCCGGCCACCTTCATTGTCGTGATAGCTTCTGATTCCCGTGATTTCCACGCCCGGCAATTCATAGAAGCCTTCCTTATCAATTATACGGGGGCGCCCGCCGATTGCTCCGACATTATTATGGTCGAAGTGTCCGTGACTTACCGTCACAGCGTCCGCTGTGAGTCCTTTGGGCAAGTCGTACCCGATACCTTTATAGGGGTCTGTGACAATCGTCGTTCCCGTACTCTCGGTCAATTTGAAACACGAATGTCCCAAATACTGGATTTTCATTGTTCCTCCGAAATTTGTTTGCTTCGCGCGACAAGTTTCAAATGCATCTCTTGTTTTCCGCTGTCAAATAACAAAGTATATTTCATCGACATCAACAACGAATTTTTTTTGATTGCAAATCCGATTTTATGCGTTACCGTCTCTACTTCTCCTTCTGAGCCTGAAATTCCGATTATTCCTCGGTTTTTCTTACCTTCTTTTAAGAGAAGTTGCAAAATATAATCTCCCTCACGCGCAACGGTAACCTGCCCGTTTGAAATATGGAGACTGACTTTTCCTCCGTTTTCAAAATAGCGCAGCTTTGCAGATTCAGAAAAGAGTTCCATTTCTGCTTCCTGTAAAAAAATACTCTCTTCACCGTCAACTACGGTCACTATTTTGAGAAAACAAGGTTTCATCATTTCGATAACTGCCGATTATTTTTACTTTAACAACTCTATTATAACAGAGTTTATGAAAAAAGTAAACCCTATTATGCAATATTTTTTGAAAAGAATATAAAAAAATCACTCTTTTCCGCTTTTTATCTCTTCTCGCAATAATCTTCCCGTTTTCAGCTCTGCTGACAAAGACCTTTCGTCGCCTTGAAAAATGGCATCTCTATATACTTTCAGATTTTCGATGAGCCCGTCGAGCTCCGCTAAAATATTGAAACGATTATAGAGATAAAGCTGTGACCAAATACGCTCGTCTACGCCCGCTATACGCGTCATATCCTGAAAGCTACCGCCCGTAAAACCTTCGCAGTTTCGGGCTGAAGGGCTCTTTACATAGGCGCTGGAAACGAGATGTGCAAGTTGAGAAGTCAGCGCGATCTTTTTGTCGTGTTCCTCGGCACTACATTCGGTAATTCGGCCGAAATTCATCAGTTTCGCGTACGCCAATGCTTCTTCTATCGCGCTCTTCTCTGTCTTTGGGGAAACGACAACGACAAGATTGGCTCCGTCAAACATTTCCTCTGAGGAAGACAGTATACCGCTCGTCTCTTTACCCGCCATCGGATGCAGCCCTATGTATCGATACCGGCGGGGAGCGGAGAAAACTGCTCGTTCTATCTCCGCCTTAATCCCACAGACATCTGCTACAAATGTCCCTTCTTTGAACTCCGCCGATTCCAGCAAAGCGATTGCCGCGCGAGGCGGTACGGCCAAAAAAACCGCGTCGTACTCTGTAAAATTTTCAGCTTCCTCTTGAATATAGCCTTGATTTTTGGCGTAGGAAAGGGTCATTCCATCGAGGTCGCTACCCGCGACGAAACATCCCGCTTTTCTCAATGCCCTGCAAATCGAGCTTCCAATAATTCCCAGCCCGATGACCGCTATCTTTTTCATAAATTCCCCTCGGAATCTTTTAGGCCTTCACCTTTGCGGCGAGGCTCTCTGCGAGCTCCTCGAGCTGCACGAGCTGCTCTTCTTTCAAGGAGGAACGTACGGTGACAGAGATATCCTCAAAAGTACAGTTTTTCAAGGCGGAAAGTTCCGCTGTCATCTGCGCTTTTGCGGCGGGGGCCCAGCTTCCGTTTTCGATAATCGCAAAATTTTTGTTCTGTACCGCCAAAGCCTTCATATCTGCAATCAGATTTTTCATGGGAGTATAGATTTCCGCATTATAGGTGGGCGAAGCGAGAACGACGTTTTTGACACGGAAAATTTCGGAGATGAGTTCGGAAACGTGCGTTTTGGAAGCATCGTAAACGCGCACGTCCTTCACCCCGTTTTCCGAAAGCTTAGATGCGAGAATTGCCGCAGCGTTTGCGGTATGCCCGTACAGGGAGCCGTAAATGATGACGACGCCCTTGGATTCTTCTTCGTAACGACTCCACTTGTCATACTTGTCCAAAAAATACGCAAAATTTTCCCGCCAAATCAAGCCATGTAACGGACAGATATAGGCGATGTCAAGTGTGGAAAGCTTTTTGAGCGCCATCTGTACCATGGCGCCATATTTTCCAACGATATTCGTATAATATCTGCGCGCTTCGTCCAGCCAGTCGCGGTCATAATTCACCTCGTCGCTGAAAAGATTTCCGTCGAGAGAATGAAAAGAACCGAAGGCATCGGCGGAAAAGAGAATTTTATCCGTCTCGTCATAAGTGACCATGACTTCCGGCCAGTGCACCATAGGTGCAAAATAAAATCTGAGCGTATGTTTTCCCGTCGTAAGAGAATCGCCTTCCTTAACTGTAAGTGTCTTTACCTCCTTAAAGTCAAAAAAGTTGGAAATCATGGTAAAAGTTTTTACATTTCCGACTAGTGTCGCATCGGGATAACGGCGGAGGACTCCGCGAAGAAGCGAACAGTGGTCAGGCTCCATGTGATTAACGATAAGATAGTCGAGCTTACGACCTTTGAGCGCAGCTTCGAGATTATCAAAGAATTGTTCGGCAATCGCCTCGTCCGCCGTATCGAGCAAAACGGTCTTTTCGTCCGTCAAAAGATAGGAATTATAAGAAACCCCTTTAGGCAGAGGAAATACATTTTCAAACAGGGCGAGTCTTCTGTCGTCGCCGCCCAGCCACACTACATCTTTCGTAACGTTTCTGATATTGTACATAAAAATAAAAGCTCCTTTCAATCGTCTTTGTCGATAAATCCGACATCTTTATTTTTCCTCAATCATACCATATTTATCGAAAAATTTCAAGCGTTGAGAGTAAAATAATCATATTTTATTGACTTGACAGACAAAATCCTCCTCATAAATTCTTTACAATTGTTTTCGGAAAATGTATGAACCGGCCTGAAATAAAGTTTTTTGGCCAACTCATGAGCGGTGCGATATCAGGCACAATTCCCGCTCTGTTTTCCGTCGGAAAGGTTAATTTTTATTTGTCCGCAATATCCAAAAGCCTTTAACAAACCAAATTTCGGCCCAATATAATAAAACTATTTTTTAGCCACATAAAGAAATCTATGTATTCTGCCTTCTATTGTTCCTTTCTTCTCCAATATTTCTTGGGCATGATATAAGTTGTTCAGATATTTCTTTACATCAAAATCGGGAAATTCCCATTCAATGATCCGCGCAAACCAAACGAGGGCACCCACATTCCAAAATTTAATCGGACGATAAACCTCTTCCGCCTGAAGGGTTACAAAACCAACTTTTTCAAAAGCCTTTTGTACTTTATGCAAATATTGCTTCGGAAAGGGTAACGGTGGTATCTCATTTAGTAACAATTCAACAAGCTCCCTGTCATTTTCCGCCCCTACCTGTTGAGTAATAAAAATCCCATCCGGTTTTAAAACTCGCCATATTTCATTTTCGTTGAGAACTCCATGACGATTTATTACAATGTCAAACGTCTTGTCTTCAAAGGGGAATTTTTTTAATCCGTCTGCTTCTCTAAAATCTATTCCTAACGGAAGCAATTTTTTTTCGCATAATTCTACATTGGGCGGGTATGCTTCCGTTGCGCTCAATCGACAAAGAGGATGGTTCAACGAAAGCAGAAACTCACCGCCTCCCGTATCAATATCCAACAGCTTCATTTCCGGCGATAAATAGCGACGAATTATCTTGCCATAATCCCAAGGCAAATCATTTTCCTCCTCATATTTCCCAATATATATATGCGTAAAATCCCATCCGTGAATATGAGCGGCCTTTTCTTCTTCCAACCATTCTTTTAATAACTGTTCTTTATTCATCGTACCTCTATTCCTTTTTCATATTTACGATTAAAAAATTTTTTTATAAAAGAAACCGCAAGAGGGAAATATTCCTCCTGCGGCTCTCGAAAATCGGATTGTATTATTCGTCTTCGGTCTTTTCGTTTCTGAGGTATTTCTGTTTCGTGGCGATACCGCCGCGAATATGGCGTTCGTTCAGATTTCTGTCGGATACAGCCCGCGCTCTTTCGTATAAATCCATGTCGATGTTTTTCAGACGTTCGGAAACGTCTTTATGGACGGTAGATTTACTGATATTAAAATGCGCGGAACACGCGCGGACGGTGCAACCCGTCGCCACGATATATTCCGCGCTTTTCCTCACGCGTTCCTCAATATAATCCCACAAACCTTTCGACCTCCGAAAATACATTTATAATCTATATTTATGTCGGATTTTGAAAGGTTATGACCGTTTCGGACAATTCTTAACTTTCCGTTTTATAAGGGAGAGGAATGACTTTCGTTACCGTTCCTTCCTCATAGCGGGGAAGTTTTCTCGCCTTAGCGCTCTGCATGGCGATAGGAATATCCTCGCTGGAAAGCTCGGAAACCGCATTATTTTTCTGTACTACGGCAAGAGGATAGGGCTTGGTGACATAGCTCGCCGAAAGCACGTAATCTCCCTCTCTGAGCCCCACGATAATCGAGCCCTTCTTATAGCGTCCGGTCGGTTCGATTTGAGAAGAAATCACTTTTTTGAACTTACCTTCCGACGTGGCTATGATAATTTCGCCCTCGCCGTTGATCTGGGACATGAACGCGACACTATCCCCGTCTCGAAGCATAATTCCTCGGACCCCCGCTGCGATTCTACCCTGTGTAGGAACGTCGTCCTTCTTCGCGTTGAGGCAAATCCCGTTCTTCGTGACGATAATAATCGTGTCCTCCTCGCCGCTCTCTTCCTCCACAGCAATCACTTCGTCTTCTTCGACGAGCTTTACCGCAAGGAAACTGTCCTTTCTCTGATTGTCGTATTCGCTCCATTCCGATTTTTTAATCATGCCCTTCTTTGTAAAGAACATGAGATTTCCGATCGGGAAGCGCTCTCCGATTTCAAAGAGTGCCACGACCTTTTCTCCGTCTAAGGCATCCTTGGACAAATCTTTGAGCGAAACGCCCTCGTCGGATAGCTTACACTCAAAATCGGGAGAATAAATATCCAGCTTATGACAGTTGCCGTAATTGGTAAAGGCAAAAATTCTCCGGTCGGTGACCGTTTCCAGCTTGCACGCGGCGACGAGCTGGGGCTTAAATTTCCCTTCGAGCGGCTTCTGAAGCGCATCTGCCTGCTTTCCCGTCAGAACCTTGAATCTTTCGTCCGCCGTATATACGAGCGTACATTTGACACCCGGCTGCTTTTCGCTGGCGTGAGCCAAAAGTGCGTCCGCTTCCTCCGTCGTGAACACGAGTCGCGAATGTCGCGGAGCGGGATATTTGTCCTTGATTTCCGTAATTTCGTCTTTGACGACTTGCAGCTGTAATTCCCCGCTCTTGGAAATCGCCGTAAGTTTTTTAATGAGTTTTTTCAGCTCTTTCAGCTCCTCCTCCAACTTGAAGACTTCCAGTTTGGTGAGGCGCGCGAGACGCAAATCGAGAATTGCCTGTGCCTGAATTTCCGTCAGTTCAAACCTCGCCATGAGCTTGGTTCTCGCATCTGAGGTGCTCTCCGATTTTTTGATGATGGCGATTACCTCGTCGATGTTGCGGACGGCGATAATCAATCCTTCCAAGATATGGCATCTCTGTTCCGCCTGGTGCAGGTCGAACAGCGTTCTTCTCAAAATAATCTGCTGCTGATATTTTACATAGTGGCGGATAATTTCCATCAGCCCCAGTTGTTGAGGCTTGCCGTCGGCGATAACCACCATGTTGATGCCGAAAGTCACTTCCAAATCGGTATATTTATAGAGATACGCGAGCAGCTTTTCGATATCCGCGTCCTTTTTTACGCGAATGACGGCGCGCATGCCCGAACGGTCTGACTCGTCGGCGACATAGTCCACACAGGCGAGCTCGTCCTTCTTTTCCTCGCGCATTTCCGCGATTTTTCTTAAAAGCTGTGCTTTATTGACCTGATAGGGAAGTTCGGTAATGATAAGGTTGGTCTTTCCGTTATCCGTCTCCTCCGCCGTAATTTTGGCACGGAGCGTAATTTTCCCACGCCCTGTCTTATACGCCTGAATGAGCTCGTTGGCGATAATAATTCCCCCTGTCGGAAAATCGGGCGAAGGGATATATTTCATCATTTCCCCAAGGGAAATTGCGGGATTGTCGATATAGGCGACGACGCCGTTGATGACTTCTTCGAGATTGTGCGTGGGGATATTGGTAGCCAGCCCTACTGCAATTCCCGAAGCGCCGTTGACGAGTAGATTGGGGAATCTCCCGGGGAGAATATCCGGTTCCTTCAAACTGTCGTCGAAGTTGAGGGAAAACGGAACAGTTTCCTTGTCGATATCGCGGAGCAGTTCCAATGCGAGCGGTTCCAGCCTCGCCTCCGTATAACGCATGGCAGCCGCGGGGTCGCCGTCCACGCTGCCGAAATTACCGTGACCGTTGACGAGCGTTTTGCCCATATTGAAATCCTGAGCCATGCGCACCATCGCGTCATATACGGAGCTGTCGCCGTGCGGGTGATACTTACCCATGCAGTCGCCGACGATTCTCGCGCTCTTTTTATGTGGTTTGTCGGGCGTCAGTCCCATTTCGTTCATCGTGTAGAGGATTCTTCTCTGCACGGGTTTAAGTCCGTCCTCCACTCGCGGCAGAGCACGGTCCAAAATGACGAATTCCGCATAGGGAAGCATGGAAGAATGAAGAACTTTTTCGAGGGGCTCGACATAAAGCTGTCCCGCGGGTTCCTGCTTTTCAGGCTCTTTCTTACTCCTGGCCATTTGCGCCCTCCTTCTTCTCTATTTTATCCATAAACGTATCTTTCTTGTTGAAATTTGCATATTTTGCGAGGAACTCCTTCCGTCCCTCCACTTTATCGCCCATGAGCGTGGTAATCATTCGTTCTGCTTTGGCGGCGTCTTCCACAGTGACCTGTGTCAGATTCCGCGTAGCAGGATTCATGGTCGTTTCCCAAAGCTGATCCGCGCTCATTTCACCTAATCCCTTATAGCGTTGCAATTGATATCCCTTGCCTATCTTAGCAATTTTTTCCGAAAGTTCCTTGTCGTCGTAAGCGTATTCCACCTTATCCCCTTTATAGACTTTGTAAAGAGGCGGCATGCCGATATATACATGCCCCGCATTGACGAGAGGACGCATATAGCGGAAAAAGAAAGTGAGCAGGATACAGCGGATATGCATACCGTCCTGATCCGCATCGGATAAAATAATGACTTTATGATAGTTGATTTTATCCAGCTTGAAATCGGGATCGAGTCCCGCGCCGATAGCGCTGATAATCGTGCGGATTTCCTCGTTCGCAAGGATTTGATCGAGCCGCTTCTT